>Ga0206902_10060_pt1 | contig 29945 bp, 34 predicted proteins | sample Alteio_BWOrgHeat_44_FD_153242 | JGI IMG/M metagenome (GOLD analysis project Ga0206902, IMG submission 153242) | Enriched cells from forest soil in Barre Woods Harvard Forest LTER site, Petersham, Massachusetts, United States -... | ecosystem: Environmental > Terrestrial > Soil > Temperate forest >... | reverse complement strand
GGCACCAGTTTCCGGGCCTCGGCCATGGGCGTCTGCCAGTCGATGCCCAGCACATCCGCGCCGGTGCCGATGAGATCCGGCCAGTTGTGATGCGTGCCCAGTGAAAAAGCGATGACCGGCACGCCGAACCCTTCCAACCGGGAAACAATCTCCCGCAGCCAGCGACCCGATGCTTTTTGAAACTCTGTGTGATCCAGCAATCCGCCGTGACTGTCGAAAATCTGCAATGCATCCACGCCCGCCCGGGCTTGCATCTGGAGATAGGCCGCCACAGCATCGGTCAGTTTTTCTACCAGGGTAAAATAGGTGTTGGGATCCTCACGATACAACGCCAGCGCCCGGCCATATTTTGGAACACTGCCACCTTCCATCATGAACGTCGCCAGCGTCCAGGGCGATCCGCTAAAACCGATCAGCGCGGTCTCATCGCCCAATTCCCGCCGCAACTGCCGCAGGGCCTTGTCCACATAACTTAACCGCTCACAGACGCCCTCCACAGAAAGCTTCTCGATGTCCTTCTGGCTTTGCACCGCGAAATCCATGACCACCCCGCCGGTTTCCTTGAACCGATACGCCTGCCCCATCGCTTCCGGGATCACCAGGATATCGCTGAACAGGATCGCCGCGTCAAAACCGAACCGCCGGATCGGTTGCAATGTCACTTCCACCGCCAGTTCCGGGTTCTGCACAAGTTGCACGAAATTATATTTTTCCTTCAAGGCGCGGTATTCCGGCAAGGCCCGGCCCGCCTGGCGCATCAGCCAGACCGGCGGCCGGTCCACCGCCTGGCAACGGGCCGCGCGAACAAATCGTTCGCGCGCCTTCAGCGGCTGGGTTGCATTTGATTCTGCGGGTTTCACCGTAAATTTTATCCGTCAGGCCCATCGGCAATCCAGCCGGTTCACCCGGAAATCACCGAAGCTCGAGCCTTTCTGACGTGCCAGATTGTAATCCGTTCGTGTCGGAATTGCTATTTTTCGTTGCCGGGAGTGGCGGCTTATGGTGATGAAATCTAAATTCCAGGCCGAAAGCACCACTCTCCCGCCAGCCGAAATAAAACGTCATCCACGACCGCTCACAGGAGACATAGGGCAGGAAGGCGATCCGGCGGCGCGCCATCTCAAAATCCCAGCCACCGTGCGGGTCAGAATTCTTCTCCGGATAATGTCCGCTGCGCGTGAATTCCCGGTCCGCCACACCGATGACATAAAAATCGAAATTATGGAATGGATTCCGAAAGTGCCATTTCAAGACGCGCTGTTTGTCGTCCGGCAGATACCAGGCCGGTGGGACAGGTTCGTTGGCGTTTTCCACCCACCAGACCGGGTTCAGTTTGTCATAGAAATGGATTTTTGGCGTGTTCGGGCCGGGCATTTTTGTGACGGTGTGCAATGGAGAAAGATTGGCAGCCACATCCTGTTTCATCTGCAGTGGCGGCCATTGACCGGGCACCGGCCGCGCTGCCGAAACCAGCGCACCCGCCAGCAGCATCAACACGATGAGGATGTCACGGCCAAATAATTTCAAGTCGGGCCGTATTAAGCCACAAACCGGCCGCCGGCGAAATACTGTTTGCAGCAGCATCATATTGCCTTTTGCCCCTTCGCTGATATTTTGCTGAGGTCATAAAATATGAAGAAGATTGAAAAGGCGCCGGTGGATCCGGTGTTAAGAAAACACGTCGAGGACCTCATCAAATTCAAAGGCGGCGGTCACAATGAAGGCGAAGTGGCCGATATCATCGAGAACGCCCTGAAACTCCTGGCCGATGTGAAAGACAAAGGCGACGTGCGTGTTATCCAGACCGCCGTGCGCGAACTTCGCTACGCCTTCCGCATCTTTGCGCCATATAATCATAAACGCAAGGTGACGATCTTCGGCTCCGCGCGCACCGGGGCCGACCGTTTGGAATATCAACAGGCCGCCGAGTTCGGGAAAAAGATTTCCGCCGCCGGTTTCATGGTCATCACCGGCGCCGGACCCGGTATCATGCAGGCCGGGCATGAAGGCGCCGGACCGGAAAACAGCTTTGGCGTCAACATCCGCCTCCCTTGGGAACAGGGCGCCAATCCCGTCATCGCCGAGGACAAGAAACTCATTTCATTCAAATATTTCTTTACCCGCAAACTGATCTTTGTCCGGCATTCGGATGCGATCGTGCTCTTCCCTGGCGGCTTCGGTACCATGGATGAGGGCTTTGAAGCCATTACCCTGATGCAGACGGGCAAAAGCCAGCTCATGCCCCTGGTGCTCGTGGACAAGCCCGGCGGCACCTATTGGAAAACGTGGGACAAGAACATCCGCGAGCACCTCCTGCGCGACAAACTCATCTCGCCGGACGATCTCAACCTCTACCAGATCACCGATAATGCCGATGAAGCGGTGAAGATCGTTGCCCGGTTCTATCGCAACTTCGATTCCACCCGCTTCGTGAAGGATCAGTTCATCATCCGCATGAAACATGAACCCAGCCATAGCGCGCTGGCCGCCTTGAACGAGGATTTCGCCGATATCGTGGCGGACGGAAAGATCCACATCGTCAAACCCACCGCCGAGGAAAAGGAAGACAACGACCGCCTGGAACTCGCCCGCATCGGTTTCAACTTCAACCGCCGCGATTACGGTCGCGTACGCCAGTTGATCGATGTGTTGAACGGGTTTTAGGTCATATGCCAACCATATTTGAAAAAGACGGGTTCCGCTTTTTCTTTTACAGTAACGATCACCGTCCAATACACGTCCACGTCCGATATGGAAAAGGGGAAGCCGTCTTTGAAATGGAAGGCCGGGTGGAACTGCGCGAGTCGCAAGGCCTGAAAGTCCGTGAATTGTCGAAGGCTGAAAAACTTGCAGAAGAAAACAAAAATACGATAATAGAGAAGTGGCATGAGTACTTTGACTGATACCGCCCGTTCCGCCATCCATGAAAATGGCTTTATCGTTGTCCGCATGGCAAGCGGCATTGAAATCCGTTTTCCCGTGACGGAAAACCCTCGTCTTGCCCGCGGTTCGCACCAGCAACTGAATCATATCGAAATCTCTTCTTATGGACTCCATTGGCCGGATCTGGATGAAGACCTGTCTTTTCGAGGATTGCATGAAGGCAATTACGGTCAACACCAGAAGAAGGACTGAGTCAGGCACTCAAAACCGATTGTCCCCATTGTTAGCGTAATCCCATGAACTTTCTCGTCACTGGCGGCGCGGGTTTCATCGGTTCGCACGTCTGCGAACGCCTCCTGCACGACGGCCATCATGTCTGGGCCTTTGACGATCTGAACGATTTTTACGATCCGCAATTCAAGCGCGGCAACCTCCGCGAGATCCAGACCCTCGGCAAACCGTTCGAGTTTTTTTATGGCGACCTTTGCGACGGCGGAGCGCTGGCCGAACTTTTCTCCGCCGTCAAATTCGACCAGGTCATCCATCTGGCCGCCCGCGCCGGGGTGCGCCCCAGCCTCCAACAACCCGCGCTCTACCAGCGTGTGAATGTGGAAGGCACCGTGAACGTCCTGGAAGCTGCGCGCAAACACGGCGTCAAAAAAATCACCATCGCCTCGTCCTCGTCCGTCTATGGCATCAACGCCAAAGTGCCCTTTAGCGAGAGGGACCCCATCTTTTCCGCTGTGTCGCCCTACGCCGCCAGCAAACTCGCCTGCGAAGCACTCGGCCACACCTGGCATCATGCTTACAAGATGGATGTGGCCATGCTGCGCTTTTTCACCGTGTACGGTCCACGCCAGCGGCCCGACCTGGCCATCCACAAATTCACAAAATTGATCGATGCCGGGAAACCCATCCCCGTCTTCGGCGACGGTTCCACCGCGCGCGATCACACGCACATTTCCGATATTGTGGAAGGCGTGATCGCCTGTACCAAACGCGAGTTCGGCTTTGAGATCTTTAATCTCGGCGAATCGCAAACCGTCAAGCTTTCCGAACTGATCGCCCTCATCGAAAACGCCCTCGGGAAGCAGGCCGTCATTGACCGGCAGCCGCTCCAACCCGGGGATGTGCCCATCACCTATGCGGATATCTCCAAGGCGCGGAAGCTTCTGGGCTATGACCCGCAGGTGAAGGCCGAAAAAGGCATACCACTTTTTATTGATTGGTTTCGTAAAAACCGGCACTAATATAGCAATCAGGTCACCCTGGACCCACCCATGAGCAAACAAGCCATCACCCGCCCCGCGCTTGACGAAGCGCTGGAGGCCTGGAAGAAGTGCCTCGCCGAAAACAAACTGCCTGCGGAACCGCTCTGGATCTTTGCCGAGAATCTCTGCATCGAACCCGCCGACGCCACGCCGGGAAAATTCCACTTCGCCTTCCAGACCAGGTTCACGCCACCGGATGAGGACGCCCTGGAGATCACCTACGATTATTTCAGCGAGACTGATGCCCGAATCGTTTTCTATCGTCTTGGCTCACATGCAGGAAAATCCGTCTGCATCCTGCTGTGCGATCCCTGGTTTGAAACGAAGAAGGCCGATCAAGGCTTCCTGCCGCGTGACGGCTGGAAGATGTCCTTTCATCCCGGCCGCGCCGGGGACATCGAGGAAGTGACCGATCTCACCCGCTGGGTCCGCCGCGTCAAACGCATCCGCGCCCTGCACGACTTCGACTTCAGCATGTCCCTCGAAACGGTGGACCAGATCAAGCTCCATGGCCGTCCCCTCATGCCATATGAACGCATGGCTGATAAGATGTTGACCCGCCTGCGTAGAATGTTTGGCCAGATAGATTGAGAGAAGTCGGAGCCGCGTGACGGCCTTACTTGCTCACGGCGCCGAAGACCTGTTGCATCAGCCCGGTCGTGCGCGCAACTGGATTGGCGCGGATGTTCTTTTCTTCATCCGCCACCATTTTGAATAATCCATCAAGAGCCTTATTCGTCACATAGGCATCCACGTCCATCGCGTCTGACCCGGCGTATTTATTGGCCAGGCTCCCCAGCGATCCCATCAGCGAGGAACTGTTGGTACTGCTGCTCCCGCTCACCTGCGCCATCATCTTCTTATAAGCACCGGTCACACCCGTCGCGGCCGTGGCCTTCTGGACGATGGGATAAAATTTCGCGTAAAGATTGGTGGAGGTCGTCCGGCGGAAAAACTGCGTGGCCGCATCATTCGGCCCGGTCAGGATATTTTTGGCATCATCGATGGTCATTTGCTTTACAGCATCTGCAAAGACACTGGCCGCCACCGGCACGGCCTGTTCGGCCGCATGATTCATGGTGGCGATAAATTCATCGGCATATTTATCCTGCCCCATCGCATGCAACGCCTTTTGCACTGACTGTAATTTGTCTGGCAGCGGAATCTTCACTTCCAGATTGGTCAGGAAGCCGTTGTTTTGGCCCAGCATTGAAATGGCATGCTGCACGCCATTACCGAGGGCGTCTTTGAGACCACCCACCACTTGATCCTGTGAAAGTGCGTTTACAGCGGCTGATGCGGTGGAATTGGTCTTGGAACCGCCCAGCCCCAACGAATCAAGAAAGCCCGCCCGGGTAGATGCCACCGATAGGAGCAGACAACCGATGCAGATGATTTTTTTCATAGATTTTAGGTTTCCTCTTTGAATAGACCGAATGTCAACCCATCCCGCCAGCAATGTCAAATGAGACTTGATTCATGCAATGCAGATTGCAAATCGCATGCAGTCTCAAACAAGGCATTGTCCCATTAGAAGACAAAGCTGTCCCAAATGCCCCTTCTCCCCGCAGCCTTCTCCCTTGCAATAGATTGGCGTGACGTATGCTTTTAAACAAGCATGACGAAATTTAGTTACATCGCTCATGAGAAATGCGGGGTTAGTGAAATCTCCCTCACACCGCGTTCCGAAACCCGGAAAATGATCCGTTTCAGTGCCATTGATGGCGCCTTGATCGTCGGGTTCATGGTCGCGTTTGTCGGCTTGGTATTCCTGCTTTCCAAGTAAGCCTTACGTAAGCCTTACGTGAGCCGTGGCCCTGGTTGCCCCTGCTCACGGTTTGAATATTACCCTTGGCTGCATGGATGCCGGCGTTGGGGATGCCGTCGGCGCATTGGTACTCTTCGTTTTGAAGGCTGACCGCAACAGCCAGTGCCGCTTCAATCCCTGCACAAAATCGTCCGAATCCACCACCACCGTCGAGATGCTCGAGAGCATGTTTGAATTCGCCTGAACCTGGACGTTCAAATTGCTGGTGATGTCCGCGAGATTGATCAATGACAATCCCACCTGGTCCGAAAGGGTATTCACGTTCGTGTCCGCATCCACCAGCAACGTGTTCAGATTCGTCAATGCTCCCTGCAATTGGAAACTGCCATTGGTCCCCAGCGCCCACGTCCCCAACCCGCCCGGTTCGCGCACCTGGCTGCTGATCGCCGCAAAATTCGCCACCATCGGCCGCGCTTCGGCCAGCGTCGCGTCCAGATTCGAAGTCGCATTGGCCGCGTTGTTCAAGATGGCGGCCACTTTGTTGGTGAGCGCCAGCACGGCGGGCAACGCACCCTGCACCTGCGTGACCATGGCCTGCAATTGATCGGACACCGGCGGCAATTCCACCGACCTGATCCACGCCGTCTCATCGCCAGGCATAAAAACTTTGTAGTGATGATACCGCCCGTCCCACGAAGCCACGATGGTCTTTCGATTCACGGAATTGTTGTACGCATAGATGGAAGGCGGATTCAACGCCGCGATCACATCCAGGTTCGAGGAGTTCAAAAACTCATACGCCTTGTAAACCAGGTTGGATTGCGCGTCAAAAACCTCCTGCGACAACTGCCATTTGCCCGGTTCAGCAGTGGCATCCCGGCGCAGCTCATCCAGATTGCTGAACACGGTCACCGGCTGGGTCACCACCAGCGCGTAGCCATTCGTGCCGCGGGTGATTTCCAGTTGCCGGTTGTTGAACAGGCCCGCGTTCAGCTTGAGATAGGAGCCGCCCGTTTGCAGATAGCGGAAGTACGGTTCGAGCACTTCAAATTTCACTTTGACGTTGTGGGCATTCCCCGGCGGCATGACTTCCACTTCGGTGATTTTCCCCACCGCAAATCCCATCATGATTATGTCATCACCCGCTTTCAATCCTGCTGAACTGTTCACATAGGTGAAAAACGGCGCCTTGATCTTGAACCAGCCATTTCGCTGCGCCTGATGGTAGATGTAGTAGCCGAATGCGAACAACAACAGCGCCGTCGCCAGAAAAACAAACCAGCCCACCATGTGTTCCACGCGGTTCAATCGGGTGCGCAACTGCGGGGTCAGATCCTGTAATGCCATAATTCGTTTTAAATTTTCGGGTAAAAGACCGGCGCTGACGTGGTCAACAGCTCTTTCACGGTCGGATGTGTTGTGGTCTCCACATCTTTCCAGTGGCCGAGCGGGATGAACTTCTGGTCCTCCAGCAACGCAAACTTCCGCCGGTTGTTCTGCCAGGGATGCAGGTCGTCCGTTGCCACCACCAGGGTGATCGGCCGGCCGTCAAACCATTCATGCCCCTGCCATAGCTGGTCAAGAAATTGCACCATCCATTGGCGATGCTTGGCCACCATGCCCGCCAGCGGATTGTCCAGCAACAGCACCTCCGGCTTGAGGATCAGCGCCCGCGCCAGCGCCACCCGGTAACGCCACGCCGCCGGCACATTCACCGGCATCAAATCCGCGAATGGCTCCAGTTCGAACAACTCCACCAGCTTCGCCACCTGCGTCGCCACAGTCTCGATCGAAAGATTTTTCTGGTAGCGTAACGGCAGCGCGACGTTTTCCGCGATGGTCAGCGAATTGAACAGCGGTCCGCCCTCATAGACATAACCCACGCGCAGACGCATCGGCAGTTCCGCCTCGCTAAAAGTCCGCGTCTCCACCCCGAACAACTTGCAACTGCCTTCCATCGGCGGCATCAGCCCGGCCGTCAGCAGAAGAAAATCCGTCTTGCCTGAAAGTTCCTGGCCGGTCAGCGCCCAGAATTCGCCTGGCAAAACGGACCAGTTCACCTCGCTGAAGGTCAGGCTGGTCGGATCCTGCATCGTGGCGATATCCACGTCACTCAATTCGATCACGGGGGCTGGGGAATTTTCACTCATACCAGATAGGCCATTATGAACACCGCATCCACCAGCACACAGACTATAATACCCTGCGTAACCGCCCGCACCGTCACCCGCGAGACATCCTCGATGCGCAATGGTTGCGCCAGGCCGTGGTAACACGCCACGATGCCGATAAAAAACCCGAATGCCAGCGACTTCAATCCCAGCATGGCGAAATCCAGCCAGGTCAGTGAATCCGCGAGTTGCGAGAAATAAACTGCTGGTGTTAGCGGCAGGTTCTGCAAAAACGCCCACAGATAACCGCTCGCCAGTGCCCCGATGATGAGGTAGATCGTCAGCGAAAAGATTCCCAACGTCATGCCGATCACGCGCGGCATCACCAGATAATGCACCGGATCAATGCCCAGCGCCTCCAGCGTCTCCACCTCGCCCTGCGCCCGCGCGGTGCCCAGTTCAATCACATTAGCCGTGCCCACGCGCGCCAGCACCAGCACCGCCGTCAGCAACGGCCCCAATTCGCGCACGATCACGATCACCATCGTCGAGCCCAGATATTGCGTCGCACCCACTTCAGCCAGCACGGACAATGTCTGGCCGATGACCAGAAAACCGAGCGCCAGCGCCGTGAACCCAAACATCGGCAGCAGCGAGATGCCGGCGCGGTGAATCTCCCGCCGTATGCGCGGCCCCATCACGCTGTCGGCCACATTGAACTTTCGTACAATGACACCGAGCGTGATCAAAGAGAATGCGCCCAGCCCCTGCAATGTCAGCAGGAACAGGAACAATTTCCGTCCAAAATAATCTGTGTATGACCGTGGGAGCGGTGCGCGGCGGAACACCTGCAGATTCGACCACTCAAACGACTTTGCCAAATTTCCTCGCACAGGTTTAGCTTAGCACAAACTCCCGCCGTGCAAAAAAGTTTTTCCGGTCCGGCTCCCGCAAAGAACATTTGTATTTTGTTATTCAAAGTTCATCTTTTAGGCATGACTGCGCAGGAAATCCAAAAGATGCCCCGCCGGGAAAAATTAAAACTCATGGAAAGTCTGTGGGCCGATTTGAGCCGCGATGAAGCAGACCTGGAATCGCCCGCCTGGCATGCGGATGCTTTGCGGGAAACTTCAGAACGCCGTGCACGTGGCGAGGAAAAGGTTTTGGATTGGGACGATGCCAAAGCCAGATTGCGCAAACGAAAGTCATGAAGCTTCGAATCCTGTCGTCCGACTATAACGACTTGGCCGACGGGCAGGATTTTTATGACCGTGAGATAGAAGGACTGGGGGAATATTTTCTAGATTCATTATTTTCAGATGTAGATTCACTGGTACTCTACGGCGGCATTCATCGGAAAGTTTTTGGATTTCATCGGGCTCTATCCAAGCGTTTTCCCTATGCGATTTATTACCAAATTGAGACTGGAAACAGTTTGGTTATATATCGGATTTTGGACTGCCGGCAAAATCCCAAAGCAATTCAGAAGGCTTTAAAATCCACCCATTAAAATATTTCCATCTCCAACGTCTCTCCTCATCATTCCCACGTGACACACGTCGCCGCCCAGAAACGCCACACCGAACTGGTGGAAGAGATCCATCGCCACGACCATGCCTATTACGTCGAAGGCCGCCAGATCATCACTGATCGCGAGTACGACCAGCTTTTCAAAGAGTTGCAGGATCTCGAGAAGGAATTTTCGGACCTGCTAACGCCGGATTCTCCCACCCAGCGCGTCGGCGGTGCGCCCAGCGATGGCTTTGCCCGCATCAAGCATCTTGTCCCCATGCTCTCATTGGACAAGGTGGAGGCCAGCGATCATCCGACCAATGTAGAGGAACCTGACCGCGAAAAACGCAATCGCGCCCAGGACATCGACACTCTGAAAGAACTGCGCGCCTTCGATGCCACCATCCGCAAACATCTCGGCCGCGACAAGGTGCAATATATCATCGAACCCAAGGTGGACGGCGTGTCCGTCAGCCTGCGTTACCACCATGGCAAATTCACGCTCGGCGCCACCCGGGGCGATGGCGCGACGGGCGATGACATCACCACCAATCTAAAAACTGTCCGCTCCATTCCCCTGTCGCTGAAAGGCAAGTCCCCCGCCCTGCTTGAAGTCCGCGGCGAAGCCTACATGGCGATCAAAGATTTTGATGCGTTGAACGCCAAAATGTCCGCTGCCGGGGAAAAACCTTTTCCGAATGCCCGCAATGCCACCGCCGGCGCTCTCAAGCAACTCGACCCGTGTCTCGTCGCCCAACGTCCCATACGTGCCGTGTTTTACGCCACCGGCGCCACCGAAGGCATCAGTTTCAAGACCCATTCCGAGATGCTCGAAGCCCTGGCAGATTTTGGCCTGCCCATTCAAAAACTCTGGTGGGTCTGCGATGGCATCGAGGAAGTGCTGAAGATTTATGCCGACAAAGTCGTGGCTCATTACCATGAAGAGCGCGATCTCCGCCGCCAGTTGCCCTACGAGATTGATGGCATCGTGCTGAAGGTCAACCCCCTCGCCGATTGGGCGCGCATTCCCGGTCGTAGTCGCGCCCCCGGCTATGCCATCGTCCACAAACCCGTGCCATGGATCACGCCTGCCGAGACCATTTTGCGCGACATCACCGTACAAGTTGGCCGCACTGGTGTGCTCACTCCTGTCGCGGAACTGGAACCGGTCTTCGTCCAGGGTTCCACCGTCTCCCGCGCCACGTTGCACAATGAAGACGAGATCCGCCGCAAAGACATCCGCATCGGCGATACCGTGGTCATCCGCAAGGCCGGCATGGTTATCCCGGAGGTGTTTGAAGTGGTCGTCACCAAACGCCCGAAGGGCGCGAGGGAGTTTGATCTGTTCAAACATATTGGCGGCAAATGTCCTGCCTGTGGTGGCTCCATCGCCAAGGAAAAGATGTCGGGTGGCGATGCCGATGAAGTCGCCTGGCGTTGTCAGAACATCGCGGGCTGCCCTGCTCAATTGACCCGCCGTGTCGAATACTTTGCACAACGAAAAGCCCTCGACATCGAATCGCTTGGCGGCATCGTCGCGGAAAAGCTCGTGGAACGCAGCCTGGTCAAGGAACCGCTGGACTTGTTCAACCTTAAACTGGATGTCCTGGGCAAACTTAATCTCGGCACGGAAGAAGAACCGCGCGTTTTCGGCGAAAAGAATGCCACTAAAATTCTCGACGCCCTCCAGCGCGCCAAGACCGCCCCGCTCTCGCGCTGGGTCCACGCCCTCGCCATCTCGGATGTTGGCGAAGCCACCGCCAAGCAGCTCGCCGCCACCCACGATTCGCTGGACGCTGTCGCCCATTCCGAAGTGCTGCGTGATATCCGTGACCTCGGCGCAAAGGAATCGGAGCGTTCCGAGATCAGTCCCCGTTCACGCAAAAATCCGCCCAAGAACGATGCTGAAAAAGCGAGCCGCGAAAAACGCGATACCGAACTGAAAACTGAAATCGCTGAAATCGAGTCGCGCCTTGCCAGTGGCGGCCTGAAAGCGCGCTTGCAGGAAGTCGGCCCTGTCGCCGCCGCCAGCGCGCTGGATTATTTTGTATCATCCGCTGGAAAGAAAGTCCTCGCCCGCATCCGCGAACTGGGCATCAAACCCGAAAGTGAAAAACTTGCCGCCCTTGCCGCTGCGACCAGTGGGATCTTCGCCGGCAAAACATTTGTGCTCACCGGCACCCTGCCATCCTTGAGCCGCGAGGAAGCTGCGGCAAAGATCGAAGCCCAGGGCGGCAAGGTCAGCGGCAGCGTCAGCAAGAAAACCGATTACGTTCTCGCTGGCGCTGAAGCCGGGTCCAAACTCGACAAGGCCCAAGAACTCGGTATCAAGATTTTGGACGAAGCGACGTTCCTGAAGATGCTTTAAGCCTCTTTAGAAAAAATCAGCGACGCATGATACCCCCAAAAACCGAGCGAATTCGACATCACATTTGTGACGTTGGCCGGACGAGCCGTCAACGGTGATACATTGATCTGGCAAAGTGGATCCGGTTGCGCGCAGTTGGCCGTCGGTGGAACCGTCTGCCGCCTCATCGCCTCGATGCAAATGATCGCCTCCAGCGCCGGTGTCGCTCCCAGGCAATGACCCGTCACCGGCTTGGTAGAACTGCAAGGCACTGCCAGCGCGCGCGTTCCCAATAATTTACTGACCGCCTGCGCTTCCGCTGCGTCATTCATTTTGGTGCCCGTGCCATGGGCATTGATGTAATCAATCTTATCTGGCCCGAAACCCGCCAGTTCCAGTGCTTCCTCCATCACTTGCGACAAGCCCTGGCCTTCTTCATCCACTCCGGTGCGCCCCGAGTTGTCCAGGCTCATGCTCCAGCCCGCCAGCCGGGCCAGCGGCATCACTCCGCGCTGGCTGGCCGAATGTGCCGACTCCACCACCAAAAAAGCGCTTCCCTCGCCCACCACCATCCCATTGCGCGAAATATCAAACGGCCGGCACGCCCTTCCCGCGTCCTCGTGTTCTCCCAGCACCCCGGCAGATTGCATCTGAGCCAGGATCGGATAATGCAACGGCGCTTCCGTTCCACCCACCAGCATCGCGTCGGCCTTGCCCAACAGGATTTGTTCCGCCGCTAGTCCGATGGCAAACGCCGAGGACGCGCACGTCGCGGAAACCGTTGCCCCCGGTCCCTTGAGCTTGAAACTCTGCGCCAGCGCGCCGCTCAAGGAGGCAAAGGTGCTGTTTGCCGACAGCGAAGGTGGAAACGCGCGGCGTCCTTTCAATTCCGGCGATTCGTTGCGCTTGCTGAACGGCCCGCGCGACGACCCCACCATGATGCCGATGCGTTCCGGCGGACAAGCTCCCGGCATCTTCGCTTGTTCCCATGCCTGATTCGCGGCCAGCAGGGCCATTTGCACACAGCGGTCCATCTTGCGCACCGGATGCAATTCCGGTCGCGACGGATCCAGTTCCGGGGCGCGGCATACTGCAAACTGGCGCCGGCCATCGCCGCTTTCAAATTCGCGCTTCGCCGCCAGACTGCGTCCCGCTTCCGCCGCCTGCCAGAGCACTGCCACCGAAACTCCCGCCGCCGAAAAAGCGCCCATGCCCGTGATCACCAGTGGATGGTCATGCAATAACTGGGCTAGAACGCGGGAACGCATGGGGCCGGTATGGGGGCGATCACATTTTGTTTCAGGCATCGTATCAGATCCGTGGTGCATTGTTTGGGGTGGGCATGAAAATCCGGCAGCATTTCATCCAGCAAATGTTTCCCGGCACGGAACCAGTCCGCATCCGCCGTCAAAAAATCTCGTGGCACCGGCCGGCCCAGCCGGATCCGGAATCTCCAGTTGCCCTCGTCAATGATGTTGCACGGGATCAACTCCGCCTGATGGCGGATGGCCAGGCGCACGGCCCCGGAAGCCATTTGAAAAGTCCAGCTTTCGCAAAATGGCAGATGGATCTGCTTGCCTCCCGGCACATCCACCGCCACCAGCAGCGGATGACCCGCTTTCAGATTTTCCGCCACCTCATGCCAGTGATCATGGTAGAGAGCCGGCGGACTTTTCGGCCAAAGCAGATAACGGTCCATGAACCGCCGCATGGGGCTGCGCCGGGACGCCTTGCCGCCCATCAACACCGTCGCTGGAAATCCTGCCGCCCTCAACCACGGACGCAGCAACATAAAAGGTCCGAAATGGCAGAAAGCGATGACCACCGGCCGCCGTTTTTGCTGCGCTGCCTGCAGGTGGCCGATGCCTTCGATCCGGCATCGGCCTCTCCATTTCGGTCCGGCCAGCCGGTCGGGAAAATAGTCCACGATCTGGTTCAAATAAAACGCCCGGCGCTGATCCACTACGGCCCGCGCTGCCTTCAATGGCTCTAAAAAGCCGGGCAAGGTCATGAACCGGCTTTTTTTGAAGCCTTTGTTCACCGCGGCGCGCGCCTGATAAAATGGCCGCAAACCGGCGTACAGATGGTCGGCGGGCAAAAGCTGTTCAGCCGTACGGAAGGCGGGAAAAAAAGCCAACTCGGTCAGATCTTTGCAGGCAATTTCGATTCTTTTGGTGAAGGGAGGCACCGCGCAAACCATAGCAAAGGCCGGAACCAGTTCAACTATTTTGACCGCCCGGCATCCGCAGATTTCAATTCAATCGCCTTGAATTTTCTTTACATCGTTTCGTTCTGCCCCAATTTGACTGCCACCCAATTATGAGCATCCCACGTCTCATTCTCTCACTCGCTGCAAGTGTCATGGCAGTTGTTTCCACCCTCCAGGCGCAACCCCTCCCGGAGGTCAAGGATCTGCCCGACCGTCCGGAAATGCCGGATGTCATGACCATGCTCGACGGCACCAAGGTCACCACCCCGGCCCAATGGCAAAGGCGCCGCGAGGAAATGAAAGTCATCCTCGAGTTTTATGAACTCGGTCACGCGCCGCCGCCGCCCGGAAATGTCAAAGGCTGGGATGTCCACGCTCATCCCGTGCGCAATGGCACCGCCAATTACCGGCTGGTGCATCTGACCTTTGGCCCGGACGAAAAACTGGGTTTCGACATCGCCATTTTCACTCCCGCCGGCGATGGCCCGTTTCCCACCATCATCAACCCGTCTTTTTTCAGCACGCCCGGCGTCAACTTTGTCAACCACGCCCCGCCCGTCGATCCCGCACCGGCCACCAACTCGTCAGGCCGGCCACACTTCAATTTCAACGCCCCCGTGGATCCGGAAGTCGCCGCCCGCGGTTTCAGCAATCAACTCGATCGCGGTTACGCCATCGTCACCTACCGCTATACGCAATGCGGCGAGGATAATCCGAACTTCCGCACCAATTCCTTTTATCCCGCTTATCCCGGCCATGACTGGGGCGTGTTGCTCGGTTGGGCCTGGGGACTCTCGCGCGTGGTGGATTATCTGGAAACCCAGCCATTCTGCGACACGAACAAGATCATCGCCCTCGGCCATTCACGCCTTGGAAAACTCACCATGGTGGCGACCGCCTTTGACGATCGCATCTCGCTCGGCGCCCCCGCCGGTTCCAGTGGCGCCGGCACGGGCGCCTATCGTTTTTGCGGGCCTGGTCGTGGCGGCAAGGAAGGCATCGAAGACATGACCCGCAAGTTTGGCTATTACTTCGTGCCGCGCCTCAAGGATTTCACGGGCCAGATGAACAAGCTGCCCTTCGACGCGTACTGGTACATTGCCCTCACCGCGCCGCGCCCGTGGATTTCCATCGAGGGCACGGATGACCAGAACTGCGTGCCGAATGCGGTCAAGCAATCCGTCCTCGCCGCGCGGCCCGTCTATAAATTCCTCGGCGTCAGCCCGGATCGCGTCGGCGTCAACTATGAGCAACACCGCCACGGACTGACCCCCGCCGACTGGCAGGCCGCGCTGGATTTTTCCGACCAGCAATTACGTGGCATCAATCATGGGCGCAAATTCAACCAATTCCCGCCAGAAGAAGCTTCCGCGTCTGCCGGCACCAATGCCCCGACCAATCCATGAAATCGAATCTCGCCACTTTCGCGTTTTTTCTCGTTTCCATTGTCTGCCACGCCGCGCCAGTCGCCTCGTTCAATGTCCGCGACTTCGGCGCCGTTGGTGATGGTACCAACAAGGATACCGTGGCGTTTCAGAAGGCGCTCGATACCTGCGCCGTTTCCGGCGGTGGCGAAGTACTGGTGCCCGCGGGCAAATATCTCATCGGCAGTGTCCAGATCGGTTATCAGACGATTATCCGCCTCGCGCCCGACAGCGATATCATCGGCAGTGGCGATACGAACGATTATCCGATGATTGATGTCCGCTGGGAGGGCCGTTGGCAACCGGGCCGCCGCGCCCTCATCTATGCTGCCAATGTGGATCACACCGGCATCATCGGTCCGGGCCATATCGAGGGAAACCCGGCCATGGCCGCGCCCCAAAATCCGCGCGGCTCCGTGGTACTGGAACCTATCAATTGCAATGACGTTCACTGGGAAGGTTTCACCGTCACGCAGGGAGGCAATTGGGCCACTCATCCCACGTATTGTTTCGATGTCCTGATCAAGAACGTCAAGATCACCGGCAATCGCGATGGCATTGACGTGGATTCCTGCAAAAGAGTTCGCATTGAAGGCTGCGACATTGATACCGGCGACGATTCCATCAGCCTCAAATCCGGCCGCGGCCTGGACGGCGCGCGCCTCGGCATACCCACTGAGGACGTACTCATTTCCCACTGCACCCTGCATGACCGTCATTTTGCCTGCGTGGGCATCGGCAGTGAAACCTCCGGCGGCATCCGCAATGTGCGGATGGAACATTGTACCATGAACTGCCGTTCGTATGGCATCTACATCAAGACCCGCATCGGCCGCGCCGGAGTCATTGAAAACATCTCGGGCGAAGATCTCGACATCCCCGGTGGCAGCTTCCTCAAAGTCAATCTTATCGGTGCCGGCAACGTGAACACCGCTGACGATCCCGTGCCGGGTCCGCTCGGCTATCCGTTGGGCCGGGATTTCTGTTTCAAAAACATCCGCGTCAATTGCGCCACGCTGGTCGATGCCGTCCAGATTTCCGACCAGAAACCGCTCAATGGTTTCGTGTTGAAAAACATCACCGGCGCCTGCACCAAAGGCATCTCCCTGCAAAACATGCGGAACGTAAAACTCAGTGGCATCAAGGTGACCGGCTACAAGGGCTCACTACTCACCACCACCAACGTGCAGGGCAGTGGACTAGAATTAAAGTGATTCCCCCTGTGTTGATGGACAACAACCAATAAACCGTGATACATTCGGCTATGAGCGTTTTGGAAAAAGTCAAAGCCGCCACAGCAAAACTCGCGCCGGAAGAGCAATTTGATCTTTTCCGTTGGTGGATGGAATCTAATATTTTCAAGACCCGCCAACTTGCCGCCTTAAAGAAAGATATCAAAATCGGATTGGATCAACTGGATTCCGGCAGCTACCAAACTTATACGGATACTAACATCATGCAGTTGGCAGATGAGATAAGCAAAAAAGGACGCGAACGCCTGAAAAAACGGAGCGCATGAAACAATATCAGGTGTCCGCTGCGGCAGGACTGATTTGGACGACATTTGGTCCTATATCGCTCAAGACAATGTGCAGGCAGCCGACAAGGTCATTAAAGCGATCGTCTCAAAATTTTCCAAACTGACAACAATGCCCCTGCTTGGCCGTAGACGTTCGGAATTGACAGTTGAGTTAAGAAGTTTTCCGGTTTCCCGATACGTCATTTTTTATATCCCAATAAAGGATGGAATTCAAATCGTGCGCGTTTTACATGGCGCGCGAGATCTTCCGCCGCTTTTCGAGTAAATGTCAACGAATACCAGTAAAGCCCTCATTGCCGCCGCCAAGGAACTGTCCAAACAGGTGGACCGGCTCAAGTTCACCGAACCCGTCACGCACGTTTATAATCCGCTCACCTACGCCTGGATTGCGCATGAAGAGTATCTTAACCGCTATGCCACCAATACCAAACGCGTCGTCTTCCTCGGCATGAACCCCGGGCCGTTCGGCATGGTGCAAACAGGCATTCCCTTCGGTGAAATCGCCGCTGTCCGCGACTGGCTCGGCATCAGCCCAAAGATCGGCCGCCCGCCCGTGGAAAATCCGAAACGCCCTATTCAGGGCTTCGACTGCCATCGATCTGAAGTCAGCGGACGTCGTCTTTGGAAACTCTTCGCCAACCGTTTTGGCACACCAGAAAAGTTTTTTGACGAACATTTCGTGGCCAATTATTGCCCACTCGCCTTTTGCGAGATCAGCGGGCGGAATGTCACGCCAGACAAGCTTTCCAGAGCCGAACGCATTGCACTCACCAAAGCCTGCGATGAACATCTGCGACAGGTACTAGAAATTTTGCAACCCGAATGGCTGATCGGTGTCGGCGCTTTCGCCCGCGAACGCGGTGAGGAAGCCGCTGCCGGAACAAAGACTCACGTGGGCCAAATCCTGCATCCCAGCCCTGCGAGCCCCAAGGCCAATCGCCACGACTGGACCCTCACCGCCACCGGAGAACTCATTGCGCTTGGCGTCTGGAAAAAAGCCTAGTCAGCAATCAGCTTCAACCGGTGCTCGAAATGATCCCTGGTCTTACACGGCGAACCGGCATGATAACGCATCACGGCTTCACGTGATGAAACCACAATCTCCGTATAACTCACTGTGGCCGCGTCTTCGCGATGCATGCAGGTCGAGAACGGACCCAATTCGGGCAGGTGCGAGCGATGCAACCACCGCAGCCAATCCAGGCGCGCCGGCGATTTTACGCGCTGTGCTTCGCGAAAAGTGCGGCCGCGTATCCGTTGTGCCTTCAGCTCATCAAACCCAGATGAGATCCATTGTTTCAGCGCCCAATCGTGCTGTCGGTAATCAAGCTTCTTCAGATTCCACCGCCATTCTGCAATCTCATTGACGGCGGGAAACACTCCGACCAGTCGGAAAGGATTGATTCTCGATAGCGGCAGCCGGGCCAATGCTTCCGAAACCAGTCCCGGCATATGAGCGGTGCCAGCCGTGGCTACAACCTCTCCGCGGCTGAGGCCAATGCCTTTGACCAGTTCGCCGATGGCATACCAGTTAATCAACGCAAGCGCGGCGCCGGTATCATTGAGCGAGATCCACGTGCCACCACCAGGTTCCGCAGGCGAAATGCCAGCGCGGCCATTCACCTTCCAACTGCGTGGCGGCAGACCGGCAACGCGCGTAAATTTTTCATCCCGGTTCATGGCCAGCGCATACCCACCCCGGCGCGGCGAAAAAGTGACGGTACACATGGGTCAATCCGCCATGGGGTACGTGGCCGCCTGCAGATGATAATTGCGCAAGTGCCGCCAGAACTTCAGCGGCCCCAAAGGCGTGCAACCGCGTCGCCGGTTCGCCGCGCCGATGGCAAAAACTAGCGCCCATTGCCGGAACAACTGTCGGTATGCGTTGAACAGCGAATTGCGCGCATCATAGATGCTGGTCGCCTCCGAGGACGCACCGTTCAGTTCGATGATCTGGAAATTTGTTCCGGCGCGCAGGTCATCGACGTTCCCATAACGGATATCATACCGCCCGATGTTGAATCCCGTGAGCTTCTGTGAAATGGCATCCACACAGGCCGTGAGTTCGGGGGTGCAAAACTCCATGCCATCGCGAAAGATGCAGCCCTGCGCGTGATTGCCCGTGATGCCGAGCGACAATGTTTCACCGGCTGAAAGCACCTCATCCTTTCGTGCCTGAAGCCGTGAAAGGTATTTGTCCGCCATGAATCGTGCCCGCGGATCGGCCCAAATAAGTTCCGTTATCGTATTTTTCCCATCACCAGTGATGTTCGGAAAGACTTTTTCGGTGATGGCAAAAATCTGCCCCCGCGCCTCCCCGGGAAAACGATAATAGAAAATGCCAGCCTCGTGCGGGCCTTCCGCAAAACGTTGCACCAACAAGGGTGCTGAAGTTTGCCCCAGGTATCCCCTGGCCTGTTCTTCACTGCGGATCAATTTCACGCCGTTCCCCCGTTGGCCAAGATCTGGTTTCAAAATATAGGGAAAGACGATATCTCGCCGGGTACAAATTTCCCGCAAGGAAGCCAGTCGCTCCTCAAACGTTGTGCCAGCGATCAATTCCGCTTTCGCCGTGAAATCCGGACTTGTCGTCATCAACTCGTCCAAGGTGGCCATCTTGGATTCGCCCACCATGCCGCCGGAAACGATGCCCGGATTTGCCGCCGTTGGCAGGAGCGGCCCCCAGTACCTGATGGACAGCCAGGTATAGTAAAGTGCCACTGGCGGATAAAACATCCATACCGGCCAGAATTCCCAGTGTCCCCAGCGTTCGATGCGGGTGGTGAATCGCCGCAGGTCAAAATTCATGAAGGCACGGCGGAGCAAGTGCAGCCCGATGACCAGCACCAGGCCGATGCCCAGCAACACGAATCCGCCCGCTTTGTAGGTGCTGAGCCAGTGGGAAACTTCCCCGCCAAATAATTGCACCAGATAAAGAATGAGCATCGTCCAGATAAACGCCGCGATGCCGGTGACGAACAAAAAACGCGGCATCGGCACCCGCAAAAAGCCCGCCGCCAGAAAAGTCGGCAGCCGCGTGCCCGGCACCACACGGCTGGCGATCAGGATGGCCGTGCCGCGCTCGCCGAACCAGCGTTCACTGCGTTCGACTTTTTCGGAAAATTTACGCCACGAAGAACGCTCGAACCAGCCGCGTCCCGCGTATCGCGCGAGGGCGTAGAGTCCGATGTCACCGACCCAGATGCCCAGAAAACACGAAGCAAAAGCCACCGGCCAGGAAATGGAACCGGCCGCCAGCAAAAGACCGGCACCCACCGCCGCCGCGTCTTCCAGTATGAAGGTCGCAAAGAAAACCGCTGTTCCCTGCCAAAATGGAAGCCAGCCGGCAATGCCATGCGTCAATGACAGCGCCTCGCTCATCGGAAAATCAAGCGGAAGCCCGGTTGACCTGCGCCTGATGTTTCAGGGTGGAGGGAGCCACTCCGAACCCGGCCGGCATCGGCAGTTCCATGATCCCGGCCATGACCCCGATCAGCGCATAGTGATGCACCGCGTGCGCCACCGCATACATGACCTCGCGTCCTACCGTGGAGGGCGACGCCTGCGAACCTTCAGCGGCATAATTCGTCTTGCACGTCACGATGAGGGAACGCTCCAGACAGCTGCCATCCAGATGTTCATAACGCTCCCGCAATTCACGCGTGGCGTTCAAGGCGGCAAAACGATCCAGCTCGATCAATGTACCTCGCTCGCGATGATCATAATTCAAGTCGCCCGCAGTCGCGGACTCCAGCAGGTTGCGGAAGTGATCCAGGCAATGCCGATAGTGTCCGCCGATGGAAGCGTTGAAAGCCACTGGCACCGGACGGACATAGGCTCCATCATTGATGGATACCAGCAGCAGTTCGCCCTGCCGGAGGATTTCGATGACAGAGTGTACAAGGTCATTTGGCTCGTTTTTGAAGTCAGTGTTCATGTTCTTCCTTTTTGAATTTATTAGCGATGAACGGGATCTGACTCCTATGCAGACCCAGCACCACGCAACTGCAAACCGCCACCGTCAGGGCGAGTCCAAACAGCAACCCGCCATCGTTTTGGACGACAATTCCCAGCACGGTCAGGTGAAACATGATCGCACCGCCCATCACACCCAACGCCAGCAGCGCCCCGGCCCAGCACCAGCGCGGCAACAGCAAAAGAATACTAGCAATCAATTCCGTCACGCCAGTGCCATACCTTCCCCAAGGTTCCATATGAACCTTGGTAAAGATGTAAATGGACTCCGGCGCGCCTGTAAATTTAAAAAACAATGTTTGTAACAAGATCACCGCCGCCGTGATACGGCAAATCCAGCTGATCACCTTCCAAAGCCGGGATGAGGGAATCATAAGCGTCACAGTTTGAGCGTGATTCATGATTTACTTCCCATGTTTTTCAACCAAACCGGGCCAGTTGGCTTCCGCCTTGGCCTGATTGCCCTTAGGATCGGCATTAAATTTTTCCCGCACACCCTTGCTGTACTGCAAGTACAGCCTGCCATCCACGATTTGATACGCATCCACGTCTATCTCGATCAACTTGTCGCGGGAAACGCCGTAGGCACAATAGCCGCCATAGACCGGCTCATATTTTGCGGGATCCTTCAAGAACATGTCCTTGTGTTCCTTGGAGACGAAGTAATAGATCGCCCCATCACGCTTGGCCAAAATCTTCGGGTCACCTTTCACCGGTTTGTTGTCCGTAAAAAAAGCCACGGGATCGTATCCCTGGATGGCCACGCCATCGTCGTTCAGGTTCAGGAGGGTTTTGGTTTGAGCGAGGACCGGCAGAACCATACCCGCTACGAGCAATGTTAATAATATTTTTTTCATATGCTCGTGAGTCGTTGCCGGTTTTGAATCCTTACAATTTAAGTTTATTCGCCGCCTTTGGATCAGCCAGCCAGCCACCAACGGCCTGCAACGGTTCCAAATCATTGATGCGCGTGACCCAGAATGCCGCTGCGAGCTGCCGGCCCTGCTGCTTATCGGCATCTGCCTCCAATACCACCTCTCCCCGAAAGATATTTGTTTGTCCGGGCAGATACTGCTCCGCCAGTTTAAACACCACAAAATCATGGCTCAAATGGCGCCCGCGATTTTCACCCGCTTTCACATCGGATCCCAGTCCGCTGGCCAACAGAACCGCATGCACCTGATAATGCTCCTTTTCATTGCCAACCGGTTCGAATTGGATTCGCCAGTGTTTCCAGTCCGTGGTGCTGGCCGTCAGCATACCACTTTCCCGCTCTAACGCGGACGGCCCGTTCTTCGGCCGGATCAAAGGAGTCCATTCCTTTCCGTTCAAAACCAGTTCCGGGGTGTAAATGGTGTCACTATGCCAGGCCGCCGCAAAAGCACGCTGCCGCTCGGAAAACTCCTCACTCGACCATGGATCGCGCCAGCCCAGGTTGTTCCAATATTCCACATGCCAGGCCAAGGGAACAAAATCCTTCCATAATACTGGCGAATCCTTCAAACCAGCCAGCCATGCATCGGCCGGCGGGCAACTGCTGCACCCTTCCGAGGTGTACAGCTCCAGCAACGCCGTCTGCCTCACGGAACTTTGAAAACTGACCGGCGGGGCGGGCGTTTGAGCCGGGGCTGAGATTGCCAGTGCCAAAGTCATGGGAAAAAAGATCCTTATTAACATATCCGGGTTGGTCGGAATGCCATCTGGCACCTTACACCATGATTCACAAAAAACAATGTAAGGTATCAGCGCCCTGCCCGACGTATGCCGGTGAACCCTGACCTGACCCCGCCATGAACATACCTGTGGACAGCCAACCGGAACCGGTGCTTCTCATCATCGCCGACATCAGCGGTTATACGCGCTATATGACCGCCAACGCCAAAACGCTCGCCCACAGCCAGACCATCATAACAGAACTGGTCAAGGCGGTTGTTGAACAGATCAAATTGCCCCTGGAAGTCGCCAAGCTGGAAGGCGATGCCATCTTTCTGGTCTGCCGCAAGCAGAGCACCTCGCGTTCATGGCCGGAAATTAAACGTGTAGTCGGTGACAATCTGCTCCATTTCTTCCAATGTTTCGGTCAGAAATTGAATGAGCTTATCCGTTCCACCACCTGCCATTGCAATGCCTGCACACACATCGAGAAGCTCAAACTCAAACTCGTCGCGCACAGCGGCGAAGCGCTGTTTCACCGCGTTTTGAATTTTGTGGAACTGGCCGGCGTGGATGTCATCGTGGTGCACCGCCTGCTCAAGAATTCAGTCACCGCCGGCGAATATCTGCTGCTGACCGAATCCGCTCATCAGGACCTCGAATTTACCCAGGCCATCCCATTCACCGGTCATCGGGAGATTTACGATGACATCGGATTGGTGAAAGTCATGATTTATCTGCCCTCAGGCGAATCATCCGCCACTGCCGTTTCTCGAACAGTGACAAATGTCAGTCTCGCCGAACGTTTCAGCAGTTCCTGGAAATTGTTTTGCCGGATGTGGTTCGCAGCGCTGCGACCAAAAAACGCGACCTTCAATCACATCACTTCCGCCTCTGGCCCGTTCAGACGAACAGCGTTCGCTGGGCTGACGTTGTTGCTCACTCCCATCTTCGTTCCCGTTAGCGTCATCTTCACTTTCGTCCATGCGGTGCGGCAACCCATCAATCCTTCTCTTCACGATCACGAACATAAAGCAGACGGCTCCTGCTGCCGTGAGCACTCCCACCACTGACATCAATGACCTGCAAGATGCACTGCGCTTTGGTTCGTCACCATGCCGTTCAGCGCACCGATGGCCCGTTCGACCGCCTCCGGATGTTCCCAGGGAATGAAATGGTTCACGCCCGGCATGATGATTTTGGCAAATAAATTGGTCTTTCCTTCCGTCGCCAGTTGTTTTTCCAACCAGTCCACGTTCTGGACTGGCACCAACTCGTCCTGGTCACCGTGAAGCATCACCACTGGCACCGCCAGTTGCGGAAGCATCTTTTGCAGCTGCTGCAGGTCTGCCTTCACCGTCAGCATTTCCCGGCTGCACTGCCGCAGGCTGTACGGTAGCATCCACGATGTCAGCCGCCACCCAAAGATATACTCCGCCCGCCACAATTTCTCCTCGGCCGGATCTACATCGCCGCCGATCAATAGCACCCCGCTGATCTTGTCCGGATGTTCCAATGCCGCCAGCAAAGCAATGGGCGAACCATAGCTGTGCCCCACCAGTAACACGCGATTTGTCGCCGCCTGTGGTAGAAACGCCATCAGTCCATCCGCCTGTTCCTGCAAATGCGGATGTGCCCGCGATGGCTTCGACCCGCCATAGCCCGGCCGGTCGTAAGCGACGAGCATCGCGTTCGGATAGGGATCGCGGAATTGCGTCGCCCAAATCCCCGCGCCCCCCGGCGAACCATGGACAAATACTATTGTCAAAAGATTCGTCGCCGGCAAATCGCTTTCCGCCCAGCGGATCGTGAACCCATTTGTGGTCGTGTTATGGATGTTTGCCTTCAGTCGCGCCGGATCATCATATTTCGAGAAAAAGATCGGCATCGCCTGCACCGCCATCAGTGTGAACACGAACAAGCCGCCCACACCCCAGAAAGCGATTTGAACCATCCGGCGCAGTAACGATCTCTTCTTATTTGCCGGTTCCATCATTAATTTTGTTCAATCGTCGATAACTGTCCGGGTCGGCGCGCAGGATCAACAAATCTCCCTGTCGTTCCACTTCGCCGGTTATCTGCACCGGTTCAGCCACCATGTCCAACACCTGCTGATTCACCGGTTTGCCCTCCGCCGATACCAGCAGCAAATCCACCAGTGAACCGTTCTTCTGCCGCACCAGCAGCATCGGCGGGATTCCACCGGCGATACAGCGGATGGCGCACGCGCGATGCGGCAGCAATTCGCCCGGATTCATCACGCCCAGAAAACATTTGCTGTCCACAATTTCTCCTTCAAATGTTTGCTTGCCCAGATCAACGATCTCCGTGCCCGACAACTCTTGCACCGGCTTGTCCGCTGCTTTGATCGTCTCCGGCAGCGCCTCCACCATGGTCTGCCCTGCGCGATAAATCAACGTGCCTTTCAGCGAAACATTCTTGCCGTCCAGTCCGGCGAATTGCTCGCGATCCAGTCCATGTTTAAAAGGCAACACCAGATAATAAGTGGAGAACGTAAGGCACCCGGCCGTTTCGCCAGGTCGCATCACCAGTAAATGTGGATACGGCTCCATTTGCAGGACGCCTGAAAACGATTTGATCTCACCAAATTCAAAAACGCTCGCGTCGGTCGCATGTTGCACTGCTGCCAGTACAAATGCCACCCCGAGCGCCAGGATGAACAGCATCAACACAACCACGCGCACAAATCTGCGTTGCCTGGGCGCAGCCTTATCCTCCCAGCCTATGTAAAATTCGTCGTTCATTGGCTGATTGATGCCGGTTCGGCTCGTGTTCCCGCCAGATTTGGTCTTGGATAGACGAGCACCCGCCCGTTGCGCACCCGTACATTAAAGGTCGGCACTTTTTCGGTGAACGGCGGCGGCGATGCGCCCGTCTCCGGCAAATACTGATAACCGTGCCATGGACAGGTGATGCAACCCTGGACAATTTTTCCTTCGCCCAGCGGGCCGTTCTGATGCTGGCAAACGTTCGACACCACAGAAATCTTCCCTTCGTATTTGAAGATCGCCACCCGCTCTCCGGAAACGCACACCATCCGCGAGCGATTTTCTGGAATGTCCGCCACGGCACACGCATCAATGAAACCGTCATCGGCCGCCGCGCACACCTCAGTATCGGCGCGCGTTTCCTTCAACGCCGCTGCGATGTGCAGCCCCAATACCGTTACCAGTCCCACCCCCATCGCCACGATGTAAATCGGACTCGCGTTGCCCTGCAGTGCGCCGAAAGTCATATGGAGCACCAGCAACGCATAAGCCACGTACACCAGCATGTGCAATGTTTTCCACACCGGCGCACTCAGGTTGGCCAGCCAGAAATCGTGGCTTGTGGCAGCCATTAGATAGAGAATCACCAGCGCAAAAAAACCGAAAGGCTGGAACGGCACGCCCGCCACCGAACCCGTCACCGGGCTCGACACAAAAATGCTGACAATCGGATTTACCGCGCTCCCTGCGTGATATGTTGCCACCACCATCACCGCATGGATCAGGGCCAGCAAAAACACCGTCACCCCCATGTGCCGGCGGTTGTAGAGCAGCGGCAGAAATCGCGGATTCAACCGGCACAACGGTCCTATGCACAAAACCATATGCAGCAACAAAAACGCCGCCACGCCAAACATCCGCATGATCACGATCTCCGCCGTGATGAACGGGTAAAACCATTCCGTGACCGCTGCAAAAATGACCAGAAACATCGCCACTCCGCCGGCCAGCGCAAAATCATAAAACCGTTTCTGCCGGTTCCATTGGATGGATATGTATTTGTCACTCATGATTCAATTCGCCCTGCCCAATGGTTTCCGATTTCGAAACGTCCACCACCTCATCGTCCGCCAGGCTATACAACACCAGCACGCCGTTCGTACCCGTTGCCGAAGCTGGTAGTAGCAGCGCCACCGCTCCAAATTCTCCCAGCAATACCGCCTTCGCTGGCAGCGAATCCGTGCGCTCCGGCTGGCCAGCCACCCAGTAGACCAGCAGATCCGGCTTCAAAAAGTCTTTCGCCGCGGAAAAGTGGAGCGCCCTGCCCTTGCCGTTCGCACCATCGCTCAATAGTCCAACGCCCACTGGCACTTTCGTGAAAAGTTCGTTTCGTTCCCAGATTTGCGTGCTGAATTTTTGCGCCGTGATCAATCCTTCCGGCAGCGATTGCGCCACCGGCGCCGGTTTGCGCAAAGCCATGCCAGTCACCAACACCACCGGTAAGATCACACCCAGCATGATGACGATATGACGATGTCGCTGGCGCAGTCGCAGGATCATGGCGGTGGGATGGGCTGGATACATCGATGCGCCGACTTTTCCGTCGGTGGTTCATGGGTTCCCGTTGCCCAGCGTTTCAACAGTAGCGGCCAGAATGCCATCGTTCCCGGGATGATCAGCAGACGAAATCCCCAACTCCCCTGAGCGGCGCGGGAATCAACTTTTTGGACACCGTAGAAGATAAAAAGGATGGAAAACCCCAACCCAAGGGCCAGGTAGCATCCCAAGGCTGTTAAAAATATGACGGCGATCATGGATGGTCGTGCAGCGGCATATGCCGCTGCCAATTGGTCGCCGGAGATGGCAGTTCCTTACACTGCCAGTTGCACCGTTCAACGGAGCTTCTTGCCCCGCAAACTTTCCACAAACTTCGTGAATTCCACCGCCTGGCTTTCAAGCCGTTTTTCGATCTCGGCGTTTTTCAGGCAGCCGGCCTCGTTCAACGAATTGTGCACTACAGGAATGAAAACGCGCTCCGGATAGATGAAAGCATTGCGATAACCAAAAATCGCCTGCAACTGTTCCACTGGCCGCAACGCGCCCCAGACGCCGGCTGCTAGTCCCACAAAACAGACCGGCCGACGCTCAAAGCTCTCCGGAAAGGGCAGCATATCAATGAAATATTTCAGGATGCCCGGGATGCCGCCGTTATACTCGGGCGTGACCACTACCAACCCATCCGCAGCCAGGATGCGGTCGGTCATTTTCGCGAAGGCCGCCGGCTTTTCCGCGTACGACGACGGCGAGAATATCTCCGGGGGCATCGCCGCCAGATCCAGCAATTGCACCGGCACTTTCAGTGATTTATAGACCGCCTCCACATGGCCGGCCACTTTGCGCGTGTTGCTGCCCGGCCGGTTCGTTCCGCTGATGACCTCAATCATGGCTGTGTTTTAAGTTAAGCGCCGCGTTTCGTCCATCATTTTGCGGCCAAATAATTTCAAATTCCGCAAAAAATGCTGTAAGGAATCGTCCCATCGTGCAGACTTACGAGATTGATGACCTGGCTGAAAAAAAATGGTTCGCGCGCTTTCGCCCGATTGCAAGGAAGCCGTCCGGCGGCAGTCCGAAGCCATGGACCATCCCCTGCCGCGCCTGCAACGCATTGGCTTGCATATACATTTGGTGCTATGTATCAGGTGTTTGCGCTACGGCAAACATATGGTAGTTTTGCACACTGCCGCGCAACGTTGCGAGCCTGAGGCCGGTGCCAAAGATGCCCTGCCGGATGATGCCCGAAAACGCATCAAACAGGCCCTGAAGACCGGTCAAAAGCCGCCCCAATGATGCGCGCCAATAAAACAATCTATGAGTGGAGTTCTCGAGACGGTGCGACTGATCGTCAATCCTTCGGCGCATTATGCGGTGCGTATCGCACAGTGCGCCGCCGAGGTGCGCGCTGCCCAGACGCTCCGCTTTGAGATCTTCAATCTCGAACTCAACGAAGGCCTCGCCGAATCCCTCGTCACCGGTTTCGATGAAGATCCTTTCGACGCCGTGTGCGATCACCTGCTCGTCGAGCACGTTCCCACCAAACAGATCGTCGGCACCTACCGTTTGCAGACCGGCACCAACGCCGCCGAACATCTTGGCTATTATTGCGCCCAGGAATTCGAGTTCAGCGTCTTCGAACCCCTCCGGTCCGAAATGGTGGAACTCGGCCGCGCCTGCGTTCACAAGCAGCATCGCAATCTCGTTGTCCTCGGTCTCCTCTGGAAAGGCATCGCCGATTATGCCAAGGCCAGGCATGCGCGGTTTCTTTTCGGTTGCAGTTCGCTTTCCTCGCAGGACCCCGCCGCCGGCGCATCCGCTTACGCCTATATCTGCCGCAAACATCTCGCGCCGCTGCCCTGGCGCACCACGCCCCTGCCCGGCTATGAATGTTCCCTGAGCCAGCTCCCGGCCGAGGCGGTGTCCATTCCCAAACTTCTCCGCGGCTACCTCACCCTCGGCGCGAAGATCTGCGGCCCGCCCGCTTTGGACCGGCAGTTCAAGACCATAGATTTTCTTACCGTCCTCGATCTTACCAGTCTCTCCCCCGCTGCCCACGCCCGCTTCATGGGATGAGCTTCCAGAACGCAGGTCTGTTGACCGACTGCCAGGCCCCCGCAACAACGTGACCTGCAACCGCAGGAATGGAAACCGTTTCAGCACGATAATGTCCCAACACCGCACCCGGTTCTGCCCGCGTGGCAACAAATGATTATTTTTTGGATTTTCTTTTTCTTGTCAGCGTAAATGGCAACCACGGATCGCTCTTTGCAGGCTCGCAGGCAAATTTCCTCGATGGGCTTTTCATAACTCTTGAAGCATTCCCTGCCCGAGCAGGATTCCAGCGTGAATCCTTCAAAATCGCCAAAGCAATCAAAAATGACTTCGCAGATCTTCCCTTCATACCGGGTTTCGTGTCGTGAGACCGGTGACCGGTGCGGAATTCCCAGTTGTGAAGGCCCGATGGTTGACGGGTCACCGCCAAATCCGGAGACGCGCCGGGTCACGTACGAAATGAGCCGGTTGAGGACGGGATACCAGCGATACGTGGGGGACATGTTCTGCAATCTCCATTTCAAGATGGCCAGGGTATTTTCCTCCTGATACAGCAACGTTTCATCCGCTGCCACGGGGATCTTGACCTGGAAGCTGCCCGTGATGTACCGCCAATTGATCATCCTTTTGAAGTCAGTCTTTTGGTCGCGGCTTTTGAGCGCCCTGGTCGGCCCGGCAATGACCACTTCTTTTGGGATTTGCCGGGAAACGATCCGGCGCACTTTGACGTTGAACTCCTGGCCGGCGGAAATGGCCTTCGGCAAGTCCACTGTGAACAAACCCGCGAAGTTTTTCCCCGCCGCCGGCGGGATGGGCACATAAGCGACTCCGCCAGTAACGGTACATTTGATCGTGTTGGCGTCCGCCAGGGAAAGTTGCCGGTCCGGATAAAGTTTGTCCGCCAGTTGCAGGACATC
>Ga0206902_10057_pt1 | contig 31006 bp, 29 predicted proteins | sample Alteio_BWOrgHeat_44_FD_153242 | JGI IMG/M metagenome (GOLD analysis project Ga0206902, IMG submission 153242) | Enriched cells from forest soil in Barre Woods Harvard Forest LTER site, Petersham, Massachusetts, United States -... | ecosystem: Environmental > Terrestrial > Soil > Temperate forest >... | reverse complement strand
GATGAAATATGGGTTAAATAGTTTAACTGCACAAAGAAAAACAATTTTTCAGAGGAATTGAATTTTTTTAATGTAAAATTTTGGTAAACAATGAACCAGGCAATGGATAAGCGTCTGGTTTTGTAGTCGATTCCGGTAAATCTGGCCTGCGCCGGCCTGCGGATGTTACCGGTCCACCGGGAGCGGATTGCCGGAGTGAATCGCTTCGCTCATTTCTTTAATCAGCGAAATCTCTTTCTCGATGGCGTCACCAATTACAATCAGGTCTGCGCCGGCCTTGCAGTTGAGATATGCTTTTTCGGGAGTCTTGATGCCTCCGCCAACGATGAGCGGTATTTCAATTTGCCTGGAAACGACCGCGATCATTTCCTCATTGACTGGCCTCTTGGCACCGCTGCCGGCATCCATATAGATTAATTTCATTCCCAGCATTTCAGCCGCCATTGCCGTGCACATGGCGATTTCGTTCTTGTCCGCGGGGATGGGGGTTGCATTGCTAATGTAAGAGACCGTGGTCGGAGCCCCGCCGTCAACGACGATATACCCCGTAGAAATGATTTCCAGGCCGCTTTTTCTTACAAATGGTGCGGAGATGACGTGCTGGCCAATTAGCAACTCAGGATTTCTTCCAGAAATGAGAGACAGGTACAAGAGCGCATCGGCATATCGGGAAACCTGCGAAGGCGTTCCAGGGAAAAGAATAACCGGAATATTGCAGTTTTTCTTGACGCGCTGAACCACGTCGTCAAGGTGGTTTGAAATCACCAGGCTTCCCCCCACGAGCAGGTAATCCACGCTGGCAGTCACGGCCAGCTGGGTAAGTGCATCAATTTTTTGAGCATTTACTTTATCCGGGTCAATAAGAACGGCAAAAGACTTCTGCTGTACTTTTTTCTTTTCCAGTAAAAATTGATAGATGGTTTGCTTCATTTATTTGCCGTTGGCACAGTACAAAAATGCAAAATCTTTTTGGCTTTAGGTAACGACGCAATGAAAAAGGCACCTGTAAGGCTGATAATTGCACATTTATGACGGTATTTCTTGAAAAACCGAAGCTACCCAACTTTGGGAAGGGTGATAATTTTTTTTTTAATTCTTTCCAAAAAAAATTTATCGGAATGCCTAAAAAAAATGTGCAAAAATCAGATAAAGCAATACCATGCTGCAATGCAAAAAAAATGCACAGTTTTTTCCACAGTTGTTAATATTTCATTTCTGGAAATATCAAAATCAAAAAATACTTTCGTTTTCCTCTTTGGTAATAATTTCTTAACAATCAAAATATTTTTTTACTAACCTTATGTCAAATAAAAAGCATGTACAAGGCTTGCAGTTTACCCGTCGCTTTACGAAAGACGGAGTGAACGTATTCGACCAATTCGAATATGATTATCGTACCTCTGTTATCCGCAATCCAAGTGGAGAAGTGGTTTTCGAAATGACCAATGTTGAAGTACCCAGGCAATGGAGCCAGATAGCGACCGATATCCTAGCCCAAAAGTATTTTCGTAAAGCCGGCGTACCTCAAAAAGATGGCTCAACCGGCCGGGAAAGCTCCGTAAAGCAGGTTGCTCACCGTATGGCCAATTGCTGGCGGGTATGGGGCGAGCGGTACGGATACTTCTCCTCATCGAAGGATGCCCAGGTCTTTTATGAAGAACTGGTGTATTGTATTCTAAATCAGGCTTGTGTTCCCAACAGCCCACAATGGTTCAACACGGGTCTTTATGAAAGCTACGGCATAAAGGGTAAACCGCAGGGTCATTACTACGTTGACCCTGTCGATGGCCAACTTAAAAAATCCACTTCAGCCTATGAGCGCCCGCAACCTCATGCCTGTTTCATTTTGAGCGTCGAAGATGATTTGGTGAACGACGGGGGGATTATGGATTTGTGGATCCGCGAGGCGCGCATTTTCAAATACGGTTCCGGAGTCGGAACCAATTTTTCCCATATCCGGGGCGAGGGCGAGAAACTCAGCGGTGGCGGAACGTCCAGCGGATTGATGAGCTTTTTAAAAATTGGGGATCGTGCGGCAGGAGCTATAAAATCCGGCGGCACCACCCGTCGTGCGGCCAAAATGGTATGCCTTGATTTGGACCATCCGGAAATAGTGGATTTTATCAACTGGAAAGTGGAGGAAGAGAAAAAAGTAGGAGCTCTGATTGCGGCAGGATACCCTTCTGACTATGAAGGAGAAGCATATAAAACAGTAAGCGGACAAAACTCAAATAACTCAATTCGCATTCCGAACGAATTTTTTGACAAATTATCCAACAATGAAGACTGGGAATTGAAGGCCAGAAGCGATGGAAGGATTATGAAACGGATTCCTGCAAAAGAGGTTTGGAACCAGATTGCGTATGCAGCATGGCGTTGTGCTGACCCGGGTACCCAATACGATACTACCATTAACGAGTGGCACACGTGCCCCAATGGTGGCCGCATCCGGGCTTCCAACCCTTGCTCTGAGTACATGTTTCTTGACAACACGGCCTGCAATCTTGCGTCAGTGAATCTGCGCCGCTTTTACGATGAAGCCACGAACCTGATTGACGTGGAAGGGTTCGTGTACACCTGTTCGTTATGGACAGTGGTGTTGGAGATTTCTGTGCTGATGGCGCAATTCCCGAGCAAAGAAGTGGCACAGCTTTCTTATGATTACCGAACACTGGGACTGGGTTATGCGAATTTGGGTTCCATGCTGATGGTAATGGGAATTCCCTATGACAGCGAAGAAGCGCGGGGTCTTGCAGGGGCCATTACGGCGATTATGACGGGAACTGCCTATAAGACATCCGCAGAATTGGCGGAAGTCCTTGGCACCTTTCCAAAATTCGCGGAGAACAAACAGGAAATGCTGCGCGTCATGCGCAACCACCGCCTTGCCGCCTATGACGCGGATGAATATGAGCAATTGGAAAAGAAACCGCAAGGCATCAAAGCGCAGTACTGCCCGGATTATTTACTGAAAGCCGCAACCAAAGCCTGGGACGATGCCATACAGCTGGGAGAAAAATTCGGGTACCGTAATGCCCAGACCACCGTTATTGCTCCTACGGGCACCATCGGACTGATCATGGATTGCGATACCACCGGAGTCGAACCGGATTTTGCGCTGGTGAAATTTAAGAAACTTTCCGGAGGCGGATATTTCAAAATCATTAACCAGTCAGTGCCAGCGGCCCTGAAAAACTTAAATTATTCTGAAAAGGAAATTGATGGCATTATTAAATATGCCGTAGGTTCCGGAACATTTGCCGGGGCGCCCTTTATCAACCATCAGACCTTAAGTGAAAAAGGATTCATAGCAGACGAAATTAAGAAGCTCGATTCGGCCGTGACTTCAGCCTTTGAGATCGGATTCGTATTCAATGTTTACACGCTCGGAGAAGAGTGCCTGCAACGCCTGGGATTCAAACCCGAGCAATATTTCAACTTCGAGTGGAGCCTGCTCGATTCGCTTGGCTTCACCGAAGAAGAAATAGAAGCTGCCAATGATTTTGTATGTGGGACCATGACCATTGAACAAGCTCCTTTTTTGAAAAAAGAACACCTGCCCGTTTTTGACTGTGCCAACAAATGCGGAAAGAAAGGCGAACGGTTTATTCATGCGCATGGTCACATTCGTATGATGGCTGCCGCCCAACCGTTCATCAGCGGTGCCATTTCCAAAACGATCAACCTGCCCAATGAAGCAACCGTTGAAGAAATCGCGGATTCTTATATGCTCAGCTGGCAGCTGGCATTAAAAGCCTGTGCGCTTTACCGTGACGGTTCAAAACTGTCACAACCGTTGAGCAATAAATCGGATAAAAAGAAAAAAGCCGAAGATACCGTCGAGCAGGGACTTGAAGTTCCTGAATCGAATATTGTAGACATGAGCAAACTGACGGTGCAGGATTTACTGGATGAAGTAACCAAGCGCGTCCAGGCTTCTCCTGATACAAAATTAAAACGCGCCTTGGCAACCATTGTAGAACGAAGAACCCTGCCGGCAAAACGGCGCGGCTTTACACAAAAAGCGAAAATCAACGGGCAAGCCCTTTTCCTGAGAACGGGGGAATACGCCGACGAAACTGTTGGTGAGATTTTCATCGATATGGCTAAGGAAGGCGCAACCATGCGCAGCATGCTCAATTGTTTCGCCATAGCGATATCCATTGGCCTTCAATATGGAGTTCCTTTGGAAGAATTTGTAGAAAAATTTGTCTTTACCAGGTTCGAGCCCGCCGGAATGGTAGACCATCCCAACATCAAGAGCACTACTTCCATTGTTGATTTTATCTTCCGTGCGCTGGCCTATGAGTATTTGGGAAGGACAGATCTGGTGCATGTTCTCGATAAACCGGAAGTGTTGAATAATGGTAATGATGACTGGGACGAAATTCCGGTTTCCCTGGAATACGATAAAAAAAAGCCTGAGTTGAGTGATGTGCATATCGTTGCAAAGGCCAACGGACCGGCGCAACAACCCAAAGCGATGAAGTCTGCGATAAAAACTGAAAACGCCATGGATGCTGCAAATGCTGCGGCGAAAAGCATGCAAAGTGACGCGCCGGCCTGCAATACCTGCGGCCACATTACCATTCGCAGCGGCACTTGTTATAAATGCCTGAACTGCGGGAACAGCATGGGCTGCAGCTGATTTTGACCGAGGTTGTTGAATCCAATGAAGTCTTGCCATCTTAAATAATTTCTTAGGACGGTTTAAACGTAAACCAAATCCGCTTATGTCTATGAGCGGATTTTTTTATGCGCGTTGCCTGAAAGGAGCGAATGGCAGATATTTAGTGGTTTTACTTAGTGTTTTTCGTCATATTGCTCCAATTTTCATGAATGTTTACGAATGACTTGCAACCTCAATGAAATGCTGTTATTTTCGTTCTATAATTCGTTCTCCATGAAAACCATGAAAAAAATTCTTATCCTGTTATTGTTCGCGTCATTCCTGATCTCCTGCAGCCGGGCTCTTACTCCATACGAAGCTGCCAATCACCACTACAGTCATTGCAGGGACATTAAATGATTCGCAAACCGATAGTCCCAACTGAAAATAATCTCTTTACTATTTATTAAACTGTACTTATTTTTATAAGTACAATGCTTATTACAACAGAAAACTTCGGCTACAACAAAAAGCAGGTCCTTGACGGTTTGCGAAGTCATTTTTTTGGAAGGGTTGAAATAAGGGTAATGATTATTGTAATCAATCTTTTCGCCATTCTATCCGCGGTGCTTTTTTATCTTCATAAGATTCAGCCTCTTGCTTTTTTGATATTTTCCTTGTTGTGGCTGATTCTCTGGGTAACCATAAGAAGGATATTGCCTTTGAGTATTTACAAACGATCGCAAACTTTTCAGGATACTTTTACATTGAGTATGGATGACGCAGGCGTGAAACTGAAAACGGAAAAAGGAAACCAGCTGTGGACCTGGAATAAATTTAGCGGGTTTAAAGAAACGGTGCACTTTTTTCTACTCTACTTCAACCCCCGATCTTTTTTTATGGTGCCGAAGGATTCTTTTAAGGATTTGAGTGAATTGCAGGAGGCCAGGGACATGCTGAAAAAAGAAATTAACCGGTTACCGACTTAAACTACCTATTTCGCACAAGCCGACATTTTCCAAGCAATTATTTATCTGGGCTTGTATTTTGCTTCATCAAAAATTTTTTTTGTGTCCGTCTTCATCAGCTGACCCGGAGTGAGATCCGGATTTCTGTCTGCATATTTTTTTACGATTTGCCAGCCAACCCATTGACCGATATTGCCCGGAGACACTTCCGGCATACCGGCGGTATTGGGCGCCTCGCCAAGGTAATTTTTGATAATGTCCGGATCTATGGTATACAGCTCGTTGCCTGTTTGCAAAAAGAAATTCCATATCGATCCCTCATTCGCTTTGCACCAATCCAGTTGTTTTTGGGTAAAGCCCGTTTTTAGACTGTCAGGCAATTCGGGAAGCAACTTATCAGAGAGATACCAGTATTTCCCCTTGTCAATCATCTGATCGATCAATGGTTTATTTTCGCTGCTGTCCGGGAATAGGTCCTCCTCAATGGTTTTTATGCAATTGACCGTAATGTAAGGCTGCTCGAACCTTCTCGAAATATATTTCGGATATATTTCCTGGCCCTGCAAGCTGGTATAAAAAGAAAAGTCTTTGCCGGCATACAACTGCAGACCGATTGCCATGGCTGAAGGCGTGATCGCAACACCCGGCGCATCAAAGGGGCCAATGTAGGTCACGACATGCAGTGGCAATTGGTAATTGGGAAAATAGTATTTTACAAATTGAAATCCGCGCTGCAGTTCCTTCTCCAGCCATTCCAGGTTTTCGAAATGAGGTTCAATGGAATCCTTCAAACCCCCATACGCTTCGATAAACCCGCGGCAGGCGGCAAACGAAGTTTCACTGGTGTCATTCAATGGAGCGACCCCGAGAATATTCACCACGAAATCGTTCGCGAAATATGGAAATTGCTTCGTGACGGTGTACAGGCCCTGTTTGATATTGTTGGTGTCAACCCCAAAAAAAGCTTTATCGAAACGTTCAATTTTCACCTGTACAGGTATGCCGGAAACATCCGGAGCGTTTTTCTTATTGGCACACGACGATGCGAACAGGATCAATGAAAAGAGGGCGAGATTTTTTTTCATGATTTATCAAACGTTCTTTGCAGCAAATTAGTGTAATTGGTTGCAATTCTTATATTTGTTGCTTCCCCTTCTGATAATTTGTGATTGTTGTAAATTTGCATGATGAAAATTGTATTGGCACAGCAGAATTACCACATTGGTAATTTTGAGAAGAACAGGTCCAAAATTATTGATGCCATCGGCCAGGCGAAAAAACAAAAAGCAGACCTCATCGTTTTTTCTGAATTATGCATTTGTGGCTACCCCCCAAGGGACTTTGTTGAATTTGAAGATTTTATTGCAGAATGTTATGGTTCTCTTGATTCAATAAAAGAGCACGCGGACACGATTGGCGTTATTGTTGGCTCACCCATGAGAAACCCCGAACCTGAAGGAAAGGATTTGTTTAATGCCGCCTGGCTGCTGTATGAAAAAGAAGTAAAAGGGGTTGCCCATAAGACCTGCTTGCCAACCTATGATGTATTTGATGAATACCGCTATTTCGAACCGGGCTACCACTGGAATACTATAGATTTTAAAGGGAAGAAAATTGCGCTGACCATTTGTGAGGATATTTGGAATCTCGGTGATAACCCCCTGTACAGAATCTGCCCGATGGATGAATTGATCAAAGAAAATCCGGATTTGATGATTAATATTTCTGCATCCCCTTTCGATTATGATCATGATGAAGACAGAGAAGAAATAATCCGGCGTAATGTGCTAAAATACAAACTTCCGATTATTTATTGCAACGCAGTTGGTTCGCAAACAGAAATTGTATTTGACGGAGGTAGTTTGGTATTGGATGTTCAGGGAAACATCATCAAGAATCTGAAATATTTTGAAGAAGATTTCGTAGTCGTAGACATCGATGGCGGAAAGCTGTTGAAGGCAGACAGCCCATCGCCTCATGCAGAACACTCAGCCGTGAGTTTTGACAAGGAAATGCGCGTGGCGAAAATGCATGATCCCGAAAAAATTATTGAATACCTCACGGACGCGCATAACATCAGCCAGATTCATGACGCGCTCATACTCGGCATCCGCGATTATTTTTCGAAAATGGGTTTTACCAAAGCTATCCTCGGCAGCAGCGGAGGCATCGACAGCGCGGTTGTCCTGTCATTGTCCTGTGAGGCCCTGGGCAAAGAAAATGTCCGGGCCGTACTGATGCCTTCCAGATTTTCAACACCCCACTCAGTAGGTGATGCCGAACAACTGTCTAAAAACCTGGGAAACGCGTACGATATTATACCCATAAACGATATATACGCAGCATTTCTGGGTACGCTGCACCCTGTTTTTAAGGACCAGCCTTTTGGTATCGCCGAAGAAAATATACAAAGCAGAACCCGCGGAAATCTATTGATGGCCATTGCCAACAAGTTCGGTTACATCCTGCTGAACACTTCAAACAAGAGTGAATTGGCGACAGGATACGGGACACTCTACGGCGATATGGCTGGCGGGTTAAGCGTTTTGGGCGATGTGTATAAAATGCAGGTCTATGCGTTGGCAAAATACATTAACCATGACCGTGAGATAATTCCGGGAAATATTTTGACCAAGGAACCGTCAGCTGAACTCAGACCTGACCAAAAAGACAGCGATAGTCTTCCTCCATATGGAACGCTTGACAAAATATTATACCAATACATCGAAAAAAGGCAGGGTCCCAGAGAAATCATCGCCATGGGCAATGAGGAAAAATTGGTGAAGCGAATTCTGAAACTGGTGAATACCAATGAATACAAGCGCAACCAATTCTGTCCCATCATCCGCGTCAGCTGCAAAGCATTTGGCGTGGGACGCAGGGTGCCCATTGTTGGAAAATATCTTTCTTAAAAAGTTCCTTTTCCTTAATGTTTTAAATAAACCGCAATATTCACGGTGATGCCGCTATCGCTGACTGCTTGTTCCAGATGCAACTGGGTTGCCGTTAAGCTGGTAATGTTTATTGTTCCGCTCAGGCCGAATACAGAATCCGGCAGTACGATGGCACTTTGCGTTGAATTAAAACTCCAGGTGAATGTACTGGTCTGCGCGGAAGCCGAATCGCATTTGGTTGCGCCTTCATTTTCAATTCCGGTACTGTCTGTGTTAAACGTTAAGGTGTTGTCGGTAATGCAAGAAGGGATGGTGCCACTGGGTAGCGCGGCATCTATTGTACCGTTTCCATCGACATCAATACCTGCCGTGTCATATTTCCATGGAGATGCTGTTATCAGTTGGGTCTTTGTTTGCGCTGTCGCGGAGGAACTCTTTTTGCTGCAACTGTTAACTACAAAAAATATTGAAAGGGAAATTAAACCGGCGATTAAAAGCTTTTTCATAAAATGTATTTTATATAAATCAATTACCAACTTATGAACGTAAAATCATGCCATAACTTGCATAATTTCCGGTGTGCCCCCGGCTTTTTGAATGTTCTAACAAAATTGTCGCCCGGTTGAAGTGCAGGAGTGTCTGTTCATGCTCAAAAAAGGCTCTGTGCCCCGTAAAATCATGTTGCCTTGAGGGTTCGGTCCAATACTAAATTCTATTGTTTGACCAGGGTTAGCGTAAATATCGTGGTTGGAGTGGAATACAAATCGATAAAGGTCAGGACTAAGGTTTTGTTGTCAAAACTTTTAATGGTATACGTGCTGAAGCCGTCCAGTATAAGTGAGTTGCTACTCACCAAATCCCAGGTGCCTACATGGTCTCCTGAGGGACTGCAAACAATGCCAGCATCGACATAATTATACACCGAATCTGTACTGAACTGTAAAATATCATCTTTTTCACAAGCGTTAAGACTGTCAAACAGATTGTATTGGGCGCCATTCTCGGGCTTTCCGGTCTCGGCAGTTAATTTATAGGAACCCAATAAATTCGTTGTCGTCGGGGTTACGTTGGATGACTTGCTCTTGCTGCAACTGCTAACGATCAAGCCAAAAACCAGCAGGAAGGCAATTCCGTAACCAAGCTCTTTTTTCATATATCAATTTTGAAGATGCAACGAATTTACAATTATTATTTATCCTTGCACGCCCCAAGTCAGGTTAATTATAAATTTGCAAATCATTTATTATAGTTGGCAAGCTACTTGCCAATTGAATTTGTATTTTGCAACAATAATTTTTTATTATGGTTTACACAGCGGAAGACATCCGTCAATTAAATGAAAAGATTCAATACCAGAGCGGTTTTATTGATCGCCTTCGTGATGAAATTGGCCGGGTAATAGTCGGCCAGCATTATATGCTCGATCGGCTGCTGATCGGATTACTGAGCAATGGACATGTTCTGCTGGAAGGAGTTCCTGGGCTTGCCAAGACATTAGCCATTAAATCGCTTGCCCAGGCCATTCACGCCAAATTCAGCCGGATCCAGTTTACGCCCGATTTATTGCCCGCAGACGTGGTCGGGACGATGATTTACAACCAGCAGCGCAATGAGTTTGTAGTTCGCAAGGGTCCGATTTTTGCCAATTTTGTGTTGGCTGATGAAATTAACCGCGCTCCGGCAAAAGTGCAGAGTGCACTGCTGGAAGCGATGCAGGAACGGCAGGTAACCATCGGAGATACCAGCTATAAACTAGAAGAACCGTTTCTGGTACTGGCGACGCAAAACCCGCTGGAGCAGGAAGGAACTTATCCTTTGCCTGAAGCGCAGCAGGATCGTTTTATTATGAAAGTTATTGTCGATTATCCAGGCAGGCAGGAAGAGCAGATGATAATAAGACAAAATGTACAGGCCATGCAGCAGCCGCAGACAGAGCATGTAGTTTCTACCCAGGAAATCCTGCAGGCACGGGAACTGACCCGCCGAATCTACATGGACGAAAAAGTTGAATTTTATATTCTCGATATTGTTTTTGCAACAAGATATCCAGACAGGTACAGGCTTGATAAACTCAAGCCATTGATAGCCTATGGAGGCTCACCCAGGGCGAGCATTAATCTCGCGTTGGCAGCGAAGGCCAATGCTTTCTTAAACAAACGCGGATATGTGGTGCCGGAAGATGTACGCACTGTATCCAAGGATGTATTGCGACACAGGATAGGATTGACTTATGAAGCGGAAGCAGAAAATATAAATGTTGAACATGTGATCGATGATGTATTAAAGGCGATACCGGTGCCATAAAGCTTCTGGTTTTGAGCGCATGACCTGAAAAACGGGGTTTGAATATACAAATCCTTAATTGCGCAGGACAATGTACAAGCTCACATTTGATTATGCTAACGACAGCAGAAATATTACGGAAAGTTCGCGAACTTGAAATAAAAAGCAAGAGGCTCACCAGGCATATTTTTACCGGTAAGTATCACAGTGCCTTTAAAGGTCGGGGAATGAGTTTTCGGGAAGTCCGAGAATATTACCCAGGCGATGATGTACGGTTTATCGACTGGAATGTCTCCGCGCGATTCGGGCATCCATTCAGCAAACTATTTGAAGAAGAAAGAGAGCTGACCGTAATGCTAATGGTTGATATCAGCGCCAGTTCGCTATTCGGAACTGTTTATGCCAATAAAAAAGACCTGATTACGGAAGTTTGCGCTGTCCTTGCGTTTTCGGCCATCAATAACAATGACAAAGTGGGGATTATATTGTTCAGTGATCGAATTGAAAGATATATTCCGCCAAAAAAAGGAAGAGATCATGTGCTCTACATCGTGCGCGAACTATTGACAACTGAGCCCAGACAACGCGGCACAAATATCAGCGACGCCATCAGGTTTTTTAATAATTCCACCCGGCAAAAAAGCATCGCATTTATTCTGAGCGATTTTTTGGATGAGCGATTCGATGATGCCTTAAAAGTAGCAGCAAAAAAGCATGACGTGATTGGTATAAAAGTCTATGATAAGATGGACATGCAATTACCCCAGGCGGGGTTGCTTGAAGTCCAGGATGCTGAAACAGGCAGCATACGGTTGATAGACACGAATGATTACCTGGTAAGAACAAATTATCAGCACCGGTTTTTTTTAGCCACAGAATCTTGTAAGTCAGTATTCTTAAAGGCAGGCTGCGATCTGCTGCATATTCGAACAGATGAAGATTACGTAAAAGTGTTACAAAAGTTTTTTATCGGCAGAAACAGGCCGGCATAATGCATGAACAGAAAAGCAAAACATATACCGTGGATATTTTTTTTGATGTGCATTGGGTTGCCTGCTTTTTCACAAAACTCAATTTCAGTAACGGCAACGGCTAACCGGAACCAGATTCTGATCGGTGAACCCATTCAACTCACCCTGGAAGCCAAGTTCCCATTGGGCAGACAGATGACATGGTTCGTTTTAGACAGCATCCCTCATTTTGACTATATCGAAAAAGGAAAAATTGATTCTGTGGTCAATGAAGACGGGAAGTCGTACCGGCAGGACGTAACGCTAACCAGTTTTGACTCCGGAACTTTTGTCATCCCGTCATTTGAATTGCTTTTGAATAATCAGAAATATTTGACGGATTCTATTGCCGTACAGGTCAGCTTTTCAAAAATAAATCCAAATCAGGATTACCACGACATAAAAGACATCATTGATGTTACTGCCCCATCCGTTAAATACGCCATCTGGGTCGTCGTTGCTGTAACGGCTATATCACTCTTCCTGTTTATATACTACATATTTAAAAAGAAAAAGATTGTCGTGATTAAGGAAGCCGAAATTGTGCCTGCACTTTCACCCTACGATGAAGCCGTGAATGCGCTGGTTGTTTTACAAAATCAACAACTGCTTCAGAGCGGCCAGGTAAAGTTATATTATACCCAATTGAATGATATTTTTAAAAATTTTGTTTTACGGCGCCTTGGAATTGCAAGCATGACAAAAACAAATGATGAGCTGATCATGCAATTGAGGAGAATTGATCTGTCGCGCGAGAAGTTTTCCCAAATGGCCGAATCCCTGAGGATGTGCGATTTTGTAAAGTTTGCCAAATACATCCCTGATCAAAAGGACAATGATAATTCTTTTGCCGTAATTCGCTCTTCAATAGATATTTTAAATGAAATAGAAAGAAGTGCTGTATAACTGGTTTGAACATATCACCTTTGCCTACCCGGTTTTTTTCGCCTTATTCGCGATTATTCCCTTTTTTATTTTCTGGTATTTCAGAAATACTGAAAAAAATCAGGGTTCAGTCATTGTTTCTACAGTCAAGAATTTTGATTCTACCAAATCATGGAAAAACATATTCAGGCATACGCTTTTTGTTTTTCGCCTTTTGGGCATTGCCTGCATAATCATCGCCCTGGCCAGGCCCCAGATAAGAAACGACGAACAGATGATAAACGGGGAAGGAATAGATATCATGCTCTGCCTGGATATCAGCGGAAGCATGCTGGCCCAGGATTTCACGCCCAACCGGATGGAAGCTGCGAAAAATGTGGCATCGGAGTTTATTGATAATCGCCCGACCGACAGGATTGGATTGGTCATTTTTTCGGGTGAGAGTTTCACGATGTGTCCCCTGACCTCGGATAGGAGTGTGCTGAAGTCTCAACTATTTAACGTCCAAAGCGGTTTGCTTGAAGACGGAACGGCGATTGGTTCCGGTCTGGCCACCTGCGTCGACCGTTTGCGTTCTTCCCAGTCAAAAAGCAAGGTAATTATTCTATTGACTGACGGTGAAAACAACGGGGGCCTGATTGATCCGAATACTGCAAAAGAAATGGCAAAGGCATTTGGCATTCGGGTATATACCATTGGAATGGGCACGGAAGGTTTCGCGCAGGTTCCTATGCAAACCTCCAATGGCATTATAATGCAAAAAGAAAAAGTGAGCATTGACGAAAAGTTGCTGACGCAGATTGCCAATGAAACGGGTGGACGGTATTACCGAGCGACAGATAATGAAAGCCTTCACAACATTTATGCTGACATCGATAAGCTCGAAAAATCGAAAGTGGAGATCACAGCCATTAAAAAATATACAGAAGAGTTTTTCCCCTTTGCCCTGGCAGCTGCTGCATTGTTGTTGTTGGAAATTGTTTCGAGATATACGATATTCAGAAAATTTCCGTGAGTAATGCGTCATGGGTAACCAGCGGGAAGCACCCCTTACAGATCACGGAGTCCATGGGCAAGGTCTGCGGAATTGCAGGGGACACCTGGTAAATGACAGGTCATTTCCCGGATTTTATGTCGGTTCTCTCAACTATACTGGATGAAAGCGATAGTTTATAAATCTACGGGCAGCTGGTATCTGGTGAAAACCGAAAACGGACAACAATGGAATGCCCGCATGAAGGGCATTTTTAAAACCGATGGCATGACGTCTACCAACCCCATAGCGGTGGGCGATATCGTTGAGATAGAAACAGAAAATGAATCAGAGCAATCAGCCATCATAACAGCAATCCGTGATCGGGATAATTATATTATACGGCAAGCTCCGTCACACAAAATTAATTATCATATCGTAGCTGCCAACATCGGGCAGTGTTTATTAATAGCTACGTTGAAAGAGCCCAGGACTTCCCAGGGTTTTATCGACCGTTTTCTGGTTGCCTGTGAAGCTTACCATATCCCCGCCATCATCCTGTTGAATAAATCCGACATCTATAAAAGCAAAGAATTGACGAAAGCCGAAGAATGGCTTGGGATGTATGCTGACGTCGGATACCGGCTCATGCTGATGAGCATCAAGGAAAATAAGGGAATGGAAGAAATCCGCCATTTGCTCAAAGATAAAATAACGCTGGTCAGCGGCCATTCAGGCGTAGGGAAGTCCTCATTCATTAATGCCTTGATCCCTGATATGATGATCAAAACCCAGGACGTCAGCGGTTGGAGTGGGAGGGGGATTCATACGACAACCTTTGCTGAAATGCATGATCTTTCTTTCGGCGGACAAATTATAGACACCCCGGGAATGCGCGAATTCGGAATGGTGGATATAACCAGGCAGGAGTTGTCGCATTATTTTCCAGAGATGAGACAGCGCATCAATCAATGTCAGTTTAACAATTGCCTGCACCTCAATGAGCCGGGATGTGCCATAAAAAAAGCCCTCAGCGAGGGCGAAATTCATGTTGAACGATACATCAGTTATTGCAATATCCTGGATTCCATTAATGAAGCAACTTATTGACTAAGATAAAAATCTCTTCGCCGTGTTGACCATTAATTTAGTTTCCAGAAATTTTGCAACTTCCACCACAGCATCATTATCCTTTCTCAAGGCTTCACGAAACTTTCTCGGATAAATTGAAATGCCGGTGTAAATGTTGTAGTGCAAAGTAAGTGTATGACCTTTGAATGCGAAGTCCCACATCATCGAATCAAAATCGTCAGTTTTTTGAGAAAAGCGAATGTCGAGATCATCAGACAGGATATTCGCTACTTCGTAAAATCTTTTAAGACCGCAATCGTCGTCAATTACTGCTTCGGTGCAACCAAAATCGGTACGGAGGGTGAGGCTCATAAAATGGGATTTAGGTGTATGTATAATTGGATTAAGATTTGAATTTGGGAGCCTTGGGCAATTTTTCACCGCTCAATATTCTTTCCGCGCCGACATTTTTGCCATTGCTCGGGCATCCGTATTTTGGTCCAAATAAATTGTTGAAAAAACCACACGAACTCAGGCTGAAAGACATAAGGGCACAAAGGAGCAAGACGGTTATCGGTTTAGAAGTCAACATAGGTTCGTAATAAACGTATTAAACTTACAAATATTATTTTGTAAGTGCAATAGGGGAAATAATGTAGGGGATTGGTGGGAATCAGCGATTTGGAGCGGAAGGACTTGTCTGTTCCCTGCAGCAATACCCCGGAAGCCTTGTGCATTGCCCAGGATTTGTATTTGTCGATTCCAGGATCTGGGGCAAGGGTTAACCTCCTTCGCCCTTAAACCACCCTGCATATTTCACATAATTATTGGCGATGCGATCTATTTGACTGCTGATGAGATCTTGGGGAATATCCTTGATCTTCTGCGCAGGCAGACCGCCATAAATGGACCCCGCTTCTACTTTCGTGCCCTCCAAGACGACGGCCCCGGCGGCAATGATAGAATTGGAGCCTATTTCAGCATTGTCCATAATGATGGCTCCCATCCCGATGAGCACATTATCATGCAGCGTACAGCCATGAACGATTGCATTGTGCCCGATGGATACATTATTACCGATTACCGTTTTTGTTTTTTGATAGGTACAGTGGATTACTGCCCCGTCCTGGATGTTCACTTTATTGCCGATGCGGATGCTGTTCACGTCTCCTCGAATCACCGTGTTAAACCAGACGCTGCAATCGTCACCCATAATAACGTCCCCCACAATGGTCGCATTCGGCGCAATAAAAACATTGTTACCCATTTTCGGAGAGACACCTTCAACCGGAAGTATTACTGCCATACGTTTAATTTTTTAATGACTAATTGACTCGGCGCGCTGTTATCTGCCATACAAATATCCCAAATTCTTCCCGACATTTGCTACAATGAATAATCGAGAGTTATTTCTGCAACATGTTGCACAAACCTCCTTATCGCCAATCGGGCTGGAAATCGTACAAGCAGAAGGAATCTATTTATACGACGCATCAGAAAAAAAATATCTTGATCTCATTGGCGGGATTAGTGTTTGCAACACGGGGCATAGGCATCCGGAGGTCGTGGAGGCTATAAAAAAACAGGCAGATGCTTACCTCCACGTTTTGGTGTACGGCGAATTTATTCAATCACCACAAGTCCAATATGCAACATTACTGACGCAACATCTGCCGCCCTCGCTGAATTCAGTGTATTTTACCAATTCGGGTGCCGAAGCAGTTGAAGGCGCCATGAAGCTGGCAAAACGAATCACGAACCGGACACAAATCATTGCATTTAAGCATTCTTACCACGGCTCAACCCAAGGGGCACTAAGTCTCATCGGAGATGAATACTGGCGCAATGCTTTCCGCCCCTTGCTGCCGGATGTACTCCATCTTGAATACGGCTCCTTGGAGTCGCTGGAATACATATCCGAGAAGACAGCCTGCGTTGTGGCAGAGCCCGTGCAGGCTGAGAAAGGTGTGGTTTCGCCAAGCGCAGATTGGATGCAGGCCCTCAGAAAAAAATGCACGGAAACCGGGGCCCTATTGGTTCTCGACCAAATTCAGACCGGTTTTGGCAGAACAGGATCTCTTTGGAACCTGCAGACAACTGACATTATTCCTGATGTTTTATTATTGGGCAAAGCCCTGGGAGGGGGTATGCCACTGGGGGCCTTTATCGCCAATAAACAGCTCATGCGCAGGCTCGCTGAAAATCCAGTGCTGGGCCACATCACTACTTTTGGTGGCCACCCGGTGAGTTGCGCAGCAGGTCTGGCCGCCATGAAGGTGCTGTTGCGGGAAAACTGGATAAGCCAGGTTCAGGCAAAGGAACTATTGTTCCGGAATTTACTGGTTCATCCCAAAATAAAAGCGTTCCGTTCAGCAGGGCTTTTAATTGCCCTGGAATTTGACAACTTTGCAACAAACAAAAAAGTCATTGATGGTTGTCTGCAGAAGGGCGTTCTTTCGGATTGGTTTTTATTCGCTCCGCAATGCATGCGAATTGCGCCACCTTTGCCAATCCGCGAAGATGAAATTCATATGGCTTGCGAAATCATTTTACAGGCCATTCAGGAAAGTTAAGTCGGCTCCTCTTTTTCGTCGACAGGCCGCGCCGATGGGGGAGGTGTAAGGAGTGAAAATCAATATGAAGGCTGCCTACAGCAATTTTGTTCCAATGATTTTAAAAAGAAGCGCAGCCCACAACCCCCCAATGACCGGGCCAACGACGGGCACCCAGGCATAAGGCCAGTCACTGTCTCTTTTATTAGATATGGGCAACATGAAATGTACGATCCGGGGACCCAGGTCTCTGGCGGGGTTAATGGCGTAGCCGGTTGGTCCACCCAGCGATAGGCCGATACCGAGCACCAGGAAGGCAACGGGCAATGCGCCAATGGCGCCAAGGCCCATTTTCCCCTCCGCTTCGTTCAGCTTAATCGTCGGCCCTGCAATGTAAAGCACAGCGAAAACCAGCACAAACGTTGCGATAATCTCAGTGAGCAGATTGTTTAGGGGACTTCTGATGGCAGGCCCCGTGCAAAATACGGCAAGCTTTGCATCGGCGCTGTCCGTTTCAGAAAAATGCTGGCGATAAGCAGCCCAAACCAAAAATGCACCAAGCATCGCACCTCCTAGTTGTGCAAGTATATAGGAAGGAACCAGGTTCCAGCCAAAGGTGCCGGCAGCGGCGAGCCCCAACGTAACCGCAGGGTTCAGGTGCGCCCCGCTGTATGGAGAAGCAACAAAAACGCCGGTGTATACTGCCATTGCCCAGCCAAAAGCGATAACAATCCATCCGCTGTTATTGCCTTTTGTTTTACTCAGTACAACATTGGCAACAACGCCGTCGCCCAATAAGATTAGTAACATGGTTCCGACAAACTCAGCCAGAAAAGGTGTCATAAGATTGATATTTTAAAATTTATGATTAGGGTTTGTTCACTGGTGCAATTGCTCCACTGCATGGTGTTCACATTCTTACGATTGCAGCAAGGGTTCCTGTCCCCATGGGGAGCCCGCCCATCCGCCAAAAGTTTCATATGAATTCTTTTTCGCTTTCTGCCAGTTTCTGGGGTCGGTCTTTATCGGTTACCACATATTTTTTTGCCAATTCATTGAATATTTCAATTTGGTTTTTTTGCCAGTCGTCGTCTTTTCTCATTTCCTTAGCCATCAGGAAAGCTACCAGCGGTGCGCATTCTATGGCTGCCTGGGCATCCAGCAGCAAAGCCCTTGTTCTCCTGGACAAAGCATCTTCAACGGTCATGCACATTTCGTGTTTGACCGCCCAGATAATTTCTGCTTTTATATAGGGAAGGTTGGGGTGAATGGCCTCCCCCAGCGTTTTCTCTTTTTCAATTAATGATGTAATTTTTTCAATGTCTGTCCCGTAATAATAGAGCGGGGCACTGAAATCCGCCGTTTGCTGCGCTCCATGAATTTGTAAGTCGGCCGTATTGCATTTGCTGGTTGCCAATCCTGATTTTTCAATGGCAACATCAATCACGTCTTCAGCCATCCGGCGATAGGTAGTCCATTTGCCACCGGTGATGGTTATCAGCCCAGAGTCCGAAACGGCGATCAAATGATCTCTTGATAATGCAGCTGTTTTTTTACCGCTTGCTTTTACCAGGGGCCGCAATCCGGCAAAAACACTCCTGATGTCTGAGCGCGTCGGGATTTTTGAAAGATATTTTCCAATTTGTTCCAGAATAAAATTTATTTCTTCTTCCATGGCAACGGGCTCCGGAGATGCAGTCTCCACGGGGGTATCCGTAGTTCCTATGATTATCTTATTATGCCAGGGAACAGCAAACAACACGCGGCCATCATCGGTATGAGGGACCATAATGGCGGATTCCCCCGGCAAAAATTCTTTGTCCAGCACAATATGAACCCCCTGGCTCGGGGAAATGACGGGTGCACTGGCATCATCATCCATTTTTAAAATACTGTCGGTGAAGACACCTGTTGCATTGATAATGGCTTTTGCTTTGATTTCGTATTTTTTATCATTTAGCGAATCGTGGGCAGACACTCCCGTGATTTTTTCATGTTGTTTTAAGAGACCCACCACCGGAAAATAGTTCAATACAACGGCCTTATTTTCCGAGGCAGTCTGCGCGAGATTGATGGCCAGGCGGGCATCATCAAATTGCCCGTCGTGGTACAGGACGCTGCCTTTTAACCCTTCTGCATCCAGGGTAGGGGCGCGTTGCAACGTTTCATCTTTTGATAAAAATTGGGAGGGTCCCAAGCCCAGGCTTCCGCTCATCCAATCATATATTTTCAAACCAATGCCATAAAATGGCCCTTCCCACCATTTATAATTGGGAACTATGAATGATTGATTTTTTACCAGATGGGGTGCATTCTTTTTCAAAATACCGCGCTCATGAAGGGCTTCCATGACCAGTTTAATGTTGCCCTGCTGCAGGTATCGGACACCTCCATGAACCAGTTTTGTTGATCGGGAGGAAGTCCCTTTTGCAAAATCAAACTGCTCCAGCAAAATCGTCTTATACCCCCGCGAGGCGGCATCCACGGCAGCACCAAGGCCTGTCGCACCGCCACCGATAATACAGACGTCCCATGGTCCATCCTGTGATCCCAATTGTGCTGTCATTTCTGCGCGGATCATTATTGTCGAGTTTTTAATGAATGAATGATGCTGATCGAAAAGAAAAACAGGCCCTGCTTTGATGCAGTACTGCGATTGGGTTGGTCACCCTGCTCTCCAGCGCGCTGCAGGCCCCCGGGTTATTTTTCATCCGCCCACGCAATACATGCTCTGACCGCACGGTTCCAGCCTATTAAGAGTTCATTTGCCTTTTTTTCATCCATTGCGGGAATAAATTTTTTATCAACCTGCCATTGCTGCTGGATCTCATCCACACTTTTCCAAAAGCCAACGGCGAGGCCCGCAAGGTAGGCTGCCCCAAGGGCGGTGGTTTCGTAAACCTTGGGTCGCACAACCGGTACCTGCAATATATCGGATTGAAATTGCATCAATAAATTATTGGCGGTTGCGCCGCCGTCTACACGAAGCTCTTTGATGTGGATTCCGGAATCAGCTTCCATGGCTTTGAGTACATCGTTGGTCTGGTAGGCAATACTTTCCAGGGTGGCGCGCGCGATGTGAGCATCCGTTGTTCCTCTTGTCATCCCGAAAATGGCCCCGCGCGCATACTGATTCCAGTGTGGCGCCCCCAGGCCGGCGAATGCAGGCACCATGAATACACCGTCGGTTTCATGGACGCCGGACGCCAGTTTCTCGACATCCGCGGAAACATGAATAAAATGCAAGCCATCCCTTAACCATTGTACCACAGCGCCAGCAATAAAAATACTGCCTTCCAGCGCATATTCGATGTTGTTGTTGATCTTCCAGGCCACTGTAGTCAATAAATTATTTTTTGATGTGAATGCTTTTGTTCCCGTATTCATCAACATAAAGCAGCCGGTACCGTATGTATTTTTTACCATCCCCGGCTGGGTGCATTGTTGACCAAATAATGCCGCCTGCTGATCACCGGCAATTCCTGCAATCGGGATTTCGGTACTGGGAGCAATTGTTTGGCTGGTCCCATACACCTCGCTGGATGCTTTTACGGCGGGCAGGATGCTTTTGGGGATGTCAAAAATTTTTAAAAGTTCGTCATCCCAATCACCGGTATGGATGTTAAGCAGCATGGTCCGGGAGGCATTGGTGATATCTGTAATATGCAATTTTCCGTTCGTAAGCTTCCAAACCAACCAGCTGTCTACTGTTCCAAAAGCCAATTCCCCGTTTTCCGCTTTGGCTTTTGCTCCCGGCACGTTCTCAATGATCCATTTTAATTTGGTAGCCGAAAAATAAGCGTCGATGATCAGCCCGGTTTTTTCCTGTATTGTTTTAGCCAATCCGCGCGATTTCAATTCATCGCAAAAAGCGGCCGTGCGCCTGTCCTGCCAGACGATGGCGTGGTGTACCGGTTTGCCGGTAGCGCGCTCCCATACCACGGTGGTTTCGCGTTGGTTGGTTATTCCTATGGCACTGATTTGTTGGGGTGTAATATTTTTCTTTGCCAGGACTTCGGCCAGCACACCATATTGCGATGACCAGATTTCTTCGGCGTCATGTTCCACCCAGCCCGGATTGGGATAGAACTGTGTAAATTCTTTTTGCGCAACACTCATGATGTTGCCGGAATGATCAAAAAGGATGGCCCTGGAACTGGTGGTGCCCTGGTCAAGGGCAAGTATAAATTTTTCAGGCATGCAGTCGTGGTTTAAAAATGCAGGAGTAAATTAGGGAAATTTATTTCATCATAGGAATTTGTTCACGGGAAATTAATGGGGAAGAAAAATTTGGAAAGTGAATAATTTGTTTTTACTTTGTATCTCAAAGCACTTTTATGTATAGTCAAGATGAACCCCTCGAAGCCCTCCGCGACATAAAAAAAATGATGGAGCGCTCTTCCCGTTTTATCAGTTTAAGCGGATGGAGCGGCATTGCGGCCGGAATTTGCGCATTGGCAGGAGCCTGGGTGGCAAACAGCAAAATCGAGGAATATGGATCCGTGCATTCATCGGAAAGCGAAAACGGAGAAATTTTTAATTTTTCACGGATCGGGCTGCTTCAGGAATTGATAATCACCGGCCTGCTCACGTTTCTGGCGGCGCTGGTTTCAGCTTTTGTGTTTACTTACCTGCGGAGCAAGAAAACGGGAGTGCCTTTATGGGGGCTGACGGCAAAAAACCTTTTTTTGAATACCCTGATACCCATGGCGGCAGGAGGATTGGTGATTTTGAGGATGATGCAGCTGGGTGATTACGAGTTGATCTCGTCCTGCTGTCTTGTTTTTTATGGATTGGCTTTGGTCAATGCTTCTAAATACACGTTGGATGAGATACGATACCTGGGTTATTGCGAGCTGATTTTAGGGGTGGTAAGTCTGTGGAAAAGTGGAAGTGGTTTATATTTTTGGGCTGTTGGTTTTGGACTGCTGCATATTATATACGGAGGCGTAATGTGGTGGAAATATGAGCGTGTTAAAAGTTAATAAGCATGAAGAATCCGATAGACAATTTAAATAAGGTTTTCGACAGTCGTATCCGGTTGGGCGTAATGAGTGTGCTGCTCGTGAATACGGAAATCAATTTTAATGATCTGAAAGAGTTGCTTCAGGTTACTGATGGCAACCTCGCTTCCCACCTGGCCAACCTGGAGGAGAACGGGTTTATTAAAGTAAGAAAAGGATTTATCGGGCGAAAAACAAATACGACGTATTCGATCACCAAGGCGGGAGAAAAAGCTTTCAAAGAGCATCTTGGCGGTCTTGAGAGCATGATTCGGGGAATAAAATAAATTTTTTTTATCAATATACTTTGTAATTCAAAGTACTTTTAAAAAAGAAAAATGAAAAAAGGGAGTTTCATCAGTCAATTGTGGATAGCGTTTAAAATATGGATACTGGCCGTTGTCATCAATTCGCTCGGAGGAGCGATGTATTTATGCGGTTTTTCCCCGCTTGATGAATGCTGGACATACCTTATTGTCGGTTGCCTGTTTAGCCTGGTATTTTCCTTTCGCATTTTTGTGGCCCTCTGTATAATTATTAACCGATGTGTCTATCGCAACGTGCATCCGACAAGGATTTTTGTCTATGTTTTTTGTTCAGGAATTCTGCTGACTGTGATTTTTTTTCTTCTGTTTGATTATTCTTTGGGAATAGTTGAAGTCATATTCCCGCTTTTTAGTTGTGCGCTTTTATCATCTGTCATAGCCACGGCAAGTCAGTTTAGATATATACGCAGGTTGAATTCGCCGAATTAGTCCGGAGTAAATGATTCTTAAGAATATAAACATAATGTTATGAAAACATCTATTCAATGGGTAGACTATTTTAAGAAAAATCTTGGCGTAAACAGAGTAGACTGGACACAGTCGCCGGTAATTACGGAAAAAGAAATACGGGTGATTTTGAAATCTCTCCAGGCCTGGCAACTGGGTGAAACCTCAGACGGGAATCATTTGCTGAATGCAACCCGGAAATATGCTGAGGCAATCGGGGATGGGTATTATGTAAGGGCAGTGGAGCTTTTTATCCAGGAAGAACAAAAACATGGAAGGAACCTTGGAAGATACCTTGACCTTATCCATAAACCGCGGATACAAAAAAATTGGGGTGATACCATCTTCCGAAAAATTCGCTACTACAATTCAAGCATGGAGTGGTGGACCCTTGCTGTGATTGCTGTTGAAAGCGCCGCTCAAATATTTTATCAATCGCTAAAGGACGCAACCCACTGCCCCCTGTTACAACAAATTTGTACCGACATTCTTATTGATGAGAGACAGCACCTCAGGTTTCAGCAGGAAAGGCTATCAATCCTTTTTCAAACAAAAACCATTGCAGCAAGAAATCTCGCGTACCGTTTCTACCAGTTTTTTTTCCTGATGACCTCATGCGTTGTATGGTTAGCGCACAGGAAATTGTTCAGAGCTGGAGGAAACGGGTTTAGGAAATATATGGCGAAGATGAAATTCAAATCAGAAAAAACAATCGGAAGACTTAGCGCGGAAATGGATGAAAGGCGGGTATCAGCAAACCTTAAAAATATATTCCAAAACTAAAAATCATGAAAACCATTAACATCGTTCATCACTGCAGCGCTGCCTGCTTAGTAACAGTCCTATGTCTTGTGGTGTATGCTGCTGTTCAGCAAACTTACCGGACTGCTGCGAATGACCCGCAAGTTCAGCTTGCCACTGAAATCAAGAATCGTTTGGAACAATCAGAATCCATCCTACCTATTTTTCCGTCAGATACGATAAGCCTCACCCGGGGGCTTTCCGTGTTCGCGGCCCTGTATAACGCTGATGGACAACCCATAAGTTCATCTGGTTTCCTCCATGGGCAGATGCCGCGGCTTCCGGCCGGGGTATTTGAAGTCACAAAAACTAAAGGGGAGAACCGGGTGACCTGGCAGCCCGAACCCGGAGTGAGGATGGCGATGGTCCTCCTGAAAATCAATACGGCCACAGTTCAGTTTGTCGCGGTGGGCCGTTCTTTACAGGAAATTGAACTGCGGGAAAATAATTTGTTGGTTATGGTTTTGGCCGGCTGGATAATTTGCCTGACCATAATCGGCGTTAACGCCGTCTTTTATTTTTTCCTAAAAAAGCAGATCAATGGATAATAAACGGCGGCAAGTTCAGCGATGGCTACGGTTCTTTGCCGTTGGGTTATTGTTAAGGGGCTTGACGGCTATCCCGGTTGAACCGGAACTCAGGACACTGCAAAATTTTTTCCCTCCGGTAGAGAAAATGATTCGCGTTTATTTTTCGGATGCTAAAGAGTTATTGTTTATGTACCTATAATGTTGCTTTGCGCATTGGGTACATACATCGGAAGGTATTTGGGTTTCAACAACCGGGACATTATTAAAAATCCGATACACGTAAGTAATGACATCTTCTTGATGCTCATCATCCCTTATGCTACCGGTATGGATGGAGAATGATTTGCTGATATTCCATACTCATGACCCTTATTTATCTTACCCTAAAAAGGATGAGGACCCTCTTTCCCCAGCGTTTTCATTAAAAATCAACGCCCATCGAAAAATACCAAATAGGAGCTCCCTTAAAAAATCCGTTCATCTGCCATCCGGCATCAAGGCGGAGGAAATAACCAAGCAAAGTACTCCTGACCCCAAACCCGTATCCTCCCGCCAACGGGCCGATACCACCCGCTTTCAGCAACACGGTGATGTCACTGTTCGGTTCCGTGTAGGTAGCCGAAGGGCGACTTAATTTATTATAATTTCCATTCCACGCGTTTCCCAAATCAAAGAATTGCGTAAGCTGGAAATTGCGCAAAAAGGCGTTGTTGATCGGTTTGCTAAACAGGGTGGTAAAAACCGGCAGACGGAATTCACTGTTGATGATGATGTCATTATTGCCATTGGCTAAATTCTGATTAAATCCGCGCAGATTCACCGCCAGGGATTGAAACGCATAGGAGGGATCTTGCGGAGTTGGCGTGTTGTTGGCTTTTGGGAAAAGCCAACCATCTGTCCCGCCAAGATAATAGATCACTTTTTGATTTCCCCACGAAAAATCCCCTGCAGCCCGGACTGCCCAGATCAGGTTGCGGTAAATAGGATAATAATTTCGGGCGTCGAAACCAAAATTGAACATCTTACGGCCTTCTCCAAGTTGGGGCTGGTTAACCTGCACATCGAAATCCATATAAGCTTTGTAACGTAACCCATTCCAGATATTGGTCGCTTTTAGCACGGTGTTATCATAAACATATTCCAGCCTGGATACTGCAAAATTCTGCTTGTTTTGAGGAGGCGCAGTCAACGCTAAAAAATCACTGGCGGATGGACTTCCTGGTTGAAGTACCCATTTGCTCGCTCGCATGCCCAAGTATAACCGCAGGCTTTTTACCTTGTCAAAAGGGTATTTAATGATTCCCTGATACAGGTTGGAGTACGATTTCGCGTTATACCCTTCCCCGGCATAAGGACCAGAGTTGATATCGGCACTGCCCACCTGGGTTTGGCGATAATATACCAAAGAAAAATCCACCAGTTTTTTCAAATAGTCGACCCTCGCAAACCATTCGCTGCTGCCATCAAAAAAAGATGAGGTGCTTGGCGTAAAGGTATTGCCGGAACTGCTGATGGCTGAAGGATTGTCGCTCCCGCTAAAAAAGGGCAGCCTGAAACCTCCGGTAAAACGGATATCTTCAAATACATCAAAAACGGAGGCTTTAAACATCCCGCTGAACGCGTCGACCCCATTGAGGCTAACCGGCAAAGAGCCTGAATATGGCTGGTATTGATTGACCAGCACATCATTATTAAATCCTGCCGTAAAATTATCAACAGAAAATTTTAATTTGTAGTCAAGAAGTTTTGCTTTTTTCAAGGTAGTCTCCTGCTGCGCTTCCACCACCTTTTCAATCTGGTGTTCCTGCTCCACAACTTTTGCGTGAGCACTGGTATCCTTTGGCTCTTTATCGAATTCGCTTTGGAAGAAATCCTGTTGTTTTTTTGCAGTATCTGGCTGCGCTGTTACGACGGGGTTTTTTGCAGTCTGAAATTTGAGGGCTTCTCCTGTACTGACTTTCGAATTGAGAATGGTCTGTTTCCTGTAGTCAGTTAACTGGGGATTTATATTTCTTCTCTTCAATGTGTTATCATCGACTTTCAACTTGTAAAGAAATTTTAGGTCGCCCTCCTGTCTTACCTCACTCACCTGGCCATTATCCCCTGCAATTTTTGTTTCCTTTAAGCCACTTTGGTAGTTGGTCAGCGGAAAAGCATAAGCCGAATCATTGGTTATGGCAAAGGTAAACATCGAATCAGCCTCTGTTTTCTTGTTGGCTGCCAACACCGAATCCAGTTCTTTTGGATCTGGATTACGCAGCACCTCGTCGCCGATTTTATAAACCGTGTCAATGCCCGCCCGCTGGGTGGTAAAAAAACCAGCGTACCGGTTATTAATTCCATTTTCATCGCTGATAAAGGTGAAATGAAAATTATTATACTGGGTCGGATAGCGCGCATTTCCATATTTCAGGTGGGTTAGCTGCGAAATCTGTTTGAATTCGGATTTATTCCAGTTGTCAACCAGAAAAATATTGTAATGGTGATCTGAAGGGAATATGCTGTCCCCGGTGGGGGCATTGGCGGATGGCCGGTTCGAAGAATAAATAATTCCTGTCTTTCCCGGAAACGAAACAAAGGTTGCGTCCAGATCGTCGTACACATCATTGGTGATTTGCTCGACCGACTGGTCGTCCATTTTATAAACAAAAATATCCGACTGGCCTTTCTTTACCGCGCTTAATAAAAGGGTGTTGTCATTGAGCATGTATTTCATGTCCTGGATCTGATCAAACATGGGCAACTCCTGTTCGATCGGTTTATATCTTTTTATGAGGTCATAAACAAACAATTTTATTTTCCCCCGGGTCCAGTAAATTACCGCAAGCCTTGTTCCCTTTCCGTCCCAGGCGATGAGCGGGTAATGCGGATTAAGGACATTATCCAGGGATCGGACTCCGTTTTTCAATAAAATTTTTGTATTTACAAAATTCTCGTGAAGAACCACATTGTATTGGCCATGTTTAAATTCAACCACAGCGTAAGTCTGGCTGCGCGGTGCCGGGTTTGGGGAGAAATGGAAAAAATCCTTACTTGTACTCACTTCTTCAACTACGGTAACCGTCCCTTTCGGAATATTTCGCCTTCCCCGGATGTCTTTTTCGAACTTATCTGACTCCTCCGTCATAAAATCATTCAGTACTTCCTTAAACTTTTTTTTGCAGATCCGTTGCGAGGCGGTGTTGAGATTTCTGTAAACCCTGGCGAGGTAAAGAAAATACGTAACGTTTTCTTTTTTATACCTGTCTGCCAGGTATTTCCAAAAGGAATGTCCGGCCAGATTAGGCTTTTCATAGGCAAGCTGGTAAAAATTATTGTATCGCCCTGAAAGCAGCGCAGATTTTAGCTGGTCATCCAAGTCTGTGTTCCAGGGCTCCCCGATGTATTCAATGTATCCGTCTGTAAGCCATTGCGGTAAATCCAGGAGTGCCTGGTTGGCGGCAAATTCGCCAAGGTCGTCACCAAAGAGCACGTTTTCCACCAAAATCCTGGCGAGACCTTCCCTCACCTGTATCCGCATTTTGTTGTAATCATCGGTATAATAAAGGACAACCTTATTGTTCACCAGTTTTGTGATCCCACCGGTCGTCTGCCAGTCCAGGCTCAGGCCAATATTGGACTGCTCCATATCGTTGAAGCTATTGTATACTACAAGATTAGCGCGGCGCTGCAGACCATATTCTGCCATTTGTTCAATCTCTGGCAATTCCTTTTCGGCGAGCTGAGCTACATATTTGGCAATGGGCTGCCCATTTTCGTAGAAGTAAGTATTGAAATTAGTGGTTTGATAATATTTCCATTTGAATTTCTTGAATTGCAGACGGTTTTTCCCAAACTCGACGGAACTAACCTGTGCTGAAACTTGAAAAATGAAACAAGCCAAACAGGTTAGGATTAAAAAAAAATGCTTTTGTTGTAACTTACTCTTATAAACGTGCATAGCCTTTCTTTGAATTTTTAAAGTTATAACAATCCATATTATCGGTGAAAATTCATTTTGATCAGAAAACAGAACAGCATGATTAACATTCAAAGCTTTACGTTCAATCCGGTACAGGAAAATACATACGTTTTATACAACGATAAGGATGCCTGTTGCATCATAGATCCAGGTTGTTATTTTGGAAACGAACGCCGGACGTTGCAGGAATTTATTGAGGAACAGAAATTGTTACCGAAACTTTTGTTAAATACCCATTGCCATCTCGATCATGTCTTTGGAAACAAATTCGTGTATGACACCTACCATCTTCCCTTGCATTTGCATGAAAGGGAGAAGCAGGTTCTGGACCATGCCCCGATTTCGGGATTAAACTGGGGGATGCCTTTTGAAAATTACCGCGGCGAATTGATCTTTTTAGCAGAAAATGATGTCGTTTCCCTTGGTCATGATACGTTGAAAGTATTATTTACCCCGGGTCATTCGCCCGGCAGCATCTGTTTTTATTGTGAAGCCCAGCATTTCATGATGGGCGGAGATGTATTGTTCAGGCAGAGCATTGGAAGAACTGATTTACCGGGAGGGGATCATGAAGCCTTGCTCGGCAGCATCCGGAATAAATTATTTGTCCTGCCTGACGAGACGATAGTCTATCCCGGCCACGGAGAACCGACAACAATCGGATTTGAGAAACAAAACAATCCATTCTTGAAGGAAGAATAACAAAAACATCAAGAGGATTGCTGTGCGTTAATCATAGCAGCGGGAAGGACAGGAGTTGCTTTCAAATCCATTGTCCGACATACGGCAACTTTTGAAATTCTTTTCTCTCAACTCTTAATACAAATAACACATAGGCTGCCGTCAGGATTGTTCCCAGGATAACGCTGAACCAATTGTTTTTCCAAAGGCCAACCAAAAAATGATGGAGAAAATATAACAATGCGACGATCACCAGGTAGGCAACCAGCTTTTTGGTGGCATACGGTATGCGATAAGCCTTTTGTCCCCAGAAATATGAAATCACCATCATGGTTCCGTAACATAGAAAAGTCGCCCAGGCGCAAGCCATATAGCTGTAGTGAGGAATGAAAACGTAATTGATGATCAGCGTAATTGCGGCGCCGATTAGCGTGATGATTGCGCCCGGCGTGGTTCTGTGGGAAAGGCGATACCAAATCGAAAGGTTGATATAAATACCCAGGAACATGTTTGCAAAAAGCAGAATGGGTACAACCCTGAGGCCTTCCCACATACGGGGGTCCTGGATCAGTTGCTTCCAGATATTCAGGAATAAGGCAACTACAAGAAACATAACGGTAATCGTTATGACAAAAAATTTCATCACGCGTGCATATACTTTTTGAGCATTTTCATTCGTGGATTGCTTGAAATAAAAAGGCTCGGCCCCCATCCGGAAGGCCTGAACTGACAAGCTAATTAATATAGAAAGTTTGTAGCACGCCCCATAAATACCGACCTGGACGGTGGCTGCATCTCCCGTCAGTGGGATCCATTTTTTCAACATAATGCGGTCAAAGGTCTCATTCACCACACCCGCAAACCCTGCTATCGTTAAGGGTAAAGAATATACAATGATTTGCTTCCAGAGGATTACATTCAATTTCCACCTGAATTGTAGAAGTTCCTTTGACAGGGCAAGCACCTGAAACAGGGATTGGGCAAGGTTTGCAATCAGCACATAACCCACTCCGAAACCAGCGCTGTAAATAAAAAGCAAAATGCTGTTAGGATGTTGCCTGAAAAGTTTCGGGCATACGGATAAAAAGAAAAAAGTCAGCGCGATGTTTATTAAAATGCCTGACACCCGGATAAAAGCAAATTTTCTGGGTTTGTTTTCATGGCGAAGTTTTGCAAAAGGTATGGTCGAGAGCGCGTCGAAAGCAATGATAAATGCGCTGATGGTAATGTATTCAGGGTGTTTTTCAATTCCAATAAAAGAGGCAATCTGGTGATTATAGAAAATAGTAAGTGCTGCGATTATGGTGGTGCTGATGATGAGCGAGGTGGTGATGGTATTGTAAACATCTTTTTCGTATTCGTTTTTTTTGCATGAACCGGAAATAAGCGGTTTCAAATCCAAACAATATGAGAGAATACAAGAAAGGGATCAGCGAATACACCAGGATCATTTCCCCATAATCGGGAGTTTTCTTGAAAGCATATGTCAGATAAGGTGTCAGCAGATAATTAAGCAACCTTGCAAAAATCGAACTTGCGCCATACCATACCGTTTGTCCTGCCAATTTTTTTATGCTGCTCAAGAAATAGAATTTAATTAAACAAAAATAAACTTCTCGGAGTGATAATGCGCAATTCAGCAACTAAATTCCTTTTTGGGCCGGTTACGATGGAGAAAATGGATCCCACTGACGGGAGATGCAGCCACCGTCCAGGTCGGTATTTATGGGGCGTGCTACAAACTTTCTATGACGGCAAATTAGAATTTCAAAAATCTACCATTTCTACTGCGACCATTGAGTTAGCCTATTCGCAGGATGTCGTCGAGGATGCCATAAAGGATTATATGGCTAAAAAAGGGTATAAAAACTCGAGCACGAAGGGGTTTTCTGTATACAGGGGGGCAAAATGGAACGATGCGGATGCTGACCAGCGTGATTTATATTTTAAAATTGAAAAAAAGAAAAGAGAAAAAGACATGTCGGTGATTTCTTTGTTTTCTACAAAACCCA
>Ga0206902_10056_pt1 | contig 31438 bp, 24 predicted proteins | sample Alteio_BWOrgHeat_44_FD_153242 | JGI IMG/M metagenome (GOLD analysis project Ga0206902, IMG submission 153242) | Enriched cells from forest soil in Barre Woods Harvard Forest LTER site, Petersham, Massachusetts, United States -... | ecosystem: Environmental > Terrestrial > Soil > Temperate forest >... | reverse complement strand
CCGATTCATCAATGTCGATCCAAAAAAAGAAATGAATTGGAGAGAATATCTCAAGGCGCTGCTATACTTTAATTCTCTTGGTTTTCTCTTTCTATTCCTGATTTTACTCTTGCAACATCTACTGCCAGGGAATCCTGAAAATTTTGGATCAGTTCCTTGGCCACTCGCCTTCAACACAACAATCAGCTTTGTTACTAACACAAACTGGCAAGCATACACAGGCGAAGCAACACTGAGTTATACCTCACAAATGTGTGGATTGGCCGTACAAAATTTTCTCAGCGCAGCAACAGGTGCGGCAACCGCTTTTGTCTTGATGCGCGGGCTCATTCGCAAAGAGGAAAAAACTGTAGGAAATTTCTGGAGCGATCTCGTCAAAACCGTTCTTTATCTTCTGCTGCCGTTATCTTTACTGTTCGCCTTTATACTTATTTCTCAAGGCGTTATTCAGAATTTTTCTCCGTATGTTGACAGCACAGGATTGGAAGGGTTTGCTCAGAAAATTCCCCTTGGACCAGTTGCTTCACAAGTCGCCATAAAGCAACTCGGGACCAATGGTGGAGGTTTTTTTGGAGCCAACAGTGCACACCCTTTTGAAAATCCGACACAACTCTCAAATTTTCTGCAGCTTTTTGCGATTCTGCTTATTCCTGCAGCTTTTTTCCACACGTATGGACATGCCATTGGATCGAAAAAACACGGATGGATTCTTTTTTCGCTCATGTTTTTGTTGTGGATCGCGAGTGTTGGTTTTTCATTTATAGGCAGCAAAACTCACAACGCAGTTTTAAATGTTCATCCTGTTTTAGAAGGTATAGAGACACGTTTTGGACTTTCTAGCAGCCTTCTGTGGGCAATTTCCACAACAGCAACATCGAATGGTTCCGTTAACGCTATGCTTTCAAGCTTATCTCCATTAGCAGGGGGATTGGCACTATTTAATGTGATGCTTGGAGAAATCGTTTTTGGTGGAGTTGGCGTCGGACTTTGCAGCACGGTTATGTTTATTTTGTTAACCGTATTCCTAAGCGGATTAATGGTGGGAAGAACTCCGGAATATCTAGGAAAAAAAATCGAACGAAAAGAGATCCAATGGGTAATGGCAGCAATTTTGTTACCCGGAATTTTTATATTAGTTGGAGCCGGCATTTCTGCTGTGCTTCCACAAGCATTAGCAAGCCTTGGCAATCAAGGACCACATGGGCTCTCTGAAATCCTGTACGCCTTTACGTCTGCAGCCGGAAATAATGGCAGTGCTTTCGCTGGCCTCAATGCAAACACAGCATATTACAACATCTCTTTAGGCGTCATCATGTTGTGTGCACGAATGGCAATTATCATTCCTAGCATAGCTGTAGGTGGTCTTTTGGCTAACAAAAAAATCACTCCACAATCGAAAGGAACGTTTTCCATTAACTCATTGCTTTTCTTGATTTTGTTAGGAAGCGTGATTCTTATTGTCGGAGCTCTAACTTTTTTTCCTGCTCTATCTTTAGGACCCATTGTAGAGCACCTGCTGATGCAAAAAGGACAAGCGTTTTGAGAGAGATATGAAACAAAATTGTTTAAGTTTTTTAAATAGAAAATTGATCTCAAGCGCCATCTTGGATGCATTCAAAATGCTTTCTCCAAAAGTGCAATTTAAAAATCCTGTCATGTTTGTCACGTATGTCGGTGCCATCATCACGACAATTTATGTTGTCATAAGCACTCCGTTTTCGCCATTCAACTTACAAATTGCTCTTTGGTTATGGTTTACAGTGCTTTTTGCCAACTTTGCCGAAGCGATTGCAGAAAGTCGCGGCAAGGCTCATGCCGCAAGCTTAAAGAAAACGCAAGTCGAAACATATGCAAGACAAATACGAAACGGTGTCGAAATCAAAACGGAATCAAATACTCTAAAGAAGGATGACATCATTATTTGCGAAGCAGGTGACATTATTCCCGTCGACGGAGAAGTCGTTGAAGGTGTCGCAACTGTCGATGAATCGGCAATCACCGGAGAATCAGCTCCTGTCATCCGCGAAAGCGGCGGAGACCGTACTGCCGTTACTGCAGGAACAAAGGTATTAAGTGATCGCATTAAAGTCCGTGTCACTTCTGAAGTAGGATGCAGCTTTCTCGATAGAATCATCGGACTCATTGAAGGCGCAAAGCGTCAGAAAACTCCAAATGAGATAGCCTTGCACATCGTTCTTACGGCATTGACAATCATCTTTCTGATGACAACGGCATCGCTCAAAACCTTTTCAGAATACAGTGCTAATGCCGCAAATCAAAACCTATCCAACATTGTCACAATTCCTATTCTCATTGCGCTGCTTGTCTGCTTGATTCCAACCACCATTAGCGCACTCATCAGCGCTGTCGGCATTGCCGGAATGGACCGGTTAATCAGAAAAAATGTTATCGCTAAAAGTGGTCGTTCGGTCGAAGCAGCGGGGGACATCGATCTGCTCCTGTTGGATAAAACCGGAACCATCACCATCGGTAATCGCATGGCTGTCGCTTTTTTGCCAACAAATGGTTATATGGAAAAAGAGCTCGCGGAAATCGCTCAAATGGCATCATTATCAGACGAGACGCCGGAAGGAAGATCGATTGTTGTGCTAGCGAAAACACAATTTGGATTCAAAGCAGAAAGTTTTGATGCGGCAACATCATCATTTGTTCCGTTTTCGGCACTGATCAGAATGAGCGGAGTGGATCTGATGGATAGCACTGGGAAAGTGGTTAGAAGGATCCGAAAAGGGGCTGCAGATGCGATTAAAGAGCACATTGAAAAAATTGGAGGGATTTATCCAGCAGAAATTGATGCAGCGATTCAATCGATATCGAAAAACGGGGGAACACCATTGCTGGTGAGTGACAATCACAAGGTTGTGGGAGTCATCCATTTAAAAGATGTGGTTAAGGGAGGCATTAAAGAGCGCTTTGAAGCGATGCGCAAGATGGGAATAAAGACGGTGATGATTACGGGTGACAATCATTTGACAGCGGCAGCAATAGCTGCAGAAGCAGGTGTGGACGATTTTATTGCAGAAGCTACGCCAGAAACAAAAATGAATTTCATCAAAAAAGAGCAGCAAGCAGGGTGTTTAGTGGCGATGACAGGAGATGGAACGAATGATGCTCCAGCATTAGCTCAGGCAGATGTTGCCGTGGCAATGAATACTGGAACACAAGCTTCAAGAGATGCTGGAAACATGGTGGATCTTGATAGTAATCCAACAAAATTAATCGATATCGTAGAGATAGGAAAACAACTGTTGATGACACGTGGGGCGTTGACGACATTTAGTATTGCGAATGATGTGGCAAAGTATTTTGCGATCATACCCGCGTTATTTGGATCTCTGTATGCTGACCAATCGGGATTTGGACCATTAAGTGCATTAAACATTATGTATTTGCACTCTCGTGAAAGCGCGATTTTGAGTGCGATTATTTTTAACGCATTAATTATTATTGCGTTGATTCCGCTAGCGTTGAAAGGAGTGAATTATAAGCCAAAATCCGCAGATGAGTTATTGAGAGATAACCTGCTGAAATATGGTTTAGGAGGCCTTGTACTGCCATTTTTTGGGATTAAGGTGATTGATCTTATTGTATCCACGTTGATGCAGGTTTAGGATGAGAAATTTTTGGATAAGCATAAAACTATTGTTGCTGATGACGATTTTGACTGGCATTGTGTATCCCTTAATTGTGTATCTTTTTGGAATTCTCGTATTTCCTGACAAGGCATCAGGAAGATTGTTATACCGCGATAATAAAGTGATTGGTTCTGCACTAATTGCGCAGAAATTTGAAAGTGATCGTTATTTTTGGTCACGACCTTCGGCTGTCGATTACAATGCATTAGCAAGTGGTGGGAGCAACTTAAGTCAAACGAGTAAAAAACTTAAAAATCTCGTTAGTAAACGAAAAGAAAAATACAATGCAGAAGTGCCTGTGGAGATGCTTTTTGCTTCAGGAAGTGGTTTAGACCCACACATCAGTGTGGCTGCTGCAAATTATCAAGTGGAACGCATTGAAAAGAACAGAAATTTAAAACGTGAAAAGATTGTTGAACTAATTAAAAAAAATACACATGGCATCTTTGATGCTACTTACGTAAATGTGTTGCAACTCAACATAGCCTTAGACGAATTGAAGTAAAGTAAACAGTATACAGTAAACAGTAAACAGTAGCGAATGTACATTTCAGCTTGAGTCGGAATAAGAAATTGCTGTTGCAGATAAAATGTCGTACTTGAACATTCTACTGTTTACTGTTTACTGTATACTGTTTACTTACTCGGTATCTGACTATTTACGATTTGTGAAATTAAAATGTTAAACTAACGTGAATCTTTATGTACGAACGCCGCCCCACACCCGAAAGTTTTCTAGAAGCCATAACGCGCGAAGAAAAACAGCGTTCTAAAGGCCGTTTGAAGATATTTTTGGGCATGGCTGCTGGCGTTGGTAAAACTTATGCCATGCTTGAAGAAGCTCAACACTTAACTCGGGAAGGAGTTAACCTCGCCGTTGGCATTGTCGACACACATGGTCGTGAAGATACTGAGTCACTCTTAGAAGGCTTGAAAATCATTCCACTGAAAAAAATTATTTATCGCAATAATGAATATGAGGAGCTTGATATCGATGAAATTTTACGAGCCAAACCCGCCATCGTCTTAGTCGATGAACTCGCCCACAGCAATATTCCAGGAGCTCGCCATGCAAAAAGATGGCAAGACGTTTCGGAGATTTTAGATAACGGTATTGATGTTTACACAACATTAAATGTGCAACACATTGAAAGCTTAAATGACATCATAGAAGGCATTACAGGCATATCTGTTCGAGAAACTGTTCCAGATCTCGTCATCGAACGTGCATCCATCATACAACTTGTGGATCTTTCTCCTGACGAACTTCTTCAACGACTTATAGATGGTAAAGTTTATCTTGGAGATCAATCTGTCGTTGCTGCGAAAAATTTCTTTCAAAAGGACCGATTGACTGCTCTGCGTGAAATGGTTCTCAGATATACTGCAACGCGAGTTGATCATGATTTGCATGGCATGCGCCTTACGGAAGAACCGGGCAGTTATTGGAAACCTCGCGAGCGCTTACTTGTCGCTATAAGCCCTAACCCTGAATCGCAAAAACTGATCCGTATTGCCCGACGTCTTGCTTTTCATCTTGATGCCCCATGGATAGCTCTACACGTGAATAATGGGCAGTACTTCAGCGAAGAAGCCGATCAATCGTTAGCAAAAAATCTTGCATTAGCTAGAGAATTGGGAGCTGAAGTTTTAACAACTAACGATCCTGATATTGCGGACGCCATCCAGCGTATTGCGCATCAGAAGGGGGTAACTCAAATTATTGTCGGAAGGCCTCCACGACGTACACTCTTTGGGATCTTTCAAAAGCCGACTCTTGTCGATCGACTTGCAAAAGAGTGTCAAGATGTAGATATTCACTTTATTGGCCAAGAACGTACTGTGCGTTATAAAAAGAGACGTTTTATAACATTCAAAAAACACATTCTGCCTTATGTCGCGGTATCTTTAATCGTCCTACTTTATTCAGGCCTCAGTTGGATTGCTTTGCCATATATCGGTTATCAACTGATTGGAGCCATTTTTCTGCTAGCTATTCTTTTCTTGAGTCTTTTTTTTAGAAAAGGTCCTATCTTTTTTGCTTCTATTTTGTATGCGTTTATATGGGAAATGTTTTTCGTTCCACAAATAGCAAGAGTCACAAGAGTTGATGACATCATTCTTCTCCTTTATCTACTCACAGCGATTGTCACAGGGATTTTAGTTGATCGTGCACGTGAACACAAAGAGATGTTGGCAAAACGTGAAGAGTCTGCACAAGCCCTCTACGATATTGTGAAGCAGATTGCTAGTGCTCCTTCCAAAAAAGAGATCTTGACATCTGTTAAAGCACGATTAGAAAGGATCTTTAATGGCTCCTTTGAAATCGTATTAAGAAAGTTTGATACCGGATTGAACTTTGATGAGCCGAGTACATTGGTGAATAACGATAAGGAAAAAAGTGCTGCCTTCTGGGTGTATGAGAATGGCAAAGAAGCAGGATGGTCGACAACAACGCTTCCTTCAGTTGCAAATCTGTATATTCCAATTAAAGGTTTTCATAAGATTGTGGGGGTTTTTGTATATCGCCCAAGTGAGAAAAGAAGCCTTTCTCTTGAAGAAAAGAATTTTCTCTATACCGTCATTCAGCAATTGGGAAATTATTTGGAAAGAACCTTTGCAGAAGAGCAAACACGTCAAATGGAGTATCTAAACAAGGCAGAAAAAATTTATCAAACAGTACTCAAATCGATTTCTCAAGAGTTCCAAAACCCACTTTCGACTATTCAAAATGCAGTGTACCAAGCTGTGCAAACGCTAAAACATGAACCCAATGTGGATGCATCTAAACAATCTGTAGAAAAACACATTCATAAAATTGAAAACTTATCCGATGATCTTTTGCACATTCTAGATAATGTGTCAGCCATGGCAAAACTTACCGGTTCCGCAATCCCTATAAACAAAGGAAGCTACGACCTCGCTGTCTTCATCAATACCTGCTGCAAAAAAAATAAACCAGACATGGAAAATCGAAAACTGAAAGTTTTCATCGAAGATGATCTTCCAGAAATCTCTTTCGATTATTTGTTGATCCAAGTTTTATTGAATAACCTTATACAAAACGCGATCTCCTACTCTCCAGATGACTCTACAATCGAAATTGAAGCAAAAAAATTGAATGGCTTTATCACAATTTCTGTAGCTGATGAAGGTAAAGGCATCCCTCAGGATATGTTGAACGCTGTCTTTGAAAGATTTTATCGCGTCCCCGGAACAGCGAATCCAGGCATTGGTTTAGGGCTAGCTATATCGAAAAAGATCGCTGAGATCCATGGTGGAAGCCTCAAAGCAGAAAACCTGCCAAACAAAGGCGCTAAGTTCACACTGTTCTTGCCCATTGCCTAAAAATGGACTGAATGGACGTAATGGACTCCATGGACGATATGGACAATCGGAACAAGCATTGTCCATATCGTCCATGGAGTCCATTACGTCAATGCAATTCGTGATATCACTATTTCCAAAAAGAGTTGATCATTAAATATCGATGATTTAAATAACAAACCTATAAACCCAAAACTCAGGTTATAAGAAAAATCTTAAATTTTTATTGGTTTAACTGATAGCTTTAATGCTTTAGCAAGTACCCAATGTACCAATTAGGATTATCAAATGAAAAACTACGTTTTTAGATTATTTTTAGCGATCATGTTCATGAATGTTTGCACTTTAGTGGCAAATGAAATCACTCTTGAGGTGCGTTCTGCAGCCTTTTATCATGCTTCCAGCCGCTTCAGAGGAATTTATGGTAAGGTCAGTGGATGCTACCAGCTTGAAGCTTCTACGCCAATAACTCCTTGTTTAGAAGAGTGGGTGAACTTCGATTGGTTTACCAAACGCGGACACTCTATTGGACTACACGATCCCACACGCGTGAGCATAATAAATGTCAGTTGGGGAGTAAAATATCCTTTTCCAGTGACTGAGTGTATTTCTATGTATGCGGGTATAGGAGCCAGTTTTTCAAAAATCTGGCTTCATAATAAGTCGGAATTTTTTCATGAAAGAGTGTCCAGACTAACTTTTGGAGCCCTTTTAAAAAGCGGTATTAACTACCACATTTCGAAATGCTTCTTCATTGATTTTTTTGCTGATTATTTGTATCAGCCTGATGTCTACAGAACGCATGTGGATATTGGGGGATTGAAACTTGGTGTAGGTCTTGGCACAAAATTTTGAACAAAGAGAAGCCAGAATAAAATTATGAATTATGAAGTATGAATTATGAAACAAATTCAGCTTTTTCCAACCAAAACATAACTTATTCTAACTTTCATCAAAGAAAACTGGTTCCACTTTTTCATAATTCATACTTCATAATTCATAATTTTATTCTGGCTTGTGGTGAATGTTCTTAGAACGTAAATTCTAAGCCTACATTAGCACCTTGCACCCAAAAGTCCGATGAACGCGATAATGCGCGAGGCCTTGCTTCTCCAACTAAAGCCACACCTGGAACAAACAGAATCGCTGCAGATTGTGAGGGATTGATGTTGCGGTCAATCTGTTTTGCTGCGCGCAATACTCTGCTCACATATAGAAATGTATAGCCTACAGATACTCTAAAACAGTCGGAAAACTGATAACCCAATTTTATTTCTGCTTCAGGAAGGACAGCAAATTTTGTATGACGATGATGTCCTATGCTTGTAGGTAAGGCAAAATAGCCTCCAGGAAATGTTTGTAGCGGTCCGAATCCATTAAAGTCATTCGTGACTAATTCTCCAGAAATTTTAACCTTTTCACACATTGCTCCCAAGGCCACCTTAGCTTTGGCCAGAGCAAAAAAACCGCCGCAATTGTACTCTACGCCAGCACCAATTTGTCCACCGTAGAAATTGTTTTCCGTGTGGAATTTATCTCTGGTAATAAACACATCGGGATTACCCAAGTTGGGGCTGCTTGTTCTAAAGTGAAATCTTTCATCAAAATTCCAGTATCTGAAACCCGCAAGCAAGCCATATTTCAACTGACAACCACAGGACAAATATTTCGCCACAACATTTAATTCAGCACCCTGCATTCTATTTGTAAGCTTCCATGTTGCTAAACCGGAAAATGCTCCAGGAATGGCAACGCTAACGGAAGATTCTGTTCCTGTTGTCACATCGAAGAAAGGGGCTGCGAGTATTGCAGAGCCTGGTAAGCCACTGGAGAAAACAGAATCTTTGCGAGTGCCGCTTGGCAGAAAGAGGTAATTTGCCTCTAGACCATACTGACAGCAGCTATCGAGCCAGTAGCCGAGAGTAAATTTGCCACCGGAGCGCCAATGATTTTCAATGCGTTTGCCTCCGAGCACGACAGAGGTTCCAGGTCCATTTAGAACGGGCAGTGGGGCAGCTGTTGGGCCTGTAACGATCAGTGGAGGGGGTGCAGGTGAATCTTTAATCTTCCAATAAAGGTATTCTGCGTCAGCCCAAAATCTGTTGCAGCATGGCTGTGCATGGATAAATGTAGAAACAAACAAACTTGCGGATAAGAAAATTGTAGTGAAATTTTTCATCAGGCTGCTCCATTGGTTAAAAGCAACCTTTTAAATATTTCATGACTTTTTGTCCAAGGAAGAAAAAAGTAAACAGTACACAGTAACCAGTAAACTGTAGAGAAAATATTGTTGAAGTAAGCAAATTGTTATTTGTTACTACTGAATTCTGTTTACTGTGTACTGTTTACTTTTTTTTAGGACTGAATGGGAGCAGACAAGATGATCTCTTCTAGCAATTGGGATTCATTTAAATGGTGAAATTCAAGCATGTATTTCACAGTACTGGGAGTGCCAAATCCTGGTCTATCATTGACATCAATCACAAACAAATTGCCTTTTCCATCACCCCTCATATCCACACGCGTGTAATGGTGCTTTCCAGGGATGGCGTGGACAGCTTTTAAGGCGAAATCTCCGGCTTCTTTTGGAGCAGAATGGTACAGCACTTCTTCACTTACAGGGCGACGACCTTCTAGGTAATCTTCATGAAAGATATTTTCCGGATTTTGATAATCGCGACGAATGCCCATGTAGACTTTATTATTGATTAACAGGAAGGTGTATTCAGGGCCTGGCAAATAGGGAAGAACCAAAAGGTGTTCATTGGTAGGAAATGAAGCATGCATTTTATTTAGCTGTTTTTTTAACTGATCCAAGTTATGGCAAATCGATTCCGAGCCTATTCCTAAAGAACCAGCTCCGATATTTAATTTCACAAACAAGGGCCAAGAGTTTTGAAGGTTTGCTTTTTCTAAAGTTGTTTTGAGATCTATCGTGGCTAATTCCTGAGAAGGAATTAGTGCTTCAGGCAATGTTTGAAGCTGGGCTTTTTTCAAATGTTCATTCAATCGGTATTTGTTATCGGAGTGGTAGATGAACTCAGCGTTGGACCCAGTCATAGGCACGAGTTTTCCTACAGGATGTTTTTCCCATGCAGTGAGAACAGAGATTCCAGGATAGCCATCCCATTCACCGCCGTCACAAAAGTTTAACACACGCAGTGTAGGATCTTTTTTGTATAAGGCGTGCATATCATCGAGGAATTTAGGAATATTTTGAAAGGAAACGAAATAGGAAGTGACTTCATATTTTTCTTCAGGAAGCAGATCCTTAACAGATTCAAAGTATGCAGGACTATACCAGTTAGGTTCAAAAGGTTTACCTTCTTGAAAAGGCATTGCGATAACAACGTGTATTTTGTTTTCTTTGGGAATCATATCTGAGACTGTTGTCGCATTTAAAGACAAAAAAATGAAACAAAATAGCAAAGCAAAAAGCTTATAGACATTTTTTATTAAAAGCATTGAGTTCCTTGTGTATTAAATGGCTATAAATATAACAGAGATACTATTTCACGTCCAGCAATGGCTCCTAGATAAGTCTAGGAGTCATATAATCTTAATCTCGATCTTGATCATGATTAAGATTCAAAAAAATGTGCGTAATGGTACGGCCCTTTGGCGGGGGTTTTAAGGGGGCAGAGCCCCCTTAAACGGAAGAGGGGAGATTCGAACTCCCGTCACCATTGCTGGTGAATCTGTTTTCGAGACAGACGCATTCGGCCACTCTGCCACCCTTCCAAGCGAAATTATGAAATCTGAATTATGAAATATGAAAAGAGGCACCACATAGCTAAACTTTATATCATTTCAGATTTCATATTTCAACTTGGCCTTGTTGCACAAATCATTTTATTCCTAGACAAATGCTGTTCAATTAGCCCGTAGGGCGTCTGATTTTAGCCCACAGTGACCGTAGGGAACTGTGGGTAGATTGATAAATACATTTGAGCCCGTAGGGCGACTGAAAACAGGAAAATCAGTCGCCCTAAAGGGCTCAAATATTTAACTTAGCATACCCACAGTTCCCTATGGTCACTGTGGGCTAAAATCAGACGCCCTACGGGCTTAGCTCCATTTATTTATGCAACAACGCCATTATGAATTATGAAAAGAGGCCAACAACCTAGCTAAACTTTATATCATTTCAGATTTCATATTTCAGATTTCAGATTTTTTGCTTTCCTTTAGGAAAGCATTCGCGATGTCGAGGTCGTCTGGGGTAGTGATTTTGAGATTGCGGTAGCAGCCTTCGACAAGTTTGACCGGTAAATTGAGTAATTCGACAAGCGAGACATCATCGGTAACCGTTAAATCGTGTTTGAGAGCATGTGAGAAAGCGTTTTTCAGTAGTGTCGTTTCAATAATTTGTGGAGTTTGAATTTCCCAGATTAATGATCTGTCAGGTGTTTTGACGACGATGCCGTTAGAGTTACTTTCTTTGACAGTGAATTTGACAGGCATTGCTGCAGTCGCCGCACCATGTGTTGTAGCAGCACCTAGGACGCGATTGACGAGATCGTGAGAGATAAAGGGGCGCACAGCATCGTGTACAGCGATAAATTGTGGTGAAGAGGAGACAGCATTAAAGCCGTTGTAGACAGAGTCTTGACGTCTTTTGCCTGGAGCAGCGAATTTAATTTTGTGTGAATAGGTGAAGCGTAGAAATGCCGGTTGGTATTGCGGAGCGCAGACCACGACAATTTCTTCGACATTTGGCATGGTGCCAAACACGTTTAAGCTGTACTCAAAGATCGGTTTTTTGTTGAGATGCAAGTACTGCTTTGGAGTTGCTGATTGCATTCTTGAACCCGTTCCGCCTGCGACAAAAATGAGAGCTAACTTGTGCTTTGAAGACATATTTTCATGATGAATAACAAGATTTTGGAGCTGATAGTTTGCCAAGTTTCTAGATAAAGCACAAGCCGGTATACATAAAACTTTTAAGCTGATACAGTTCGCAGGACTATTTTCAATTTCAGAGAAACAATATGATTATATTTCACTTCATCGGTAAATTTCGTCTTTTCCTTTTAACCCTATTTTTATTTTTTTTCTCGCATTTCTCTATCTTAGCAAAAGAACCCTATAAGTATGATGTTGCAATCTGTGCCATTTTTCAGAATGAGGCTCCCTATTTGCGTGAGTGGATAGAATTTCACAAGCTCGTTGGAGTAAAGCACTTTTATCTCTACAACAACTTAAGTAATGATGAATATCAAAAAGTACTTAATCCCTATATCAGATCTGGAGAAGTTGATTTGATCGAATGGGGTTATAATACAAACCCTGATGGTGCTAACTGGAGTACAATACAAAAAATGGCCTATGACCATGCGCTAAACCTAACTAGAAACAAGGTCAAATGGGTTGCATTCATAGACACAGATGAATTTCTGTTCCCCGTTCAAGTAGATAATCTTGCTAATTTCCTTCAGGATTATGAAAACTTCGCTGCCGTATGCGTCAATTGGCAAATGTATGGAACATCAGGAGTGAAAAAAATTTCTAAAGGACATCTTTTGATTGAAGACCTTATCTATAAAGCTCCATTTGATTATTACGAAAATATGCATGTGAAATCTATTGTCCGTCCTGAATTTGTAGAAACCAACGTTAATCCCCACTCCTTTGCTTTTCAACCTGGTTTTTATCAAGTTAATGCAAATAAGGAAATCTTTTCTGGAAGTTATTCTGCAGTAATCATCGATAAGATTAGGATTAATCATTATTGGACCAGAGATGAGCATTTCTTCAATCATATTAAACTTGCGCGTCGGCAAAAATGGCAAGACGCAGGTTGTATTACACGAGCAAGCAACATCAACAAAGAAGTGGATAAAGCCATATTTAAGTATGTTCCTGCACTTAAAAAAATATTAAAAAAATAGACACAAACTAATGGTTTCAAAATTATGTTCAATTTCTTTTCCTATGTTTTATTTTCTTACCTTATTTTCTTAAGCTGTACAGTCCATGTTGGGGCTCAAAGTATTACCAGAGGGACTTATTATCCCGATTTCTGTCAGCTCGCAGCAAAAAATGATTATGTTTTTAATAGCTTTAAGCGAAATCCTGTTTATCGAGAAATTTTGGAGCATCTTCCTTATGAACTTGGAGCACTGTATTTAAAGACAATTTCTGCGGAATATCCAGAACTTTTAGCTCATGTTGAAAAATGTCGTCAAAACGATCTTTTAGGTGAACCCATCACTTTTGATTATGGTCAAGTCGGATATTTTTCTCCGACCACTTTAAGATACATTAAGGTGGCAGGTGATTTAAAAAAACAGTTCGGTGACTTAAGCAAAATGCATATTGTTGAAATTGGAGCAGGATATGGAGGGCAGTGTAAAATAATCGCCGAATTAGGAGGTTTTGCAAGTTATACGATCATTGATTTACCAGAGTGTAATGCTCTTTCAAAAAGATATCTGGATGCTTTAGGTGTGCAAAATGTCACTTTTATCAACAATGATAATTTATCTAAAGCGCAGAAATATGATTTGGTAATCAGTAACTATGCCTTTTCTGAAATTGATAGGAGCGAACAAGAAAAATATATCGAACATGTCATTAAGTCGACACCTAACGGATATATGACAATGAATTTCATCTCCCATTTTTTTAATTTGAAATCTCTGTCAATGGAAGAAATCGTAAGAGTGCTGCAAAAGAACGGACGAAAAGGAAAAGTAGAACACGAAAAACCCCTCACACATCCTGATAATCTCCTGCTCACATGGTATTCTAATAAAGCAGTTGTACAAACTTTGCCAAAGCAAGCCGCTCTTAAGCCATCTTCAAATTTGCAAACTTCAAATGCGATCACTTATGCCTTTAGCGGAGGGCGATTAGGAGACAATTTAATCGCTTATTTTCATGCCAAGTGGCTTTCCTATAAATATGGATTGCCTTTTCTCTATAAGCCATTTCTCTTTTCCGAAAATTTTGGATTGCATGATAGGGATCCTATAGAAGGAAAAGATTTTTTATTTAAGAATGTCAAGATTATCTCAAAAGAAAGTGATATTCAAGTGGCTCCCTCTTCTACACTTTTCATTGTTCCCTATTTTCCAGAAACTAAAAGTGAATATGAGTGGATTAAGCACTATGAACTTCCTTTTTTTACAGTAGATTGGGAAGATCCTGGGTTTCGAGAAGAGGTGATAAAATGCTTAACTCCCAAAAGACCTTTCAATACCTTTAACCCCCCTGCAAATTGCGTGACAGTGGCTTTACACATTAGACGTGGTGGAGAAGCAAGCCTTCCTGGATATACTTTGACGTGGCCATTGAAATTTGTCGCTGATGATTACTATATCAATCAGATTCAAAGAGTCGCGAAAATTTTCCCTAAAAAAGATTTGTTTATCAATCTCTTTACCGATGACGACAAGCCTGATGCCATTATTAAGAGATACAAAAAAATTCTAAAGAATCCAAAAATCATTTTTGCTCATCAAAAAGGGAAAGATCTTTTGGAAGATTTTTTCTCCATCTCAAAATTTGACTGCTGTATTTTATGCCAATCAAACTTTTCAGTAATTGCTTCAAAGTTGGGTAATTATTCGGTGTTGATTGCTCCTGTACATGCATCCATGAAAGGCAATCAGCCACTAATTGATGAAGTCGATTTAACTTTCAAAAATAAGTAGCTCTGCCATTTACACTATTACGGCTGCACTCAGAGAATGTTGCGGGCGCACGTTCGAAGCAGAGGCTAATCCTTTCTCTGATGCATATATTTCATTCAACCGTATGGATTTGTTCCTTGGTTTTTCAAATTTATAAAAAAATCTTGCATTAATTGCTAATATAGACTAGACTAAGCTTAGTCCAGGTTGGAGGATTTATGTACATAGTGAATATTCATGAAGCAAAAACACACTTTTCGAAACTTGTTGAATCGGCAATGAAAGGTGAAGAAACAATTATTGCCAAATCGGGACAACCCGTTGCAAAACTTATTCCGATTTCTTTAGAAAAGCCAAAACGTCGCTTAGGCGTACTGAAAGGCAAGATCAAAATTGCTGATGATTTCGATGCTCCTTTATCCGATGATATTTTGAGTTCATTTGAAGGTCATTTATGAGAATACTCTTAGATACACATGTTTTTCTTTGGTACACAAAATCGGATCGAAAACTAACTAAAAAGTCTCAAGCGATGATCCAAAATGCTGTTGAAGTATATGTTTCTAGTGCTTCAATTTGGGAAGCAACGATAAAAGCCAAATTAGGCAAGCTCGATGTAAAAATAGATGATTTGGTAAAGGCTATCTCTGCTAGCGGATTCTTAGAATTACCAATAACAGCGGAACATGCTGCTGCAACTGATCGTCTTTCCGATCATCATCGTGATCCCTTTGATCGTATACTGCTTGCACAGGCGATTACTGAACCATTAACTTTCTTAACAGCTGATGAGCTACTAAAAGATTATTCAAAACTAGTGATAACTATTTAATCTTGCATGAAGCGAGAAAATCGGAAGACATGGGACGGTCTTCGAACTTTTCCATGGCGGGATTTTGGTGAGTTTCTAGTTGATCTCTTTCCTTTTGCTGCATAAACATTCGAAAGACGACCTTATTTCAACGTGATATCTTATCTACTTTGTCTTATGGCTTCCACAGGCTATTCTTCGATTAATTTCCGATAGAAGTCTTCTAGATCCCAAGACGATGTAAAATCGGTAAGAGGGAACACTGAGGCGATTGGATTTTTTGGATTCCAATGATCCTTAAGCTCTTCGAACGGGATTTGTATAATATGTGGTCCATCTACATAATTTCCAACCGAGTAAGGTGAAAAGACTATGATGAGAGATTTTTCATCTACAACAAATGTATGAATCGCATCTGCATCAAGATGGCTAAGAATTGGTTCATCGCCACCGAAATACCAATAAGAGCGTTGTTTTAAGTCTTTTTCGCAGTAACTCCTTAAGAATTCTTTTTGTTCAGAAGTTGTAAAAATGTCATCTAGAGAAATTTCTTTGAATTTACCGTTAATCTTGCAGTAGGTTTTCCCTTCATAACGTCCCCAACTATGCGGAAGATGAGTATAAACATCGGTGTGTCCAAAAAGGCTAATAATTTCTTTTGAAAACAAAACAGTTCTTAAAGAGTAGCTCATGGAAAAAGGGCTATCATCGATTTCTGAATCAAAAATAGTGTTAATAAAATCGGTTTTAGTGGTGCTTGGGTCATGATTATCATTACTACATCCGACTAAAGTTATTACCAAAAAGCCAAGTGTCAATCGCATATCCTTTGCCTTGATTATACAATGATTTCAAATGGCTTAGAGCCATGTTCTGGACGTAGATAGTAACCGTCTTTGTGATGTACAAGCACAACATGGAGTTTTCCTTGTAGGGCTAATTCGATAGCATCTAATTTCACAATCCATTGACTTTTTCCAGACCGATTGATCAGATATTCGGTGATTATTCCTCGCTTCTTATGAACTCCTGAGATAATCCATTTTTCTATGAAGTCTTCATTGCCTACTTCCCAACCTTCATTTTGTTCGATGGCTTTCCAGTAGAGTTCAAATTCTTTACCCGATAGAGATTTAATGGTTCGATTTGGATCGAGCCCACTGAATTTTACAATTTTATGAATATGATTTTTATCGCTCGAAACATATTTTAGAGAAGCTTCTTTAAGTGTGAGCGGGGAATATACGCTCCCTTTTAACATAACTACTAGAGCCTCGTGTCCTGTTTCATAATCTGGATAAACTGCATATTCGTCTTCACTATCGCCAGCAGAACCAATTGCTCGTCGAGACTTACTCATGCTATATTTTCCAACTTTTAGATTGCCAGGATTGTTGCATCTCCAAGCTCTTTTTCCTTTACTGCGAATGGTTAAATTACCCTGTTCATCAAAATAATGTACGGTAAATTCGCCCTTTGGATGACCTATTAAGGCAGGTCCTACTTTAGCTTTTACAAATACCATTTTTATTTCCTCGTATTAATTATAAATGTTCCAATAAGCGTTCTCTAACCTGTTGATAGGCTATTTCGGCATCGAATGATCCATTTTGACGTGGCAGAAGAGGTATTATATCTTCTCTAAATTCCTTATTTTTCAGCTTAAAGGCCATATTTTCTAGGAAAAGAGCTTTAGAAATATTGTGACCACCGAAGGAAAGGTATTCTGAAAAACAGTGAATAATAGCTTTACAATCCAAATCCGGGAAAGTTGATAACGCCACATGCAGATCATATAAATCTCTTCCTTTGCGTCTTTGATAAAGCGCACGCATTTTGGTGCCCAGTAATTCTTCAATTTTAAATGTTCGAATGATAGTTGTCCCTGAAGCCCATGAAGAATCGGAAGTAAAAGAGTAATCTTGAAATCCGAGTATTGAAAAATGTTCACGGCTATTGATCTCGATTTTTAGTTTTAATGGAAATCCCTCATCGCTTAGAACACGATAAACAAGAGTCACTCTGCCATCAGAAAAGCTTCGCTTGGGTTCTCCCAACCAGGAATCCAAAGTTTCCCTGATAGCATCCATTGTTGCACCAATTGGCTCTGCAGTTGTTTGTACAAGGTCGATATCTTCTGAATATCGTGTTGGCGGGTTGAAGAAGAGTTTATTTAGAGCCGTACCACCTCGAAAGGCTAGCGATAGTTTGAGAGCGGGATGTGTATATAATTTTAATAAGGCATTAGTAATGATCAAATCTTGCTCAACTTGTCTCGGTTCTTGCCAGGGAACAGTTTTAGCCCATTCTTGAATATGGCTTCTCGGTATCATTCGTCAATCTCCAAAGTATCGTTGAGAATTAGTTTCCATTTATTTATGCGTTGACCTTCTCGCGTATGCACATCCGGTCTAAGAAGAGTTTCGTAAGTATTCCTTTGATTCAGCTCTCTATCTACAATATGGCTTAGATCAGAGAATCCCGTAAATTCCAAAATGTAACCCAATCGCTGGAGAATAGTTTCTATTTTTTCAGATTCAACGACACGAAATAACGCTTCCGGTGAGCATTGAGTTCCGAGTTCCTTAATAATAGCCGCAACATTGCTCAAATAACCGCAAACTGTGTGGAATTTGACAAGATCAACCAGGGTCTGTTCTTTCGTTGAAATCTTAGCATAGCCAGTGGGCACGGTGATTTGCTCTGTAGATCCTTGCGAGCAACCTTTATAACAATGAAATTCTATGCCTCCTCGTTCCAGTTTAATAGGTCGCATGGGTGTGTCAGCGACGACTTGAAATGTCATAGGTTGTTGCTGCGTTGTTCCATAGAGCGAAGCTGCACTTAGAAGGCCAATATAATAATCATGCTTTAAATGCTTCATGTAAGAATCAATAATCCAATGTGGCGGTACAGAACCAAAATGATGGTGCTCTGGCGGCACAATCATAAAAAAACCATGACCTAAATTTTTAAGGCTCTTTTTTTGATAAAGCCGAAAAGCTTGAAGGCGAAATTGATTTGGATTGAGACCCAAATTCGTTAAAGCTTCTTCTTTGGAAAAAAAATATTTTCCATCCGCCAAAAGAGAGAGGGTGAATTCGTATAGGTTTTTGTTCATATATGCCAATTATTTCGGATTTCGAAATTATTTGCAATCAAAAACTAAATCACTCACCATTTTTAATGCGAATCTATGCTCGCCAATAAGTGCCTTTCGCTCCTTCAATTTTTGTGATGCCCTGGATTAAAGTAGCATAGTGTTTATTAATGGGCTGCATAATGTTGAGAAGTTGGTGTTAAGCAAACCTATTTGTTTCTAAAGAATCCAAAAATCATTTTTGCTCATCAAAAAGAGAAAGATCTTTTGGAAGATTTTTTCTCCATCTCAAAATTTGACTGCTGCATTTTATGCCAATCAAACTTTTCCGTAATGGCTTCAAAGTTAGGTAATTATTCGATATTGATTGCTCCTGTTCATGCATCCATGAAAGGAATCAGCCACTAATTGATGAAGTCGATTTAACTTTCAAAAATAAATAGCTCTGCCATGCGAGTAAATTTAAGAAGGGTTATTTGATTGCCAGGAAAATAGTTTGCTTTTTTCTGCACTTTATCTGCATAATAGAATAAGGATTAATGCAGATAAAGTGCTGTTATTATGCTGATAAAATTTAAACCCACCTATGCCATCTCATCAAAAATCATGAATTGCCTTATTCGCATTGAAGCAGCAAAGCAAAAAATATTGCATTTACCTTTAACGCCAACAGTTCTTAGTTCTCTAAGAGAAACCGCACGGCTTTATACAACTCACTATTCCACAATGATTGAAGGAAATCGGTTAGACCCTGATCAAGTAGAAGAAGTTTTAAAACATCATGGTCATTTTCCTGGGCGGGAGCGTGATGAGCATGAAGTAAAAGGTTATTATGCAGCATTAACTCAAGTTGAAAAATGGGCGGCACAACAAGTAAACATCACAGAAAAAATGATCCAGACACTTCATGCACTTGTCATGGCCAATGGTAAAAGAAATGCCAAACCCACTGTATATAGAGATGGTCAGAATGTTATTCGCGATGCTAGAACAAAAGCGATTGTTTATATGCCTCCCGAGGCTAAAGACGTAAAAAGTTTGATGTCAGGGATGATAGATTGGATTAATAAAAACACTGATTTACCCTGCCCCATTATTGCAGGAATTGCCCACTATCAGTTTGCAACAATACACCCTTATTATGATGGAAATGGTAGAACAGCTCGATTACTTACCACCTTAATTCTTCATACTGGGGGATATGATCTAAAAGGACTCTACTCTTTAGAGGAATACTATGCTCGTAATCTAGGTGCTTACTACGAAGCAATTAGTATTGGAGAATCTCATAATTATTACATGGGGCGTGCTGAATCAGATATTACAAAATGGTTAGAATATTTTGTTGAAGGAATGGCTGTTGCATTTGAAAATGTTTTAAAACGCATGGATGAAGCCAAAACTCAAGGCTTGCCTGATCAAAGTGCTATCATTAGAAAACTTGATCCCAAACAACGCAAGGCGCTTGAGTTGTTTCAAGAGTTTGAGACAATTACTAGTCGGCAAGTCGGAGAACTATTTGGATTTAAACCACGTACAAGTGCGGCTCTTTGTGCAAGTTGGGTAGAAAGTGGCTTTTTAACTATGGTTGATTCATCAAATAAAGGACGAAAATACAAGTTATCTTCTACGTATCAGAAGTTAATAGATTAATAAGCCAAGGACAAGCTACTCGATCCACTTTGACTTTCTCACGAGTTATCCACCTCATATTTTCTCCTTTTGGTCATTTTGTTAAACTCATAGCTTCTTTTATAGTTTTTGCGAGGTCTCCAGCCCCTCCCTTTCCCCAGAAATGCAAAAAGACAATACGCGGTGATTCTTTTGTCATATGGTTATGAATAGCGACGATATTAATATTCCCTTTTCTTAATGTTTTAAGGATAGATTGTAGCTCCGTCTCTTCCATGGCAAAATCACCGTCTACTATCGCCGCTTCATCACTTCCAGCAAAGGCAGCCCAAGTGTTTACCCCCATGTCTTTTCCAACATCCATTGCATTCATTTTTGTCTTTCTTCCGATGACGACCTTGAACATGCCGTCTTTGCTTTGTCCTTTAGTCTCAAAAATAGCTTCTAGGTTTGACGCACTAATGGAGTTTTTTCCGCTAATAGAAGGTTTTCCAAATCCGTTGGGTAACTTTAGGCTCTTTGAGCGAATCTCTTTTACAGTATTCAAGGCTTTTTTAACCCCATCAGATAAAAATTGTAGTGAACCTATACCTCCGATATGCATGAAAAAGACTCGTGGCTCATCATAGAAAAAATGATTGTGTAAAGCGGTTATTTCAAGACCATTGTTTAATAGGACCGACATAACTGCATTGACTTCATCTTGAAAAAGGACCAAATCACCCATCACCATAAATTGATCATTCATAGGTGTAAAGGCCGCCCAAGAGGTTAATCCCATAAATGGGTCTAAGAAAACTTGATCTATAGATACCTGGATGTCTGTTCTTGGAAAGCTAGCCTTAAAAACTTTTTCAGATTCATTGTAAGTTCCTTTAAGTCCAGTCAACTTTTCAAATTGATTAGAAGTATCTTCTCCCCAAAGGGAAAAGCTAAATACACAAGCCATTAAATATATCAAAATCTTCATTTTGCCCTCCTTTGTTACAGCTGATAGTGTTGTTATAAGTTTTACATTGCCACGAAATTTTTCTATATAGGGAGTACCTAAAAAAATCCAAAAAAAAAGGGACAAAAGTAGCCCCTGTGCTAATTAAAGCTTCTAAAGTAGCTGACGTAAGAGGCGTTAAGCCTAGCGAAATCCCAACACAGCGTCAATTTCATTGACTGTCGCTGAGAATGCCTTATGGAAGGGTTGAAGGTTCGGAAGAGGAGGGATTCGAACCCCCGGTGCCCGCGAAGGCACTTCTGTTTTCAAGACAGACGCATTCAGCCGCTCTGCCACTCTTCCAATAACGAACTATTCTAGCTCATTCTATAATTTAGATTAAATGGAAAGATGTTTTGCTGTATTCTTTTTTTTCTAAAACTTAAGGAAACCATGCCTACATTTGCTGATTTCGGATTAAGTCCGGAAATTCTTGAGTCATTAAATAAAATGGATTTTAAAGATCCATTGCCAATTCAAGCTGAAACCATTCCTCTGATACAGCAGAAACGGGATTTGATCGCTTTGGCGCAGACAGGATCAGGAAAAACGGCAGCATGTGCGATTCCTGTCTGCGATCGCGTGAATACAGCAATACCCAATGTGCAGGCTTTGATTGTTGTGCCGACGCGTGAATTGGCTCTACAATATGCTACAGAGGTGCAGAAGATCGGAAAGATTAAAGGTGTCAAGGCCTTTGCTTTGTATGGTGGAGAAGATGCGACAATGCAGATGTCCAAGCTGAAACACGGTGTACAGGTACTTGTAGCGACACCTGGAAGGCTCATCGATTTTATTTATTCGCGATCGATTGATTTAACTTCTGTGGAGACATTGATTCTTGATGAAGCTGACGAGATGTTGAGTTTAGGATTTTACGACGACTTAGAATTTATCATTCAGTGTTTAGTGCATGAACATCAGACGTTGCTGTTTTCTGCAACGATGCCAGTGGCGATTAAAAAGATTGCGCAGCAGCATATGAAAGATCCGATGGAAGTGGCATTGCTGCATCAAGCCAGTCCACAGACTATTGAGCATAGGTTTGTGTATTGCAAACATTTTGACAGAGATACGATGTTGTTGAAATTAATCGATCAACTTCAGAGCAAACGAGCGATCATTTTTTGTCACTCTAGAATACAGTGTGAAAAAGTGACAAAATTTTTAAAGCGAGATATCGCTGGCGTAGATTATTTGCATGCGGGTCTTGGTCAAGATGTAAGATCGATTATTACGAACAAGTTTCGAACAGGAAGAATAAGAATTTTGGTGGCGACAGATGTGGCGGCGCGTGGTTTAGATTTTTCTGATGTGACGCATGTGTTTATTTATCAGTTGTCAGACAATATTGATGCATACATTCATCGAGCAGGCCGCACAGGTAGGCGTGAGAAGGAAGGAATGGTTGTAACGCTAGTAACAGATAGAGAGTTGTCTTTACTGAAAAGCGTATTAAAACGTCTAAACGAAGAAGCCGTTTGGATCGGCGAACCACCACGAAAGAAAATCTGAAATCTGAAATCTGAAAAATGGACTAAATGGAAGATCTATGTCCATTGTCCATTACGTCCATATAGTCCATTGAAAGTCATTATGAATTATGAAAAAATGAGGAATTATGAAACAATGCTGGATAGTTTTTCAGATTTCATATTTCATATTTCAGATTTTTTTAAATGTATACTGTAGCTGATTTTTATAAAGAGCATGCAAAAGAGTTGGATCTCGAGCTGATTGCTGGAAGCAAAGGCATAAAGCGTCCCATACGCATACCTGAAGCCCATCGACCCGGTTTGAGCCTGTCTGGATATCTGAAAAATCACGCACATAAACGCATTGTTGTTTTTGGGAAAGCGGAAATCGAATATCTTCGTGACTTGAATAAAAACAGCCGCATAGAACGCCTTGAGGGCATTCTCAATCCCAAAACACCTTCCATCATCATCGCACGAAAATACAATCCACCCAAAGAATTAATGACTCTCTGCAATGAGAAAAACCTTCCTTTGCTGCGCACAAGCATGTCTACAATGAATTTCTTAAGAAAATTGACTGGCTTGCTCGATGAAGAATTTTCTCAAAAAATGAGCTGTCACGGTACTCTCGTCGAGGTTTATGGCGTTGGAGTTCTTATCACCGGCAACTCATCTGTTGGCAAAAGCGAAGCTGCCTTAGGGCTAATTGAGAGAGGCCATCGGCTTATTACAGATGATGTTGTGCGCATTCGCAGACGCGAAGGAAACCTTTTGGAAGGTTACGGAGCAGAACATACGCGCCATCACATGGAAATCCGTGGAATAGGAATCATCAACGTTGCTCATCTATATGGAGCTGTGTGTGTTAGAGACAGCAAGAGTATCGATATCGTCGTAGAATTAGAGACTTGGGACAATCATCACTTCTATGATCGCGCAGGATTAGATGATCGTTTTTGCGATATTCTGGACATAAAAGTGCCACATCATATATTACCTGTAAAGCCGGGGCGAGATGTCGTACTGTTATTAGAAACAATCGCATTGAATCACCGCCTCAAAGAAATGGGATATAACTCTGCCAAAGAGTTTAATTCCAAATTATTGCAAATGATCAAAACAAAAGGACAACGCAGAACCAGAAACAAAGAGGATTTTAGAAGCCAATTAACTCAAGAAAGCTGAACTCACGATTGCGCATAATAATGTGCTATTAGGAGTTTACCTATTAACCTCAATGCCGAATTTCCATAGTAGCTCAAGAAAGATCGACATCGAAAGGTGTCGTGACCATTACCCAATAACCGGCATCCTCACAAGGGGTGTCACTGGAAATTTCTTCTAAACTCTAAATGGACCCTGACTGCATTACGAAGGGGAATTTTATGAGCGAAAAACTAATCAATAAAGTGAAAGTAAAAAATTCGATGGGTCTTCACACGCGCCCAGCGACTGCAATTGTAAAACTTTTGCAAAATAGCAAGAGCAACGTTTATTTTACCCATAAAAAGGATACAATAAACGCGAAAAGCATTCTCAGCATCCTTATGCTTGCTGCTGGAAAAAATTCTAGCATCACCATTACCGTTGATGGAGAAGACGCTTCCACTACAATGGCGAACTTAGTATCTGCTTTTGAAAATAAATTTGATGAAAACTGAGGCAAAGTGAAATCTAATAGCGAGACAATTTTGAAAGGGATTCCTATATGCCGAGGAATTGCCATTGGGAAACCCTATGTTGTCTCCCTATCGGATTTCCATATTCCTGATTTTTTGATTCCTGAAGAAAGGATAGAAGAAGAAATTGCCCGATATCAACTTGCGTTGCAAAAGGCGCGCAATGATATTTCAGATTTATTAAAACAGGCAGCGAAGGAGGATATTGCGGAGAGTGTCAGCTTGTTGGATTCGCAACTGCACATGATGCAAGATCCTCTTTTGACAGTTGAAGTGGAAAATGAGATCAGAAAATCTCAAAAAAATGCCGAAGCAGCATTTCACTTAATCATTGCTAATTCACAAAAAAAATTCGAATCGCTTGATGAGTTTTTCAAAGAACGATTTAGAGAACTCAAAGACATTTCACATCGTGTTCTGGGGCATCTTCGTTCCAGTGCACGCACATCTCTAGCCACCTTACCGGCAGACTCGATTATTTTTTCACGAGAACTATCTTCATCAGAGACAGCAGAGGCAAACATTGCCAGTGTTAATGCTTTGGTTACAGAGTTCGGGGGATTGACTTCTCATGCAGCTATTCTAGCACGTGCTAGAGGGACTCCGTATGTTTCCAACATCTCTTTTGCACATATAGATCCAACGAAACATCAACTGGTTATTGTGGATGGCAGAACCGGCGAAGTGATTCTTAATCCTTCTCCAAAAACGTTAGAGAAGTATGAAAAGAAATATCATCAACTGCAGACCCATTTAAAAAATCTTGCGCAAGTTAGCAGATTAAAAGCAGAAACTTATGACGGGTACGCAGTAGGTCTCTCTGCGAATATTGAAATTGCGAGCGAAGTGGATACTCTACACAGCCACGGAGGGCACAATGTGGGCCTTTTTCGTTCGGAATATATTTTTCTGGATAAAGAAAAATTACCCAATGAAGAGGAACAATTTAAGATCTATCGTGAACTCGTTGAAAAGATGAAGGGGCATTCGATTGTTATCAGAACATTCGATGTTGGTGGAGATAAACGCTTTCCAAACCAACCTGTAAGCAATGAAGTTAATCCTTTTCTTGGATGCCGTGCTATTCGATTTTTGTTGAAAGAAAGAGAAATTTTTCTCGAACAGCTATGTGCAATTCTTCGCGCGAGTAAATATGGCGACGTCAGTGTGATGTTTCCAATGATCTCCACTCTTTCAGAGTTAATAGAAGCAAAACAGGTGTTAGCTGAAGCAAAAAAATCGTTAGCAAAACGTGGAGAAAAAATAGGTACGGTACGTATTGGTTGTATGATCGAAGTGCCCTCAGCTGCTATTATCGCAGACCTTTTAGCAAAAGAGTGTGATTTTCTCTCGATTGGGACCAATGATCTTGTGCAGTATGCTTTGGCCGTTGACAGAGGAAACCATGCGTTGAGCTCGCTGTATACACCCACGCATCCCAGTGTTATTCGTTTAATACGTTCTGTCGTGCATGAAGCCAATCATCATGGCATTCCTGTGTCGGTATGTGGAGAAGTTGCTGCAGATCCACGTTTTACGCCATTGTTATTAGGACTGGGAGTGCATGAACTTTCAGTGGCGACGCGTTACATTCCGATCGTTAAACATGCGATACGTCAGACGAGTATTGTTGCTGCAAGTCGTTTAGCTGAAGTGGCCCTATCCCTTTCGACAGCGCTTGAGATTCAAACCTTGCTCGACACAGAGTACAAGAAAACCGTCCCTGACGACTGCTTTTATAACTGCTAAGCTCATTAAGACACGTCTAAAAAAATCGCAAAGGCGCGAAGATCCGCAAAGACACAAAGAAACAAAAAAAGTAAATAGTACACAGAAACAGTATTCAGTAGAACGAGGTTTCACGGTTCGTGAACGTAAACGTGCCCGTTCCCGGCCCGGATTTTCTACTGTGTGCTGTATTTACTGTAAACCGTTTACCTTTCTCTTTTTTTTCTTTGCGCCTTTGCGGATCTTTGCGCCTTTGCGATAATTCAGAGTGTATACACCCAAGCCTAGAAGCCGAAACCTTTGGGGATGCGGGCTTGGCCCATCTGTTTCATCGAATACTCATTAAGTTTGGTTAAGGCATCTTTGTATGCTGCTTTCACTAGGTCCTGAAGGCCTTCAACATCTTCCGGATCGACACACTCTGGCTTGATTTTCAGCTGTTTTAATTCATGTTCACCACTCAATATCACTGTCACAAGACCATTGCCTGAAGTTCCAGTCACCTCAAAGTTTTGTAGCTCTGACTGCATTCTTCCAATTTGCTCTTGCATCATCCGAGCTTCTTTCTTTTTTTTTGCAAAACCACTACCCATAACTCTCCTTTAAATTAACGTTTTCTCTGCATTGTTCCTTCTAGTTCGATTGCTGCAAACTGCAAAAGAGTATCTATTCTTCCCTGCTGTTTGGTAGCCGCTTGTTGCGCCTCAGGCGTTAGTCGAGCTCCTGTTTCAATTGGCATCGATACTTTCGTCAATGGTGCAGGAACAGGTTTTTTGCTTTTTGGAATGCCTGCAAGATCGGCCAGTGTTGGTGTTGGATCTTCACTAATTGTTTGAGGTACTATAGGCTTTGGAATAGGGGCTGGAGCATTCACTGCCTCTGTAGCACTACTACCTCCAAGCTTCTTTTCTAAATCTGCCAGCCTTCTTACTATCACATCAACAGGGATACGCTGATGGATACGCAAAATGCGCAACAGTATTGCTTCCAACGCAATGCGTCCAGAGATCGCTGCGCGTTGCCCTTGTGCTTCGATCAGAAAATCTAAAATCGTCATGCACTGTTCTCGACTATAAATTTTTGCGGAAAGTTCATAATGCTCTTTTTCTGTGTCAGAAAGTAGCAAAAATGGAGCTCCTTTTCCGGTAAGCTTGACCATCAAAATGTTCCTGAAGTGTTCAATCAAGTTTTCCATAAAGTAAGAAATATCTTTCCCTTGGGAAAACACCAAGTCGGCAATGGCAAAGGCATGGGATAGTTCACCAGCTTTTCCAGCACGATCCAATTCAAAAAAACACTCTTTGGGCATCATGCCAAGGACTTCTGAAACTACGCTTTCAGAAATTGTGCCCTCTTGAAAAGCCAAAATTTGATCCAACAAAGACTCTGCATCGCGCAAGCTTCCGTCTGCACGATGAGCAAGAATGCGCAGAGCGCCTTCATCGACTTCAATGCCAAGATCGGTAGAAATATTCTTCAGTTTCTGAATAATATCTGCGACAGGAATACGGTTCAGATTGAAACGCTGACAGCGGCTCAAAATAGTTGGAAGCACTTTGTGCGGTTCTGTAGTTGCGAATAGGAATTTGACTTTTGGAGGAGGCTCTTCCAAAGTTTTTAGCAGGGCATTGAAGGCCTCTTTAGTGAGCATGTGGACTTCATCGATGATAAAGATTTTATATTTTCCTGAAGCTGTGGAGTAGCCTACGGTGTCATTGATTTGGCGAATGTCGTCGATACCACGGTGTGAAGCGCCGTCGATCTCTAGGATATCTAAAGAGCGTCCTCCGGTAATTTCTTTGCAGGAGAAGCATTCATTGCAAGGGTCGCAATCATCGGAGGGATTCACGCAGTTCAACGCTTTTGCAAGGATGCGTGCTAGCGTCGTTTTGCCGGTTCCTTTTGTTCCGCAGAATAGGTAGGCGTAAGCCAAGCTATTGCGTTTGATGGCGTTCTTCAATGTTGTGACAATAGCGTCTTGTCCGAACACATCTTTGAAGCGTTGTGGGCGATACTTTCTTGCAATCACCATAAGTTTACCTTTTGAATTATGAAGTATGAATTATGAATTATGAAACAAATTCAGATCGTTCCAACCAAAGCATCACTTTCTAACGTTTTACAAAGAAAACTATTACAATTTTTCATACTTCATACTTCATAATTCATAATTTTCTTGTGCTTTCCATGCATCCGCAATCATGTTCTCTAAAGAAGAATACCTGGGTTCCCAATTTAATTCACGCTGTGCTTTTGCGCTATTTGCAACTAATATCGGGGGATCTCCGGGTCGTCTGTCGCCTTCGATAGCGTGGATTTTTTTGCCTGTGACTTTTTCTGCAATCGCGATAACATCCCTCACGCTATATCCAGAGCCTGTTCCTAAGTGATAAAGCGAAGATTTTCCTTTCCACAGATGTTCCATAGCAAGGATGTGGGCTCTTCCCAAATCATCAATGTGGATGTAATCGCGGATGCAAGTGCCGTCTGGCGTTGGATAGTCTGTTCCGAATATTGTGATAGTGGCATTACCTTGTTTTAAATTATTCAGAATACGCGGAATTAAATTGCTTTGGTGATCGGAATAGTTTTTTCGTTTTCCCTCTGGGTCTCCGCCGGCAGCATTAAAGTAGCGCAAAATGCAAAAATGTAGATCGTATGCAACTGCAAGATCTTGCAGTATCGTTTCGACCATCAGTTTGGAATGGCCATAAGGATTGATGGGAACACAGGCATGAGTTTCGTCGATCAAATTTTGGATCGGGTTTCCTATGACAGCTGCTGTGGAGGAAAAAACGATCTTGTTGACGCCATGTTGAAGCATGATTTGAAAAAGATTTAAAGAAGCAGCAACATTGTTCTGGTAATATTTGAGAGGGTTTTTTATCGATTCACCGACATCGATAAAAGCGGCAAAATGCATGACAGCATCGATGGAGTTTTCGGAAAATATTTTGTTGAGAAGAATTTTGTCGTTGATGTCGCCTTGAATAAATGTGCCTTCAGATACAGCTTTGCGATTGCCGCTACTTAAGTTATCCAAAACGATAGTCTGATAGCCGGCGAGATGTAGCATATGATTCGCATGTGAACCGATATAACCTGCTCCTCCGGTGACTAAGATGGTTTTCTTTTTCATAGGAGTAAGTTTACAATGTAGACAGTAAACAGTAAAGAGTTTGTAGTCAGAAGAGAAAAAGGGGTCAGACGTGGAATCGTGGAATTCTAAGAGTTATTCTTGTTTCATATAAGATCAGAATTCCACGATTCCACGTCTGACCCCTTTTTCTGACCCCTTTTTCTCCTTTTCAATTCTGGATTTTGCTATAAAGAAGTTTTGTTGTAGAATAGGTTCTTTTTTATTTCGGAAGAGGCATGCAAGAACGATCGAGCGATCTCTCCAACTATCATGAGCTAAAGTTTTCTCGGGAGCAAGGCTTCTTTGATCGAAGCTTTAGCTTGCGTATCCTCATCGGCTTTCTTTTCACTTTATCTCTTTTTCTCTTTCTGCATTTCAAAGAAGTGCGCGTGGAAATTCCCGAGGTCAATAGCACTGCTCAAAACTATATCGTCGCACAGGAAGATTTCGATTTTCTTGATGAAGAAGCTACGGCAATTCAAAAACTTGATGCTGTACGTGATGTTGGAAAGATTTTTCAAATTCATGGAAAAGAGATCCGCCAACATCGCATGGAATTTGAAAATTTTCTAATTTACAATCAAGAGTGGCGCAACTACGTTTCTAATAGCGCTTTTGAAGAGATGTATCGCGCTGCGGATGCAATAGAAAAAACGATGTTACAATTGCGCTTTAGCGATCTGCGTACGCTGGAAATGATGCAGAACCTTAAGCTATCGACAGAGTACTATCTTGTGTATACTCCGCCGGATTTATCCAAAGCCATACCCCTTCCACAACAGGTTTGGGAGTACATTAATGAAAAAGTCAAAAAATCCGGAAGTTTTCTTGATGAAACCTTACAGTTCACTCTCAATTACTTCCAAAATGCCTTTTGGGTTATTGAAGAAGATGTTCCTGCACAGAGGTTATTAAGAAAACGCATTCAAAGCAGTATTGCAGATAAATACACTCACATCAATGCTGGAAGCCGCATCATCGATCAAGGAGAACGCATCACATCGCGTCATGTTGCCATGCTTAAAGCGATGAAAAAAGTGATGAACGAAAATCGAAATCTCTGGCATCCACTGACGATTGCAGGAAATTTTCTTTTAGCCCTCATGATGACCACAATCTGTTTCGTTTATTTCTACATTAATTATCCGAAAATCCTTTTCTCAAATCGTAAGTTAGCTCTTGTCGTCACTGTGACGATTTTGACATTGGCAATCGCAAAAATTACGGAACTGTCTTTATTGACCTCCCCCAACAGCGCCATGTCGCTTGTGCGTTATCCTGTTTTTGTCGTATTTCCAGCGATTCTTCTTTGCAGTTTAATGAATTCGGGAATTGCCACTTTTGTGAGTGGATTTTTAACGATCGTGTTAACAATAGGCCTCTCGTTCGAGCGTCAAGGCTTTATGATCATAAACCTCGCCGCAGCACTCGTCGCCATTTTAAGCACGCACTCTTTGCGACACCGCAAGGAAATTTTTGTGGTTTGTGTCAAATCATGGCTTTCCTGTGTGGCTGCAATTTTTGCTTTAAGCTTCTCACAAAATGTATTTTGGAATCAGATTATCCTTGCTGACATCATCACGACGGGTATCTCTTTGTTGCTTACAGCTATTGCTGTGGTTGGGCTATTGCCTTTATTGGAATCTCTGTTCCGCGTTATGACCGATGTGACTTTGACGGAATATATGGACCCGAACAATGACTTATTGCGTCGCCTTTCATTAGAGTGTCCAGGCACCTACCAGCACTCGATTGTTGTAGGAAATGTTGCTGAAGCTGCAGCGGTTGCCATTGGTGCTAACGGCCTATTTTGTCGTGTGGCTACGCTCTATCACGATATTGGCAAGATGACAAATCCGCAATATTTCACGGAAAATCAGCTAGGTGGATTGAACATGCACCAATTGTTAACACCTCAGGAATCTGCGGCAGTGATTATTGCTCACGTGAGCGAAGGCGTTTCGCTGGCACGAAAAGCGGACCTTCCAGAACCATTTATAGACATTATCAAAGAGCACCATGGCACATCTTTGGTCTACTATTTTTATAGAAAGCAGCTGGAAAAAGTGGGCGGAGACAAATCGAAAGTGGATGAATCAGAATTTCGTTATGCCGGACCAAAACCGCGCAGCAAGGAATCGGGCATCATCATGCTTGCAGATAGCCTAGAGGCAGCAGCGCGTTCATTAGAAAAGATCGATGAGCACTCATTAATAGAATTATCGAAACGCATCGTGAAAGAAAAAATGGAAGATGGGCAGTT
>Ga0206902_10046_pt1 | contig 31581 bp, 30 predicted proteins | sample Alteio_BWOrgHeat_44_FD_153242 | JGI IMG/M metagenome (GOLD analysis project Ga0206902, IMG submission 153242) | Enriched cells from forest soil in Barre Woods Harvard Forest LTER site, Petersham, Massachusetts, United States -... | ecosystem: Environmental > Terrestrial > Soil > Temperate forest >... | reverse complement strand
CTGAAAAGCCAGTCTTCTCCGGCTAGGTCAACGAGATAAATCTGTTTCTCCGGAGAGATGTACTTATCTACGTGTGCCTTCGCTTTATTTATTTCCGTCACAAAGTAACTTGTTCTACTATCGCCTTGGGCTGAAGATTGACTCACAGAAGCAAGAACGGGAGCGAGTGCTGTTAATACGAGTAGTAATTTTTCCATTTTGAGAATTTTAATTTTTTCAAGTTAAGTGAATCTCAATACACACGGCTATAGGTGTTTCTCCCTATTTTTTTAAGAAACACCGAAACATTGCTCGAACGATATGACTAAAAATTTAAACGAGGCCCCACAGAGGTGTATTCAATAAATTTTACAAAAAACCCAGTCTACGGCATTTCATAAAAGGTATTTTTGAGTTAATCTTCTACATAGGATTTTGTGTTTCATTAATTAATAATTTTATGGGACAATGGCACATAGCCTTTTATTTTCTGAGAATTCAAAATACAAAGATGTAAGGCTCTTCTTAATCCTTATTCCATTCATTAATGTCGTTAACTACTATCTCACCTATGAAAACTTTAGTAGTTATTGGAGATTACTGGCAACATTCTCGATCGACACGTTACAGGGCTATATTGCCTGGTTGATTGTACGATCAATTATACTTTGGCTTGACGATAGATTTCCCTTTGAATTGCAACCGGGTAAGCGCGTAATTATGCAGCTCATACTTACGTTACTAGCAGGAATATCTTCTATAATCCTCTCAACTGAGTTTTTAAATTGGTTGACGACCGCTACGCCAGTCCCTGTCTCTTTTTACACAAAAGACATTTTTATTATTTCTATTTGGTTCTTTGTTGTCAATGGCATTTACGTAGGGTTGCACTACTACTATCAATTTCAAGATTTAGAAGAGCTAAGAAAAAAAGAGAATAAGATAATAACTGGCGGCTTTATGGTTAGCGTTTCTAAGAAAGATGTCCTCCTTTCGTATGATGAAATCATTGGCTTTTACTTTGAGGGAGAATATAGTGTTGTGGTTTCTATTGAGAAAAAGAAAATCCTAATTGATTTGTCTTTAGATAAAGTTGAAAAGACCCTCCCATCTTTTCTTTTTTTTCGTCTCAATCGCCAGTACATTGTTCATCGCCAGTTTATAAGGGGCTTTGAAAAATTGGAAAACGGAAAAATTACTGTGTCCCTAAAAAACTCAGCCCCTCTACCCTCCCCTATTCCGGTTAGCCGTACTAAAGCGCCCGCATTCAAATTGTGGTTTGCTACGTCTTGACGGAAAATTTAATACATCTCATAGGGAAAACTCGCTCTTCATTCCCTTTCAGGCTTGCCTGTCCGGTAGTTTTGCCAAAAAAAATAATGATGAAAAAAAATATTCAATGGCTTTGGGTTGCAATTCTTTTTGCCCACAGTGCTGCAGGTCAGAATGACTCGGGAAAGACTTATAGAAATTTTCCTTTAGTTGTTAGCCTTCAATTTCATGCTTTATCATTTCCATTTAAAGATATGAAGGCCAATTTCAGAAACATTGGGATTGGGATAGGTACTGAAATAGCTTTAGGGAGCACCCATACGTGGGCACAGCAATTTCAACTAGTGGCGTATCGCAATAAGCAAGTAGGAAGTGGAATTATCTTATATACTCAATCCGCATGGCGGCCTACGATTGTATCTTATATCTATACCGAACTGAAAACCGGTTTTGGTGTCACGTATAACTTCAGGCCGGTAAAATCTTTTCAGCAAATAAATGGCGGCTGGGTAAGTGTAGGTCACAAAGGCAAGTTTATGCTCACCGTTCCCCTTGGGGTTTCTTTGGGCTATAATAAATTTTCTAAAAACACTTACGTAGCGCCTTTCGTCTCTTATCAAATTTTGGCAAATACCAATTACGCCAAAGGCATTCCTGTGATTACAAATAGCCTATACCAGTTAGGTTCACAAATACATTTTTCAAGCAAAAAATAAAAAATGAAAACGAAACTATTAATTGTGGTGGCAATCTCCATCCTTACCGGTTGTTCTATTTACAGGCAGGAAACAGTAACCTTGCCATGCGATTTTTCTGGAAGGATCAACAGCACTTACTCCAAAAAAGACACGCTGGAAAAAATCATACAGCAGTATGTCAAAATGGGTATACCGGGTCTTGTAATAGCGATCTACTCACAAACTGAGCAATACTGGGGTACTACAGCGGGATATTCTAAAATCGAAACAAAAAGCCCGATGCAACTGTGCAATCTCCAGTACCTTCAAAGCGCAACAAAAATGTATATGGCCGTAGCTATTTTAAAACTAAAAGAAGAAGGGAAAATAGATTTGGATGCTCCGATAACGAATTATTTGCCTGAGAAGTATAGTCGATACATTGACAGGGCTGCTACTATGCAAGTAAGAAACCTCCTAAATCATACATCGGGTATGCCCGACTATCTCGAAAATCCCGCTTACGTTACTAAAGTATTGCAGCACCCGGATCATTTTTTTAGCAGCGATGAGCTGCTCACATTCATTAAGAATGAAAAGCAACAATTTATTCCGGGCAGTAAATTTGAATATTCCAATACAAACTTTCTTGTTTTGGCGCTAATTGCAAACGCTATTTTTGGAGATCACAATGAACTGATCCGTCAAAAAATAATGGCTCCGCTAGCCCTTAACAATACTTTTTACAGAAATATTACAGGTCATCCTTCGTTGGTAAATAGCTACCTAGATAGGTTTAGTACAGGGGTAGTCGAAAACGTTTCACAATTGCAACAGGTCAGTATTTCCTTTAGCAAAGGTGATGACGGAATCATTGCAACTCCTTTGGATGCACTAAACTTCTTAAGAGGGCTCTTGGAAGGTCAACTCATAACAGATAATTCCCTGCATGAAATGATGACGTGGGTTAACAATTCGAATGGTGACCCAATATACGGGCTAGGCTTATATCATGTCAGCTATTATGGAAAAAACGGGTATGGTCATGGAGGAGCCGGGGCTGGCGCTGGTTGCGGTCTATATTATTTCCCCGACAAGCAAGTGTATGTTTTTCTTGGCACCAACATTGGCACTCTGGTGGATGGGCCAATTGTGCAAAAGGTAAATGAGCTCAAGAGTAAAGTACTTGAAATAATATTGAAAGACTGATAGAGTTTTTATAAAATGCTGCATTTATCCGTAATAATCGGTATAACAATTTCTAATGGGGCTTTAGGTAACGTGCGTGTAATCTATGGTAAGCCATGTTAGATATCGCGTCCCTGTCTTGGATTGATAAAAAATCATAATACTGTTTGATCGTCACCGTTACTTTAACACCGTTGTCAAAATATCGTGCAAGCTCGAATGAGGTATCTATTTTTTTAGTTGTCATCGATGTTAACTTTTTGGTTGCAGCGTTGAGAGAATTGGTTCTTTTACTTGCTTTGGTGTCGCAAAGGCATGTGCAACAAAAATGTGCCAATGGCAGTGGCTACTATTTTGTCCGCGCGACATTGAGCAGAACGTTCGTCCACCTGACGTTGTGGGAATAGGAGCCAAAATAAATGACCGTAGGGATTGATTTTGGCGACCTGCTCGTCACTGTCAACCGTGACCGACCGTTGTTTGAAACATAAACTACGAATTACTCACGCCCTCCACAACGGCACATACACTTGTTGTGTGCTGGCTTTAATTAAACCTCCCTAGAATCGGTGGATAGGTCGTTATATATGCTTTGATATTTGTTTCCAGGGTCGCTTCAGTCGTTGCCTTTGCAAAAATAAATTCCACAACGGCTTTGATGTCCTTCGCAAACTGCTCCGCGGTAAACACCGCTCCATCCATTCCGTTAGCTGTATAGGATGTGAGATGTTCGCCTACATGTCCGTTTTTCTCGTGCCCGAGTAATATCGATCTCTCTCGTCCGCCATTTGCTAGCTCTTAAGCCCCAGGAACGAACGAAAATTTGTGAACGATTCCGCATCTCAAAATGACATACATCTGAGTTGGTAGATCTCCCTGACCATTAGCATATTCGAATTCCTTGTACTTGAGATTAACTTCCTTAAAGTAATTGTCCACAAAGTTGATATAGGCAAGTCGTCCTGATTGTCCAGTTGTTATTGTGTTAAATAGTCAATCATAGCCGCGCCACATACAAATATCCATGGGTCTCCAGCATTTGACATTGAGATAATCTCACTACAACGTCCGAGAAAGTACTGTTTGCTTCGTCTATAGTTGTCATATCGTCCTAATTAAAGCTTGCACACTATATGTTGTATGTATAGACTAAAGACAGAATGATATGATTGGAGTTACCAACAGCCCAGATTTGCGAGAGTGAAAATCTGCTTTAAGTTGCTTAATTAATTATGATGTGCTTTAAATTTTGAAAATTCATTTCTATTAATCTCTACTGTATAAAAGCCATTTGTAATCAAAGCATTGCCTAAGCTGAAATCTTCTGATAGAAAAGCAAAAAACTGTGCGTCCGCCATACTGGGAGCAAGAATGCCAACATAACTGTTGGTTTTTGGCTCATAGTGGTTATGCATGTGGTATTTAAGATTCCAGCCTAGTTTCAAATCGTTCTTTATCGATTCCAAAATAACAGTTGGCTTCGGTGGCCACGGCTGATCACTTGCCGCAAAATAGACTCTTATGAGGTTTAGAGAATCGTGAAGTAAAATAAACCCGTGAAATTCTGTGGGATGGCTTAATAAAGGATACCTCGCCAATTGGTAATTCAGCAGTTGTGCCTCTAAACTATTCATGGGCCTTATTATCCCAACGCTTCCCGAATGAACCAGCCGGGCATTGATCAAATCTCCGTTTTCAGAATGCATTGTATCAATAGGGTTATTATTAGCGGCTTCCTTTTGAACGGCACTCTGAAAACTATTCTTTCCTAATATTGTTTCCAATGAGTCCTTGTAAGAATCCAACTCCGCGACTTGTGCAGTGTTAACCATCCAAGTCAAAGGTTTATTCGCAAATTCCCAATATTGAAATACTTCGTTTCCTTTTTTCGCAATGACTACGGGCGTTATACCCTTTAATGAAAGACTTTCATCCTTTTTATTGCTTTGGCAGTTTGTAAGCAAGAAACTAAGGGCAAAAACGAATGTGCTTATACAATAAATTCTTTTTGTTGTCATCTTCATATTGCTCGGCGGTAAAATCAAACTCTTTTGTTAAAGGTTATTCTTGATCAAACGCAATTTCTTTATGCCGGATCAGTATTTTCGTCTTAAGGTAATAGCCAGATGGAAATTCCGCTGCCCATCGTGGCCACCGATTTTTCTCACCATCGCAATAATTTCAATGCCCTAATTATCAATCTCCTGTTGTGGTCACGTTCTCTTTATGAGACAGCCTCATCCTTTAAATATATATGTAGTTTCTATGTCTACTTAGGACACCCGCAAAGCCAGCGGCCAACATAGCCTGCAAAACTTTGGCCGTACATGCCTCCTCCTTCATAGTTTTGCGAAACATTCATCTGGAACACACGGCAGTAAGGATAATCAGCATTTTTGTTTCTGAACCATATGTATCCTTTTTTATAACGGAACTTTGGTGTGCCAATGTCATCTTTAATGATCTGCCAGACCTCATGCTCAAACCCAATTTTGTGGATAGTGACATAGGGGAAATCTATGCCTGCCTTCACTTTTATCATTTCTTTTTCTCCCGCTGTGCCATAAGTAAATAACTTGTCATAAGGAAGGTAAACCGGTAATTTTTTAGCTGCGGAAGCTGCCAATGCATCCAAGGCATCATTCACTTCTTTGCTCTGTTCAGACGAGCATTGAGTTGTTTTTAACCATTCATCTCGTTGCGTTTTAGAAACAGCCCTGAAAAGCCAGTCTTCTCCGGCTAGGTCAACGAGATAAATCTGTTTCTCCGGAGAGATGTACTTATCTACGTGTGCCTTCGCTTTATTTATTTCCGTCACAAAGTAACTTGTTCTACTATCGCCTTGGGCTGAAGATTGACTCACAGAAGCAAGAACGGGAGCGAGTGCTGTTAATACGAGTAGTAATTTTTCCATTTTGAGAATTTTAATTTTTTCAAGTTAAGTGAATCTCAATACACACGGCTATAGGTGTTTCTCCCTATTTTTTTTAAGGCATACGGGAGCTAGCGCCAACATTGCCTGCCAAAACTTTTGCCTTACATGCCCTCCTCCATTGTTGGTGGTCAAGAAGACCAGCAAAGGCTGAAGACTGTGAGCGCGCGCTAACTAGGGAGCATTTAGTTAGCGGCTGGTTTCTTGTGTTACTTAATTGTCAAGCGACCAAGTTTCTCTCCCATTAGCAAATGTTTATAGGAATTTGAATTGTTGTTTTTGGACGCATCCAAAGTAAAGGTCACTTTGCTTTGAAAAACTATTATAAAATCAGAGCCTCCAAACAGAAAATATCCAAGCATGTCACCTTTCCTTACCTTCTCTCCAACTTTTATGTTTGTCTCGAAATTTACCGAGCCTACTGCTGCCATTCCAATTGGAAGTAAAGCGATCAAGCCGTAATCTTTTGTGTCTAAGATAACGCAACCCCGAGTTTCCAGCATTTGCCAATTTATTGAAGATGGGTTAAACCCATATCGCTTTTCATTTGGATTCCACGTAATAATACCTCCAGTTGGATTTATGCCTTGAATGATATGTACTTCCTTTATTGTACCACTCATTGGAAAATGATACCTGTGATAGTCGTTAACATTTAAAAATGAATGTGTGAATGTGCCATTGGCAAAAGCATTCTTATACTGACTATCTTTTCCCAATAATTTGGCAATGTGCCTTATGTTCGCAGACTTAACAAAGACGCCTTCTTTATCCACAATAGTTGAGCTATTGTCGATAGCCCAAACACCTTGAGGTTCGGCATCGGCAAAAGAAGTAACCACAGAATTATCTTCTGGTGATGCAATAGGTCTTGCTGATACCGAACTCAAATGGCGTGCAAAAAACTGATCAAAGGACTTCCAGTTAGAAGGTTCCTCATACCAGCCCTTTTGAATACCAAAGGCAGAATCTTTGGCTACTATTTCGTAATACTCTTTGTTCCATGATTTCTCTGATTCAAGATAATTTTGCCAGGACTTATTGAATGTTGTAAGCCACTTAGCAAATGGTTCATAGTATTGAAGTGAATTATGATATAAGTCTTTGCCTTCTAACTCTGGCATGGGCTGATCAATTACAAAATAAAAAGAGCAAAGGGATTGAAATATGTGCTCAAATGAAGTCGATTGTTTATTGTTTGTGATATATGTCCACGGCATTGACCTTTCAACCTTTGAAATAAATTCAAAATATTTCTCCAGAGATTGAGCAGGATTAGATACTGTGTCTGGGTTAATTTCCTTTGCCTTTTGTATTGAAGAAACTAAAAGGGATTTTAAAAGGCTGTCGCTATTCACCATGACCATTAGTTCTTTGGTTGCCTCACCATAAGAAACGCTGTCTATTGAACTGCCTCTGTCACTACAAGTTGCAAAGACAGTTATTGCGACAATAAAAAGTGTCAGTGTTTTAATGATTTTTTTCATTCTATTTAGTTAGGTTTTTGGTTGTCTGTAATTGTATCTAAACTTTGCCCGGCCCTTTTTGGAAATGATGGAATGTACTTGAGTCATCCTCGTAAATGGCTCTATGGCTTTTTTGCTACTTCTATAGCTTTTCCAAGTATAGCATCACGTCCCTGCCGAATATCCTCGCGTGTAAGCTCTACTTTTATGTCAGGCACAATGCCAATTCTTTGTGTCTCTCTCCCGTCAGGATAGAACACTCCCAGGCCAGTAATCCAACTGGTATTTTCGTCAAAGAATGTATAATCGATTACATTACCATCTGCACCTGACGTCTGGCGGCCTACAGTGACTGCATTTTTAGCGGTCTGCGGCACCATCACAAAAGACTCGGCCCGGCTTTGCGTCTCTTCGTTGACCAATATGATCACCTTGCCGGTATAAGCTGACGGGTTTTTATTTCCGTATCGCTCAGGTTTCAACCACACAAAACGTCCCGGATAAGTAAGGTCAGGTTTTAGAAATTTTATCGCCTGCTGCGGCTCTTTATTTATGCACGTAGCTATTTCATTGAAGATAAACTCCGGGTAGTTTCGTAAATCAAAAATAATTGCCCGCGTGTCCTTGAGGTCTTTCATCATCTTTGGAAGGTCTTCCGCTGTTACCTCTTCCATATTCGCATAACCAATAGTGCCGTCTATTCGTTTCCACTTTATGCCTTTGGGGTATTGATATTTAAATGTAGAACGACTGTACCGCCTGATAGTTTTGATAGCTCCGGTTCCGTTTCTTTCAAATGCGATTCGCACGCTGTCGGTATCTCCGTTAAATATCCACCGAAATGAGTACCGCAGTTTCTTTACAGATGAGTTAGAGCCGTTGATGTATTTTTCATGTTGCGTATAAATTTCAGATACAGGCTCATCATTTACTTTTAGAATGGCATCACCTAGGTGTAAGTCGTCCAGCCGTGCGAGTGAGTCATTGTAAAATCCGGTGATTATCGCCTTGTCATCAAGAATTTTGAATATCGCTGCAATATACTTCTTACCTGCAAAAGCCTTGGTCAAGTCAGTATCAAAGAAAGCGTGCGAGTCGCATAACTTGATCGTCAGCTCGTGCAATGTCACGTGGTACTCTTGTTCTGATTTTACCTGTCGGAATTTCACTATCATCTCCTGCAGCACCTCGCCCCACTTCTGGTCCGTTTGGTATTTGTAGGGATAAAAATACTCTACCATGTTCCAGTATTTGAACAACGTAAGCAAACGGATGTTCTCATCGTTCCATTGCGAGGCTTTGTAAACGGGTTCGTTGGTGATCAGGGTATTCCCACCATCGAGGGCAACATGGTGTTGAATGCGCGACCGGTTCTGCTCTATATAAATTTAATTTATCTGACAGCTCCGGGGTGAACAGCCCATCTTTCAGCCACGAGAGATCAAAGTTTTTATCAAAGTATTCCTGGTCGATTGAAGACTCACAATTTTTGCATGGGGCGAGTTCACCTAGCGATGTTATCCAGTCAAGATAGAGCGCTGACAATTCCTCGTTGGTTTTTATAGTGGGAAGTTTTCTTAGAATTTCTATGAGTTGGTTGTCCCAATTGATTTGCCCTTTGTTTACCTCAGGGTGATAGTATTTAAGGAAGCCCCAGACCTTTGCGGTCAAGTACAGTTTCTGGTCGTCAGCTATTTTTTTCTCTGAGCCACAGGCAAAAAAGCAGAGCATCAACAATACAAAAACAATTTTTTTCATTACAATCAAAATAGAGGGTATAACCTTGGCCTGCGGTGACTCTTGTTTCAATCAATCGTAATTTTGCACCATACCTTATTGACGATTTGTGTTCTGCGATGTACCGTAACATCGCATCATCTCCAAAGAGAGAGAGGATACTTGACAAGAATCAGCGCAATCTTCATTCTTACTTTTTGAGTATCCATAACCAAGCGTCTCCAATTTCTTCGTCCTGAACTATTTCAGAGAATGTAAATCCACTCTTACGAAGAATCTTTGTAGATGCATTTTCTTCAGGCGCTGTTTTGGCAGTTATTAATATTGACGGGTCACTTTTTTGAGTAATCGATATAAGTTCATTGCAAGCGAATGATGCAATTCGATTTCCCTCAAATTCCTTAAATGTCCAATACGCAATTTCAACTTTCCCTTCTTTCGGTTGTCCTGTAAAACCACAAGAGCCAACAATTTGATTATCTCTTACTACAAAGTATCCAACCCAAGGTAAATTGAACCCAATTTTAAAATAATATTCATCATACGATTTTAGTAATAACTGACAATCATCGGAACTATATATTTCGTTCGACTTGTCAATATTTAATCCTATGGCTTTAAGTTCCATTTTATCTTTCATTTTTTATGCACATTTTGTCTGCTATGCTTACCGCCTGATGAACTTTTCATAATTTTTCAAGAACGGCATTGGATCATCCTGCATTTCAGAGATCATTAATGTTACGATAATCTTCTCCCCTACTTTCATGCAACATCCTAACATGAATGGTGTCTGTGATATTCGTTGAGAAGATTGAAAATTTGCAGCAGATAACTTCAAAGGAACTATTTGTGTATTGCAGGATCATTTAACTTTACTCCGAGGATCTCAAAAGCCTGGTCTCTGAATTTTTTACGATCGAGAGATCTGTTGCACAAAACGACATAGAATAGTCCCTTCTCCGGAATACTTTCGAAGTCAGCAAAAAATCCTCCCTGAGTACCTGTGTGACTGACTACTTTTGATCCATCAGCCGTTTTTCCAACAAACCAACTGTATCCTATAAATGCAGGAAAGTCATCTCTCCAGTTCACATACTCAGATACAGTGCGCGATCGATCAATTGTTTCCTTTTTCAAAAAGACGGCTTTCTGGATAGCTCGTTCATAATTTGCGAGTTCTCTTACTGAGCTCCATACTCCACCATTTCCGGCAGCTGCAAATGCAGGAGTTTCACCGTAGTCCAATTCATGGAAAGCTCCTTTCATGTCTTTATAATAGCCATGTGCAACTCCGCTTTCTGGAAATGGTCCATCGGTAATTTTACTAGTGGGCATGCCTGAAGGTTTGAAAATTCTTTCCTCCACTACCTCCTGCCATCTTTTGCCCGTCACTTTTTCAATGACCATGGCAAGCCCGTTAAATGAAGGGTTTGAATAAGCAAACCTCGAACCAGGCTCAAACCATAATGAATCATTCTGTTCTACGGGATCCCAGTTCTCCTGGTCTTTAGCTGTATAGAATTTTATGCTGTCAATAAATTTAGCCCTGTTATCTGGCAAGCCAGATGTATGTGAAAGTATGTGATGTATCTTCACCTGATCGGAGATGCTTTTATTCTTAAAATTTGGAAAGAACTTTGTAAGATTATCATCGACCGAAAGTTTCCCTTCTTCGGCCAATGATAGTACAGTATTCGAAACAAACGTTTTGGAAATTGAACCAGTATTGAAGATCGTTTCGGGTGTAATTTTTTCTTTCGTACTGATATGGGATAATCCATACCCCTTTTCAAAGATCACTTTTCCATCTTTCATAACTAATACAGCCCCACCTGGCTCGTCTAATTTAAACTCAGCCGAAAATAACTCATCGAGCTCCTTGGCAATTTGCTTCTCCTTTCCTTTACAGGAAATAAATATTACTAAAACAATCACGGCTAATTTCCTCATAAATTATTATTTGATTTTGGTCTTTACTGCAAGCCTTGGCGTTCCAAGACTTTTAGCCTTCCATATTTCAGCCGCACCTCTTGATATTTTTATGTGTCTAATTTATCAAAATCGATCATCCTATGGTGTGACTTAGTGTTTCCCAAAGATGGACTTAGAGATGTTTCTATTGATGAGTAGAATTACCTATTTATATTTCTTATTTACCTAATTTATGATCCTTATTTTTGAGCCCTTAATGCTGCTTTCGCTTGAGATTAACATCAAGTTGGGAAGTATGGCGGGATTGGTGGTCATTACTCCTATTGCGTTAGCTTTGTTCTATTCAGGCAAATACGCTTTCATCGAGTTCACGATTTCCTGATATTTAGTTGGAGTCATATGCATAGCGTATACCATATCGACAGCTAGTTTCTCACGTTCAACTGCTTGAATTACTTCCAGCGTATAGTGCTTTTCCCAATTTCCTGGTTGTAATAGGTCACTGGCATACAATAATTTGTGCTCAGGGAAATAGGCCATCATCATGCGTTCACCAGCCTCAGTGCAATATGGGATTAACTCTACTCGATTGGCTCCAGAGCCAAACATCGTACGTCCTTTGACATAAGTAATCGATGGTTTTTTAGTCCTGTTCTTTTGCCACGCATCAGGATTGGTTTTATAGTTTGCTTTCAAGAGAGCTTGTATGATCTCTTTATTTTCATTCAATGCAATAACATTGGCTGCGAGAGCTGCCGACCGAACGCCTCCGCAGTGAAGCCAAGCATCTGAAGTCGTGATTATATGTTTTACAGCTAAACCCGGAAACAATTTTTTCGCTTGCTCCAGAATTTGATCAGTGTTGGAAGATGAATTTGGAGACTCGATTATAGTAAGTCCGTCACTTTGTTTTATCACAGTGCTATTGCATAAACCCGGGATTAGCCAAACGTTTTTAGCAATTTCCTTTTTGACAGTAGTCATTTTCAGGATTCTTGCTTCAGTTTCCACGTTAAAATTGAGAGCATTTTTTTTGGCTTCGGATGCTATTCTTAGAGAGTCCGCTGAAAGCGGTTGATTTATTTTAGCTTGAGCTATTACAGATGATTCCCATAGCTTGCCTAAGAAATAAATATCCTTTTGCAATGGATAGTGCACACCATTTTCAAGCAGATCCCAAAATGAATAATGGACCACTTTTTTCAAATCACCCCACACATTCAGATAGCTGTCGTTATAAGGTTTTTCAATCTCTAGCATTGTGGGCAAATAAGTATTGGGATTGATACTTATAATTATCGGATACTTATTCCAGAAGAATTTAAGACGTTTGTGCGGTAAGCTTTGAATGACCGAATCAGTGAGACTTGTCAATGATGAGCTTGCCGATGCTTTGTCCAGTACAAACAGCGGGTTTAAATACAGATCATCCTGAATGGTTTGATCTTGAGGCCAGGGTATTGAGCGCCCACGAGCCTGCATAATTACAGCAGAGTTATCCACCAAATATTTGAAATTTGAATCGAAGGTAAAATCCTGTTGTCTGGCTGTATATTGTTCTAATGTATCTTTAAAATCGAGAATAGTCTTGAAATTAAAACTGGAAGGAATATAGGGGCCTTCAAATCTTTCAGATTGTTCCATCGCGTTCCGGTAGCCATAGCCAGTCAATTGAAGATTTTGAATGCTATTAATTTTATCTTTCCCCCCTAATGCTTTTATACTTCGTTCTATTACCACTAATGGACTTTCGAGAGAAGGTTTCTGAGCAAATAATTGACTCATCGTCATTAACGATAATGCCAGAGTTTTTAATAATTTCATATTCTTTGTTTAAGTATGTTTCACAAAACAGTAATCGAAGATGGTAGCTTAACTTTATATCGTACTCCGACACCAAAGTCTTCTTCCATCTTCACAACTTCTTTTTTCTTCTTGCTGATATAGAATACAGCCCAACTTTTTTCAGAGTAATTGATTTTCAATTTCCAACAAGGAACCTTGACTCCGTCACTACCCGTCAGCACTTCGTCACCAACAACTTTGTATTCATAAAAACCAGGGCCGCCCTTAGCCCCAGGATGGTAGAAATTAATTGCAAAACTTTTGTTTGGCTTAAGTTGAAGCAACCCGAATGTTTCCAAATCTATTTCCCAGTTGAGGCTAGGATGTGAGAGTGTAATGCTAAATCCCTTTTTTGAATTCTCGGATACGCTATCAGAGCCCACAATCTTGTCGGGATAAAAATCGTAAGCTTCAATTCCTAATTGTTTCGTCCATGTGCGGTGATAAATCGGGAGAAGAGTATTGCGCTCTACTAATGAATAAACATATCTGTACCTAGCCGAGTCAGAACTATACCATTTTTGAGATATCTCAATGACATCTTTGCTATTGAATTTCTTGAACTTGATAGTACGACTCCAGATGTAAGCTCCGGTCTGCTTGACTTTTTTCTTGTTTTGAATAAATACGAGATACTGGTTAGTACCTTCTCGAAGTGATTCTTTGATTTGTTTATTATTGATGGAATAGACAGTGTCACTCTGTCCTTTCGAGAAGAAAGAAACGAGAATCAACAGGTAACCGATTTTTTTCATGGGTTGGGGCTTTTTTGTATCGAGAAACGAATGTTGAACTTGTGGGTTAAAAATTTTCAACCTTTGATGATCATTTATCAGCGTACTGCCAGTTCTATTCAACCGATTGAATGTGTTGATCAAAAGCATTTACCCATTGAAATTTCTATTGTGTTCATGAATAATTGATGACCACTCGCAACGTTTTGCCGTATCTTAGAGTCATGAAAGAGTCGTTTGCAAGCCGTAATCGTACAGTCTTATTACATACTTCATTCTGGTTATTCTATGCCTCGTATCGCATCTATGATGTCCAGGATTTTACCGGATTAAATAAGGCCTTTGTCTTAGTTGGCATTCCACTCGCATTTCATATTGTTGCCAGCTACGTTCACTACTTCTTTATTTTTCCAGTCTGGCTGCAGAAGCGAAAAATTCTATTGTATGTTTTACTCGTAACATTACTCGTAGGAGCTGTTGTTCCCTTGCGCATAGGGGTTGAGAACAGAGTCTTTATCAATTTAACGTTAAACACCAACTATTTTAAAACCATTACACTTTCCCGAGTGATCAGTTGTATTTGGGATGTGCTCTCGTTTCTCTTTTTCACAGGCATGATCCGATTTACACTGGATCGATTCGACCTGGAAAGCAAAAGAAAACAACTTGAAAACGAAAAATTAATTGCTGAGCTGAATTATCTGAAGGCTCAGATCAATCCGCACTTTTTATTCAATTCACTTCACAATTTGAACTACCTGGTGTATAGTGGCTCGAAAGGGGCGACAGAGGTTATCATCAAGTTGTCGAACATCATGCGTTATATGATTTATGACGCTAATAAGGAAAGAGTTTTGCTCTTGCGCGAGTTGGATTATATGGAAGACTATATTCATCTGGAGTCAATTCGTCTTAATAATTCATTTACGATGGAATTTCTAAAGGAAGGTAACTTGAATGATGTTGAAATTGCGCCACTGCTGTTAATCACAATTCTGGAAAACGCTTTTAAACATGGCGTCAAAGATTCAGAACAGAGCTGCTGGATAAAAGCGAGCTTGCAGGTCACACCTGAAAAAATTCTTTTCAATGTTAGAAACAGGAAGCTGTTGAGTCGTGAACGGAATCTTCCTTCGGGCTTCGGGCTTCAAAACCTTAAGAAAAGACTGGTGTTGAGTTATCCTGAAAATCATCAATTGCGAATTGATGATAATGAAGAAACCTATTTCATTGAACTAACCCTGGATAGATCATGATTAGATGCGCGATCATAGACGATGAACCTTATGCCAGGAAGTTGCTGGAAGAATTTATCAGCAAGACTCCTGATTTGGCACTGGCGGGCTCCTACTCAAGCCCGCTCAAAGCCCGGGAATTGGTAAATCACAAAAAGATAGATGCCATCTTCCTGGATATACAAATGCCCGACATTACAGGTATTGATTTTCTAAAATCTGCTCAGTATCGGCCTTTAGTAATTCTCACTACGGCTTATGCAGAATACGCGCTCAAAGGTTTTGAACTTGATGTAGTGGATTACTTATTGAAACCGTTCGACTTTAATCGTTTTTTGAAAGCAGTGAATAAATTATCTGATCGATTGAAAAATAATTTACCGGATAATCCATCCGCTTCAAAAACCAAAGATTTCATTTTCGTAAAGGACGGCAAGAAGCTGGTGAAAATTGATCTCCCTTCAATTGCTTACATTAAAGGGTCGCGTGAATACGTCACCATCGTGACTGCAGACAACAAAAAAATAATGACTTTGCAGTCAATGAAAAATCTGGAACAGGACTTATCAACTTCTTTCATTCGGATTCACAATTCCTTTATTGTAAACCTTAAGATGATCAGTGAAATTCACAAAGACGAGGTGGTGATAAAAAACGAGACATTCCCTATCGGTATCAGTTACAAAAAGAATTTTCTCTCGAGAATAAAAGAACATACCCAGGAATAACAAAACCCAGAAATTTCGGATTACAGCGGAAGAAGTTAAATATCCTGAGCGAAAGCCAGAAAGTATCCGTTAAGGTCTTTTATTACAAATTCCTTGGCATTATAGAAAGTCACGCGCATGTCAACAGCTATTTCAACTTTATCTTTTATAGAATGATAAAGCTCGTCTATACCTTTTACTTTGATGTAAAACGTGCCAATGCTTCCTTTACTACTGATCTTTAATGAAGGCATGTCCTCTTGTATACTTGGCAGCGACTGAAACATAAACACTACGTTCTCCTTTTGCACCATGGCCCAATTGAATGTACCGCTTTCAGGCACAGATGCAAGCAGGGAAAATTGAAGAAGTGTAGTATAATAATCTACTGCTTTGTTAACGTCATCAACAATAACGTTAGGTGAAAGTGACTCAAATTCGATCTGTTGCTTTTCCATAGTTTTAATTATTAAAGTCTATGCACAATTATAGAGAATAAATTAAAATTGGATTTTGTAAAAAAACGACAATTGTAAGATCACCGTACCAGATATTCGGACGGGGTAATGCCAGCAAAGGCTTTAAATGTCTTCGTAAGATGTGAGTGATCAGTAAAGCCTAATTCCCATGCAAGGGACATTAGATTTTCATCAGCACGGTCTTCAAGCCGCTCCCTCAGTTTACGAAACCGTAATACCTGACTTAACTGCTTAGGACCAATACCAACATGTGCTTGAAATTTGCGCTGCAACTGTTTCTCAGAAATGTCCGCCTCTTTAGCTATAACCGAAACCGCCTTTCGGTTGATCCTTATTTCATGAAGGCACTTTTGCCACACCTCTGATCGCATTGTTCTTATTCTTTTGAAATAGTCATTCAGGTAGTTGATTCTTTCGGCAAGTGAAAGGTGGTAAAGTCTCTCAGCCAATTCCTTTTCAAGTTCATTGCTTATTTCCGCTATCGGTACAGAAAGATCGGTAAGTGAATGAAGGGGAAAGGAGAAAAAACTACTCATTCCACCCGGACTGAACCGCACACCCAGTAAATTCAAATTGCCGGTCGGTTTTGATTCTATGGGCGTGAGCATATTACCGACCACGAAAGCGTCATCACGGCTAAATTCAATTTTATTATGGTGCTTCCGCATCAAAGGCTCACCAAAATTGAAAATGATATCCATACACCCATCGGGGTACACTGTTCGAAAACCAGTGGTCGTAGTTCCTGATTCGATACTCCAATAGCATTCAATATCATTCTTGAGAAAAGGGTCTGGTAAAAGTTCCTGATATAGCATAATCAAAGTACGATAAAAAAGGAAAACATAGCTACTAAATTGAACTGTATGGAATGATCTCTTCCTTAATATACATTTGTAACGCGGCCTTGTCAGTTTTCGTGAACGATTCTTATTGGGTCCAAATTCAAAGCGGAGTCATAACAGTATCACCTTCTTGTTGTCATCAATAGATACCATCCTGTTAATGGGAGATGTATTACTTTTTAAAATCTGTTGCTGTGCCCATGTCAATATTTCTTTGAATATAGTTTCACTGCAATTTGTCTGATTTTTAATTCACAACGGTGAGCAAATTGAAATATAGTCAATTATCAAAATCAAAATAGGTATAAACACCAATGTCAATGGTAGTAATATTTAAATGCCTTCTCTTCATATTTGTGGCTTAATCAAAACATTATTTTTCAATTATGGAAACACAATTGGCAGTCAATCCAAACAAAGCTCTTTGGGAGAAGGGCGATTTTACACGCATTGCAGAAACGATGCGCGAAAGTGGCGATTCGTTAGTTGCGCAGCTCGGCATCAAAAATGGTATCAAGGTACTCGATCTCGGTTGTGGAGATGGCACGACGGCAATTCCGACAGCGAAACGCGGAGCGATAGTTCTTGGAGTAGACATTGCAAGGAACCTGGTAGAGGCAGGGAACATTCGCGCTAAAAAGGAAGGTCTTGTGAACTTAAGCTTTCAGGAAGGAGACGCAAGCAATCTTGACAAGCTTGGAGACAAGACTTTTGATCTTGTGGTCAGCATCTTTGGCGCCATGTTTGCACCCAGGCCGGTCGATGTTGCTAAAGAGATGGTGCGTGTCACCAAGAGGGGAGGCCGTATTGTAATGGGAAATTGGATTCCCGGAGACCCGACATTGGTAGCGCAAATACTTAAGATCAGTTCTGCATACACTCCGCCACCGCCCGAGGGTTTTATTAGCCCAATGTCATGGGGCATAGAGAGCAATGTGATTGAGCGTTTCGGAGCCGCCGGAATTGAAAAGGAAAAAATATCCTTCCACCGGGATACGTTTACTTTTAATGCTCCCTATTCCTCCGAAGAGCTTGTCTCGGCATTTAGAAAATTCTATGGACCTACAATGAATGCATTCGATGCAGCCGAAAAAAGTGGCAAAGCCTCAGACCTGCAACATGAGTTGGAGTCTTTATTTAAAAATGCTAACACGAGCACCGATCCTCACACCGCATCTGTTCCCGCAACCTTCCTGAAGGTCACTGTGATGGTGTAGGCGTTTGAACTGTAGAGAAGGCCAAGATATTTTTCTTGGCCTTCTCTTGCTATTTGTAAGACTTCATAAATTTTCAACCACTTTTTATCGCCTCACCTTTCAATAATTTAAATTTCTCGTCAGAACTTAATTAAAAATTCGAGCAAGAGGTTCTCACTGACACTAGCTGTGAATTTTTCGAGTTAGAGTACTATTTCTTTGCTACAATAGTTGTCAATCCATTTATGATTTGATTAACAATTATGGTCATTCCGCTTTCTTCTAATTTAGCAACTATTTCACTCGTCAATAGCCGAACTTTCTTATAAGAGCTAACTTTTTGTTTCCAAGTGTCATCTGTTCTCTCGTGCAATAGATCAGTAACCTGTACATGTTCATCTTCATAATCAAGTACGCACGTCAAAATTTTATCAGAGTCACATTTTACCGGAATAAATCTATCGATTCCTGTCAGTTCGGTTGAGTAGTCACGAAATGAAAGGATTAGTCTTCCGCTATTGCCTAAAGTCCTCACGCTGTTCTCAATAAAATCAATCGCTTCACTTTTGTTGGCTAGATGAGATAAAGTATCGCCGCAACACACAATTAATTCGGGTTGACTAGTAAAATATTTAACCCTTTTTATATCATCATTGACTATTGTAATATTTAAGTCTTTTGCATTTTCTTCGAGTTCGACTAAGAGCTGCCGGTTAAAATCCACTGCAAAGACCTGAAAACCGATTTCGGCAAGAGGGATACTTTGAAGTCCGTGTCCGGCCCCGAGGTCAATGGCAATTTTGTTCGAAATCGGTTGAATTGAATTAGCGACAAGAAATGTTTTGAATTCATTACTCTTTGTCTGAAAGTTGCCTGTCATCCATGAGTAAAAATTCCCAAGGTGATTATCATAATGCTCTTTTACTGTCATATTTTTATGTTATCGGTAAGTCCTTTACTCTCTTCGAAACATAAGGCAATTGTAGCCATTTTATTTTAGATCAGTTGGGTAATTTGTATTCCAAAATTCTTTATCAAACTTCACGAGGTTGGCATTTCGAAACTCATTGGTTTTGTAATCAATAATTTTTACATTTTTCGTCTCAATGCTCCTTAAAGTAACAGCATTGGTGATTTTGCTTAGCATCACTGTTGGTTTGGGTCGTCTTTCTCCGCTGATAAAATATGGGAAATATTTCCCTTCAAGTTTCTTGTAAATAATTGAGAAGGACAGCTGATCTGTGATGATTTCGTGTTTCACAATAGCATTGGTATTTGTAGTGATATAGATGTTACCCTTGTAAGTTTTAGGTGCAACTACATAACCGGTGATCTCCTTAGTCGGCTTAGGTGCATAGTATTCAATATTATAAACCGTGTCTTCATCGAAGATAGAAACCCCTAAATATTTTGACTTGAACTTATCTAAATTCTTTGCGTTCAATATTCCTGCCTTAATTGAGCTTACTATTTGATCAGCATTGTGAATTTCAAAGCTGGGCCAATAATTATAATCAATAACCTTCAGATGGTCTTCTCCGGATGCCCTCATTTGAGTTATTTCAAAAATATTTCGTTTGGAGCCAGTGTACCCCTCAGAGCATCCGAAGAGAATTGTTTCTAGTTTAAATTCTTTGTTCGTTGAGATATCAGTTGCTGTTATCACAGAATAGTATTCCATATTAAAAGGCGTATTCAAATAATTTTCATTTATTGACTCAATGGCTTTTTTAACAATTTCTGCTGGATTTAACGGGGCCTCTTCAATTACGACCTCGTCCAGTAAACTTGCATCGGTTTCCAGATTAATAATAGCGTGTTGAATACCTTTCAGGCTATCGATCGATACATAATTAGTTCGATACCCGATGCAGGATATTTTAAATTTTTCTTTTTGATACTTATTATCTACGGCAATCATAAATTCTCCATTACCGTCTGCAGCTGTACCTTTTGTTGTATTGGTAATTCCTATGCTCGCAAAGGGTACCGGGTTTCCCGAGCCATGCTCTTTTAACACTCCCTTAATTAGAAAATCATTTTGCGAATAAACATTTACACTGATAGCAAGTGCGCAGACTAGAAGAATTTTATTCATTTAAATGAAAATAATGGTTTTTGTATAAATGGTTGAATACAGAAGATAAGTTATCGACAGATGCTCAACTTGAATGTGACCGGAGCCAAAACGGGTTAGAGATTTCTTCTATTGCAATCCTAATTATTGCATCAGCGCTTTTATCAATGTCTTCTTCTGTTGTGCGCCACGAAGAAACACTTATCCTCATTGCAGTTTTATTTTGCCAGACAGTACCGCCACACCAACAAGTGCCATCGTCCTGAACCCGTTTGATTATTTTGTTGGTCAACTCTGGCTCACCAAAAGAAACTAACACTTGATTTAAAATGACATCGTTAAGTATTTGAAACTTCGCGTCTCGTAATTTATCGGCAAAACGTACTGCCAACATGCAGTTTCTGTTTATCAAATCGATCAGGCCGTTTTTACCGAGCGATCGCAATGCAGCCCACACTTCAATACCACGCGCCCGCCTCGACATTTCGGGAACATAGTTAATAGGGTCGCGATTATCTCCTTGAATTAAATAGGCGGCATTTTGCGACATCGAGCCAGTAAGTGATTTTGAATCCTTTACAAATACAATTCCCGTATCGTATGGAACGTTCAGCCACTTGTGAGCATCAATGGCCCATGAGTCTGCTTTTTCTAATCCCTTCGTCAAATTTTTTCTCTCAGGGGTGGTACAGGCCCAAAGCCCAAAAGCACCATCTACATGCACCCACGCATTTTTCTTATGTGCTATTTCACATATCTGATCAGCTGGGTCAAATGCCCCTGTATTAACATTGCCCGCCTGAATGCAAACAATTGTTGGACCTGAAATAGCTGAGATCAACTCTGGTTTCATTCGTCCCTGATCATCTGTTGGAACCCGAATGACCCTGTTTTTTCCAAACCCAACCAGGCTCAACGCCTTGAGTAGACTTGCGTGAACTTCATTGCTAACAAAGACGGTAATTGGTGGAGCACCGAAAAGACCATCGCTCTCTACGTCCCAGCCCACCCGCTTCAACAGAGAATGGCGTGCAGCTGCAAGTGCAGTAAAATTTGCCATGGTGGCTCCTGTTACAAATCCAATTTCCGTTTCTGGAGGAAAACCAAGCAGTGTGTTTAACCACTTTCTACAAATTGTTTCGATATAAGAAGCAACTGGAGATGAAAGTTCTGAGAATGCATTTTGATCCCACACTCCTGCCAGCAGGTTCGCACCGAGAGCAGCAGGAACTGATCCCCCGATTACAAATCCAAAATACCGGCTTCCTGTGCTGGCGATTGTTGATGGGGAACCGATACTGTCCAACTCCTGAAGGACAATCGCTGAGTCGATGGAAGAATCCTGGAGAAGCACATCCAGTTTTGTCAGATTGAGCAATGCCTCTTTGGTTGGCGAGACACTTCGCGCATCAATGTTCCTTAAGTATGTTTTTGCTTTCTCAGAAAATGAGTCGATTATTTTATCTATTTCATTTTCGGCATAATAACGTTCCATTCTTACTACATGTTTTGATAATCATTACCAGGCCCTAATTGATACCTCTTAGTTGTCATTTATTCACGAGCATTCATTCTTCAATCCATTGATTTCCATACCTACATATTTCACCGTTAAAGCAGAGGTTAACCAATACGCTAGTCCGGCCAGTAATCCTTTGTAAGTAAAACTCAGCTTGACTAGAGTTCCGTTTTCAGTCTTTTCAAGGTAATGTTCTCCTGTCATGATCAGCCCCGGCGATATTGCTACCCACGTAAAGGATTTATTCTCCTCCATTGCTGTTACTTCCCAAATTACAGGCAACAGTTTGGGTTGATACATTTTGACTTTGGCATTGAGTGATAGCACTTTTGTGTTCAGTAAAGTGGCACTTTTCACAGAAGCTGTCCACCGGTTCCAGTGCTCTACATCGGTCATGATTTTAAATACTTTTTCTTGATCGGCATGAATTACCAGGCTCCTACTGATTCTATAATTCTTGCTCATGAGTTTATTATTTTCAAAGTGTATGTTATCTGGTACATCTTCCTATCAAAACATTATACTCTTCAGGGATCTCCACTCCATGAAAGTGATTGGTAAGACCATAAAAGAGAATTAACGTGAGACAAATTCCTGCAACGAGTATCACCTTTGATTGAGCTCGAGGAGCCAAACGGAAAGAAGAATTCTTCATTTTTTGATAATGAATAGCAGCTACATGCCCGAAGAATGATATGATAGCAAGACTATAATAGGGAATGAAAAAGAGATGGTATGGAAACGTATTTAATCCTGCCACACCAAAATAATAATTGGTATCAAGGTGCAATACGTAACGTCCGGCCATAATTGCGATAACATGAAATAAAAGAAATGAAGCCAGGTATAGCCCCGTATACAGATGCAATTTTTCGAAACCACTTACTGCTGTATTTCTTTCTTGCCAAAATAGTTTCAGTCCTGAAATAATCTGAATCAAAACCATAGAAAGTAATAGGGTTTCTATTATAGGATGACGATAAACAAGCCGTAGTGATTTCATTACTTCAATATTTTTTTCAGATTTGGGTTTTGATACTTCCCTCTTTTCTGTCTTTATGAGAAAGTCTCCAATAAAATTCTCATACAATTCGTTGATGGAAGAAAAATTCATTTCTGCGAGCGCAAGATTTTCTTTGGTATCGTAGACTACAAACCCGTAAACATCTTTAACTGTGCTTTTATATTGAATTGCCGATTCGTTATTTAATCCACTTGTTTACTCATGTAGTCAGGTAGGCTCACATTAAATGAATGCCCTGCCTTGTACTCCTTTAGAGGGACTTGCGCAAGAGCTTTAATGGAAATTAAAGCAAAGATTGATACGAAAAATATGGTTGTTATTTTCATTTCTCTGGAGTTATTATAATTAGGTTTAGAAGAGATTTGAGTCCTCACAAATTCATGATATCGATATCCATGCACTCTCTTTTTAAATTTACAAATAGATCGACCAGTTCAAATTCTATTGCTCAAAACTGAACTCTGATGGCTTTGTTTTATTGGAAGAGTCTCCGAAGATTCCCTGCCATTACATCGTATACGCTGGCTCCTCAGTGCGACTAATTCTTCTTGTCATATCCAGTAAATCTAGTGTCGCTTCTTGTGGTTAGGCGCATTCCATCTTTGTTTTTGCTACGGATTATTAGCCATAAATAATTTTTCACTGTTACATTTAGTCAAAAATATGTTTAGAGATTATTAGATCTATAAGTAGAATTACCTATTTATATTTTATTATTTACCTAATTTAGGATCACCAGTTTCTATATGGCCTTGTTCCATTTGTCATCAACTCAAAGCGGGTGACGGCATTGATCATTTCTCCATTACAATTTCTCAGCCACTTTCTCTTTCGGCTTGGGCAGTCTTTTCTGAATCAACCGTATTTGCCCCAGGTGGCTAGACTGATGTTCCATCACATGAAACCATGCATAATAGAAGTTGCTATCACTACCCGGTTTTACTTCCAACAACCATTCATCATTTCGTTTTCGCAGCTCTTCAATAGTTTTCTTTCTAACCTCATGGAGTTGATCCAGATAATAGGAAATATCTTTTCCTTTAAATCGCTTGCGTGCTTTGTCGCCAAGATCCATCGCATCCTGCCACTTCTCTTTTTCCGCTTCATTGAAGTCGCGATTTTCAAAAGTGTAAACCTGGTAGTTGGCCTCTACTGCTGCCAAATGCATCACCAAAGTACCTATCGAATTTGCATTTTCGTCAGGCAGGTAATCAATGCTTTTGCGATCCATATTTCTTACTTGTGCCTCTACGCGCGCAGTCATATTATTCAACATGGCAACCAATGTACCAATCTGGGGAGTAAAACCTTTCACCGGCTCAATAATATAGGTTGGACCCTTTTTTACATCTTTCCCTTCAATAAGAAGGGCGTGCTTGTCATGTACCCGGTCATCGGTCAAAGACAAAGAGTAGCCTCTAACCTTTGCCGGAGATGAACTATCTGTGCCTTCGGCCCAGTCCGGAATGAGATGTCCGGTAAAAGGTATTTCAAAGCCTGCATTTTTCAGATCTGCCTTTTGAAATTCTCCTTTATCGTTTTCAACGAAGAGCTCAAAGTTGTCAAAATAGAATTTGCCATTGCTGCGACAAGTACTTCCAATGATGAGTCTCTTAGAAGTTTCATCAAGCGTACCTTCTATCGTGTAGGTAGCCCATTCACCTGACTTAATAGAATCATTTTCGTTTGGAGCGTAATCAGAAAAATGAAAGCTCCCAGCCTTGTCTTCAACGCTAGCCCATACTTCAAACCCATTCGTTTTGGCTTTAGAATCGACTTTCATGGAAACTGACACTTTGAATTTGACTTTCTTTTTTAAAAAAGACGCATCAACTGATTGTTGGAAACTGGTCCAATCACGGGTGATTTCATTTTGAGCTATGGTGACTAAAGAGCTTACTAAAAGAACTAAGACAAGCGAAATAGATTTGGTCATAAATTTATTTTAGTTTATTGTTTCTGTTACACTCAAAATCTAAATTCTTAAATCAACTGATTACTTGATAGTTTGATTCCTCTTCTTGGTTGGTGTTTTCATCAACCTAAATAATTGGTAAAGCCAGAGGGATTAGTGATACTTGGCGGCTGAGCCTTTGTTTCAATAAGAGAACCTCTTTTTCCAACTCTTCTTTGTCACGCTGCATTCGCTCCTGGATTACTAGCATTTCTTCCGATTTTTGTTGGATTTCTTTTTCCTTTGTAGCAACGCGTTGAGCTTGATCACGTGCTTCATTCAATAATATCAAGGTTTCCGTCGCTGATTTTCTGTTGGCAAGCAGGGAGGCGATGTTTTCAGAAATTATTTTGAGGAATTCTACTTCAAAGTCATTGAGCGTTTTAAGTGACGCCATTTCCATTATACCCATTACTTTACCCTGAACAATAAGCGGGATCATAATTATAAATCCAGGTACTGTTTCACCCAGCCCTGATGTAATCCTGATATAGCTCTTCGGTACTTCGGTCATTATTATCGGAGTTGCGTCAAGGTAACACTGCCCCACAAGTCCTTCACCTATTTCTATCTTTTGGTCGATGAATCTCTTTTTTTCATACGCGTAAGTTGATATTCTTTTCAGGAAGGCGTTTTCACCGTCTTTTTGCAAAAGATATAATGCTCCCTGATTCATTTTCATATACCGAACAAGCGTCTTGATGATCTGATCACCGATAGATGCAACATCTGCTGCTGAATCGTTTTTCAAGATTTCGTTAAGTTGTGCGGTACCAGTATTGGTCCAGTTGATAACAGCCTGTTTTTCATTTGAGCTCTCCAACTGTTCTTGCATCCTAATCATCGATTGAGCAAGTATATCCTTCGAAAATCGCTCGCTATAAGTCATTCGCAAATTGCCTTGTCCCAATGTTGTAGCAAATTCCGCGGCTGCTTTCATTCTTTCCAACAGTTGATTAAATGCGCCTTTAGTTTTTCCGATCTCTTCTGAACTTTTGACCGAAAGGAGGCTGGGAAAAGTGCCTTCTGCTAGTGCTTGCATAGCTCGCAGAAGTTCTTTGATTATACTGAATCACTTTTGTAGCCTTCATAAATAAAATGTCGCATGGCTGCATCCATTTCGAGAACGTCAATACTCAATGCATAAATCTCTTCACTTGATTTTTCATAGGCGCCAATTTTCCTTAGTATAAAGAAAAATATTCCAACGATAAGTGCAGTTAACATAACCAAGGATCCGAAGGCGATTAAAAGTTTGACCCTCAGTCTTAAGTTTATAAAGAATTCAAACACACGTATCGTTCAAAGTACGAGGAGATGATGCAACTTAGTGAAGTCGAAAATCGAATGCATAAGTTGTTAATGAGATAGAATGAGTCTGATGGAATGGCGATTGAATTTACCAGCACTGAACTTCAGATATTTTTTTGCTTAAGGCATTGCAAAGAAAGAATAGACACGTAGAAATATCATTGGTATTTTTCCCTATTTTTTAGAAATATTATACCTAAATAATAACTTTCATCGGTTCTTATTCAAGGTTAGCCACTCGCTTTGCTTTTCAGAAAAAACCCTTTACTGATTCAATGAGCCGAATGGAAAGTAACTGTTGAGTTAGTACTCACTTGTTATCATGGATTTTGATTTACTTTAGAATTAGTTATATATTCATCGCAACACAATAACAAGCTCATTGAGTCGTTAAAAATTGAAACAAAGTTTATCGATTTCCATCTTCATTCAGTCAATACTTATGTTCCATAATCATTTTATTATCACTGTAAGAAATTTTCTTCGTCATCCCATCTCTTCAATTATCAACGTGACTGGGTTGGTACTAGGCCTTACATGCAGCATCTTCATTTTTCTGTGGGTACTGGATGAGCTCAGTTTTGATCGCTATCATAAAGACAATGATCGTGTTTATAAAGTAATGGGAAATGAATTCTTTTCTGACGGAACGATTTCAACGTATCAATTCGCCTCTGGTATTTTGGCGGAGGCATTGAAATCTGAATTTCCAGAAGTAGAGCAGACTTGTCGCCTTAACTGGTCAAACAATAAAGTTTTTAAGGTTGGTCAGAAATCAAATTATGAGTATGGTGTTTATGCAGATAAATCCATTTTTGAAGTATTGAACCTACCTCTTGTTGACGGAAACCCCAATAATGTACTTCCAGATAATCATTCCGTGGCGATTTCAAAAAAAATGGCTATCCGGTTTTTCAATTCTTATAATGTAGTGGGGAGCACATTTCGCGTAGATAACAATATTGACTTGACCGTAACAGCAGTCTTTGACGATATTCCCGACCACGCAACAGTGGATTTCAATTTTGTCGTTCCTTTCGAAATTTATCTCAAAGAGAGTAATACGGACATTTATAGATGGGAGAATGAAGGATGGATAATCACCTACTTGAAATTAAAAGCTAAAGAGATGCGACCAGAGGTCGATAAAAAAATCAGATCGCTGGCCAAACGGCACAACAAAAATTTACATGAAGAGCATTTTCTCTTTCCGATGACGGAGTGGCGATTGTACGATCAATTTGAAAATGGAAAACAGGCAGGAGGTCGTATCAGTTATGTCATTTCTTTTAGCTTAGTGGCTATCCTTACCCTGATCATAGCCTGCATCAACTTTATGAATTTATCCACAGCACGATCAGCCAGTCGCTCTAAGGAAGTGGGAATAAGAAAAGTAGCAGGCTCATCACGAAACACTTTGATTAGGCAATTTATGACGGAGTCTATATTGCTTTCTTTATTTTCCCTTTTAGTTGCATTACTACTCGTGCACTTACTTCTCCCGGTATTCAATGACTTTACCGGAAAAAAATTGACAATCAACTACCTCAACCCTGTTATTCCAGGCGCTCTCTTGCTGATTACATTATTTACAGGCTTTCTTGCAGGTAGCTATCCGGCCATCTTTCTATCATCCTTTCGTCCAGCCACAGTATTGAAGGGTAACACAAAGTCTGATTATAAAGGCTCCACGCTTCGGAAATCTTTGGTTGTTTTTCAATTTGGTTTATCAATGATCATTATTATTTGTGCACTGGTGGTAAATGATCAGACTGCCTATATGAGAAATAAGAACCTTGGTTTTGATAAAAATGATATCATATCAGTCTGGTCAAACGTGCAGACATCAAAAAACTATGAGGCTTTTCGAAATGAATTATTGCAACAACCAGATATCATCGCAGTTGGCATGGGGGCAGCCAATCCAATGGAGATTAATGGAAGCACAATTTTTAAATGGGAAGGAAAGCCAAGCGATGATGACTCCTACTTCAATAGTGCCAGTTGCGACTATGATTATCTATCGGCCCTTGGTTTTACGTTGATTGAAGGACGCAACTTTTCGCGTAATTTTCCTTCCGATAGCACTAACTATATAATCACCGAGGGGGCCGCCCGGAAAATAGGATTTGCTAATCCAATTGGTCGACACATGCAATGGGGGAATCATGATGGGCAGATCATTGGAGTAATAAAGGATTTTCATAACCTGGGTATACGCGAGTCACTTCGTCCCACAGTATTCACACTGGGTAATCGCGATGCAGATTTTGGACGTTGGGCAACAGTTTTTGTTCGTTATAAATCAGGAAGGACAATAACGACGCTAGAGCACATCAGTGATGTCTACAAAAAATATACGACCGATTTCCCCATTCAGTTTGGGTTTTTGGATAAAGACTTCGAATGGCAGTTTCATGCTGAGATCATGGCTGCCACTCTTACAAAGTGTTTCACGGTAATGGCCGTGATTATTTCATGTTTGGGTTTGTTTGGTCTGGCTCTTTTCAATACAGAAAAACGTATGAAGGAAATCAGCATCCGAAAAGTATTAGGGGCGTCAGTCAGCAGATTGGTTGTCTTACTTTGTAGTGATTTTGTGAAATTGGTTTTCTATGCCATCATTATAAGCTGCCCAATCGCCTATTATCTCACAGAAAAATTCCTGGGAGAATATGCATATCATATCCAAATTAATATCTGGATGTTTGTTTTGCCATCCTTAGTTATGTTTTTAAGCTCTTTAATTATTATATCTTACCAGTCTATCAAGGCTTCACTAAGAAATCCAGTGGATGCAATGCGTAGTGAATAGTGCCATGGTGGCGGGCATGATGAACTATGTTCGCGATCATGCGGTAGCGTTCAACTGTATTAGGAAGTGCGATGCATAAACCACCCTTTTCTGAATAAACGTATACTACTGTATGATGTATGTAGGGTCATATAATAATCTTAGAAATGGCTTTTATCAGAGGAGACTTGTGCTCTGCAATAACTAATAATTTCATTTATTAAGATTGCAACTATTGGAATTAATGAAAAAAGTACAGCATAAAAAGTGACGTATCTATCCGTTATACTATTTCTGTGATCAGTAACGAATGCAATTAAAAATAGCACTCCAGAGATAATAAGGCCGCTTCTGAATAACCTCTCCACAATTTTAATCCAATTTATCCTGTTTGAAAACTCAACTTTATAAGATAAAATATTAAGTAATGAGGCAAATAAAATATAAACATGATTGGCTCGTATTTCCATTCTAACTGTCAAATCGGATAGGTGTTCATTTCTAAATAAATACCTTAGATAAATTCCTGTTAAGAGGAAAATAAAGAGAAGGAGAGCACCAAATATCAAATTAAAACTCTTCATGATGTAAAGTTGCAGCGCATAAAAGACTCAAATAAATTCAATAGACAATAGTTAGTAAGTAGTCTTCGATGTCTTAACATAAGCAAAAATAAAAAGACACATCAAAAACACATCAATCATACCAAATACGAAAACGCTAGTGGGAAGGTCTGCCGTAAAAAAGAGTACAACGACGACTGTTCCAAATGAAATTTTTCAGAGGATGGCAAGAATCATGATTAGCCTATATAGAATGGGGTCAATTGAAATTATGATAATTAGTATCTGAAACGTAAGCCCCAAACATATGAAGCCATAATAAAATTCAAGATGGGTGATGAGAGGCGGGTTATCAACTCCAAACCTATGAGCTGTGAATAATTGAGGGAATAGGACAAGCAATCCAAATACACCCGAGATCAGATAAATTTTTTTGATTTTATTAATCATAATAACTTCTCATTCTTATTGTAATTTTAAATCACTAATTGAATTTTTTTTTCGAGGTGCGATAGTCTATCTTCTACTGACAAATACAAAATCACTAAGAGCTTCATCATCACCGAACGATCCAAATCTTGGGAGTTGGTTCATTTTTTCAAGGTTGGCTTGCAACTCTGTCAACGTTAAAATACCATCATCACCTCCCCTACTGCGAAGTGATTCAATTAATTTGGATGCAAATGGAGAATGCTTTCCTACAATCCCATCTGAAACGTACTCTTTACCACCTGAAGTAAGATACTTTCTTGTTTTGTGACCCCACTTACGTAGAAGGAGCTGATTATTAGTCAATTCATTTTCTTTCGCTCCTCTGGAACGTGCAATCACTGGATCAAGTGTCCCTCCGAAGCAGACATCCATAGCCAACAGAATATGGCTACATCCGATATTATTAATCACTCCGCGCAATCTATTATGAGATAAATAGGTAGTACGAGATACGTCATTCGCCAATGAGTTTTTTTCAACAACAAACCCTTCACCAAAACTTTCATCATAATGCCCATGGCCAGCAAAAAAAATCATTAGCTGATCTTGTGGAGCAAATTTTCTTTCATTGTACTCCCTTAATTTCTCCCATACCATTTCTACCGTTGGGTTCTCTACCATGTCAACAACAAATCCATATTTATCTTTTAGTTCTTTGGCAATGGCTTGAGAATCATCAACCGGGTTAACTAAATCATCCCAATTGTCGTATTTGTTAGTAGCGAAAATCAAAATGTAATCTTTCCGATCAAGTGCAATTGCATTGTTATCGTCAATTTTTCCAATCACAATTTGCCTTCGTTCTGACACTACCACACCCTGCACAGTGGTCACCTCCAATGAAAGAAAATTAGACCCGTCAGGTAAGGTTATACTTGTGTGTATATCATATTTTTGTTGATCCGCTTTTGTCGGAAATGTTTTTGTACCAATTACTGACCCATCCTTGCTACTCCCGATGATCAATTTAATTTCTTTCAAAGCGCTGTAGCATTCAACCGATGCTTTTAGCTCTATCTTGTTCTGAACATTACTCGTGAATTCCAACTGAGGATTAATCCAATTTACCTTGGGGAGAGGGCCGGTAGTAGGGAGCCCGAAGTCTTTAAAATTCAGCGCAAACTCATTGGTCTTCGCAGTCAAGCCCTGAGCGTTAGTCATCATTGAATAGAGTAATCCTAGAATGACAAGCGGAATTATGGTTTTGATTTGTTTATTCATAATTCTTGATTATTTCTTGATAATTTTTCCGGTGAAATGTATCAGCTCATTTCCTTGAACTACATTCACATGGTATATGTACATGCCGTTGCTCACTTCATTTCCTTGTTGAGTGAGGCCATCCCATTTGACTGATTGTATACCTGAGACACTAGTTTCAGTTGTCATGTTTTTTTGTACTAAGATCCTTCCACTCAAATCATATACAGTGAATTCAACAGATGATAATTCCTCTTCTAATTCAAGATCAAACGGAATGGTTAGTTCAAAATTGAATGGATTTGGGTAAGCTTTCCCCAACTCAACCTGAGGCGCTTCCATCGATACAGGGCTTCCGAAAATAAAACTAATCACAGCATTCGGTACAGTTATGTACGAGTCCACTTTTGTCATATCGAT
>Ga0206902_10054_pt1 | contig 32639 bp, 31 predicted proteins | sample Alteio_BWOrgHeat_44_FD_153242 | JGI IMG/M metagenome (GOLD analysis project Ga0206902, IMG submission 153242) | Enriched cells from forest soil in Barre Woods Harvard Forest LTER site, Petersham, Massachusetts, United States -... | ecosystem: Environmental > Terrestrial > Soil > Temperate forest >... | reverse complement strand
GATTTTAAACGTAATCAATAGTGTCGCTAATGAATTGAAAGAATGCCAAAGCAAGCCATTAGAGGAAACCTACCATGCGCTTCAGATAGAAAAGTTGGGGCCTATAAAAGTCGAAGCAAAGGGCCGAGTGAGTTATAAGACTGTCTATATAGCGAATGGGTTCAATTGTATTGAAAAAAAAGAAATAGAAGTTTTAAGGTTGTGGATTACTAAAGAAGTGGATAACGCATTTTGGTATTCTGTTATAGAAGAATTGAAAAAAAGGGGAGTAAAAAAAATTTATTGGGCTTTTGCGTATGATCTTGATCTCAATGGTTTTGAAAAGGTCATTATGGAAGCTTTTCCTATGGCTTCTGTAGAGCTGTGCATTATCCAGCTAATAGGAAATATTTTAAAATATGTTTCTTCTTCTAAGGATAGGAAAGAAATTGTCGATGATTTAAAGCCTCTTTATGAGTGGAAGAATTTAAGTGATGTGAAGAAGGCCTTACTTTGCAGAGAAAAATGGGGTTTTAAGTACCCAGCAGTTGCGCGCCTGTTGGATCATCATTTTGGAGGCGTCGAACGGTTTTTGAAGCACATGGATTACGCTAGTGGCATTAGAGAAAAATTTTATAGCGAAGATGTGATTCAATTTTTAGTCTCCCGTAATACAATTTTAAGAAAAATTATTAAGCAAATGGTTTTTCCAAGCGATGAGACGGCTTTGAAGTGGATCTTTTTAATTTTAAAAAATGTTCGAGAGGCATGGATGAGTAATCTTTCTAAAGAGGCTTCAAAGGGTCCTTTTCATCTAAGTATAGATGAGTGATGATTTGATTAAGGGAGACTCGCCGTGTATTATAGACCTTTCATAAAGATTCGTGCGCTATGGTGCACCAAAGTTTCTGACAGACTCGTTTTTCTGACTTTGACAATTTGTGGTATGGAAGGCGCTTGAAACTTAGGAATTTGATTTTTTCTCTAGTTTGTATGAAAGCTTATACATCCGTAGGTAAAATGTATTTGACTTTTGGTGATAAGTTGTAAGTAGTCTCTCGAGATTTGGACGGTTATTGGGTACTTGCTTAAAGCCCATAAGAGAAGAGGCAAATTGGGTCTATTCTGTAAAAACTGGCTAAATTACTCAAGTTAAGATGCTGTAGATAACAATTTGGAAAGTCTGAAGACTTAGTAATAAAGCCAAGCTTTTTTAGAGGAAGTATTTAGTTAGAATATACTGGTGGATTTTAAACAAAAAAATTTCAAAAAACCGCTTGACCGTAACGTGATGTAACAGCCTATAATCCAGTGACTTAAAAAAGGATGAAAATAATGAAATGGTATGTAAAAGAGTTTAGCCAAATGACAAAAGTATCGGTAAGAACTTTGCGTCATTATGATGAACTTGGCTTATTAAAACCCACATTACGTTTACCTAACGGATACCGTATGTATTCTGAAGCTGATTTATTGAAACTACGGCAGATTATTTGGCTAAAGTTTTTGGGGTTTGGGTTGTCAAAAATAAAAACATTATTTTCAACTGACAAAGGCAATAATGCGCGTGAATATTTTCGTTTGCAGCACTGGTTGATACAAGAGAAGCTAGCGCATTTGCAAAAAGTGCATGAGGTGTTTGTCGAAATAATGAGTGTTTATGAGGATAAAAAATTGGTTGACTTAAAAATGATACTAAAATTGATAGAAACCTATTTTGTAACGCAGAAAGTGAAGCAGCAAGAGCGTTCAATCCATTCCTGAAAGGGACCGGCTATGTGTGTTTAGGAGATGCAAAAGATTTAGGAGGGGCAGGGTAGGGTGGTGACCAAAATTATTTGTAAAGTAGACCTGTAAATTCTACTTTTTATAAAGTTTTTTTAGTCTTGCAAAAAGTCTGAGGAAAAAGCTACTCTTTGTTAAGAACATGATGGAGGAAGGGAAAATGGATGGATGGATTGAATAAATCGTTGTGTTATCACTTCAAGTTGCAGTCGGGATTACAAATGCCCCATATGCTACAGCTTATTAAGAGAGAGACTCAGGTTTTTTCTTTTAGTTATAGCTATCTGCATTCATGGCAGCTTGATAATAAGGAAAGGTTGATAATCGATTACGGAAATGAGGAGGCAGAAATAAAAGGCTTTAATTTGGATGCCCTTTGTCCGCATTTATCAAACCATACTTTGCTGTGGCTTAAGGAAATAAATAATTTAGAGCCTGATGAGCTGGGTAAATATTTGCGAGCGGCAGATGTTTTGATAATTTCGATTAAATGCTAGGGTTAATGGGAATCATGCTAGTTAGTACGAAAGAAATTAATTTTTTACGTAGGAAGTTGCCTCATTAGTTGTGTATTTTTGGGAGTTTTGAGTAAATAAAGTGACGGCAACAAGGAGCTGTATTGCGTGACAATGTTAAAAAGAAACCATAATAGCCTTAACCTTATGCTGAGGAATAAGTGCCTTAGAGAAGGATCATCAACGCCTTCAGTTTGACATTGGGATTCGTTATTAGAATAAAGACTTAAGAGACTAGTTGATATATTGTGATTACTGTGAAAGTTGTTATGGGAGGAGCGAACCATTTTAATGAGTATTATGAGAAAAATGGGGAGGTTAAAGGCTATTGGATAGGAAACGCTTGTGAGCTATGCGGAGTTAAAGTTAGCGAAGAAGTCAGTGAAGTAGCCTTTGAAGCTTTGCGAACGAACCATCATGCTGTTACGGGTAAGCAAATTACCTGTAGACACAATACAGTTCGGAAGGAAGCGAGTGGTAAAATTGTTTCCAACCGGAGATCTTTTTATGATTGCGTATTTTCCTCGCCTAAATCGTTTAGCGTTTTGGGGGTGACCTGTGGTAATGAAAGAGTGAGAGCGTGGCACGACTTTGCTGTAAGGTATACATTAAAAGAAATGGAAAGATGGACAGCTAGGCAAGATCACAAAAATCCAGAAAGCAGCGTGGAAATTACAGGAAAGTTTGTCGCTGCTTGGTATAAACACGATGTGAGTCGTGCATCAGAGCCAAACCTACATGACCACATTATTATTTTCAATATGACCTTAAGTAAAAACGGGCGTTCCTATGCTATTGAAGCAAAAACATTTTATGACAGGTCAAGGTATTTTACAGCGATTTATAGAGATAAACTCGCAAGCCAAGCGATTGATGCTGGATGCTACGTAGAATACGACACATTCGGCGCCCCTCAAATATGTCTAAAAGAAAAGTCTTTGAAAAGCATTTGTGATCACTTTTCTTCAAGAGCTGGTATTAGAACATATTTAGCTAAAAAATGTGAAAAGCTCATCGGTTCTTCTTTGACTAATAATGAAATAACGATGCTTATCCGTCATTCGAGAGGTCTTAAAAGAGATATTTTTGATGAAAGGTTTGCTAAGGAAAGTTTTTCAGGTTCACGCTATAAAATCCTCAAAAATTTTTGTGATCTTCTTAAAAATTGTTCAGATGGCGGACTTGTTCAAGCGACCACTAAAGAAGTACTCGATGCCCAAAAGAAAAGCCTTTCGCAAGAATATTTAAAATTATTGGACGAAGTTCAATTGACGATCGGTAGCAAAATTAAAAAAGAAAATGAATGCTTTCCATTTTTGGTAGACGCTTTCAAAACGGCTGTAAGGCAGTGCCTTGAAAAAAAGAGTGCTGTGTTCGATTATGAACTGTTTGAAATAGTTTTAAGAAGTTGTTGTGGAAAAGGTGTCCATCCCAATCAACTTGAGGGCGTTTTAAAAGAGCTTACGGAAAGTGATAAAAATGAACTTGTAAAAATTGGTGATGAAGTCACAACGGTGTCCTATCTTAAGAAGAAACAGGATTTAATTCGATGGGTTAGCGAAAGCAAGGGGTTTTTAAAAGAACCTGAGTCTATAAGGAATACCACCTTAGCAAACACGCTTAACGCGCAAGTATCAAAGTCTGTTTTAGAGACGATCCATTCGGGAGACCAATTCAAAGTCATAGTCGGTAAACCAGGAATAGAAAAAACATTTGTACTCTTGGAAATTGTTCGAATCTATGTTGAAAACAATAAAAAAGTCTTTGTCTTTGCGCCCTCTAATGGAGCCCGTAATGTTGTAAGAAAGGGGGGAGAAAAAATGGAATCTATAGCTACTTCTAAACCCTTTCTTAAATCGGAAAGTTTACAGATGCTTCTCTTGAAGGAAAGCATGCAACAGGAAATTAGTAAAGGATCTCTCGTAATCCTTGATGAAGCGGGTTTAGCCTCTTTTGAGCAGATGCATGCGTTTTTAGGAATGGCTTTCCAAAAAAAGTGGAATGTTCAACTCTGTGGTGATTTCCGTCAGCATACAGGAACCGAAGCTAGTGATGCATTGAGAATACTTTTATGTAGTACTACCATTCACAGGGTTCGACTAGATACACCTGTCAGCCAAGTAGGTCTAGAAGCTCAAGAGAAACGGGCACAAAGAAGTAAATTGAAGGAAATCTCAAATATTCAAACGACAGAGGCCTTTGAAAATCGTCAGCTAAAAAGTCAAAAGGCCGATGATTGCCTAACCATACCGCCGCCGATCAGTCCTAGAGATTCATTAACGAAAATGCGCTTATGAATGCTTTTCAAGGATTTGTTCGTGTGTAAAAAGCTATTTGGTAACTTATGTAAAATTTGTAACAGGCTTCAATTTATATGCCGTAGGAGTACTTCCACAATGACAAAGGTTTTAGTTAGTTTTTTGTCTTGCAAAAGACTTACGAAAAATACAAGATCCGTATAAAGGATGGGCGAGTGATATACGTGATCAATTTACTAATTGTGCTGCGGCAATAATTTTGAACTATTGGCGTGAGACTTTTGGTAGCCCTTTCTAGAAAAAATCTAAAACCCCTAAGTTAAAAATGAAAGGAAGAGAATACTATGATGTAACTTTTAAGAAGGTGCGTATTGGTAAAATGGATATATCTTTTGTTGAAGTTGAATTCACTGATTTTCAGAGATGTAAAGCGTTGGGTTGTGACTGGAAGCAAGCTTTTGATAATGCAGCAAAAGAGGGTTTAGCAAAAGAGATAGGATGTGCAAGAGAAAAAAATGAACCTATTCCTGGACCATCGACTTTAAAAACGGGCGAGGCGCTTATAGCGTATTCCAATTCCGGTTAATGAAAATCTTGTAAGAAAATATATGAAGCGGAAAGGAAGTTTAAAAGTTACTATAGAAGAGGAAGATACCTTAAAAAAAGTTGAGTCTTGCCAGGAAAGTATAAAAGTTAATCAGCCAGGTTTATTGCAAAAGCGCCTTAAGCAGCATTGTCTAGGAAACGTTCAAAAATTTACCTGTTAATATAAATGTGTATCGAAATTTGATAGAAGATGGAATCAAAATAATTTTAATTATGGAAGAAAACAATTTGTTTAATGAAGAGGGTAGGGACGATAGCGCTAATTCTGAACTGATAAACCTTTGGTTTGGAGTCTTTGACCAGGGGAATAGGGATCAGAAAATTGATGCAGTAAAGGAACTGGTAAAATTATCCAAGGATAATCCGAGAAAGGTGACCAAGGGCTTGTGTGAGGCGCTTAAGAAAGACCCGAAATGTAATGTCAGATATGAGGTAGTTTGCGCCCTGGGAGCGATTCGCTACAAAAGTCCAGAAGTGGTTGAAGTTTTTCTTGGGGCTATTAACGATGATAATTCTCATATAGCGTTTGCTGCAATAAAGGGACTTGGAGAGGTACGTGCTGATGGTCCAAAGGAGATCGGGGCTTTGACCGAAAAGCTGAATCATAAAAGTGATTGGATCAAATGCGCTGCGGCTTGGACACTGGTAAAATTGGGACAGGAAACCCCGAAAGTGGTTGAAATTTTACTGGAGGCTATTCGCCATGAAAACTCTCATATTGCGGCTGGTGCGACAAGGGCGCTAGGGCGAATAAAGAAAGAGAATGTTACGCCAAAAGTGACTGAAGCTTTGAATGAGCTGCTGAATCATCCGAGCGATGAGGTCAAAAAAGCTGCAGCTCAGGCTAATAATGGTAGGGAGTTGGGCATGAGAGGCGCTAATAATAACCAGGATGTGATCAAAATGCTTGCTAAAATAAGTGAACTGGAGGGTGCAAACAATAGACGGACGATGCCGTTAACAAATGTAATAAATCAGGACGGTAGGCCCACCATAAGGATGAGTGGAAGTTAATGAGAGGTGGAGTGGCTTGGTTATTATTGCTAATATCGCCATGAAACAAACGATATTGTTATTATGCGGTTTTTAGAAGCAGGGAAGGGAAGAGGGGAGGAAAAATTGTTTTAGTACGATTTCCTAGGATATCAACTTATCAAGGGTTTTGGGGTCGGGATCCTAGAGTCCAAAAAAATGGATGTACACTTATACCTAGTCAAGGTTAATGAATAAGCTACGGAAATTTACAAAGAGGAACAAAGACAGGCATTTTCCCAAGATGAAAAAAGCTTGGAAAATCTGGAAAATATAAAAAGCTCCTAAAGAGGCATATTTAAGGAATAGTTCAAAACTCACAGGTCAAAAAAATATACCTAAATTCGGTAGAGATGGAAAATGAAAGTAAAATATTTTTGATACGAATTTAAACAACTTATTTGAGGAAGGCGATAGAATGGGTGATATTAGTCAGGATAAAATCAACGAATTGATTAAGGCTCTTCGGAGCGAGAACAGTGAAATCAGGGGGTATGCAGCAGATGCACTTTTATGGATAGATGATGGCCCGCCGGAGGTGATAGATGGCTTGCTTGAAGCGGCGCTTTGCGATGAGGATTTTTCTGTTAGGCTTTCGGCAATTTTGGCTCTGGGACACACTGGCAAGAACAACCCGCAAGTGGCTGAAGGTTTGCTTTTTATGCTTGGCGATAAGAACGATGCAATTAGGCAAGTATCGGCTTTTGCCCTTGGAAATACGCGCGTTAACAACCCTGAAGTGGTTAAAAGTTTGATTGGAGCGCTTCGCGATGAAAATTGTTTTGTTAGGCATTCAATATCTTTGGCCCTGAGAAATATTGGTAAGGACAACCTGCAAGTGACTGAGGGCTTGCTTGCCATGCTTGGCGATGAACATGATGGCGCCAGGCTTTCAGCGGCTTTAATCCTTGGACATATGGGCGTTCGTAGATCTGAAGTCGTTAAAGGTTTACTTGAGGCGCTTCGCCATGAGGATTGGTTTACCGGGTTTTCAGCGGCGCAAGGACTGAAAAAAGTAGGCGATAACAGTATGGAAGTGATCAGAAGCTTACAGAGGGCGATTTGCGATAATCAAAGCAATGATATCGTTGTATTTTCTGCAGCGCAAGCGCTTAGAGACTTAGGTGGTGGCACTCCAGAGGTGGTCGAGATTTTGCGTATTTCGGTAGAGTTGGTAAAAGAAATGAAAGTTGATCGTCCGATGGTCGAAGCCGTCGTTGATGCTCTTTATGATGAGGAATGTTTGGTTAAGAGTTCTGCAGCAGATGAGGTGGGAAGTCTCTCCAATGGTTCCAAAATACGGCCAAGGATGGAAAAGCAACCAAGGATAGTAAATCCGGGTCATAGATTCAGAATGTAGCAGTTGTAGAGCGTTAAAACTAATAAAGGGCAGGGGTTGTTTACTTGTAAATACATCTTAGGCCGTTTGTTAAATCTGTCGCAGGCCATTATTAACCAGTAGCTGTTAAACCATCCTTTCTCCGTATCCTTAATTCTGCTACTAATCCAGCAACACCTTTTATCAATGGCAGTTTTGTTTGTGACTGTGCCGCCTTTTTTACAAGGCTTGCAGATATTCTAGTTTTTTTACTATACTAATAATACAAGCATAAAATGAAAATAAAATGGATATGAACGAAGAGAAACCAGCAAAAGAGAGTTTGAAATCAAAAACTCTAATTTGTTTTGATTTTGATAAAACATTAGTTAATGGACACTTTCATAGCGCGCTTCAAAATCAAGGACTGGCTCCCGCTGACGCGTCTGGTAAAGGATTGATGGTAGTGGGGCAGGATACGCCTAAAAATCCTGAGTATAATTCAAACGATGTTGTTAAAGCAGCCAAAGATTTGCTAGACAATCCTGAGACTGGAATAAAAAATCCTGAACAGTTAAAACAAACCTTTGATAAAATGCTCGCCCAAGGACATGCAATAGCTATAACATCATTTACACAATATCCTGATGTAGTTAAGCCTGCCTTACAAGTAATTGGCCTAAGTGATGAGCAAATTTCCAAAATACATATCATAGGAGGGTTTCCCTCGCATGGGAAACCTGACAATAGCCCTGACGGTAAAAAAGAGCATATAGATAAAGCGATGGAACTAGCGGGAGTAGAAAAAGGCAATTATAAGTATGTAATGCTGGTAGATGATAGTGCAAATAATATCAATAAAGCAAGAGAGATGGGAATAACTACAATTGAGGCGCCAAAAGGAATTAATCCAAATCCAAAATATCTTCAAGAAGCGCAAAGCCGCAGCGCTAGAGTTGCTGAATCTGTGTAAACCCAATACAATAATGTCGTGTTTTAGCAAAGCAGAAATGCGAATAGTAGAGCTTAATAATGCAAAATAGCTTTTAAACCGTAGATACTACATTTAAGAGGTCGCTTTTAAAAACTTAAAGAAACTATCTTTATTTTTAAAAACCACTAAAAGTTTACTTTTATATAAATTTTTGAACTAAGAGTCTATAAATCTAGAACCTCTTTTAATTTTTGGACGGCTAGTTTATATCCAGCATGGGGTATTCTTTGAGCGTTAAACAACTTCCATTGTATTGTTAAGAGCCGATCAATTTCTTTAATATTTAATAAGTTCCATTGTGGATTGCTTTCTTTTACTGACTGAAAGCAAAAATAAACGTTCATTATTAGTAAGATTTAAGTTTCAGAAGTTGGTGGAAGGGGTGAGGATGAATGCTGGGGGCAATTGCAAGTTACCATAAATATGAGACACCTTAACTTCTTTGAGATTGGTACAGTGACTTAAGTCGATGTTGGCATCTTTGTCAATCCATCCGCACACAAAGCTAGTAAGAGTAGAGGTTGCAGGCAATTTCAGGCTGCCAAAAGTAAATCCGATCTCTACCTTTGTAAGGTTGACGCATGGACTCAAGTCAATAATAGAGCTTTTTTCAATAGCTGCACAGTTAAATCTAATAACCGTGGATGGTAGATTCAAGGCGCCATAAATATTCACTAGTTTAACAGTTGTGAGATTGGTACACGAATTTAAGTCGATGGTGACGTCTTTTTCAATCCATTCTCCTACAAAACTGTTGAGCGCTGAAGTAACAGGTAATTTCAGGCTTCCAAAGATAAATTTCAATCACTGTACACGTAAATTTTGTAAGGGTAGAAGGAAGTTTTAGGTCGCCTTCAATATATCCTATCTTAACTGCTTTTAGATTTTTGTACGAACTTAGGTCGAGGGTGGCGCCTTTGTTAATATGTCCATACTCATAGTTTGTAATATTAGACGAAAGCTCTTTGGTGAATAAACTTGTATTTGCAGAGCTGAACATGCCGTTTGAATTTATATTTTTTGCGTATGGATTCAACGAGGCGTCCATACTACGACGATCAAACTGACCAGTGTAGGCGCTTATAGCACTTGTTCTTCTGGTATAATTATTAGGTGTAAGTAATGTTTTTATCCAATGCATAGAGTCTAGGCTAGTTGTATGATATTAATGTTATTTTGCTTTTTAGACTGAAATCTAAAGGTTGAGAAAATCTAAAGGAAAAAATTGTACTACTTCAAGATCAAAAGGTTGTAGAGACCTCTTAGAAATAAAAAAAAGGAAACGCGAGCAAAGGAGCGAATTAAAAGAAGAAATAGTAAAACGACATGAAAGATGGTTGCCGCCAATTAAAATGGTGAATTAAAGAAAACCTTGCATTTGTATCAAAATTTCCACTCTATTTAATAGGCTTTAAGTAAAGACATTTAAATAGAGAGAATTTTTTTAGACTATGAATGTACATGCGAATCCCCAAAGTTTAAGTAATTTTAATTTTTCTACGAAGAGCGACAGTGGTTTCTCTTCTCCTTTGTCATCATCCACGAACCGTCTAGAAGAGAGGGCAGTAATAGTAAGCAGGGGTAGAGAAATAAACCTTGTTAATCTTTTATTCCACTATGATTATGAAAATATCGGCAATCGGGTACTGAAATATCTATTTTCGAAAGATGTAAGAACTTTAAGAGAGGTTTGTACTGAGATGGACTCAATGCTTACTCAAAAGGTGGTTTTTGATTTAAGAACAGAACCCATTAATTTTCGGAGCATTTTACCAGAGGAAGCGCCTGAATCTAGGCAACAGCCTAATGTTAGTGAAAGTGTACGTACAGTAGTAAAAGCAACGGTCCCAGTAAGTGATAGGGAGGTATTTAATCGTTACAAGAATGAGGTTGGAGATGATGTGCTACAGTTAATTGTCAAAGCAGAGAAGAAGAAACCAGAAGAGAGAATCTCACAATATACCAAGGCATGGGAGCTAGCTGAGAAGAATAAAGATTGGCCAGGAATAGTGTATTCCTTAATTAAACGAGGAGACGCTTGCTTAGAAAATAATGTTAAAGGGGGCGATGATTTGGAAGGCTTGGTTAACAGATGGCGAAATCAATATTCTCTGGCAGCAAGGTTTTATGCTGCAGCAAGGGTTAAGGCTGAAGAGTACAAATGTGGTGAAACTTTTGCTACTAACTTATTTCAAGAACGGCTGAATAGAGCAATTATTCATTTTATCAAACAGGAGTGTAAGTGGATAAAAGGAGTGCTAACATTAGATCATGTTTCATATGTTATCAAACTTCATGAGGTGCGAGATACAGCCCGAAAGATGCTTGAGGATCTTAATTGCAATGCCAAAGAACTTTTAGCTAGTATTACTAATAAATTTAGGGGCATCATTGTTGATATATTACCAGAATGTGTTGCAATAATGGGTAAAGCTCCGTGTAAATACGCTGTAGTAGGGCTTGGTTCTATGAGTCGCAATGAGATGGGACCGTTCTCTGATATAGAATTAGCAATTATTTTAGAAAAAAGTGATTCAGAGATTAAAGATTATTTTTATAGATTAATGTGCTTATTCGAATTTAAGATCATAAGCATAGGAGAGACAGAATTACCCCGTACTTTAGGAATAGATTTAAAGAATGGTTTTGGGATAGATGTAGGAGGCAACACCCCAACTTGTAAACTTGAGCTCCTTGGCACCTGTGAAGAATTAGTAAACCAACAAACTCCGGTAAATAAGGGTGGAGATATCATTACGTTAAATGCTTTAAGGACGGTATGTTTTGTTTATGGCAATGAAGATCTAGTTATATCTTACAGGCAAAAATTAACCATGCGCCTAGATGAGCGGTATTCGATTTCCAAAACTAATTCTGCGACTCGAAGTATCAGGGAAGGCCGGGCAATACAGTTATTTCAGGGCGACATATACGATTTTGAACCAGTGCTAGGAGGGAAAAAGGAAAAGGAGTCATTTAATGTCAAAAAAGAATTATACCGGTTGCCAAGTAACTTAGTAAATTACTTAGCATTATATTATGGTATAGATGGTCAAAGTAGTTGGGATAAGTTGGAAAAATTAGTAGAAGGTGGTTTTATGATTAAAGCATCGAGGCAAAATATAGCAGGGTTACTCGAGTTTTCAACTAAGATGCGCGTTAAAACGCATCTATTTTATGGTTGCGAGAAAGAAGATATCTATCATAAAAGGTTGCTTGATGATGAAAAGGGATTAAAACGACCGTTAGGGGTATACGAAATTAGTGATGAGGAACAAAAGCAATTAGAAATGTGCTATCGTGTATTAATACCGATACATAAGGGAATCAAAGATTTTGTAGACAAAAAAGACCCTAAAGACTTTAGGCAATTAGCGTTGTATGAAGATAGCTTATATGTACAGGGCGAGATTGCTTCAAAAATGTTACGTTACCGTGAGGCAGCCGAAATGTACGAAAAATCACTGAGTCTTGACCCAGAAAATGTCGAAATACTATCGGCTCTAGGACAAAATAAAGTCATTTTAATTGATAAAGATGCTTTAGCATTTATGGAGCATACGTTAAAGGTTGTAATCAAAAAATGTGGCGAAAGTCATCCTGAAGTAGGTGCTTGCTATAGCAATATTGGCAATATACTTAGGGATCGGGGTAAGTATACAGAAGCGATGGAGTATTTTACCAAGGCTTTAGCTATATCTAAGCAAGTGTATGGTAAAAAGCATCCAGTAGTTGCTATTACCTATAACAATATTGGTTCAGTACTAAAAGCTGAAGGTAAGTACGCAGAAGCAATAGAGCATTGCCTAAAGGCTTTAGTTATTTTTGAACGCATCTGTGGTAAAAAGCATCCAAAAGTTGCCACTACCCATAACAATATTGGTGTAATATTAGAGGCTCAAGGAAAGTATGCAGAAGCAATGGTGTATTTTACCGAAGCTTTGGCTATATCTGAGAAAATATATGATAAAAACCATCCAGGCATTGATATTTATTACGGAAATATTGGTAATATACTGAGGATTCAAGAAAAGCATTTAGAGGCAATGGAGTATTATTTTAAGGCTTTAGCTGTATCTGAAAAGGTTTATGACAAAGATCATCCAAATACTTCTATTTGCCATAACAACATTGGTAACGCATTAGAAGCTCAAGGAAAGCATGCAGAAGCAATGGAATACTACCTTGAAGCTTTGGCCATAAGAGAACAATTGCTTGGCAAAGATCATCCGGATATCGTTACTTGCTATACTAATATTGGTGTAGCGCTGAGAAATGAAGGTCAATATGTGGAAGCGATGGGGTATTTTACCCAGGCTTTAGCTATATCTGAGAAGGCTCACGGCAAAGATCATCCAAATGTTGCTACCTGCTATGATTGTATTGGTTCAGTACTAAAGGCTCAAGGAAACTATGCAGAAGCAATGGAATATTTTACCCAGGCTTTGACTATAAAAAAACAAGTGCATGGCAAACAACATCCCGTTGTGGCTACTTCTTATAATAATATGGGTGACATACTAAAAGCTCAAGGTAAATATGCAGAAGCAATGGAGTGTTGCTTAGAAGCTCTGGTCATTTCTGAAAGTTTCTATGGTAAAGATCATCCAGTAGTTGCTACTTCCTATAGCAATATTGGTGTAGCATTGGGAACTCAAGGTAACAACGCAGAAGCAATAGAGTATTACATAAAGGCTGCAGCTATTTATAAAAACGTTTATGGCAAAGATCATCCAGATCTTGCTACTTGCTATAACAATATAGGAAAGGCATTGTATGAGCAAGGCATGTATAAAGAAGCAATGGAATATTTCTTCAAGGCTTTGACTGTAAGGGAACAACTGTATGGCAATAATCATACAGATATTGCCGCTTGTTATAATGATATTGGGGAGGCCTTGTACGCCAAGGGCGAGCGTAAGGAAGCAATTGAATATATTGCCAAGGCTTTGACTATAAGAGAACAATTGCTTGGCAAAGACCATCCAGATCTTGCTACTTCTTATAATAATGCTAGTGTAATGCTATGTGCTCAAGGTAAATATAAAGAATCGATGGAATATCTCCTTAAGGCTTTGGCTATAAGGAAGAAAGTGTACGGCACAGAGCATCCACATACTGTACAATTAATAGATTATCTAAATTACCTAAAATCTTTATTAGAAACAGTGAACCACATGAATTTATTAGTACAGGATGTTAATTCATCTAGGATTTCTAGGGAAAGAGCTAGGAAAACTGAAGATAAGAACGTATGTTTGATAATTTAATAACCTGTTTGAATTGAGATCAACAAATCAATAATCTCTTAATCGTGTCATAGCTGATCAGAGGTAATAACAAAAATTCAATAGAATTTCTATGTGTGAAAATACAGGCTGAAAACGCCTAATTCTCAGCATTTAAGCTGAGAAGGGAATGAAGTACCGCCTCCGTCCAGAGTCCGAACTTTGCTCTCTTACCCGCTCTAATACTGGAGTTTATCATTTTTACCCCATGCTTTTCACAAACAGGCCTTCTTATGCCAAATCTATTTCCGGTTGGCTAACCCAATAACAAAGTAACACCGCTGGTATTTTTAGAAGGCGTAAGCCATCAATATGTGTTGCCGATTGTGTATCAATAAGACAAAAGTCGTTAATATCTCTTGTTACTACAAATGCATGCTGGAGCCTCTTTGTTTTGCAGAGATTCACCAATCCTTTTAGATTATTTAGGTTAGTACCAGTTAATGTTCGGTACTTTACTTCGAATGGAATAAGCTTATTTTCTACTTCGGCAATGATATCAACTTCTTGTCCTTTTTTTTCTTTCCAGTAAGAAAAACGAACACCTCTTCGATAAGAACGCGTGTAAAGATGTTTGAAAACAGTTGATTCTGCAGCAACACCTAGTTTTGTAGCGTCTTCTAAAAGAGATTTTCCTTGTAACATGATACTTGGAGAAATAGCAGCATCTGCTAAATACAGCTTGAAACGACCGCGAAGGATTTCTTTTCCATATCCATAAGGAGATAGTTTATAGAGAAGATACGTTGCCTCTAAAAGATCGATAAAATTGTGGGCTGTTGGTTTTGTTAGTTGCAAGTTCTTACACAACCCAGGTATATCTAAAAGACCTCCTTCATGCATACACAAATATGCAAAGATTTTCTCAAGTTCATTGATATGCCTTACCCCAAACAAATCAGTCATGTCACGTTTTAAAATTTTATCGATGATATCTTCTCTTAATAGTTTTTGAGCCGAATAAACGTCATCTATTTTGGCTGTTTGAGGGAATCCACCACATAATAAATATTCATTGAAATAAGCAGCTAATGGTTTAGCAACGTCGGCCACTTTCACAAATTCAGTATCTTTCCATTCAAATAGGTCTAATAAACAAGCTGGGGCCATCAGTTTTGGAAGAGGAATAGCCTTGATTTGAAGATATTCATAAAAAGAAAGCGTCGGTAATTTTATAGTATACCAACGGCCTACACCTGATTCCTGTTTAATTGTATGAAGAGGCATGGCCGAACCTGTCATTACAATTTGTCGATACTTTTCAAAATCTACTTGGTGCTTAATCCATGTTTGCCAATCTTCCTTGTACTGTATTTCATCAAGAAATAAATACTGTCGATTGCCTTTAGTTCCTTCAGATTCTTCCCAAATATCAATTACGGTTTCTAGTCCCACCGACTTCAAGATAGGATGGTCAAATGTAACATATAAAATTTGGTTCGATTTTGTGCCTGCTTCCATAAGTGATTGAATGGATTGTAAGAGTAACGTGGTTTTTCCAATTTGACGACTACCTCCTAAAAGGAGAGCTCTATGAACAGGCGGTTGTTTAATCCATTGTTCTAACTCTTTGAAGGCAGACCTTCTCCATACAGGAAGTCCAGTAATGGGTTCGCCTCGCCACCATGGATTGAGACGACGGAGAATGGTATAAATTTCTGTTTTTGATATTTCCATTATCTTTTTATACCTAAAATTATTAATTAAGTAAAGTATATTATATTAAAAATGTAATTTTTGATATAAAAGTTCTTTTTTGAAGAGCTTTTACTTCAGGACTGCCGCCTTGAATGTGTTGCAGATTCAAATAAGCACGGGGAAAAAATGGTAAAAATGAGTGATAAGGGTGCTAGGGAAAACCGTTCGAAAATGTACGCTAAGGGTTTTCTATCTAATCAAATTTCTATCGAGCACATACTCTCCATATAAAATAATATTATCCCAACCGATTGGACTAATATGTGGCAACATGGCCAAACATTTTTGAATAATGTCAATATTTACCTTTAAAACCCGATGAATAGATATAGCGATACGTTATTATGCGTACAATACCTTAGAGTATATTTTGGTAGCTTACTCTACTGCGAATAGGTAACACTTTCAGTTTGACATCTAAATTCGTTATTAGAATAAATACTTACAGACTAGTTGATATATTATGCTTACGGGAAGGACGGTTGTAGGAGCTGAAGGCTATCAAAAGAACCACTTAAAAGCGAATGACTATTACGAGAAGAACAGAGAAGTTAAAGGCTACTGGTTAGGGGAGGCTTGCGAACTTTACGGAGTTAAAGCAGGTGAAGAAGTAAGTGAAGAAGCTTTTGAAGCTTTGCGAACGAACAGGCATGCGGTTACGGGAGAGCAAATTACCCGCAGGCAAAATACGACTCGCCAAGAGTCAGATGGTGAAATCGTTACCAATAGGAGAGCTTTTTACGATTTTGTATTTTCGAAGACTTTTAGTATTTTAGCCGTGACTTTAGGGAACGAAACAGTAAAAGCGTGGCATGACTTTGCAGTAAGGACTGCCGTAAAAGAAATGGAACAGTGGACAGCTAGGCGCGATCATAAAAACCCAGAAAGTCATGTAGAAATTACCGGCAAATTTGCGGCTGCTTGGTATAAGCACGACGCTAATCGTATGCAGGAACCCAACTTACATGATCACATAGTTATTTTTAATATGACGCCAAGTAAAGACGACCGCTCCTACGCAATTGAACCCAGAACGTTTTATGAGCGAACAAAGTACTTAAGCGCCATTTATAGAGACACGCTAGCTAAGCAAGCAATCGATGCTGGGTGTTATTAACCAATAATGAAATAACGCTCCTTATCCGCCATTCAAGAGGATTTAAAAAAGAACTTTTTGAGGAAAAATTTGCTGCCAATGAGAATGGAGAACAGAAATCCCTCAATAAGAATGAGGGTTTAATTCATTTACTTAAAGGGGATATCGATTGAAAATCGGTTAAGGAAAATATTAGGTTTTGAATTAAAACTTGCCTATGTACCAGAATTTTCGTTTGTTTATTATTTAGAAAAGGCTTTATTTCATTATGATACGTTCAAATCCAGATAGTTTAAGTAATTTTGGCTCTTCCATTAGGAGTGATAGTAACGCTTCTTCTTTGCCGTTCCAATGGGCTACATTAGAAAAACGGGATATGAAGATAGGAAGCGGTGGGATTAACGTTGTTGATCTTTTGCGCTACGATGTCGGTAACTATATTCTTAAGAAACATTTGTTTTCAAGAGATATAAAAAGCTTGAAAGAAGTTTGTACTGGGCTGTACGCAATGCTTTTTCAAAAGGGATTTTTTAATTTGAAGGTAATATCGGCTGCTTTTAAGAGCATTCAACCGGTGTTGCAAGACCCATTTGTATCCTACTTGGTGAAGAAAAACTTGAAACCGGTATCAAAAGGGCCTTTTCGTCAATTAAATCGCTACCGGGTATATGAAAAATTTGTGAAGCATACTTTTATAACACAGGTACAAAAGGCTTTGCTTTCTGAAAAACTACAAAAGCAGCTACAAGGGAGCTATCCAAGTTTGATTGCGAGTTATGAAGCCTTTGCAAGCGAAGTCGCCTTTCGTGCATTCCGGAAAGGTGAAACTACCATTCTTCGACAAGAATTAGCCGAACAAACAACATCTGAATGGATACGCCTGAAAGAACACATAGAAGAAGATTGTCGGAAAGGAATTGAGCTTCAAGAGCAAAGATTAATGGAAGAGAAATTGAATGAATCAATTGAGGAAGCTCAAAACAGACTCAAACGCCAAATTTTACTCAAGAATTATGTGACAATGATCCACAATCTCATAGAACTATTTGAATCGGGATTGCCATTAAGTTCCAAAGGACACGGAGAAGAACAAAAGTATGAATTTGATCGTAAATCCTTATTTGAATATTTTGTAGCAAAGCGATTGATAATGCTTAAAGATAGCGGTTCAGTTATCGAAGATGGAATAAGATTACTGCGGGGATGTCCGATTCAGGAAGAAAAAGAGGTACTTAAATTCTTTGAAGAAGGCTGGGGAGAAGAAGAAGTTAGCCAACTAAAGGAACCTTTTTTTGAAATAATAAAAGCCTCAAGGAATAATAGTAGCAAAGAACAAATCCAAGCCTCCGCCAATGCGGCAACCCTCCTGGCAGCAGCCCACGTTCCATTTAGTGGTCGGGATTTAAGCGGTGTGCGAATAAAAGGAGCCGATTTAAGTAACGCAGTATTCAATTACACATGTTTATATAAAGCTGATTTGCAAGACGTCGTCCTTTATAGGGTATGGCTTGGAAGCGCCGATTTACGAGAAGCTAATCTGCTTGGGGTCGATTTTGGAGAATTTCCAAGCTTGCAATGTGAAAGTAAATCCCATTGTGTCAGTTACAATAAAGATGAGATGCAGATGGCTGTAGGACTTGAAAATGGTGACATAAAAATATATATTCGCCAAGAAGAAACGTATAAGCATACTACAACCCTTAAAGGGCATAAGGCAAGCGTTTTGGCTGTCACATACAGCCCAGATGGTAAGCAACTGGCTTCGGGTGGTGGATGTTACGGTAAAGAAGGGGAACTGTGGATCTGGGATACAGGTAGCTTCCAAGCAATCACTCAGCTGAAAGGGCATTCTGCTAGCGTTTTGAGTGTGACGTACAGTCCCGATGGCAAGCAGATTGCTTCCGCGAATGAGGATGGAACGATCGGGATTTGGGATCCGATAACCCTCCAGGCCGTCACCCAGTTAAAGGGATCTTCAGGTTATGTCTACAGTGTCGCGTACAGTCCTGACGGCAAGCAGCTCGCTTCCGCGGATATGGGGAAAACGATCAAGATCTGGGATACTATCAGCCTCCAGTTAGTCGCTCAGCTGAAAGGGCATAAAGACTCTGTTCATAGTGTCACGTACAGTCCTGATGGCAAGCAACTAATTTCGGGTGGAGGAAGCGATTACGGCAAAGGGGAGTTATGGATCTGGGATACTGTCAGCTTCCAGGCTATCACTCACCTTAATGGACATACACAATCGGTTCGTAGTGTCACGTACAGTCCGGACGGCAAGCAGTTTGCCTCTGGAGGAGGAAATGACAATGGCTATAGAATAGGAGAGTTGTGGATATGGGATACTCGCAGCCTCCAGGCTATCACTCAGCTTAAAGTACCTACAGATAGTATTAGAAGTGTTGCGTACAGTCCGGACGGTAAGCAGCTGGCATTGGCTAGCTGGGACACTACTGTCAGAATCTTGGATACTGGCAGTATCCAGTCCGTTGCTCAACTTAAGGGGCATGCAGATAACGTTAGGAGTGTCACGTACAGTCCGGACGGTAAGCGGCTAGCTTCTGGAAGTTCTGATAATACGATATGGATATGGGATACCGGCAACCTCCAAGTGGTCACTCAGCTTAAGGGACACACAGGGAATGTTAACAGTGTCGCGTACAGTCCGGACGGCAAGCGGCTAGCTTCTGGAAGTTTTGATAATACCATATGGATATGGGATACAGTAAGGCTAGAGGCGGTCACTCAGGGGCATATAGATGGAATTTTGAGTGTCGCGTACAGTCCGGACGGCAAGCAGATTGCTTCTGGAAGTAAGAATGAGACGGTCGGAATATGGGATTCAGTAAACCTCCAAGCCATCACCCAGTTAAAGTTAAAAAGATATTCAAGTTGGGCCCATAGTGTTGCGTACAGTCCGGACGGCAAGCAGATTGCTTCGGTAGACCACAATACGATAATGATATGGGACACAGAAACGCTCCAAGAGGTTACCCAGCTTAAGGGGAGCACACGTAATAAGCAGAACCGACACTTTGAGGCACTTAATATTAGCAATGGGCACAACGGTCGGATTTATAGTGTTGCATACAGTCCCGATGGCAAGCAGCTCGCTTCGGGAGGTGATTTAACCCACGGTAGAGGAGGGGAACTGTGGATCTGGGACATCGGTAGTTTCAATGCCGTCACTAATCTTAAAGGGCTTAAAGCAACAGTTAAAAGTGTAACGTATAGTCCAGACAGCAAACAGCTCGCTTTAGCGAATTCTGATGGTACTGTCGGGATCTGGGATACTGCAAGTTTCCAGGCCGTCACCCAGCTTAAGGGGCACACAGGGGCTGTTAACAGTGTTGCGTATAGTCCCGATGGCAAGCAGCTCGCTTCGGCAAGTGAGGATAAGACTATATTTTTGTGGACTAAACAAATAACGGCTTGCTTAGCCGAGTCTCAAGAAAACTGGCAACTGATCCGCCGTTTTGAAAGTAGTCATGCACTTTCTGCCAAAGGCGCATTTTTAAAGGGAGCAAATATTTCTGAAAACAATCTTGCGCTTTTAAAACAAAAAGGGGCTAATAATGACCAGGATATCCAAGACCACGCTCATCTTGATTTTAAAGCTAACGTTTAAACAAAAGGTGACTTACTATGACACTGATTAATAATAGTGAAGATAATTATGTAGTTATCAATGATCCTGAGCAATTTCTTAAATTTTTTGGAAATAAAGAAAAGGCTAATGCGCTGATAGACTTTTTAAACCATATGTTGGAAAATAGGGGAGATAACGTCATCGAATCTATCACAGCAATTCTGGACACTTGCGAAGACGTTGAAATTGCATCCAAAAGGCAAAGCATTCTCGACGCGCTCTGCAAAGAAAAAGGAGGCGATTATTCTATAACCCAAGTGGTTATTTCAAAATCAGGCTCAGCGGACTTTCAAAAACAAATCATAGAATATGCTTGCGGAACCTACCTAACGGAAGCAGAACCTGGCGGCAAATATGAAAATGTAACTAAAGTCAGCTGCCTGGCCCTGCTTGATTTTATAGTGTATCCAGATAATCCTGACGCTACATTTATTAAATCTATAGAGGCAAAGACTACCGATGGACAAATGCTAAAACCTTTTAACATTGTTTGCAAAGAGTTACCAAAGTTTGGAAATCTTCCTCAAAATTTTACAGGAGATGTCAAATAAAATAGGTTCTGGATTTAATGATATATTATAGGAATTCTTTTGGTTAAAGTTTTTTTGTTAGAGTTTTTGTATTCAAAAATATGATACGATTTAGAGATTCTTTTGCAAACCCTCGCAGAGCAAAAAGTATGCTATACTTACAAAAAGTCAGAGCGCTTTGAATGCGGATGGAAGCGGGGTAGTTAAAGAAACAATACAGATGGAGGCGAGAGAGATTATCGGTGATGGAGAAGGTTTGACGATGTTCCCTCAGGGTGGACATAGCGTTACAGGGTCCATTATCATCGAGTCAGAAGGAGGCTTTCAGGGGTTAAATGTAGAAATATTAAATGTAATACAATCCGAAATGTGGCGAGCCTTTACGCCTGGGGCTGAAAGTGGAACCACAAAACATTTTAGTATTTTCATAAATAATAATCCTAACGATTTACAAGTTAAAGAATCCATACTGCCTGTAAATAATGACGGTCCGCAGAAAGTGCAGAATGGAGCACGAAATTTTAAAGGAGGAGGGATGATAGGATCAGGGCTTTTGTCAATCGAGGATGCCGAGCAAATGAAAGAATTTTTCGTCTCAAAAGTTTGGCCTGAAACTAAAAAATTTACTGCTGAAATCTTAAGTAATCCGCAAATACAGGGCAGCCTGTATATTATTGATGGGGTAGGGGAACTGTTCATTGGTCAAGCGTTATTAGTAATGGGAGCCCCAACGATAGTAGGATCTGCAGTTGGAGGGATTGTTTTTTACCATGGAATAGATCAGATACAGACCGGAGTCAAACAACTGTTAACGAACACAAAGCACGATAGTGTGACGGTTGTACTGTTGAAGGAAGGAGGACTCAGTCAAAGTAATGCAGAATTTGTTCACGATTTGATGGGAGTAGGAGGATCGATAGGAGGAGCTTGGGTAATACTAAACAGTCGATTAGGAAAAGAAGTCTTTGAAAAAGTAATCAAAGAAGTTGGAAAAGAAGGCCATGAAAATGCCCCTAAGATTTTCCGAACAGAGGTGTACCCAAAGGATATTAAATTATCAGATAGACCAGACTTCAAGACAGACCTTGAGCTTAAAAATCTTGTAGAAAAGCGTATTTTAGATGGTGATTATGGCAATCCAGAAGTTGTTGGTATATATGAGAAGATCTCGCACGAGATACCGGCAGGAAGAATTGATTATACTAAAGACTTTTTACAGGACTTAGAAAAGTTTAAAAAAGGAACATCAAAGTTACATCATGGCCCTTTAAAAGAAGATTTATGTCTTGTGAATTACCATAACTATGATAAGGAAATAGGATTAGGACAAGGCAAAAGAACGATATCATGGGCAACTGATATAGAAACAGGGAACAAGATGCCAACTATAGAAGATATACATCAGGATTTAGCATTGAAACATGATTGGGGAAAACGTGATGCGGTGACGTTTATTAAAATTCCAAAAGGTACTGATGTAACTTTTATCTCTGGGAAGGCTGAGGTGCAATTTTCTCCGAAAACGGGGCAAAAATTCGAAGGTGGCGGATTTCAGGTAAGATTTAGAGACTTTGACGAAAAATGGATTATTGAAACCAGAAAGGTAAAGTAATGAACAGTAAATTATACATTCTCTCAAAAGAAGAAATAGAAGAAAGAAGAAAAATACTAACTTTATTATTAGAAAATGCTGCTTCAATAATAGAAAAATATATAAAAAAGTTCGGTACTGAACCTCGGAATAAATTACTAATAGAAGATTTATCTATGGGACTAAGCAACATAAGAGGGGGAGTTAAGCTTATAAGAGAGGGTGACTGGTTGGAAAGAGTCGCTTTAAAATACCCTCCTGGGAAGAGAGGGGGCTTTGGCTTATCACGAGGGTTTGGGGAGTTTTTGTATGCGCTACCTAAAGAATATGAAAGTTTAGTGGATGAGATAATGGAAGCTGTAAGGAAAATAGAACACTATTTTGCCTCCATGTAATGGGTAAGATTTCAATGGAAGAAAAATCCACAAGTACCTATGGCTTTGAGCAGGTACAAGCAGGAGTTATTAAGATTCCTAAAGGTACGGACGTGACTTTTATTTTTGGGAAGGTTGAGGCGCAGATTTCAAGAGAAACAGGTGATATCTTTAAAGGCGGAGGATTCCAGGTGAGGTTTAGAGACTTTGATGAAAAATGGATTGTAGAAACAAGGAGGATGAAATAACAAAAATGAGCAATGGTAAGAGAGAATTGACAGAAAAGGATAAAGAAGTGCTTGCTGTGTTTGATAGGATGTGTGAAAGATTAGGCAAAAGTATGGAAGCTTATTATAGTCAAAAACCAAAAGCGATCGATATTAGCAAATTACCAAAAGAATCTAAATTACCAGAAGAAGAAAAATTATTAATGCCTAAAAAATTTGCGATATACATGCAAATACAAAAAGATGCTATAGATGTCCTTAATAAACATATAGAGCGTTTAAAGAGGGAAAATCCTGAGACAAATAAGGCGTTAATTGCTGACTTGGAGAATGGACTGAGAGTACTAACTGTAGGAATGGAAAGAGAGATTAAAGAAGGTGTAGAAGGATTAATAGCTAGATTAGAAAGTTATAAGCCGGGTAAACGCCCAGGACTAGGTTTAACGCGAGGGTTTGACGAAATTTTATTGCAACGAGAAGATTGGGAAGGAGAAATAATGGAAGCTGTAAGGAAAATAGAACACTATTTTGCCTCCATGTAATGGGTATGATTTCAATGGAAGAGAAGTTCACAAGTATCTATGGCTCTGAGCAGGCACAAGCAGGAGTTAGCTCATGTTGGCTTTATTGCCTCTAAAATAAAAAACAAATTACGTCCTACAATTCACAGAATTGTAAGACAGAATAACACAAAGAGAGGGGATTAATTTCGAAAGAGAAAACGTTGAATTTACTTCTGGAACCTCAGTTATAGAAATTCTCGGTAAAAAGTATGCCATACTTACAAATAGTTTTTAAGCACACCTTTAAAGATTGGTTTTAACATATATATTATCTTTTTCTTTTAAAATACACAAAAGCGATTAAGCCATATAACTGCTAAGCAAATTTGCTCAATAATTTGAGTAATAATTTAAAAAATGAATAATCTTTAAGACAAAAGGCTTCAAAGCAAAAAATAGGATTTTAAACCTAAAAATACACGAAAAAATAGGGTTGTAACCCTATTTTTTTAGAATTAGTATGTAAATATGGAAAATCTTGAAGATTTATTGAAGTTAAGTGAGAAATACATAACATTGTTAAATCGGCAATATATTAGAAACTTTGTTAGAAAAGATCCTTTTAAAACTCGGTTGACAATAGTATTAGGTCAAAGAGGGGTTGGTAAAACGACAGCTATTGTTCAATACTTTCTTCAAAGAAAAGCAGAAAACTCTGCGATGGAGAAAAAACTACTTTATCTACCTGCAGACCATTTCCTGATTGGCAATCGAGCTCTGTATGAAATAGCTGAAACGTTTAGTCAATTAGGAGGAGAAATTATATGTTTTGACGAAATTCATAAATATTCTAATTGGTCACAAGAACTGAAAAGCATTTATGATACATTTCCAGAATTGAAGGTCATAGCCTCTGGGAGTTCTGCATTAGAAGTACATAAAGGAAGTCACGATCTTTCAAGGCGGGCTATTGTAAAGCAAATGCCTGGGTTTTCGTTTAGGGAATATTTAGAGGTTATCACAGGAAAAACTTTCCCTATATACACTCTAGAAGAAATTTTAAAAACTCACGAGCGCTGTGCAAATTATATTATTGACGTGTTAAAAAAACCGAAAATCTTAAGAATTTTAAACCTTTTTCAAGATTACCTCAAAAAAGGTTACTATCCGTATTTTACAGAATGTACCAGTGAAGAGGATTTTTACTTTACGTTAGAGAGAAGTGTGCACACAACTATTGAAAGTGATATTCCATCCGTTCATCCGTCTATCACTGCAGCCAGCATAAAAAAGATAATCCGACTATTATCTTTCATTGCTCAGCAAGTGCCTTTTAAACCGCATTTAAATAAACTGACTGAAATTTTGGATTTAAACGATCAACGAATATTAAAGACATACCTTAAATACTTAGAAGACGCAGGGCTTATTAACACAGTATCGAAGGCTGGAAAAGGACTATCAGTATTGGAAAAACCTGAAAAAATATTTTTAGATAACACCAATCAAGTATATGCATTTGGAAAACAAGATTCAAACACTGGGAATCTACGTGAAACCTTTTTTGTTAATGTTCTATCCTCCAGGCATTCAGTTTTTTACAGTGATGAAGGGGACTTCATGGTTAATAATCACACTTTTGAAGTCGGTGGGAAAAATAAATCTTTTAAGCAAATTAGAAATATTAAAAATTCCTATGTGGTTCTTGACGATGTTGAAAGCGGCATTAACAATAAAATACCGCTTTGGTTGTTTGGGTTTTTATATTGAAATTTATATCCAAAACTTGGATAAGCTCGACATAATATATATTGTGCGCGACAAATTTGTAAACCCAATACGATAATGTCGCTTTTTAGCAAAGTTAAAATGTCGTATTTTATGATACAATACGACGCTATGAAAAGAATAATATATAATATGAGCCAACAAGAGATAAAACGACTGGAAGTGGTGCAAAAATTAGTGGAGCTCGACACGAGACAAGCAAAAGCAGCTGAGGTATTAGGAATAAGTGTCCGTCAGATACAAAGGCTAATAAAAGCTTACCAAAAAGAAGGGGTCGATGGATTAATTTCAAAAAAGCGAGGGAAGCGGTCAAATCATCGGGTTTCGGAAAGTATTTGTGAGATGGCAGTCTTTTGCATCCGGAATAATTATCACGACTTTGGTCCAACGTTAGCGAGTGAGAAGCTATTAGAGCGGCACAATATAAAGCTATCTGTAGAGACAGTGCGTAAGTTAATGATAGAAGCTGGGATATGGCTTCCTAAGGCCAAGCATCAAGGTTTGGACGTTCCTTATTGGACTTAAATATCAACATTATTAATGCTGACAAGCCTCAGGCAAAAAGCCGCGTTGAGCGGTCTAATAGGACATTTCAAGATCGTTTAGTGAATAGAGATGCGTCTACGTGGAATCAGTACTATGGAAGAAGCTAATGCATATTTGCCAGAGTTTATGGAGATGTATAATGCCAAGTTTGCGAATTGGCTAAGTTTAGAGGTCTTCCAGAAAGAACTTTTTATTTACACTTGTTATGGTGGTGACCGAAAATTTTTTAAAGAAAATAACGTGAATCCAGCCGAATTTTTAAAAATCGTTTGGATGTTCGGGAATAACGAAAACGCCATTATCGATTGGGTTGCTACCAAAAGAAAAGAGCTGGAAGGGAATGGTCTTGCCAAAACGGCCTCTTTTCTTGATAAAGTGAAGGCTTTCTTCAAAAAGTAGAGCTTAAATTTTTGGGTTATTTTGAGTCAAAAAAACGGTGCGACGATATCCTGACTAACAAAGACATTTTAATACGCATAGCTAAATTTGAGCCCCACTTCATATGAGTGCTCATGCTTACCAATTTCAGCGCGATAGTGTCCACTTATTAAAGCATTTTCATCTAACTTAAAATCACAGTACGCCGCAGGAGCGATTAAAGTGACAATTTCATTGCTTGGCGAAACTCCAAAAAGTGGCCCTCCTTGAAAAGAAGCATACCGCTTATGCTTTATCAAACGACCTTCATTAATAACAGATAATTTAACATAAGCATTCAACGCAGCGTTCATTTGCAAACATTTGAAACAGTAATTTGTCGCTAACCTCATTGCTATTTCATTTCTACCAGAAAGCGTATAATGTTTTGGAACGGTCAGATTAAGTGTATTGATATTGGAACCACTTTCCTTAAAACCTTCCTCATGCAAATAAGAAATGGTGTTAGAGCTTGTCTTAAAACATAAAAAAGTGTATTCTAATTGTTAGAACAATTTATAAAGGAGGTATGAAATGATAGCATTGAGGTATCCTACAGATTTGAAGGACAATGAATGGAAAGCAATCGAAAAGGCGTTTTTAGTATCCTACGAGAAAGGAGGAAGGCCAGTAAAACACAGCAAAAGAGAAATACTGAATGCAATTTTTTATATAGCCCGCACTGGATGTCAATGGAGATACTTACCCCATGATTTTCCTTCATGGAAGACAGTCTATACCTATTTTCGCAATTGGAAAAGGAGAGGATTATTTGAAAAGATAAACTACGATTTAATAAAGCAGAACAGATTGAGAATGGGGAGGAATGCAAATCCAAGCGCTTGTATAGTCGATAGTCAGTCAGTAAAAACGACAGAAAAAGTGGGGTCAAAGGATATGATGGGGCTAAAAAAGTTAAGGGTCGCAAAAGGCATGTAATTACTGATACGCAAGGATTTGTTCTAGGCTGCTATGTGGGAGCTGCTGACGAGAATGATAGGGATGGAGTTAAAAAGGTTTTAAGTAAAGTAAAAATAAAATACAATACCCTTAAGAAAATGTGGGCTGACATGGGGTATGAAAGTAGGGATTTAAAAGATGCTTTACAGAAAGAGCACGGTATAGATTTAGAAATAGTAAAAAGACCACCGCGCAGATTTTGGGTCCATAAGGACACTCCTGTAGAACTTTTACCAACAGTAGAGGTTGGGTTTAAAATACAGCCCAAACGGTGGATTGTAGAGCGGACATTTGCCTGGATCTGTCGTAATAGAAGGCTTTCAAAGGAGTACGACCTTTTGCCACAATCTACAGAAAACTTAATTTATTTATCGATGAGTAGGCTAATGCTACACAGATTTTCTGAGGGTTCTTAGGGTTTTAAGACAAGCTCTTATACAACAGAACCCGAATCCTAAAAATTAGAAAAATCCAAAACACTTCACAATATTGCTATTAAAGAATGCCATCTAAAAAAAGCGCCTTGGTACCAAGGCGCTTTTAAAAAGATACCCTCGTCTTTGATTAATAATTAATAGTTCATATTACCCGTCGGCACATTACAAGCTGCTTGCGCTGGTGGACAACACCAATTGGTTGCAACTCTTGCAGTGTCCATTAATCTTTCACACTCTTCACAAACAGTCACCGTGTCACAATATGTACCAGGGCATTCTGCACAGAGTGTTACCATGAAGGTCTTTGATTGACCAGCCCGTAGCGTTGGAATAACCCACATCACACGGTTCCGTGATACTTGCCCTTCAGGGTTAACATTCACCAATGTTAACTGACAATCAAATTCATCGACAACAGTCACATTGTTTAAAGCAACATTTCCAGGATTGCTGACTGTGATCGTGTATTGAGCCGGACAGCAAATATTTGCAGTTTGAGGTCCTTCTTTCATAACCCTCAAACAGGGTTCTACAACCATTACACATGCCTCAGCTCTTTGATATTCATTTCCATTCATCATCAAATAAGCTTCATTGCAAAAACGTCCTGGCTTTACTGCCGTTAATAATATATCGTAAGTTCTGCACTCACCTAAAGCCAAGTGCCCTACATTTATCATTAATTCACGACTTCCACTCGAGTGAGCTAAACCATCAGGAATCACATCCTTAATTGCTAAGCACTTTGCTACACAATTTCCTGTGTTTGTCACGGTGATTCGGAATGGGCAACATTCCCCAAGTCGCATCCTAGCAGGCCCACATTTCTCTATACAAACCGCTGGTTCATGTACATTTGTTCTTAAACAAACAACAGGAAGCCCCGAAACAACCGCACAATTGTCATAACATCCATTCCTTAGAGCCTTTACCTGAATAGAAGCTATCTCTGTTGTATTTGCCCGAATATTATTATAATGCCACCTTAATAAATTAGTCTCCTGCAAAGCTGGCTGAGGGTTAACTGACATCACTTCAAAGCCATCAGGTATTAAATCGGTAAGCGTAACATCCACTAAATTAAGCTTTGGCGTCACTTTTATTATGAATTCAGCGGTTTCGCCGATACTCATTTCACAAGGACCACACTTTTCTAGTGTATAAAGCTCCGTCGTTATGTAAGACGATGCAGTTGGACAAGGTGGACAATCTTCGGGAACCACGGCGCATGTAGGCTCTGGACATGTTGAGCATGGATTACATACCGGTGGGTTCGGACAACACCAATTCTGGCATCCGGAAACCATCAAGCCTGTAAATCCAACAAACATAGCCAAAGCAAAAGTTTTCAATAGTTTTTTCACTCTCATAGTCACTCTTTCACTGGGGTTTATTCATAGTAGGTTTAAACTAAAAATATTTTTACCTCTTTTAAAAAAAAGTGTCAATTACTTTTGTATTAAAAGCTACATTTTACTGATATTCATTAATCAAAAACTAGTATTGCTTTCTCTAAAAGTTCATACCACCATCAAGTCATGGGAGCCGATTTCAAAATTTGGGGCCAAAACCCAGAAGAATCCGCCCTTCAGCAAATGCGCAATGCCTGTTCCTTGCCGGTCAGCATTAAAGGAGCTTTGATGCCTGATTGCCACACCGGCTACGGACTTCCTGTTGGTGGTGTTCTGGCTACAAAAAATACTGTCATCCCTTACGCTGTCGGCGTCGATATCTCTTGCAGTGTTAAAATCAGCGTTTTTGATTTGCCCGCAATCTACCTCAAAAAAAACGAGTCCCTCCTTAAACAAGTTCTAGAACAACAAACCCGCTTTGGCGTCGGCGCCGAATTTAAAGAAAAAGAAAAACGCTACCACCCCGTCATGGATGAAGATTGGAGCGTTTCTCTTGTTACCCAGCGTTTTAAAGATAAAGCATGGACTCAACTAGGGACCAGTGGAAGTGGGAACCATTTTGTCGAATTTGGTATTTTCCAAATCAATGAAAATGATCTTGGACTCCCCCCAGGTGAATACACTGCTCTCCTTTCTCACAGCGGATCTCGCGGTACTGGAGCTGCTGTCTGTGAATACTACAGTAGACTAGCCCAGAAAGAACACCCCGAACTTCCTAAAGAACTCAAACACCTGGCTTGGCTCTCTCTAGACAGTACAACCGGCCAAGAATATTGGAAAGCTATGCAACTTATGCATGATTATGCAACCGCTAATCATGAACTCATTCACAAACATATCGCTAAAGCCCTCCACTCAAAAGTTCTCTTCACTTTTGGCAACAGCCACAATCTTGCATGGAAAGAAACTCATTACGGCAACGAACTCATCGTCCACAGAAAAGGCGCCACCCCTGCCGATAAAGGCCTCCTAGGTATCATTCCTGGCTCCATGGCCTCGCCAACTTACCTTGTTCGAGGCAAAGGCAATACGGAATCCCTTCGTTCCTGTGCACATGGCGCCGGCAGACTCATGAGCCGTACTCAAGCCAAAAAAACATTCAACTGGAAACAAGCAAGTCCTTATCTCAAAGAAAAAGATGTCATACTCCTCTCCGCAGGCATCGACGAAGTACCCTTTGTTTACAAAGATATTCACGAAATTATGGAAGCCCAAAAAGACCTTGTTGACATTATCGCTCAGTTTATCCCTAAAATCGTCAAGATGGCCCCTAGTGGCGAACGTCCAGAAGATTAGACCTCGGACAAAAAATACTTCTGCTGCTTCCCATTAATTGGCATCTTGATTCGCTCCATCACTTGCAGCATATCTTCCCACACCATTCGCTTCGCCTTTAAGGTATTATTTCTTAATAAATAAGATGGATGGAAAGTGATCATTAAAGGAATACCTTCGAATTCATGCCACTTGCCACGAATATCTCCCATTCTCCGCGTATTATCAGACCCTAAAAGCCCACTCACTGCCGTTGCCCCCAGTGCCACTATCACTTTTGGTTTTATAATTTCCACCTGTCCCCTTAAATAGGGCAAACAAAAATTCATCTCCGTTTGCGTCGGCGGCCGATTTCCAAAGACAGTCGGCATCTCAGGTCGCCAATTCATAATGTTCCCAATATAAACCTTTTCTCTCGAAAGCCCCATCGCTTGAATAATTTTGGTTAATAACTGCCCTGCTTTTCCAACAAACGGCTCGCCTTTAATTTCTTCATCGGCTCCTGGAGCTTCTCCACAAAAGAAAATATCTGCATCTAAACTCCCTACTCCAAAAACAACTTTCTTGCCTGACTTCACATGCTCATTACAAACAGGACAATTCAATACCCGTGCTCTCAGCCATTCCCACTGCATTTTTTTATTACCAGATGGCAACTCCACTATGGGCGCCTCCGGTATTTTTTCCACATTCACCATCTCACTCACTACTTCCGTAACCATCACAGATGGATATTCTTTCTTTTCAGCACCTTCGTATCTCACCACCGCTGGCACATTTTCGCTTTGTAAATTCCACGTCTTTAACACCTCTTTAAAACCTTCTAACGTCTCCTCTCGACAATGCACGGCCTCTACTCCCTCATCCTTTAAATGCCTTAGCTCGTTAATCAATTTCTCCAATGCTATTAACATAATCAATTAAAATTTTTGTCTCTAACTGTAGCAAAACCAATACTTACCAACAATATCAAAAAATCCTTCTTGTCTTTAACCAGTCATTTAATAATAGTTAATTTTTTTAAATATTTTACTTAACAATTAAAATTCAAACAATTATGAACAAAAAAATAGACACTCAATCCGTTAAGCAACAATTAACTCAACCAGCCAACAATACCAACAATAACAAAAATGTCACCAGCCACTTCAGCTCCTGCAAGAGCAGATTTCTCCTGCCAAACAACTATTCCTAATACTGCGCTCCAAACCAGAGAAATTAATCAAGCGCCATTTGAGTTTTTTGCTACATGTTCAGCTTATTCACCTCAAGCCACGAAAAAAATGGAAAGTGCCATCCAAAACCTTCCTAACGTGAGCTAATTGCAAGAAGAACAGACAATTGAAGAAAATTCAAATACGGGAGAAATTTATTGGAAAATCCTCGTGAAAAGCGGTACTTTTTTTGGCTCTTTATGTTCATGAAAATGACTATCATGATGCCCGTTTACAAAGATTAATAACAACAGACTCCCTATTCTTCCGCAATATAATACTTCTCCAGCATTGAGGTAATATATCCATAAGCTTCTTCCAGATCATCCGTATAGTGGAGGAAGCTTATGTCTTCTCGATCAATCGTCCCATAACGGATCAATGGTTCGAAGTTTAATACCTCTTTCCAGTATTCTTCGCCAAATAGCACGAACGGTATGTTTCGTGTGAACTTTTTTGACCGAATAAGATTCAAAATCTCAAAAACTTCATCAAGTGTCCCTAACCCGCCAGGAAACACTACAAGCGCCCGTGAGAAATAAAAAAACCAAAACTTTCTAAAAACAAAATAATGAAAATAAAAATTAAATTCAGGCGAAAGATAGGGATTACCAGGTTGCTCCATCTCAATCTCAATTTTCAGTCCAATAGATGGGCGCTCCGCTCTTTTTGCACCACGATTCATTGCCTCCATTATCCCAGGCCCGCCACCTGAACACAGATAAAACTGATTTTTCGGCTGTTTAAATCGCTTTGTCCAATTTGCCAACCGATATGCTAATTCCTCCGCCGCATGATAATAACGGCTCATATGCATATGATTACTTTGTTTTTCCACTTCTTCAAATCGATCTTTAAATAGCTCACCTTTTTCAAAATTCTTTGCCAACTTATTCACGTTAGCAGCCATACTCTCAACGGATACTATTTGCGAAGACCCAACAAAAACAATCGTGTTATGAACATCTTGCTTTTCGAAAATCAATGCTGCATGGGCATAATCCATTAACATTCGCTCAAAAATTCTTTCAAAATCCGGATTTTGAAAATGAACTTTCCGTATGTCTAAGGGGTCTTTTTCTTTCATCTGCCCTTATATTAACCTTTTTTTAGTGCGTACGTAAAGTCAATAAGCCTTTGTGCTGTG
>Ga0206902_10051_pt2 | contig 33262 bp, 25 predicted proteins | sample Alteio_BWOrgHeat_44_FD_153242 | JGI IMG/M metagenome (GOLD analysis project Ga0206902, IMG submission 153242) | Enriched cells from forest soil in Barre Woods Harvard Forest LTER site, Petersham, Massachusetts, United States -... | ecosystem: Environmental > Terrestrial > Soil > Temperate forest >... | reverse complement strand
TACTGACGGCCCTATGCCACAGACCCGCGAGCACATCCTTTTGGCTCGTCAGGTAGGTGTACCTGCTCTTGTAGTATTCATGAACAAAGTTGACTTGGTTGACGATGCAGAATTGCTTGACCTTGTTGAAATGGAAGTTCGTGAATTGCTTTCTTCTTATCAATTCCCAGGCGATACCATGCCCGTGATCAGAGGCTCTGCCCTTGGCGCGCTTAACGGTGAAGCAAAATGGGTAGAGAAAATAGACGAGCTGATGAATGCTGTGGATACTTTTATCCCGATCCCTGTTCGTTTGATCGACAAAGATTTCCTGATGCCTGTAGAAGACGTGTTCTCGATCACTGGTCGTGGAACTGTTGCTACAGGTCGTATTGAGCGTGGTATTATCAAAACTGGTGATCCGGTTCAAATCCTTGGAATGGGTGCTGAAAACTTGACTTCTACCATCACAGGCGTGGAAATGTTCCGCAAAATCCTTGACAGAGGAGAAGCTGGTGACAACGTAGGTTTGTTGCTTCGTGGTATTGAAAAAGAGCAAATCTGCCGTGGTATGGTTATTTGTAAGCCAGGTACAGTTACGCCTCACTCTAAATTCAAGGCTGAAGTTTACGTATTGAGCAAAGAAGAAGGTGGTCGTCACACACCATTTTTTAACAAATACCGTCCACAGTTCTATTTCCGTACCACCGATGTTACTGGCGAGTGTAAACTTGCAGCCGGTGTGGAAATGGTAATGCCTGGCGATAACGTATCTATCGAAGTGGAACTGATCAACAAGATCGCCATGGAAAAAGGATTGCGTTTCGCTATCCGCGAAGGTGGCCGTACCGTAGGTTCTGGTCAGGTAACTGAAATCTTAGACTAAGAAGTAAATTCTTAATCAATATAAAAATCGCTCATCGAAAGGTGGGCGATTTTTTTTTGATCTTGATTTGAATTATGTAGAGTCTTACTTGCTGATAAGTAAAGCCCATACTTTACTAATTCCTTAAGGGCGCTTAATAAGTGGTCAAAATTCATAGCTCCCATTCCTGCTACATTAAGCACAAATACAATTGTGCGTCAAAAGCTAGATAAATAGTTGGACTCAAAAGCATATGGATGGGCAGGGATATTTACATGTAAATCTCATCCACTCGATCAATGTAGCTGACTCCATCGATTTCACTGACAATGATAACACTGGGTGAATGCCGAAAAACCTGATTTAAGAGTAGGCAAAAATAAAACTAATCGTTATGAGAAAAATGAATACTAGCCTTTTGGGAGCTATTAGTGTAATTAGCATTTTAGGTTTTGGCCTCACCAACCTTTCAGGGTGTGTCTCCACTGATCAACCGCCACCTCCTCATCAATGTGCCGAGGTAGTCGGTGTTGGGGATATTGTAATCGATCTTACCAAGAATAACATAAACTTAAATGTAGAGGGAGATGATGAGATTCTGCCTTGTCTCAATGGACCGATATATACAGCCACGGCATTCGGGTGGAATTTCATAGGTGAGTTGTCCGGTGTAAAATGGGTTACTTCTGGCGACATTCAGATTCAGCCTGGGGCAGATGCAAATTATAATCCAGTATCTATCATTGGAACTAAAGATAACGGATCAGGGACTCTCTCGTTAGTTACTTTAGACCGTGAAGGCTGCCCTGGGGGTGAAGTTCTGGCTGAAAAAGGTATCGATGTTTCGTTTGCTAATATCCTAACCATAACGAGTGACGTCTGCATAAATCCTGCTGTTAAAACAGGCGCAGGAAAGCTTCGGTTATTAGATAAAGCTGACAAGTTACCACTGAAATCCTTAGTCGATTGTGTGTGGTCTATAACCGCTGGAAATGCAACTTTGACACCAGATAAGATAGATAAAACGCTATGCTTTGTAAGCAATGTTACAGGTGATTTTACCGTTTCATGCCAGGTTTCGATTAATAACGCTTGTAAGTCAGCAAATAAATTATCATTTCCCATAACTGTGTCGAATTGTACGCCATAGAGCTGGAATCAACTTTATGCATGTACTATGATAAAATTGGGCATGGCATAATAGGCCTCAATGATTGATGAGTAGTGAAGAAGCCGAAAAATTTCGAGACTATCCAAAAATAAGGCTGCAAGGCAAAGAAATTGTCCAAGCTACATTGTGTAACTAACTGATAGTCAATACTGGCGTTTCTGAGAATTTTCTTGGAAACGCTTTTGTTTTCTATGGCAATTGCCCTACATTTGCAGTCCTTTTGAATTTAGGGTAGAGAGTCAAGAGGGAGCCAGAGGTAATACGGGTGTAGCTCAATTGGTAGAGTAGCGGTCTCCAAAACCGTTGGCTGGGAGTTCGAGTCTCTCCACCCGTGCAGAAAATTTTCTGAATGGAAAAATTGAAAAACTATATCCTCGATTCGATAGACGAGATCCGAAATAAGGTCTCCTGGTCGAGATTCAATGAATTGCAAAGTAGCGCCATTTTGGTGCTGGTGGCTTCGTTGATTTTTGCCTTGGTTATCGGCTTAGTCGATTTTGGGTTTAATAATGCTTTGCATTGGTTTTACAGGGAATTTTAAAGAATCATGGCAGAGCTAAAATGGTATGTATTGCGCGTGATCAGCGGCCAGGAAAAGAAAATAAAGTCTTACTTGGAAACGGAGATCGAACGCTCTAAGCTCACTGAATTTATCCCGCAGGTACTCATCCCTTCGGAGAAAGTTTATGAGATGCGCAATGGTAAGAAACGAGTACGTGAAAGAAATTTTTTCCCTGGCTATGTACTGGTGTCGGCCGATCTGTCAAACGGAGAAGCTTACCATAAAGTAAATAATATCCCAGGAGTGATCGGTTTCTTAGGAACAAGTGGCTCTAGTGCAACCAGCAAAGACCCGGTAGCCTTACGCCAAAGTGAAGTGAACCGGATTCTTGGCAAAGTAGATGAGGTCGATCAGTTTGAAGAAAAATTGGAGACTCCTTTTATAAAGGGAGAATCTGTAAAAGTAATGGATGGTCCTTTCAGCGGCTTTACAGGGAATGTGGAGGAGATTTTTGAAGACAAGAAGAAGCTGAATGTGATGGTGAAAATTTTCGGCAGGAATACCCCGGTCGAGCTCAGTTACATGCAAGTAGAAAAGTTAGACTAAGAATATCATGGCAAAGGAAATAACAGGTTATTTGAAATTACAGGTAAAAGGCGGAGCAGCTAATCCTGCACCTCCGATAGGACCTGCACTCGGTTCGAAAGGCTTGAACATCATGGATTTTTGCAAGCAGTTCAATGCTCGCTCGCAAGATAAGCCAGGTCAGGTTCTTCCCGTACTGATCACAATGTATAATGACAAGTCATTTGATTTTGTTATTAAGACACCGCCTGCAGCTGTGTTAATTATGGAGTCTATTAAAATCCAAAAAGGATCAAAAGAACCTAACCGCTTAAAAGTGGGTTCGATCTCCTGGGATCAAATCAAGAAAATTGCAGAATTAAAAATGCCTGATCTTAACGCTTTCAAAGTTGAATCAGCAATGAAAATGGTGGCAGGTACGGCCCGTAGTATGGGTGTTACCGTTAGCGGAACTGCCCCCTGGGACAAATAAAAAAGTATATAGTTAAAAGTCGAAAGTTAAAAGAGCAGCTTCCACCCGATTAACAATTAACTGATAACGATTAACTGTTAACTAAAAAGAAAATGGCAAGAATTTCAAAAAATAGAAAAGCAGTAGCCGCCAAGTTCAACTTGGAAAAGGAATACTCGCTTACCGATGCAAGCAAAATGCTGAAGGACATTACCTTCACCAAATTTGATGCTTCTGTGGATGTAGACATCCGTTTGGGAGTTGATCCCAAAAAATCAGATCAAATGGTGCGCGGTGTAGTTTCATTGCCACACGGCTTGGGCAAAGTAGTGCGCGTATTGGTGCTGTGTTCTCCTGATAAGGAACAAGAAGCAAAAGATGCTGGCGCAGAGCACGTAGGCTTGGACGATTACATCAAGAAGATTGAAGGCGGTTGGACAGATATCGATGTGATCATCACTATGCCTACGGTTATGGCAAAAGTAGGTAAACTAGGAAAGGTACTCGGCCCTCGCGGCTTGATGCCAAACCCTAAGTCCGGAACGGTTACCCTCGAAGTTGGAAAAGCGGTGAAAGAAGTGAAAGCAGGTAAAGTGGACTTTAAAATCGACAAACAAGGAATCATTCATGCAAGTGTAGGTAAGGCTTCCTTCAGCGCAGACAAAATCAAAGACAATGCTGCTGAACTTATCAATATGGTTGTTAAACTGAAACCGGCATCTTCTAAAGGAACCTACATTCAAAGTGTAGCGCTTTCTACTACGATGAGCCCGGGTATCAGGATTGATTCAAGTTCATTGGGTATTTAATTTAGAAAGACATGACCAAGGAAGAAAAAGGACTAATCATAGACGAGTTGGCTGAGAAATTTTCTCAGAACAACCACTTCTATATCACAGATGCTTCCGGTTTGACCGTAGCTCAGGTGAATGCGTTGCGCAGGTTATGCTTCAATGCCGGTGTGGAATATGTGGTTTATAAAAACACGCTGATCCGCAAAGCATTGGAAAAACAGCCTGCTAATTATGAGGAGATTTTTAAAACACTCCACGGCTTTTCTGGTGTGATGTTCTCGAAAGAATCGGGCAATGCGCCGGCAAAAGTTATTAAGGAGTACCGCAAGAAATTAGAAGGTAAGCCTGGCTTAAAGGCGGCTTCTATTGAAACTGCATTGTTTATCGGCGAAGAACATCTGAATACGCTCAGTGATCTGAAATCGAAAAACGAACTCCTTGGCGAAGTTATTTCCTTGCTGCAATCACCGGCCAAAAATGTATTGTCTGCTCTATTGAGTGGCAAGCACAAAGTGGCTGGTTTGGTGAAAGCATTGGAAGAAAGAAAAAATTAATCAAAGACTTTAAAATTTTAAACAATTATCAATCATGGCAGATATCAAAGCAATTGGCGATCAACTGGTAGAACTTACCGTAAAAGAAGTAAATGAGTTGGCTTCTTACCTTAAAGAAACTCATGGCATCGAGCCAGCAGCAGCAGCTGTAGTGGCTGGTCCTGCAGCAGGCGGAGCAGCCGGTGGTGCAGCAGCAGCAGAAAAAACTAACTTCGATGTAGTATTGAAAGCCGCTGGTGCTAACAAACTTCAGATCGTGAAATTGGTGAAAGAACTTACCGGTCTTGGCTTGAAAGAAGCAAAAGACATGGTTGATGGCGCCCCTAAAACAATCAAAGAAGGTTTGCCTAAAGACGAAGCTGAAAACTTGAAGAAACAACTCGTAGAGGCTGGTGCCGAAGTAGAGTTGAAATAATTCTTGAAAGACGCGGATACCGTCTGAATGGAATTTCAGGCCCCATCCCTTTATGCAAGGGCTGGGGTCTGTTCCTATTTGTGCTTACAAAAGCAAGTATCCAAAAGTTTTAGAATAATTCTGGTTCGGGAAATTTTAACCGCTAAGTACCTTGGCAAAGAAGACAACTAACAACCGAATTGATTTTTCGTCCATTGATAAAGTGCTGGAATACCCGGACTTTTTGGACATCCAACTTCAATCGTTCAAAGACTTTTTGCAAATCGAGACTCCTGCCGAAAAAAGGCAGAACGAAGGTCTCTTTAAAGTGTTTGCAGAAAACTTCCCCATCTCCGATTCGCGCGAAAATTTCGTGCTCGAGTTTGTGGATTATACAATCGACCCGCCCAAGTATAATGTGGACGAGTGCATCGATCGTGGACTCACCTTTTCAGTTCCGCTGAAAGCAAAGCTACGCCTCACTTGTAACGATGAGGACAACGAAGATTTCCAAACTATAGAACAGGAAGTTTTCCTTGGCAACATTCCCTACATGACCGAGAAAGGTTCGTTTGTGATTAATGGAGCAGAGCGTGTGATTGTATCTCAGTTACACCGTTCACCAGGGGTGTTTTTCGCCATGAGCAAACATACTAACGGAACGAAGTTGTATTCTGCCCGTATCATCCCATTCAAGGGCTCTTGGATTGAATTTGCCACAGACGTAAATGCGGTGATGTATGCGTACATCGATCGTAAGAAAAAATTCCCTGTAACCACTTTGCTTCGTGCGATTGGTTATGGAACCGATAAGGACATTCTGGATTTGTTCGGCCTCAGCGAAGAGGTAGAAGCCAGCAAAAACACATTAAAGAAAATGATCGGCCGCAAGCTTGCTGCCCGGGTGTTGAAGACCTGGACAGAAGATTTTGTGGATGAAGATACCGGTGAAGTAGTTTCTATTGATCGCAATGAAGTGTTGTTGGAACGCGATCATGTAATTACTGCCGAAGATGCTGACACTATTTTAGAATCGGGAACCAAGTCCATCATTTTGCATCGCGAAGATGTGAACGTGGCTGACTTTCAGATCATCTTCAATACGTTGGCAAAAGATAATTCCAACTCTGAAAAAGAGGCGGTTGAACAAATCTATCGTCAATTAAGAAATACAGAAGCACCTGACGAACAAACTGCTCGCGATATCATCCAGAGCTTGTTCTTCAGCGAAAAACGTTATGACCTTGGTGAAGTTGGTCGTTACAGGATCAACAAAAAGCTTGGGCTTGACCTCAGCGCCGATCAGCGTGTATTAACTACAGAGGATATCATCCTTATTGTAAAATATTTGATCGGACTGATCAACTCCAAGGCTGTTGTCGATGATATTGACCACTTGAGCAACAGACGTGTGCGTACCGTTGGTGAACAATTGTATTCACAGTTTGGTGTAGGTCTTGCCCGTATGGCAAGAACGATCAAAGAAAGAATGAATGTTCGTGACAACGAAGATTTCAAACCAGTGGATTTGATCAACGCGAGGACATTGTCTTCGGTGATCAACTCATTCTTTGGAACCAATCAGTTGTCGCAGTTTATGGATCAGACTAACCCATTGGCAGAGATCACGCACAAGCGTAGGATGTCTGCCCTTGGTCCCGGTGGTCTTTCCCGCGAACGTGCAGGATTTGAAGTACGTGACGTACATTATACTCACTATGGTCGCTTATGTACCATCGAAACTCCTGAAGGTCCGAACATCGGTTTGATTTCGTCACTCTGCGTTCATGCGAAAGTGAACAAGATGGGTTTCATCGAAACTCCTTATCGTAAAGTTGAGAATGGCAAAGTGAAAGGAAAAGATGTGATTTTCCTTACTGCCGAAGAAGAGGATACTTTCAACATCGCGCAGGCGAATGTGAAAATAAAAGCAGGCGGAGAACTTGAAAATGAAAAAGTAAAAGCGCGTTTTGAAGGTGACTTCCCGGTTGTGGATCCGAAAGACATCCGCTACATGGACATAGCTCCTAACCAAATTGTGTCTATTGCAGCTTCATTGATTCCGTTCCTTGAACATGATGATGCTAACCGTGCCCTCATGGGTTCGAACATGCAACGTCAGGCGGTGCCATTGATGAGGCCTGAAGCTCCTGTTGTAGGTACCGGCTTGGAAGGTCGCATTGCAATGGACTCACGCGCCTTGATTTTGGCCGAAGCCAATGGTGTAGTTGAATTTGTTGACGCGAAGAAAATTACGATCAAATATGAAGTTTCTGAAGAGCAACAACTTGTTCGCTTCGATGATGAATTCAAATCTTATAGCCTGATCAAATTCCGTAGAACAAATCAGGATACTTGTATCAACCTGACTCCTTTGGTAAGGAAAGGCGAGAAAATCTCAAAGGGACAACCACTGTGTCAGGGTTACGGAACTGCTAATGGAGAATTAGCCCTTGGAAGAAACCTGATGGTAGCTTACATGCCATGGCAGGGATATAACTTTGAAGATGCGATTGTAATTTCCGAGCGCGTTGTGCGTGATGATGTTTATACCTCTATTCACGTAGAAGAGTTTGAACTGGAGGTGCGCGATACAAAACGCGGTGAAGAAGAACTAACATCTGAAATCCCGAACGTAAGTGAAGAAGCTGTTAAGCATCTTGACGAGAATGGTATCATTCGCATTGGTGCTGAAGTAAAAGAAGGTGATATCCTGATTGGAAAAATTACTCCAAAAGGAGAAACAGATCCGACGCCGGAAGAAAAACTGTTGCGTGCTATCTTTGGTGACAAGGCGGGCGATGTGAAGGATGCTTCGATGAAGGCACCTCCATCATTGAAAGGCGTTGTAATCGAAACAAAACTTTTCTCTCGCCCGAAACGCGACAAAGATTTGCGCAGCAAGTCGAAGAAAGAATTGGATGCGCTGAAAAACCGCTATAGCAAGAGCTTAAGTGAATTGCGCAATGAGATGATCAAGAAATTGACCTCGTTGCTTACTGGCAAAACCAGTCAGGGAGTGAAGCACAAGTTTGGTGATGAACTGATCAGCAAAGGCGTAAAATTCTCTGCAAAGGTTATTGAAAGCAATCTGTTCCCTGACAAGAACATCTATCGTGACGAAAGCAATTACAATGTTCTTGAAGAAGTGAACCTGATTGTGGACGTGAGCTTGGAAGGCTGGTCTAATGATGACAATGCAAATGAGTTTGTGTCGGAGTTGGTGAAAAACTACCTGAACAAGCGTAACGTCATCGCCGGTGATTTCAAACGTGAGCGTTTCACATTGGAAGTGGGTGATGAATTACCTGCAGGCATTGTGCAGTTGGCGAAAGTTTATGTTGCTAAGAAACGTAAACTGAAAGTGGGAGATAAGATGGCCGGTCGTCACGGAAACAAGGGTGTTGTAGCGCGTATCGTTCGCGAAGAAGATATGCCATTCCTTGAAGACGGAACACCTGTAGATATTTGCCTGAACCCGCTGGGTGTACCTTCTCGTATGAACTTGGGTCAGATTTATGAAACTGTATTGGCTTGGGCCGGTAAGAAATTGGGTAGAAAATATGCTACTCCGATTTTTGACGGTGCATCGCTTGATCAGGTTTCTGCTGAGTTGAAAGAAGCGAATCTTCCGGAGTTTGGCCGTACGTATTTGTACGATGGTTTAACAGGACAAAAGTTCGATCAGCCGGTAACGGTGGGATTGGCTTACATGCTCAAACTTGGTCACTTGGTTGATGATAAGATGCACGCCCGTTCAATCGGACCGTACTCTCTTATTACACAACAACCATTGGGCGGTAAAGCACAGTTCGGTGGACAGCGCTTTGGAGAAATGGAAGTTTGGGCGATCGAGGCGTTTGGTGCTTCGCATATCCTGCAAGAAATTCTTACCATCAAGTCGGATGATGTAATTGGCCGTGCCAAAGCATACGAATCGATTGTGAAGGGTGAGAATATGCGCAAGCCTAATATCCCGGAATCGTTTAACGTATTGGTGCATGAATTACGTGGTCTCGCATTAGAGATTACCATGGATTAGAAATAGTCAACTGTCAACAGACCACAGTCATTCGTGGTCTGTCGACCGTCGACAGTGGCCCTTAAAATAGAGTTAGTTAACTGAAATAACACAACACATGTCTTTCAGAAAAAATAAAAAGATCAACAACGACTTCTCAAAGATCACCATCAGCTTAGCTTCTCCGGAGTCAATTCTGGAAAGTTCACATGGTGAAATTACGCAACCAGAAACTATCAACTACCGGACCTACAAGCCGGAGATGGGTGGGCTGTTTTGCGAACGAATTTTCGGACCAGTAAAAGACTGGGAATGTCATTGCGGTAAGTACAAGCGTATTCGCTACAAAGGCATTATTTGCGATCGTTGCGGTGTGGAGGTGACGGAGAAAAAAGTTAGACGTGAACGCATGGGCCATATCGAATTGGTAGTGCCTGTTGCTCACATTTGGTATTTCCGTTCATTGCCAAACAAGATTGGTTATCTGCTTGGTCTTCCTACCAAGAAACTGGATCAGATCATTTACTACGAAAGGTTTGTAGTAATCCAGTCGGGGATTAAAGAAGAAGACGGTGTAAACCGCCTTGACTTCCTTACTGAAGAAGAGTATTTGGAGATCGTGGATAAACTTCCTCGCGAAAACCAATTACTCGACGACAACGATCCTAAGAAATTCATTGCAAAGATGGGTGCTGATGCGCTCGAGATGTTATTGAGCCGCTTGAAATTGGACGAACTTTCTTATGAACTTCGCCACCAGGCCGCAACTGATACTTCGCAACAGCGTAAGGCTGAAGCGTTGAAACGCTTGAAAGTTGTGGAGGCTTTCCGCGATGCTAATACACGCGTGGAAAACAGACCACAATGGATGACCATTAAAATGGTGCCGGTTATCCCACCTGAATTGCGTCCGTTGGTGCCGCTCGATGGCGGGCGTTTTGCAACTTCGGATTTGAATGATCTTTATAGAAGGGTTATCATCAGAAATAATCGTCTGAAGAGATTGATTGATATTAAAGCACCGGAAGTGATTTTGCGTAACGAAAAACGCATGCTTCAGGAAGCTGTTGATTCATTATTTGATAACTCAAGAAAAGTTAATGCGGTTCGCAGTGATGGAAACCGTGCGTTGAAATCATTGAGCGATATGCTTAAAGGTAAGCAAGGACGTTTCCGTCAAAACTTGCTTGGTAAGCGTGTTGACTACTCTGGGCGTTCGGTAATTGTTGTAGGCCCTGAGTTGAAATTGCATGAATGTGGTTTGCCGAAAGACATGGCGGCTGAATTGTTCAAGCCGTTCATTATTCGCAAACTCATCGAAAGAGGAATTGTAAAGACAGTTAAGTCTGCTAAGAAAATTGTTGATCGTAAGGATCCTGTAGTTTGGGATATTTTGGAAAACGTATTGAAAGGACATCCTGTTCTTCTCAACCGTGCTCCAACGCTTCACAGACTTGGTATCCAGGCATTCCAACCTAAGTTGATCGAAGGAAAGGCGATTCAGTTGCACCCTTTGGTTTGTACTGCATTTAATGCTGACTTTGACGGTGACCAAATGGCTGTACACGTTCCTCTTGGTCAGGAAGCAATCCTTGAAGCCGCGACACTGATGCTTTCGTCACACAATATTTTGAACCCTGCCAACGGAGCGCCAATCACCGTTCCTTCACAGGACATGGTGTTGGGCTTGTATTACCTTACAAAAGGACGCAAGGGCGAGCAAGGTGAAGGCAAAACTTTCTACTCTGCCGACGAAGTAATTGTTGCTTATAACGAAGGCAAACTTTCGAAGCACGCGATCATTAAAGTGAAAGCTAATTTGAAAGATAAAAAGACCGGAGTGGTGGCCAGAAAATTGATTGAGACAGTGACCGGTCGCGTTATCTTCAATCAGGTAATGCCTGAGGAAGTTGGATTTGTTGACGAATTGCTCACCAAGAAGAAACTTCAGACCATCATCGCCGATGTGTTTAAACTTTCAGGACAAGCAAAAACAGCGAAGTTCCTCGATGATATCAAAGAACTTGGTTTCCAGATGGCTTACCGTGGAGGTTTATCGATGGGCTTGGGCGATGTGAAAGTGCCCGCTGAGAAAAAGAAATTGGTTGAAGATGCACAGAAAGAAGTTGATGCCGTGTGGAACAACTACATGATGGGCTTGATCACCGATAACGAACGTTACAATCAGGTAATTGATATTTGGACGCGTACCAATACGATGCTTACCAACACGCTGATGAAGCAGTTGGAAGAAGATCAGCAAGGGTTCAACTCGATTTATATGATGATGCACTCGGGAGCCCGTGGTTCACGTGAGCAGATTCGTCAGTTGGGTGGTATGCGCGGACTGATGGCTAAGCCTCAGAAAAATTTGGCTGGCTCTGTTGGTTCTATTATTGAAAACCCAATCCTTTCTAACTTTAAAGAAGGACTTGACGTATTGGAGTATTTCATTTCAACACACGGTGCTCGTAAAGGTCTTGCCGATACTGCATTGAAAACTGCCGATGCCGGTTATCTTACCCGCAGGTTGGTTGACGTTGCTCAGGATTTGGTAATCAATGAAGAAGACTGCGGAACACTTCGCGGATTGAAAGTAGCAGCCTTGAAAGATAACGAAGACATCGTTGAACCTTTGTCTGAGCGTATCCTTGGTCGCGTTTCTGTGCATGACATCTACGATCCGCTTACTGACAGATTGATCTGCGCAGCAAACGAACAGATCACAGATGAGGTTGCCAAGGAAATCGACGAGACGAGCATTGAAGAAGTAGAAATCAGATCGGTGCTTACTTGCGAAACCAAATTTGGCGCTTGTGCTAAATGTTACGGCCGCAACTTAGCTACCGGCAACATGGTGCAAAACGGTGAAGCTGTTGGTGTAATTGCGGCTCAATCTATTGGTGAGCCGGGAACTCAGCTTACGCTCCGTACTTTCCACGTGGGTGGTACAGCTTCGAATATTGCAGTTGATGCTAACATCAAAGCGAAATTTACGGGAAGTGTAGAGTTTGAAGCTATCCGCACAGTTGATACAACTGACAAAGACGATAATAAAGTTAAGGTGGTGATGGGTCGTACCGGTGAGATCAGAATCTTGGATTCTGAGAAACGTGTACTCATTACCAACAACGTTCCTTACGGAGCATTCCTTCGCGTGAAAGACGGACAGAAAGTAGAGAAGGGCGAGGAACTTTGTTATTGGGATCCTTATAATGCAGTTATCCTTTCTGAATTTGATGGTGAGATTGGCTACGAAGCGATCATTGAGGGTATCACTTTCAAGGAAGAATCGGATGAGCAGACTGGTCACCGTGAAAAAGTGATTTCTGACACTCGCGATAAGACGAAAAACCCTGCCATCATTGTAAATGGCAAGAATGAAACCAAAGGATATAACATTCCGGTTGGTGCTCACTTAGCTGTGGATGAAGGCGAGAAAATTAAAGCAGGTCAGGTGCTTGCTAAGATTCCTCGTACCATGGGCAAGTCTCGTGATATCACTGGTGGTTTGCCACGTGTAACTGAATTATTCGAAGCACGTAATCCATCGAACCCGGCTGTGGTTTCTGAGATTGACGGTGTGGTAACTTATGGTGGAATTAAACGCGGTAATCGTGAAATTTTCATCGAGTCTAAAGACGGAGTGCAGAAACGCTACCTCGTGCCGTTGAGCAAGCACATCCTTGTGCAAGACAATGACTTTGTGCGCGCAGGCCAGCCTCTTTCAGATGGTGCAATCACACCTTCAGACATTTTGTCGATCAAAGGCCCGACTGCAGTACAGGAGTACTTGGTGAATGAAATTCAGGAAGTTTACCGTTTGCAAGGTGTTAAGATTAACGATAAACACATCGAAGCGATCGTAAGCCAGATGATGCAAAAAGTAGAGATCATCGACTCAGGTGATACTACATTCTTGCCAGGCGAATATGTAGATAAGTTCGAGTTCCGTGAGGAAAACGACTTGATCCTTGATAAGAAAATTGTTTTGGATTCAGGCGACTCAAACCGATTGAAAATAGGTCAGTTGATTTCAGCCCGCGAATTGCGCGATGAAAACTCTTCTTTAAAGAGAAAGGATCAGAAAGCAGTAGAAGTACGTGATGCTTTGGCTGCGGTTTCAAGACCGACTCTTCAGGGGATTACTCAGGCTTCGTTGAAAACGGAAAGCTGGCTAAGTGCTGCATCGTTCCAGGAAACTACTAAAGTGTTGAGCGAAGCTGCCATCCGCGGTAAAGCTGATCAGCTCATGGGCTTGAAAGAGAACGTGATCGTGGGTCACCTGATCCCGGCAGGTACAGGTCAGCGTCATTTTGAAAATCTGATTGTTGGTTCTGAAGAAGAATATCAACAGTTGATGAACGCTCCTGAACGTAAAGCGAAAGAGAAGGAACTGCAAGATTAGTCAATAGTCATTGGTCGTTAGTTATTAGTAGAACTGCTTATAACTAACGACTAATGACTTAAGACTATTGACCTAAGAAAGTTATGGCAGACGACAAGAATGTTCCCATCCAAAACCAGATTAACATAGAGCTTTCGGAGGAAATTGCCGAAGGTGTTTATTCTAATCTCGCGATGATTGCGCACTCTAACAGCGAGTTTGTTATTGACTTTATCCGCTTGATGCCCGGTGTGCCTAAGGCTAAAGTAAAATCACGTATTGTGATTACGCCCGAGCATGCCAAACGATTGCTGGCGGCATTGAAAGACAACATCAGTAAATACGAAGCCAGTTTTGGGCCGATCAAGCAAACAGATGACCTTCCGAAATTCCCTATGAACTTTGGAGGAACTGTGGGCGAGGCTTAGCATTACTTCACAGTTTCATAAACTTTCATAGCTAATTCCCTTCAAAAGAATTAGCTATTTTTGTTTATGACCTTTGATAAAATCTATCAGTACAATTTCCCAACCACCATTCGCTTTGGCGCAGGTGCTGTCAACGAGTTGGGAGATTACCTTTTAAAAAACAACTTGTCGCGTCCACTGATTGTTACCGATCCAACAGTATCGCAGCTTGGATTTTTCAAGACGATTGTCAGCGATCTCAAAAAGAAGAATTTATCGGTTGAGGTATTTCACGACATTCATAAAAACCCAGTAAAATCTGATGTTTACAAAGGAGGTGATGCTTTTGATCAGACAAAACGAGATTCTATTATTGGCATTGGCGGAGGAGCTGCATTGGATGTTGCGCGAGCTATCGTGTTGCGAGTGAATCATCGCGAAGATTTATTCAAGTATGATGACTTAATCGGAGGTGATATTTATGTAACCAACGATGTTCCGCATTTCATTACTATCCCCACAACTGCGGGGACAGGAAGCGAAGTTGGGCGCAGTGCCATCATTGCAGATGACATTACCCATCAAAAGAAAATCCTTTTCTCTCCTAAACTGCTTGCTAAAATTGTTTTTGCCGACCCTGCTTTGACAATGGGACTTCCGGCTTTCATTACTGCAGCTACGGGTATGGATGCGCTCACCCACAACATGGAAGCCTACGTTGCAAAGATGCCGCATCCGATGTGCGAAGGAATTGCACTCGAAGGAATTTCATTGATTGCCCAATCTCTGGAGCGAGCCGTGAACAAACCTGATCTTGAATCACGAAGTAAAATGTTGATAGCTTCGCTGATGGGCGCTGTTGCATTTCAAAAAGGATTAGGCGTGGTTCATTCATTGGCGCATCCGCTTTCTTCTTTGTTGGACACGCATCACGGTTTGGCAAATGCTGTGAACATTCCTTACGGGATGGAGTTTAATATTTCGGGGTTCGAAAATAAATTTAAGCGCATCGCGAGAATTCTTGAATTGAAAGATGAAACAGGAGAAGCTGTCGTGAAGTACTTGTTCGATTTGAATTCGAAAATAAATATCCCTCATAAGCTACGTGAAATTGGGGTGAAGCAAGAGCACATCGAAACGCTTGCTGATTTGGCTATTGCCGATTTTGCACATCCAAACAATCCAAAGCCTGTTACCCGTGAAGATTTCAAACGACTTTACCTGAAGGCGCTATGAGAATAGGGCTGACGGATTCAGGCTCAAAACGCCATATCAATTATGTGAACTGGCTCAAAGCTGTTGATGGCGTTGAAATAGTTGAGTTATCAGCAAATAAGAATAATGCTCAAGATCTGGAAACATGCACCGGTCTTGTTTTGACTGGTGGCATTGATGTTCATCCGGGAGTTTATAAGAGTAATAGTTTAAGTTATCCCAATGTCGAAGGATTTGATGAGCCTCGTGATCAATTCGAAATTTTGGTTTTCAATAAAGCTCAGGAAAAAGGACTTCCAGTTTTAGGGATCTGCCGGGGCCTGCAATTGATCAATTGTATTTTTGGCGGTACGTTAATTCAGGATTTGGGTGAGCTGAATAAAATTCATCAAGGCGGCCCCGATAAAATCCATAATGTTAAAGTTGAACAGATCACTTTGCTTCACGCGATCTCAAGTATCTCCAGTGGAAATGTAAATAGCTCCCATCATCAGGCGATTGATCGAGTTGGCACGGGACTAAAAGTAAATTGCCTGGCAGACGATGGAACAATTGAAGGAATAGAGCGCTCGGAGACCGGGCATCCGTTTTTGCTCGCTGTACAATGGCACCCCGAACGTATGCCTGATCTAACCAGTCCGTTTTCAAAAAATGTAAGAGATAGTTTCCTGAGTAGTGCGCAAAAAATATGAACCCATGAAAGTCACTAATCCAGCTACTGAAGAGCTCATCAAAGAAGTTGCTGACGATAATGAGCAATCTGTTAACAAGAAATTTCTTGAACTGAAATCGGCGCAACCGAATTGGGCTAGAACTCCCCTCAAAAAGCGCGTAGAACTAGTTCATAAGTTTGCCGATCTGTTAAAGACAAATATTGAATCTCTCGCTTCAGTCCTGACTTCTGAAGTTGGTAAACCTTTGCAGCAATCACGAAATGAAATTAATGGTGCGTGCGCCCGAATCAAATGGCTGACCGAGAATGCCGAGAAATATTTGAGCGACGAAGTAATGGTTCACGAAACAGGACTTACTGAAAAAATAGCTTACGAACCACTCGGTGTTATTGCTAATATCTCGGCATGGAATTATCCTTATCTCGTTGGTATAAACGTATTTGTTCCTGCTTTGCTCGCAGGCAATTCTGTGTTTTATAAACCTTCCGAATATTCCACGCTTACCGGATTAGAAATCGAGAAGCTGTTGAAAGAAGCGGGCGTTCCATCCTCCGTCTTTCATGGAGCTGTTGGCAATAAGGATGTCGGTGAGCATTTACTCAACCTTCCAATGGATGGTTATTTTTTCACAGGTTCTTACAAGACTGGAAAGTACATCTATGAAAAAGTAGCACACAAAATGGTGCCGTGTCAATGCGAGCTGGGTGGTAAAGACCCGCTTTACGTTGCCGATGATGTTGCAGACATCAAAGCTGTTGCGGCGGGTACGGCTGATGGAGCCTTTTATAACAATGGTCAGAGTTGTTGTTCGGTTGAGCGGATTTATGTTCATGAAAAAATCTACGACAGCTATGTTGATGAGTTTGTAAAAGAAGTGATGTCGTGGAAAATTGGAAAGCCAACGGAACCTGGAGTCTATATCGGCCCTCTCAGTCGGAGCCAGCATGTGGATTTTTTGCAGGCGCAAGTGAATGATGCTGTTGAAAAAGGCGCAACTATTTTAACCGGCGGAAAAAGGATTCCCGGTAAGGGATTTTATTTTGAGCCAACAGTTTTAGTGAATGTCGACCATTCAATGGATGTGATGCGCGAAGAATCATTTGGACCGATCATCGGCATTATGAAAGTAAAAAATGATGATGAAGCATCACAATTAATGAACGACACTCAGTACGGATTGACTGCAGCCGTTTATAGCAACAATCAAAAACGTGCAGAAACTTTCTTGCAACAAATTAATTCCGGTACCGGCTATTGGAACTGCTGCGATCGTGTAAGCGCAGCAGTGCCTTGGAGTGGAAGAAAACATTCGGGCTTTGGCGCCACACTTTCTCATGTAGGCTTACGCGCATTCACAAAACCGAAGGCGTATCACTTGCTCGGCTAAATAGAATTAGTTTTCGCCATCTCCCAGCCAATAATACTTTTCTTGCGTGATGACTCCCACCGATATTCTCCCAAGAGCCCGTCTTTACGAATCACACGATGGCATGGAATCAAATAGGCGATATGATTTGAACCGACAGCCGAGCCAACAGCTTGTAAGGCCTTCGGATTTTGAATTTGCTCTGCAATTCCCTGATAGGTAGTAATGTTTCCCATTGGCAGGCGCAATAGCGCTTCCCACACTTTCACCTGAAAATTTGTTCCCTTCACAAACACGTGGAGCTTACCTTGTGTATTAGCGCTATGGTCGCTGAAAATAGCTTTCACAAATCTAGTAGTGATCTCCTGGTCTTGACGGAACACCGAATTATGCCAGTGCTCCTTCATTTTTTCCAATTCGAATTTTGGGTCTTCGTCGGTCCGTATAAACGAAAGCCAGCAGATCCCTCGCTCAGTGACACCAATCAGGACCAAACCGAAAATAGTTTCGTGGAATCCGTAGTGTATATTAATACCGGAGCCGTGCAGTTTATATTCCAGTGGTGTAACTGCCTCAAGAGTGGTGAACAGATCATACACGCGAGACTGACTCGACAAACCTGCAGCGTCAGCCGCATCGATCAGGTTTTTTGATTCGCCCAATTTCTCTTTTAAGAAATCAACGGTAAGGAATTGCAAAAATCTTTTCGGACTGATACCAGCCCATTCTGTAAAGATGCGCTGGAAATGAAAAGGCGAGAGGTGAACTTTTTCGGCAACTTCGTCCAGTTCAGGTTGACGCTGAAAATTTTCTTCGAGATAGCGAATTGCTTGTTCAATGCGCTGGTAGTTGAGGGTTTGAATGGAATCCATATGCGTTTCAATTTATGGATTCAAAATTGAAATTACTTCAATCCCTTTTCAACCTGATTCTTGCTCAGTTAAACAAGGTATTCAAAGAGATTCTCATTTTGATTGATTTCAGTATAATTCAAACTGACGTCATTCATGCGTTCAATAAGCAAACTGTAATCTTCTTTCGATTTTACTTCGATGCCGATCAGGGCAGGTCCGGTTTCTTTATTATGTTTTTGAATGAACTCAAACCGAACGATATCATCAGAAGGACCCAAAATATGATTGACAAATTCTTTGAGTGCACCTGGTCGCTGTGCAAACCGAACGATGAAGTAATGTTTGAGGCCTTCATATAACAAAGATCGTTCTTTGATCTCCTGCATCCTGTCGATGTCGTTATTGCCGCCACTTAAAATACACACTACCTTTTTGCCTTTCAGTTTTTTGGCATATTGATCAAGCGCAGCAATAGTTAACGCTCCGGCTGGCTCTGCAACAATTGCATCTTCATTGTACAGTTGCAAAATAGTAGTGCTCACTTTGCCCTCAGGCACCAAGAGCATGTCAGACAATATGTCTTTGCAGATTTTAAACGTGAACTCGCCAACTCGTTTCACAGAAGCGCCATCCACAAACCGCTGGATCTTGTCTAACGTCACTGGCTTCTCTGCTTTTAAAGCCTCGGTCATAGATGGAGCGCCTTGTGGTTCTACGCCTACAATTTTTGTTTGTGGTGAATATGTTTTGAAATAACTTCCCACACCGGCGCATAATCCGCCACCGCCAATCGGAGCAAATAGGTAATCAATGCCTGAAAGTTCATCTACAATTTCTTTACCAACTGTCCCCTGACCTTCAATCACTTTAAGATGATCGAAAGGATGAACGAAAGTCATATTGTTTTCCAGACAAAATTTCACCGCATATCCGTGACATTCATCAAATGTATCGCCTACCAATACAATTTCAATAAACCCATTGCCAAACATTTTTACTTGATTGATCTTTTGCTTTGGCGTGATGGTTGGCATATAGATCACCCCTCTTATGGAGAGTAACTTGCAGGAGAACGCAACCCCTTGTGCATGATTGCCGGCACTGGCGCAAACTACGCCGCGTTTTCTTTGAGCTTTACTTAAGCCCTGAATAAGGTTGTATGCACCTCTGATCTTATACGAACGCACCACCTGCAAATCTTCACGCTTTAAATAAATCTCAGCCCGAAATTTTTCTGATAGCTTGCGATGAAACTGCAATGGAGTTTTGATTACAATGCCGCGAAGTGTTTCGTGCGCTTTGTTGACATCTATTGACTGTGTTTGTAAGGAAATCATTTCTTATTGAGACGTAAGACATAAATATCAAGAACTTGAGAGCCGATCTTGCTACTTACGTCTTATTACTAGCGCCTAATTAATCATACTTGCTTCTACCTTTTCTTTTTCGGGCCGCAACGCTCTCACAGCCGCACCCGCCTGCCACAATTCACTTTCGCGAACTTCTTTCAATTCTTCGGCAAGCTTTTCGCGGTAGTCGGGTTTGCTGCACGTGTCGATTGTGCGCTTGGCTTCGGCACCACTGGCTACGCTTTCGTAAAGCTCTTTAAAAACCGGAAGTGTCGCTGCTTTGAATCTCTTTTTCCAGTCTAGTGCGCCACGTTGTGCTGTTGTGGAGCAATTGGCATACATCCAGTCCATTCCATTTTCGGCAACGAGTGGCATCAAACTTTGAGTCAGCTCTTCCACTGTTTCGTTAAACGCTTCAGAAGGAGAATGTCCTTTCGAGCGAAGCACTTCGTACTGTGCTTCAAAAATTCCGGCAATAGCGCCCATCAATGTGCCGCGTTCTCCGGTTAAGTCAGAATAAACTTCTTTTTTGAAATCTGTTTCAAATAGATAACCAGACCCCACCCCAATGCCCAGCGCGATTGCTTTTGTTTTGGCGTGGCCTGTAGCATCCTGAAATACTGCATAGCTCGAGTTGATACCTTTGCCTTGCAAAAATAATCTTCGCACCGAAGTGCCCGATCCTTTAGGCGCAGCCAGAATGACATCAACATCTTTTGGAGGAACGATGCCGGTCTGTTCCTTAAAGGTTACGCCAAATCCATGCGAAAAGTATAAAGCTTTTCCTTTTGTCAAGTGTGGTTTTATCGTTGGCCACGTAGCAATCTGCCCCGCGTCTGACAGAAGATATTGAATGATCGTGCCGCGTTGTGCCGCTTCTTCAATGTCAAACAAAGTTTCACCTACAACCCAGCCGTGCTGAATTGCCTTGTCCCATGTCTTGCCGCCTTTGCGCTGACCAACGATTACGTTAAATCCGTTGTCGCGCAAGTTGAGCGCCTGCGCAGGCCCTTGCACACCGTAGCCGATGATTGCGATGGTTTCGTTTTTCAAAACATCCAATGCTTTTTCCATCGGAAACTCTTCGCGGGTTACCACTTCTTCTACCGTTCCGCCAAAATTGATCTTTGCCATACCTTGTTGGTTAATTGTTATTCGTTGTTATTAATATTTAATTCTTCACTTCTTTGGGCGGCTTCGGGCTATCCACTACAAGTCCGGCCACGCTTACGCTCACGCGCTTCGGGCTTTCCGCTTCTATCCCTGCCGCGGGCTTAGTCCACGTCCACAATTCTTTCGCTTTGTTCAAAGTACGCAGCACTTCCTTCCTGAATAGTTACATTTTCTACTTCAATCAATTTCTCCAACTGCAATTTTACTTTTTCCATCAAGTCGGGGGTAACGAAGAGCAACATCACCACGCCACCGCGCCTGAAATCATCTTCGTTTTCATGCGCCATCATTTTTTTTATACGCACTCTTCTGCGATTTAAAATATTAATGATCCGGTTCAATACCGAAAAATTATTGTCGGCATAAAGGATCAATGTAAATTCCTGTTTCATAGTATTAAGTCTTGAGCATTAGACATTGGTTGGTGCTTCCAAGATGATATCGCTTACCGAGGCACCTGCCGGCACCATCGGAAAGACATTATCTTCTTTACCAACTACTACTTCCAAAAAATAAGAACTCTTTGCTTCAAGCATTTCGCGAATAGCACTTTGCAGCTCCTCACGCTTCTCAACTTTTCTTGCTTTTATTCTATAGGATTCAGCAAGTTTTACGAAATCAGGATTGTCCATTTCTGTAAATGAATACCTTTTTTCATGAAATAACTGCTGCCACTGACGCACCATACCAAGAAAGTTATTATTCAACACCAAAATCTTCACCGGCACTTTGTATTGCATCACAGTCCCCAGCTCTTGTATCGTCATTTGAAAGCCACCATCTCCAATTACAGCCACAACCTGTTTCTCTGACCCTGCCAATTTTGCACCGATAGCGGCCGGCAACGCAAATCCCATCGTTCCTGCGCCACCCGAAGTAATGTTAGTGCGCGGTTTTTTGTATTCGTAATAGCGTGACGTTGTCATCTGGTGCTGACCCACATCGGTTACGATGACAGCTTCGCCTTTTGTCATTTCAGAAAGAAGATGGATCACTTCGCCCATCACAAGTTCACCTGAAGGGTTAAATTCTTTCCGTACTATTTTTTCATTTTCAATTTCATTCAACGCTCGAAACTTGTCAATCCACTCGGTGTGCTTATTAGCATCACATTTTTTAATCAGCGATTGCAATGCTTCTTTCGCATCGGCAAGTACAGCTACTTCTGTTTTAATTATTTTGTTAATCTCTGCTTTATCAATATCAATGTGGATGACTTTTGCTTGTCTGGCATATTTGCTTACGTTCCCGGTTACCCGGTCGTCGAAGCGCATACCTATACCGATGAGCACATCGCAATCATTTGTCAAAACATTGGGGCCGTAGTTTCCATGCATACCAAGGAAACCAACGTAATTTGGATGATCCGTTGGGAAGCCTCCAAGACCGAGTAGGGTGCACGCCACCGGAATTCCAGTCTTCTCAGAAAATTCAACCAGCTCTTTTGTAGCGCCTGATAGAATAATTCCTTGTCCGGCAAGGATGTATGGCTTCTTCGCTGAGTTGATTAGTTTTGCCGCTGCTTCAATTTGTGAGATTTGCAGAACGGGACTAGGTTTATACGTGCGGATTGATTCGCAGTGCTTGTACTCGAACTCTTCGATCAATTCATTCTGCGCATTCTTGGTAATATCAATGAGAACGGGACCTGGTCTTCCGCTTCGTGCGATATAAAATGCTTTGGCTACTGCTGGTGCAATATCTTTTGCTTCGGTTACCTGCACATTCCATTTCGTTACAGGAAGAGTTGTATTCACAACATCAATTTCTTGAAATGCATCAGTGCCCAACAAATGCGCAAACACCTGACCGGTGATACAAACAATCGGAGTGGAATCGATCAGAGCATCGGCCAAGCCAGTAACAAGATTAGTTGCGCCCGGGCCTGAAGTTGCCAATGCCACTCCAACTCGACCACTTACGCGCGCAAAGCCTTGTGCTGCGTGTACAGCACCTTGTTCATGCCGAACCAAAATATGAGTGAGCTGATCTGCGTATCCGTAAAGCGCATCGTACACCGGCATGATGGCTCCACCCGGATAACCAAATAGTGTTGTTACTTTTTCAGCCACGAGAGAACGTAACAAAGCCTCAGATCCTGAGATCTTTTTCTTTGTAGGTACAACCAACTCCTCAGTCTTCGTCAGTAACGCATCCATCGACTGCAGTTTTTACTTGTTTTGCATATTTGTATAACACTCCGCTCTTCACTTTTAATACCGGTGCTGTATATCTTGATCTGCGGATAGCCAGCACTTTTTCTTCTACCAACAAATTCAGCTGATGTTTTTTAATATCGATTTCAATCCAGTCGCCATCCTCTACTAAAGCAAGAAGACCTCCGTCAAATGCTTCAGGTGTGATGTGGCCAACAACGAACCCATGTGTTCCCCCGGAAAATCTTCCATCTGTAATAAGTGCTACATTTTTTCCGAGACCTGCGCCCATAATAAGTGAAGTAGGCTTCAGCATTTCAGGCATGCCAGGCGCACCTCTTGGGCCGACATAGCGGATTACAATGACATCGCCTTCCTTTATTTTTCCGGAACGGATACCGTCAACCAACTCAAACTCTCCATTGAAAACGCGTGCTGTGCCACGAAATTTTTCTCCTTCTTTGCCAGTGATTTTTGCAACAGATCCTTTCGAAGCAAGATTGCCGTATAAAATCTGGATGTGTCCGGTTTTCTTGATGGCCTTTTCGACCGGGTATATCACATTCTGTTTCTCAAAATCGAGTGAAGGGATTTCTTTCAGGTTCTCGGCGACTGTTTTTCCTGTCACGGTAATACAATCACCATGCAAGTATTTGTTTTCTAATAGATATTTCATCACGGCCGGTGTGCCGCCAACTTTGTGAAGATCTCCCATTAAATATTTTCCACTGGGTTTCAAATCTGCAAGTAATGGTGTCTTGTCGGAGATGCGCTGAAAATCCTCTTGTGTAATTTTTACACCCGCTGATTTAGCCATGGCGATGAGATGAATTACTGCATTGGTCGATCCACCCAAGGCCATCACGATTGTAAGCGCGTTTTCAAATGCGTCAAACGTCATGATGTCTCGTGGCTTCAAATCTTTTTCCAATAGAAGATGAATCGCTTTTGCAGCCTCAACGCATTCGTTGGTTTTTTCTTTGCTCAACGCCGGATTGGAAGATGAATACGGCAACGCCATGCCAAGTGCTTCGATAGCCGAAGCCATCGTGTTGGCTGTGTACATGCCACCACACGCGCCCGCACCCGGACATGAATTTTGAATTATGCCCAGATAATCTTCATCCGAAAGTTTATTAGCTAATTTTTCTCCAAGTGCCTCAAATGCAGAAACGATATTTAACTCTTTGCCTTTCCAATGACCACCGGCAATGGTGCCTCCATAAATCATTATTGACGGCCGATTCAAACGGCCCATTGCCATCAAAGCACCCGGCATGTTTTTATCACAACCCACAACTGCTATCAGCGCATCATAATACTGCGCGCCACAAATTGTTTCAATAGAGTCGGCAATCACTTCGCGGCTCACAAGAGAATAGCGCATGCCTTCAGTGCCGTTGCTCATGCCATCACTCACACCAATCGTATTGAAAATCAATCCGACTAATTCCTGATCCCATACGGCTTGTTTTACCTGTGTCGCAAGCGCATTCAGGTGCATGTTGCAAGAGTTGCCCTCAAAGCCGGTGCTCGCAATTCCTACCTGCGCTTTTTTCAAGTCGTGCTCATTCAGGCCAATAGCGTAAAGCATAGCCTGTGCACCCGGCAATGTCATGTCTTGTGTGATGGTGCGACTATGTCTATTGAGTTCCATTCTTTATTTCAGTCTTGGTCCTGATTAGTTAAACAATAACGTAAGCATGACTTTTTTCTGTCACCATATTTTGATAGGCTTCCTGCACAATTGCGCCCAACGATGTCTTCCACGATTTATTTAATTTTTCTCCTTCAATAGAACTGATCCCGACAATCCCTGCAGCAGTGCCGCAGAAGATCGCACTGTCGGCTTTAAATAATTCTTCGGGTTTGAAGAGTCTTTCCTTTACAGGCAATTCCAGTTCATGACAAATTTCCAATACAGTTTGACGAGTAATGCCTGGCAAAATATTACCTCGTGGTGGAGTGTAGAGTACTCCATCTTTTTCGTAGAAGAAATTTGCACCAGGGCCTTCGGCTACAAATCCGCTCGCGTCAAGCATCAGGGCCTCGTCAAATCCACGCTGCCGAGCTTCATTAGAGGCAAGAATAGAATTGACATAATGCCCGCATACTTTAGCATCTATAATTACGCTTTTGGGGTTAGGGCGCTGGTAAGATGAAATGCAAACGGATAATTGTCGATGGTTGAAATATTTGTCCCACTTCCATGCACATATCATCAATGTAGATTTCTGCGGAGATGTGAGAGTCATATTCTCACCGGCAATTACCAAAGGACGCAAGTAGGCGCTTGACAAATTATTTTTTTCCAAAATCTGATAGCTCAGCTGTGTGAGCTCTTCTGAACTATAATCGAAAGGGATGCTCATCAACTCACAACTTTTGCGCAAGCGATCGAAATGTTCGTAGGGCTTAAAAATTTTGGTACCGTTGATGGTATGATAGGAGCGAATGCCTTCAAAAACGCCGAGCCCGTAGTGAAGAGTTTGACTGTAAAGATCAGCACTGGCATCTTTCGCTTTAATAAATTGCCCGTCTAAAAAAAGTATAGTATCTTCGTTATAGTAATCCATAGGCCTTTAAAACAATCGTTAGTTTGCGTTAACCTCTATAAAACAAAACCGCCCCGATAATCGGGGCGGTTGATGATCTTTTTACAATATCACTACTACCCCGGTGAATGGAGAATAATAATAATAACGCTAACAAGCACAGACGCACTTCCGATGAGGGAAGCGAAATCTCTATTCTTCTTTATTGCATTGTGTTGAAGCATGATACAACGTTAGGAAAAATTATCGCAGATTGCGGTATGATACTCTAAAAAAATTTATGCATATAACAAATGTTAGGTAGTAAAGATCAGTGTGATTTTCTAATTTGACGATAACTTGACTTCAACAAAATAAACCCAATCATGATAAAGACTCTATTCTTTTTTCTTTTTATCACAAATATCGCGCTAGCCCAGAAGTATACCGGAGACAGTTGGGCTACAGTCACCAGCAAAGGCAGTGGCACACTCGGTGTTGTGTATTATCCACAGCCCGGTTTGATCTATGAAGAAGGCGGAAAGATAAAAGGAGTTTGTACTGAGATACTCAATGATTTTGTTGCTTATGTACAGACCAAGCATGGAAAGAAAATTACTGTTCAATATCTCGGAGCCGAAAAAGTGTACAGTGATTTTTTGAAAGTGTGTCAGACTACTCCGGACATTCTTGGAGTAACTAACGTGACGATAACTGAAGAAAGGAAAAAGCTGATGAAGTTTACCCCTCCGTTTCTATCCAACAAGGAAACTTTGATTACGCATAAGAATGCACCCACAGTAGAAAATCTTAAGGCATTGGGAACAGACTTGAAGGGGTATACTGCTGTTGCTCTCACAGGTAGTGTACACGTAAAATATATTGATCAACTGAAAAGAGACTATATGCCCGGACTCACAATTACCAATGGACCATCGGGTGGAGAGATTTTAAAACAAATCAGTGCCGATCCTAAGTTGTTCACGATTTTAGATTTTACCGAGTATGTTGACGCAACCAGAAAAGGACTTCCGGTGAAGTGGCAAAATGTACCTATCGGTGATCTGCAAGAGCTTGCATTTGCAATGTCTAAACAAACCGATTGGGATAAAATCTGGGCTGAGTTTCTCACGCCCGAATACCGAAAGAGTGAAAAGTATCGGAAAGTCATTGCTGCAAATCTTGGCGCTGCTTATTTAAGTATGTTGAAATAGGATTTTCTGGTTTGACGAAGCTCAAATTGTGGATTATCACACATTGATTAATCTGCACATTTGCTAATTTGCGTATCGACTAATTAACAAATCCATATGCAATACAACGTTACTGTGATCGGTTCCGGCCCCGGAGGATATGTAGCTGCCATTCGCTGCGCACAACTTGGTTTTAAAACGGCTATCGTCGAAAAATATAATACGCTGGGCGGCACGTGCCTCAATGTGGGTTGTATCCCGTCCAAGGCACTTCTCGATTCAACAGAGCACTTTCACAATGCAGCCCATACATTCAAAGAACACGGCATTGATATTTCTGAGCCAAAAGTGAACATCACACAAATGATTGCGCGCAAATCTGATGTGGTAAAACAAAATGTAGACGGCATCGCTTTTCTGATGAAGAAAAATAAAATCGATGTACTAACAGGGATAGGTTCGTTCGTTGACAGAAACACAATTAAGGTTACTGCTAAAGATGGAAAAGAAACAACGATTACCACTGATAACGTCATAATTGCGACGGGCTCAAAACCTACGCCACTGCCGTTTGCTCCATTCGACAAAAAAAGAATTATATCTAGTACAGAGGCGCTCGAACTCAAAGAAGTGCCCAAGCATTTGATCATCGTGGGCGGCGGTGTGATTGGAATGGAGCTCGGCTCAGTCTATGCACGTATTGGCTCGAAGGTTTCTGTCGTGGAGTTTTTAGATAGCCTTATCCCAACTATGGATGGCACGATGGGCAAAGAGTTATTAAAATCCACCAAGAAACTAGGAATGGATTTTTATCTAGGCCACAAAGTCACTGCACTAGAAAATAAGGGAAAAGAAGTAGTGTTGAAAGCTGAACCTAAAAACGGTGGTGCTGCAATTGAATTGAAAGGTGATTATTGTTTGGTTAGTGTCGGGCGCAGACCTTATACTGAGGGACTTGGTTTGGAAAAAATTGGAATAGAATTAGATAAAGGAAAAGTCCCGGTGGATGATCATCTCAAAACTAAGATCGATAATATATATGCGATTGGCGATGTGATCCGTGGCGCAATGCTGGCTCATAAAGCCGAAGAAGAAGGTGTGAATGTTGCAGAGCGCCTGGCTGGTCAAAAACCACATATAAATTATTTACTTATTCCGGGAGTTGTGTACACATGGCCGGAAGTGGCGAGTGTTGGCTATACCGAAGAGCAATTGAAGGAACAAAGTCGTGCTTATAAAATTGGAAACTTTCCATACAAAGCACTTGGGCGCGCGCGCGCGTCTATGGACATGGACGGGCTTGTAAAAATACTAGCCGACAAAGCTACCGATGAAATTTTAGGTGTGCATATTATTGGCGCCCGTGCTGCCGACATGATTGCAGCTGGTGTAGTAGCGATGGAATACCGCGCTTCGGCCGAAGATGTTTCAAGGATGAGTCACGCCCACCCAACGTATATGGAAGCAGTGAAAGAGGCATGCCTTGCTGCTACTGCCAACAGGCCAATACACATGTGATTTAGATCATTGAAAACTAAGCATTAAGGCTTGGAATGTTTTTCAAGCCTTTCTATTTTGTTGTATCAATTGAAAATTCACCAGCGCCCTCAATAAAATCGCTCCCACGATTGGCATTAAAAACACATTCAGCGACTGCGGTAAAAAATACCATAAGCCAAGCACAAGTGCACTTAAAATTGTCGTAACCAAAAAATAAGTTCCAAGCCATTTTGGTTTTTGTTTTCTTAGGAGAAAGATGGCGGCGACCACATGTGTCGGCAAAGCCCAGAGCAAATTAAAATTATTAGCCGCAGCCTTGTGGTCCGTTAGCGTCCAGAGCAAGAGCAATAAAATTCCAAGCAAGCCAAGAGTTGAAAATAAAACTACATCAAACCATCGCGATAGTTTTTTCGACTGCCAATCTCGCCATGTGAGAAGTGAGACGAAGCTTAAGAAAACTCCAAACACAATCCACGGGTGAACCCAATGAAAGGAAATTTTTTGAGGCGCGGATTCGAATGTGATTATTTTTTCTTTAACTAGGGCTGCACCCAAAGCTTTGTTCGTAGCGTGATCAAATGATGATTCAATGTAATCAGGCAGGAACATATATTCGAAAGGCAGCGCTTTTTTGTCCATGGGCAAACCCAAACAAATGTCAATACCCAAATCGCCCCACGGCTGCTGTGGAAGATAAAGATCAGTAAGATTACGAATCGTATAATCGGTTTTGATAAAACTGGAATCAAAAACAACATCGTCTTTTAGTACAGCTTTGAATGCATCACGCACTTTGGTAGCGCAATTATTATAGAAATAATCATAACGATAGGTTTGATTTTGAGGCTGCACATTTACCCAAAGAAAGTCAAAGATCGCCTGTGTTTGCTGTGGGTTTAGATTTATTACCTGTTCATGTACAAACCGGTTGTGTGCAATATAGTATTCACGAAAATCAGCGTAAGGGTAGGCTTCCACCATATAATACAAGTAACCTCTGGCGAAATTGAGATAGAAGTGTGGTTGGTTGAAATTGAAAACACCATAATTAAAAAATGCATCGAATTGAAGAAGCGAATCACGAACGCGAATTCCACTGTGACCAAACGCAGAATAAAGCTCCTCCTGACCCGGCCCAAACGTGATGACAGAGATTGTGGCCTTATTTGTAAGTTTAATCGGCTGTGCAAACCCAGTTACCGTAAGGACAACACCAAGAATCAATAGAGACTTTTTCATTTGGATAAAATAATGCCCAAGATAAAACAAATCGTTTTCGAAAAAGTAATTTTGATGCAATGAACCGCAAAATCACTGACGGCCTGAATTTTTTAAGTAAGCAAACGCTACCGCGGATGTCTACTATGGCCAGTTCGTTGTCAAGTTTTCGAATCTCGAAAGCCACAAGTCGTGTGAAACATACTGGAATGCCCATAAGTATTTCTATTGAACCCACAACATCGTGCAATTTGCGCTGCCCCGAATGTCCAAGCGGACTGCGTTCGTTCACCCGACCAACGGGAATGTTGAAAAAGGAATTGTTTGAATCGGTAATCGATCAACTAGCGCCAACACTTTCGTATTTGATTTTTTATTTTCAAGGTGAACCTTTTTTGAATCCGGCTTTGCTTGACATGGTTCATTACGCATCGAACAAAAAGATTTATACGGCGACTTCCACCAATGCCCATTATTTAAATGATGAAGCCGCCAGAAAAACAGTGGAATCGGGACTTGATCGGTTGATAATTTCAATTGATGGCACAACCCAAGACACATATCAATCTTATCGCATTGGTGGAAGGTTTGACAAAGTAATTGAAGGAACACAGAACATTCTGAAATGGAAGAAGGAACTGAAATCGAAAACGCCGCACGTTATCTTCCAATTTCTGGTTGTGCGGCCAAACGAACATCAGATAGACGAAGTTAAAACCTTGGCTCAAACCCTTGGCGTTGACGAAGTGAAATTGAAAACCGCTCAGATTTATGATTACGAAAATGGTTCGGATTTAATTCCACTCAACGAAAAATATTCCCGTTATAAAAAGAATAGCAACGGAACCTATGCTATTCGCAATGGATTGCTTGACCATTGCTGGAAGATGTGGCACAGCTGCGTAATAACTTGGGATGGGAAAGTGGTGCCTTGTTGCTTTGACAAAGACGCTCATTTTGCGCTCGGCGACTTAAATAAGAATTCTTTCAGGGAAATTTGGCAGGGAGAAAAGTATAATCAGTTTCGTAATTCACTCTTTACCTCACGTTCGGAAATAGAAATGTGCCGCAACTGCACTGAGGGGGCCAAAGTTTTTGCCTGATTTTGACGTTTGCCAAGCCCTATGGCAACGAGAGTACCAACGTGAAAAGAGAATCGGGTGACGAATACCTTACATTTTCAAACGTGCATGCAACCGCATCACAATTGAAAAGAAGACCGTGTAAAAAAGCACAACAGACAAACAGCACAAGTGGAACATAGCCCGCGAATTTAATTGTTGATACAAAGGACGTCTGATTTGATAAAGACGTACCGGCAGAGAAGCCCAAATTAATGCTGATGTAAGATTTTATGGCGCTTATTCCGATTTCACCCAACTAGGGCCAAAATTATACCCCCATTTGTATAACCCCTTGCAAAAATCGCCACTGTTAAACTTATATTGCGCGCTCATTAACATTAGATTATGATGAATTTGCGCGTGTGCCTTTTGGTTGTCCTGTTTGCTCAGGGCGTAGCTTTTGCCCAATCTAAAAACGAATCGGTGCCGCTGGATTGGTTTCTCAAGGATCCACTTCTGGACTCTGTTCAGGGGTTGAGCGTAGAAAAAACCTATACTACTATTTTGAAAGACCAGCCTTCGCGTGAAGTAATTGTAGCGGTTGTCGACTCCGGAATTGATATTGATCACGAAGATTTGAAAGATGTAATCTGGACTAATGCGCACGAAATTCCCGGTAACGGTATTGATGACGACAAGAACGGGTATATCGATGACGTACATGGGTGGAATTTTATCGGTGGGAAAAATGGCAATGTAGATGCTGATACTTATGAATTGACCAGAGAATTTATCCGGCTCAGCAAGAAATTTGAAAATGTAAAGGATGGTAAAGTAGCCAAGAAACAAAGAACAGAATACGAACAATACTTAAAGATAAAGGAGAAATATGAGCGCCTGAAATCCACTAATGAAGTGCAATACCAGAAGTATTCGGGTTATTATAACAACATGAAACAAAGCATCGACACATTGAAGGCGTTGATGAAAACGGATAAACTTTCGGCAGAAGACGTAAAAAAGTTTGAAACAAATGACCCTAATCTCCTTTTTGCGAAAGGATTTTTATTGCAACTCTATCGCAATGCAGGCGAAGACGCCGACCTTAATGAATATTTGAAAGAACTGAAAGAGGGAATGGATTACTTTGGCGTGATTGTTAAGTTTGGTTATAACGTAGATTTTGATTCACGCCAGATTGTAGGTGATCACTACGAGGACACACACGAAAAAAATTATGGCAACAATGACGTGAAAGGCCCAGACGCAACGCACGGCACCCATGTAGCCGGTATTATCGCTGCCAACCGAGCCAACAACATTGGTATTAAAGGAATTGCCGATCACGTAAAGATTATGGTAGTGCGTGCAGTGCCTAATGGTGATGAGCGCGACAAAGACATTGCCAACGCTATTATTTATGCTGTAGACAACGGGGCTCAGATTATCAATATGAGTTTTGGTAAAAAATTCTCACCCGAGAAAGAGGCTGTGGATCGTGCTGTAAAGTATGCCGAACAAAAAGGCGTTTTGATGGTGCATGCAGCCGGCAATGAAGGCGATAACCTTGATGTAGAAAAAAACTTCCCGACTCGCTTTTACCTTAATAATAAGGAAGCCAAAAACTGGGTGGAAGTCGGTGCATCCTCGTGGGGTACAGGTCAGGATTTTGTGGCCGATTTTTCCAATTATGGAAAGAAATCGGTTTCTTTTTTCTCGCCCGGGGTTCAGATATATTCTACTACACCCGGCAATACATACAAAAATGAAAGCGGCACCAGTATGGCCAGCCCCGCTGCTGCAGGTGTAGCTGCGTTGCTTATGTCTTATTTTCCCGAACTTACCGCCACGCAGGTCAAGGATATAATGATCAGGTCTACACGTAAATTTGATCAGCTGAAAGTACAGGAGCCTGGCGACAAAAAGGAAGTAGAATTTAGCCAGTTAAGCCTTTCCGGTGGATTGATCAATGCCTACGAGGCCGTAAAGATGGCTCAGGATATGAGAAACCAGAAGGCCGTAAAGTGAGGTACAAACCAGCATTTACATTATGATTATATTTGCAGCCTGCTTATGGCTCTCAACCCTAAATTATACGATGAAGTAACCCGGATTTTCACGGCCTACCTCGAAAAAAAAGAACTCAGAAGAACATCAGAACGCTACGCTATTCTCGAAGAGATATATTCGCTCACCGGGCACTTTGATGTAGAATCCCTCTATATCAGAATGAAAAATAAGAGTTATCGGGTAAGCCGTGCTACCGTTTATAATACACTCGATTTATTGGTGGAATGTGATTTGGTTAGTAAGCATCAGTTTGGCCAGAATCTCGCTCAGTATGAAAAATCATACGGCTATAAACAGCACGATCATCTTATTTGCACCGACTGTAGCAAAGTGATGGAGTTTTGCGATCCGCGAATTCAAAACATTCAAAACACAGTCGAAGAATTGCTGCATTTTAATGTGATGCACCATTCGTTAATTTTGTATGCTACCTGTAAAAAAGAAAATTGCGAAAACAAATTGTCATGAACTTTGCTCAAGAAATAAAAAACAAAACCCTCATCCTGCGTATCAGTGGCGATTTGATCGGTGAAGACAACGGTACGCAACTGGTGGCGGCTGTGAACGAAGCCATGAGCCATCTTGCTTTGACGTGCATCATTGATATCTCCGGGCTGCGCTACATCAATAGCAGTGGTATTGGCGTGCTGATTACAATTCTTACCAAATTTCGCAATAAAGGCGGCGAAGTTTATCTGATGAACCCGTCGGAAAGTGTAAAAAAACTCCTGATCATCACCAAACTCAACTCTATCTTCCAGATCATTCAATCGGAAGATGAAGCCA
>Ga0206902_10055_pt1 | contig 33445 bp, 15 predicted proteins | sample Alteio_BWOrgHeat_44_FD_153242 | JGI IMG/M metagenome (GOLD analysis project Ga0206902, IMG submission 153242) | Enriched cells from forest soil in Barre Woods Harvard Forest LTER site, Petersham, Massachusetts, United States -... | ecosystem: Environmental > Terrestrial > Soil > Temperate forest >... | reverse complement strand
TGTTTTGAGATTCTTCACTCAGGCAAACAAGTCTATTTTGAAAAGGGCGTTATATTTGGAGTTGAGAGGGTAGGAGATGAGAACGACACCAACAATAAGGTCATCTTCGGCCAAAGCATAGATGGTAAAGGACAACCAAACCTCATAATTTCAAGTCAAACTGGTTGCCATTGTTGCGAGGACTATCACATCTTCGAATTGGGGGACCAGTTCAGGCTCATTCAGGAGATTGAGACTACGATTGGAGGTCAGTTCAAGGATCTGCGGAATGACGGCGAGCTTGAACTGGTCATGTCGGATTCGGTCTTTGAGTATTGGCATTGTGGCGGAGCTTTCAATCCATATCCCACCATCATCCTGCGCTATCAAAATCATAAATACAGGCCGGACCTTGAACTGATGAGAAAACCCGCACCTTCTCAGACTGAACTATTGGCTGAGGCTGATGAATTTAAAGCTGAGTTTGCGGGCATTCAAAAGGATGAATTCTTTGATAAATGGATTGCTCCGTATCAGCTGTGGACGAAAATGCTGGATTTGATTTATAGTGGAAATGAGGCTGTTGCTTGGAAACTGTGCGATTTGAGTTGGCCCGTAGATCAGCCTGGGAAAGCAGAGTTTTTGAAGGAATTCAAAGAGCAGATGAAGACAAGTGCATATTACGGCTGGATTGAGAAGCTGAACTCTGAAAGTTAGCCTGGAGACGAAAATGAATATGTTTTGACAGAAGTTAGCTGGCGTACTTAGGGAAAATTAGAGGGAATTGTACGGAAGTAGTTTCGAGAAATGAATCTAATCAAGGATTGAGGCTCGTTGTGCCTAATGACATTCTAAAAATGGGTGATGAGTAACAAAACCGTGCAATGGTCTCTAAAACCTGTTCTTTTCAGATGATGGTTGTGATTATAATATCTTGGAATGGGCGCGGGCGATGTAGATGGCGATGGATATGAGGATTTATTGATTATAATCTCCACCTATAATCAAGTTGGGAGTGGTCGAGGGTATTGTGCCTGTGTTGTGAGCAGAACGGATACTGACCAACGGCAACTGAAAATTCACTAGGTTCATTTTTAATCCCGGCGGTGGAATTTCTTCTCCCTTTATTGAAGAAGAGAAGCGTAGGCCAAAAAAGCGAAAGATGAGCGTTCCGGGTAGAGCTAGAATCAATGCTGCTCGGAAAAAACGGAGGGTGAAATTAAAGACTGAAAAAAAGTTGAGATTCTTTTTGAGAATATTGAAGTGCAGTCCTTTTGGAGGACTGCATTTTTTGCTTATATCGGGAAAATGTGGTTAGGTGCAAAACCAATTTTCATAAAAAACACGACTTGTTTCGATGTAAATAACTTTTTTCAGAAAGTTCTTGAAACGTATTTGGGGAAGGGTATAAACGACTTTGTCGTTACAGCGTTTTATTGTCGTACCGTTAAGTTGGAAGGGTTGGGCAATATGAATTCGCAAGGTCAACGGTTTAAAGGGTTAACGGCTTTTGTGCTCCAAAGCCGCTCGTTAAAAAGCTATTTTCGCAGGGTTCAATTTCTTCTCTCACTTAAATTCCGTATGAAAACTCTTTGTGTCATTACCGCAACACTCTGCGTTGCCATTCGTGCTATACAAGGTCAACAAAGCCCCATAGAAATACCTGCCCCCGACACGCTGGTAACGAGCAATGGAGTGGCTGAACCAACACCCTATCAAGTTGTAAATCGCGGTGCCAATTTCAATATCTGGCAACGTACCGAATACGAGAAAACCCGCGACGGCTCCATTGTGCCCCATGTTCACTCCTACACCGAACTCGCTTCCGGTTTGAACTACCTTCAAAATGGTCAGTGGACCGATTCCAAGGAAGAGATTGATATTCAACCCGATGGCTCGGCGGCGGCGGTTTTCGGTGCCCATCAGAGTTATTTCCCTTCCGACATCTATCAGGGCGAAATCAAAGACATAGCGTGGGATGGTGTAGTTTTTGAAAGTCAGCCCGCTGCCCTTGCTTTTGACGACGGTTCCCATACCGTGATCATCGCCGTTCTGACCAATTCTGTCGGGCAAATCATCGAATCCAATCAAGTCATCTATACCAACGCCTTCGTCGGAACCGCCTCCTCGTTTAGCGCGGACCTGCTTTACTCATACGGAAAGGGGGGACTGGAGCAGGATGTCATCTTGCGCTCTTCGCCACCTTCGCCCGAAAGCCTCGGCCTGAGCCCGGATGCCCGGCTGCAGGTGCTTACCGAATTCTTCAATCCCCCGGAACCCACGCAACAGCCACTGTCGGGCGGTGGCGATACGGGTTTGAGTGATGTCATGCTGAAGTTTGGCGGCACAATCATGGGTCATGGCCGCGCATTCTTGATCGGGAACCAGCCTCGGGGCAGTTCACCAGATTCGCCCTCTCACTTCCGCGTGTACAAAACTTGGCTAGAAACCCAAGGCCGGACTCTCCTCATCGAGTCGGTTCCGCTGAGCCAGATCGCCGGCCAGCTTCAGTCACTGCCGGCCTCCTCCCGCAATTCAGTCAACTCTCGGACCAAATTTGCCCTGCGCGGGGCAACTGGCCACTACTACTTACCTCCCCAACGAATGGCAAATGCAGGACCACCCAAGAGCCACTTCGTGAAGTCCAACCCCGTCAGCCATCCTGGCTTCGTGCTCGATTACACCACCGTCAGCTCAGAGGCGACCAATTTCGTCTTCCAGGCAGATACCACATATCTGATCAGCGACCGGCTCCTTCTTGACGGCACAAACACATTCGAAGGAGGCACAGTCTTAAAATATGACCCTTCCGGAGTCTTGGACTGCGAAGGGTCTTTCCTCGTCTGTGACACCGGCCCTTACCGGCCAGCCATATTTACTTCTTCAGACGATGATTCTGTGGGTGAAACGATTTCATGGAGCAGCGGCAGTCCAAGCACAGGGGTATTCAACCCGATTTACTTCGATAACAATCCCGTTATGTTCAATTATTGCGAGTTCAGGTACGCTATCATCGCCCTTGACTTGAACAGTGACGATGCGGACATATGGAATTGCCAGTTTCTGGACTGCTATAATGCCCTCGCTCAGGAGGAGACTGGCTCACCGAACACCATTAGCCTGCACAACATACTCGCGGTGAACAATGCGACCGATAGCATAACCGTATTTGACAGTTCGGGAACCTTGACTGTGCGGGCGGAAAACGTGACCTCTGACTCCGCTTACTTTGTCAATTGGGGGTGGGCGGTCTCTGGAACGAATACAATGTGCCTGACCAACTGCATCATAAGAGGGAATTTCGACACGTCCGGAAACATAACCACCAATTCGACAGTCATTGATCCTTCCATCACCCCGTTTCAAACCGTTGGTGCCGCCAGCTACTATCTTAATGGCAGCACCTATCGGGGCATGGGCACTACCAATATCAGTCCAGATTTGCTAGCCAACTTGCGGCAAAAAACTACTTACCCGCCGGTTGTCTATTCCAATGTCACGTTTTCGGTGGTCACCAATTTCTCTCCTCAAGCACCGCGGGATACCAATGCCATGCCGGACATTGGATATCACTATGACCCACTGGACTATGTGTTTGGCAACGTTTCAGTTGCCACCAATATCAGCTTCGCTGCCGGCACGGCGGTCGGCTGGTTTGATTCCAGCGGCTTCGGCCTTAAATTGAGTGATAAAATCACCGTCAGCTTCAACGGCACCGCCACCGCACCCTGCATTTTTGCGCACTTTTCCACGGTTCAAGAGCAAAACCTGCCATCTTGGACCGGCGCTAGCTGGGTTTGGTTCGGCATGTCGGCCAATGGTAGTGCCCAAGACTTGGCTGATGCCGCCCTCATCAGCCCAAATTTCACTCATTTCTATTGCCTGGCCCAAACACATGATTTCTTTCGCGACTATACCGCTCAACTCCGGTTCTGGGCTCAAAATTGCGAGCTTTATAGTTGTGGCGTAGGTGCCTATAGCGTGGGCATCTGCCTGACCAATTGCCTGCTCGACCGCATGTACGTTGGAGTCCAGGGCACCTGTTGTGCGCAACTGGCCTTAAACAACTGTACCATGTTTGGGGGAACACTTTTGAATACAGGTGCTGGTAGCTGGCCTACAACTATTACTAATTCCGTCTTCGATCATGTGACCTTCTCCATGAATTCATCTGGTTTAAGCTGCGATTACAACGCGTTTGCCACCAACAACACCCGGCTGCCGGTTTCCGCCCCACACGATATTTACCGCACCAATTTCAACTGGCAATCCAGTTGGTTTGGTGACTTTTATCTCCCGTCCAGTTCCCCGTTGAGCAATGTCGGCAGCACCAACGCCAATCTGCTCAGCCTCTACCATTTCACCACCCAGACCAATCAAGTTAAAGAAACAAATTCCATCGTGGACATCGGTTACCACTACGTCACGACGGACGGAAACGGCAATCCTTTGGACACCAATGGCGATGGTGTTCCCGACTATCTGGAAGATACCAATGGCAATGGTCTGGTCGATCCCGGCGAGCTTCCTTGGACGCTGGGAATCGTTCGACAACCCCAGAGTATCAACGTCGTCCAGGGGCAAAACGCGACCTTCTCGGTATTGGCGGGTGGAATCGGGCCATTCACCTATCAGTGGCTGTCAAATTCTATCGCCCTACCTGGAGCAAACAGTTCGACCTACACGAAATTGGTTGCTCTGCTGTCAGATGAAGCCAGTTACTCGGTCGTGGTCAGCAATACAACTGCTTCTGTGACCAGTTCGATTGCAGTGCTGCAAGTGACTGTGCCCCCGGTTTTGACCAATTCTCCGGTCAGCCAGACAGTCATTCAGGGAACGAATGTATATTTTGCAGTCGGAGTGGCCGGAAATTATTTGGCATACCAATGGTATGCAGGTAGTACGCCTTTGAATGATGGCTCGCGGGTTTCTGGTTCAAGATCCAGCACCCTGGTCATTTCAAATGTGATCGGGACCGATACAGCAAGCTACACAATCGTGGCTACAAATCTATTCGGCAGCGTGAATGCTACGGCATCGCTGACCGTGATTACCAACCCCGGCATCATGTCCTCACCTACCAATACTACCGCCATTCAGTCCGATGATGTTACCTTTAGCGTGAATGCCTCAGGACAGGATTTAGGATATCAGTGGTCGGCCACCAACGGCGTTTTCACTAATGGCATTCCTGGGGCAAATATGAGCACCTACACCAAACTGGTCGTGCAGACCAATGACGCCGGTTGGTACTCAGTCGCCGTCACCAATGTGGCTGGTGCAACAAACGTTACAGCCAAACTGGATGTGATTGTCCCGCCTTGGATCAGCCAACAGCCAGCGAGCACCACGGCGGCTCAGGGAGCCAATGTGACACTCAACGTCACTGCTTCTGGTACTACGAATTTGACCTATCAATGGTTTAAAAACGGAACCAACGCGATCTCATGGGCGACAAACACTTCCATGACACTGACCAACGTACAGGCATCAGACGCCGCAGGATATTCTGTATTGGTGACGAATATTGCCGGAACCAACATGAGCGCCTGGGCGTGGCTCAGTGTCAATCTGACTGGTGGTACTACGACCAATGGGTGGGGTAGTGGCGGCAGCGCGCCAACTCCCTTGCCAATGATCTCAATGATTGGACCAACCAATGCTTCGCCGGCAAATCCCGCAGTATATTTGTGGGGGCCCCCAATTTCAATTCGGGCAAGTGCGTCCAGCCTATACAGCTATATCACAAATGTGGCTTTTTATTTCACCGGCACGAACTTCGGAACCAATTTCATGCTGGCGGGCACTGCTGTGCCAGGAGCAAATGGAAAATTCGCGCTGGCCTGGACGAATTCACTGAAAGGCACAAACATTTTGAAGGCCCGCGCGTGGGACAACAATGGCAATACCAATGACTCACAGCTTGTGTACGTGATCATGGCTGTGCCGCCGGGCATCTCCGCTGGTCCGAACCAAACCGTTGTCTGGACGGAAGGTTCCAGCGGCACCAACCTATTGATGAGCGGCAGCATATCGGACGACGGATATCCATTCTCTCTGGTGACCAATGTGCAATGGAGCGTCCTGAGCGGCAACGGGGCATATGTGACATTTTCGAATTCGAATTCTCTGACAACGCCGGTCACCTTCACAACCAACGGCACATTCCAGCTTCGACTTCGCGTGGACAATAATTTCGCCACCAACTACGACGATTGCACAATCTACATCAACCGCCATCCGTTGCTCCATTTCAACTTCCCAACCAATGGCGAGACGTTTTTAACAGGCACGCCGGTCGTGTTGGATGCCACTGCGCTTCCGTGGGATGGCACCATCACCAACGTGACTTTCTATTCTGGCACCAATTTTACAACCATCGGCACTGGCATCCAGAGCGTGAACAACACCTACACCTATGCCTGGTACGACGCCCCGTTGTGGACCAATGTCGTCTCCGTTATAGCGAAAGACACTAACGGGCTAATGTCCACGTCAACGATTTCCATGACAGTTTTCCCCCCATTGGCTGTTCAATTCGTCGCTCCCACAAATGGACAATTGTTTGTCTTGTCCCCGACAAACGTTGTGCTGAGTGCGCAAGCGGTCAGTTATGTGGGAGCAAACGTGACAAACGTGGTCTTCTCCAACCAGTTCGGCCTTGTGGGCGGAGGAACCTTGGCCACAAATTCAGTCTATCAGTTCTTGTGGCAAGATGTGACCAATGGCAGCTATACCTTGGATGTGCTTGCCACCGATGACGCAGGGCATATGGCAACCAACCAAGTTACCATCACCGTGAATGCCATGCCCACTGTGAGCATCATCACACCAACCAACGTACAATCCTACCTTGAAGTGACAAACGTCACTCTCACAGCGCGGGCCTTTGATGCCGAGGATGGTACAAACGTCGCCGTTGGGTTCTACTTCACAAATTCTCTCATCGGTTGGGCCACAAACATCCCCGGCACAAACCTCTTCAGAGTCACTTGGGCCAACCGATCCGCCGGTAATTACCCAATAGTTGCTGTTGCCACCGACACGCGCGGCGCGAGTACAGCTTCGGCCATTGGGATGTTCAAAGTAACATCGACGAATACCTTGCCATCCATAGCGATTACCTATCCCACGAATGGTGAAGTAACAATCCCTTGTGGGAGCATAACTATCTTGGCCACTGCTGCCAACGGATCGGGCTCAGTCACCAATGTTCAATTTTTCCTCAATGGCATTTCTGTGGGTGCCAGTTCAGAAAGTCCTTATACCTGCACCTTGTCAGATTGTCTGCCGGGAACAAATATTCTCGTCGCAGTCGCATATGATACTTTGGGAGCCTCCGCAGCATCTGCATCTATCACAAATATCGTCAAATCAGAAATTCCAACAGCAGGAAGTGGTTTTTGGGATCCTACATTTGCTAATCCTGGCAGCCCGCTTACAGACGATCCGTTTGGTGTGGGAGGTTTTTTTGGATATTCGGAATGGTTTGGTCAAGCCCTTATAACCTGCGAAAACGATCTGTATTTGCAAGGAAATATATATTCATTCAACAATACTAATTTGGAAGACAGCTATGGCCTGTTAAAATGGGATGGTACGAACTGGACCTCTATCATACCAGATGACTTCGAATGGTGGAACCACCCTGTCGGCTCGGTGGTCAGTGACGCCGGAGGGTATGCAATGGCGGTTCAAGGGACTAACGTTTTTGTTGTAGATGCTTGGGGCCGGCTCTGGATGTGGAATGGAAGTTTATGGACTGATATGGACATCGCTCTGAAAGGTGGCTTTGGTGAAACCGCTCAATTCGGAGCAGCTTATTGCATGGCATTTTCCGGCTCTGACCTTTATATCGGCGGCGATTTTAATAGCGTTGATTCCACCGCCGATCCAAAGGGTCCAGGATCTCTCGGCTACCTGATCAGGGTCACTCTCACCAATTCGGTTCCTACAATCAGCGCGGTTCCTACAATTGGCGAAGGAGCAACCAATTATCTGACTCAGCCGGTTTATGCAATGGCAATCTGGAACAATTCATTGTACATCGGTGGAGATTTCACCGGCATTGGAAGCCATACCAATGTCAATTTCATCGCTAAACGTCAAAACGATGATTGGGTAGGTCTCGATGCTGGCGTAAAGCGCAATGATGGAACATATGATGATATGGTCCGCGCAATAACACCGGCTGACAATCAATTGTTTATCGGCGGCTATTTTGACGTGGCTGGCAATATTACCAATGCCAATGGAATCGCGTCGTGGAATGGGACGAACTGGTTTGCTGTTGGAGGCGGGGTAAGCGGCGGGCATACGAATATTTTTCAAGACGATGCCCCCGGCGATCTTCCTTCCGTGATGATGGGGATAACTGGACAATCTACAAATGATTATGATACTTATGATTATGCAAGCCCAACATACAAGATGCACCCAGGCATCAATTCCATTGCGGTTCATTGTCACAAATTGTTCGTCACCGGTAACTTTACCAACGTCCTGAACGGAACAAATGCCGTTCCCGCCAATTACGTCGCTGAAGCTACCTGGGATGAAAATTCACAAACTTGGACTTGGTCGGATTTGGATGGAGGCGTTTCGACAGCCGAGCCCGATGCGCTGGATAAAATTTGCGTCCCAACGTTGGCAATAATGGATAATCCGGATGGGAGCTATGACGTTTTTGTTGCTGGTTCTTTCGATACGGTCGGTTCTTATTCTGCAATAAGTGGCTGCGTGGCCCGCTGGAACGTCGGTGGCACCCCTCCGGATGAGGTACCAGTGGTCGCGGTCACAAATCCACCCAGCGGCACTTCGTTCACCAACGACCCGGCTCATCCAACAACCATTTATCTCGCGGCAAAGGCGTCTAGCATTTACACGAACATTGACCATGTGGATTTTTATGTCGATGGAATTGATGTCGGTTACACGACGAACTCTGGCAGCTTGCACGAGTACAACTGGTACAACCCCGCCAAAGGAGCCCATCTAATCAAGGCCGTTGCCATCGATGACGCAAGTATGCCAGGCGAGTCCCAGTCGATCATAGTGATTATAAAAAGCACGAATAATCCTGTGGATGCTGTCAATGACCAATATAATGTTGCGGCAAACGGCCCGGCTGTCACCTTGAACGTTCTGACCAATGATTCGCCGGCCAACGATCTAAAAATCAGTTCTGTATACCAATATAGCAAAAGCTACGGAATCGTAACGGTCGGTTTTTCAGGGCAGTACCTGGCGTATGCTCCATTTAAGAATACCTACGGCACAGACATATTTTACTACACCGTAACAAACGGTTCGGGCGCTGTGGATTCCGCCTCGGTGACGGTGAATATTCTGGCAGCTCCTCAGGTGACTATCAACATGCCGGCCGATCAACAGAGAATTCCCGTGCCTGCCTCACCTTTGATTGTCACGGGTACGTCGTTCGCATGGAATGGTGGCGGTTCTGTCACAAATATAGATCTCCTGACCATTTCATCGGATGGCCTTACTTCTACGAATCAGGTGCCCGCTAATGGCATATTCAGCTTCAATTGGACCAACTCCACCACCGGATGGTACACTTTTGTTGCCGTCGCGACGGACGCAAACGGCATTACGAATGCCTCGGAATCGGTCACCGTCGCGCTATACGACAGCAATGCTGCGCCCCATAATCTCACGGCCGTCTTTTCCAACCTTGTTCCCGCTACAAATTCCGAGGGTGAATTCACCGTTGACGTGGATCCGGTGATCACCCAGGGGATTTTTGATCTGCAAGGCCACGCTGCGGACTCCATCATCACCAATCCGGTCTCTTACAAGTTGATGCTATATCAGCCGAACCAGGGCGTGGCCGGCGCGACTGATGATCCGCACCAGCAGGCGGCGCTGTATGCCTCCACGCCTCCTTTTGCCGATGTGACGCCCGGACTTTTGAATGCCCAGGGATTCCATATCGGCGGTGACAATAACGGTGATCTCGGGCAGCTCAATCTCTCTGGTGTGCCGAATGGCGTCTATGAACTTGTATTGCAAGTGCGTGGCGGCTCGGATGTGACGAACAGCATGGTGGAGATCCAGCTTGAATCCCAACTCAAGATCGGTCAATTCAGCTTCAGCCAGCAAGATATGGTCCTTCCGGTCAATGGCATTCCCATTACCGTTACCCGTACCTATAACTCACTCAATCCAAACTCGGGCGACTTTGGCTACAGTTGGACCTTTGCTTTGAACAGCATGAATGTTCAACTGGATGAGAGTCGTGAAAACATGACCATTGGCGGGGCGGATGCGCCATTTTCCAGCGGCGAAAATTCACCTGATGGCCGGCCTCAAACGGTCAGTATTCGTAACGGCGGTGGCTGGGATGTCACCCTCACCTTGCCTGATGGGCGACAGGCCACCTTTGCCTTTTCGATGACATCAGACCTCTATTTAGGCACCGCCCAATGGACCGGACCGGCTTGGGCTCACGCTGACCTGACTCCCATCGACCCGGCATCGGCCACCATTAATTTTGTCAATTCTCCTCCGTCCTGGGGCGATATGCAAAATCTCTCGGGAATGAGCGCTCCCTTCCAATATCAGGATTTCCCCGGCTGGATTTTGACCACCCAACCGGATGGCACCCAGTATTACCTCACGCGAGGCGCACCCAAAAATGTGGTTTTTGAAGATCCCGATAACGCCGGAAATTATATTTCCGCCCGGGTTTATGGTCCGCCGACCTTGAGCAAAATCGTCGAACGCTCCGGCGACACCATCGTCATCAATACCAATAGCATTTATCATCAGGACAGCCACGGCATAAATCGGACCGTAAATTTTGAGCGGGATAGCCAGGGCCGGATCATTGCTGTCTTTGATCCCAACACTGGAACCAACGGTCTACCCACCGTCCAATATGTTTACAACCAGAATACCGGCAATCTCATCTGGGTCGAGCATCTCGTGAACGCCACTACCGGCACCTACACCACCAACAAATACCATTACGACAATCCCAACTTCCCGCATTACATCACGAGCATCGAAAACGCTGATGGCGTTCCGGTAGCTCGGAATTTTTACGATGATAGCGGCAGACTGATTGCCGTACAGGATGCTAACGGCAATACAACTCAGTTCATTCACAACCTGACCAACAACATGGATGTGATCATTGACCGGTTGGGGCACACCAACACCTATGTTTATGACCTCCAGGGCAATGTCATCGCGCAGACTAACCAACTCGGCCAAATCACTGAGATGGCTTATGACGAAAATAATAATAAAACCAACGAAATCACATTCCTCGGCAACCAGCCCTATGCCACCAACAGCTCTGTGTACGACCCCAACCTCAACGTGGTACTCCTTTCCACCGATCCACTCGGACACACCAACTCATTTACTTACGATGATTTTGGAAACGTGCTGACCAGCACAGATGCTCGCGGTAATACGACCACCAATGCTTACGACCCCGGCACGGGTGAACTCGTCAGCACGTCTGATGCGCTTGGCGACACGACCACAAATACCTACAGCGGCGGATTGCTGGTCAGTAGTACGGATGCCATTGGCACCACGACGGTCAATTCCTACGACTCTTCAGAAAATCTTACTGGCACAGCCACCTTCGATGCCGCGAACATCGTCCTAAGCACAAACTCCTTTACCTACGATGACAATGGCAACCGCCTCACATCCACCGTTTGGCGTCACGTGAATGGCACTTGGGTCGGCGCGACCACCACCAACATTTATGACGCCATGAACCGTGTGGTGCAGACCATCAATCCCGATGGCGGCACAAACACGGTGATTTATGATCCAACCGGCAAACAACAGGCCACCATTGATCCACTAGGCCATACGACCAGCTATACCTACGACAGCCAGGGTCGCCTCATCTTGACCACGTATCCCGACAATACAACTGAATCCTCCGCCTACGACCCCAATGGCAACCGGACGAACAGCATTGACCGCAATGGTCATGCGACCACCTACGTTTATGACGCATTGAATCGGCTGGCGGAAACCATCTATGCCGATGGTAGCACCAATGCCACCGTTTACGACGGTGTGGGCCGGGTGGCCCAGAACATTGACGCCCTTGGCAACATCACTGGCTACGGTTACGACGCCGCCGGCCGCCGTTTGGTGATGACCAACGCGGTGGGCACATCCGTCCAAATGATCTCCAGCTACGCCTACGATGCCAATGGTAACCAAACCGCGTTCACCGACGCGAATAATCATACCACCACCAGCGTGTATGACGCCCTAAACTGTCAGGTGCAAACCATCTATGCAGACGGCACCACCGAAGAAACTGTTTGCGATGCCGGTGGTCGCAAGGTGGCTTCCACAAATCAGGATGGCATCGTCACCTTGTTCGGCTACGACGGCGCTGGCCGTTTGACCTCAGTGACCAATGCTCTTTTGGCTGTCACCCACTATCAGTTCGATGAAGCTGGCAATGAAATAGCTCAAATTGACGCCTTGAACCGAACCAATACGTACAGCTTCGATGGCCTGAATCGGCGTATCGCCCATTCCATGCCCGGCGGTCAGGCTGAAGGTTTTGCCTATGATCTGGTCGGTAATTTGCACTATAGCACCAATTTCAATGGGGCCGTCATCACCAATCAGTACGATGCCAACAATCACCTGACCAATGTCACCGCTGCTGGCTACCATGTTATCTATACCTACACTGCCACTGGCCAGCGGCAAACGATGAATGATCCCAGCGGCAATACTACCTACACCTACGACAATCGCGACCGACTATTGACTAAAACCGAACAATGGACCAACGGTCCGAATTTAAATTTAAATTATGGCTATAATGCCAACGGGGAGATTTCAAATATCTGGTCAAGCACCACCGGAGGGATAAATCTCAAATATACCTATGATTCATTAAACCGCCTGACCAACGTACTGGCTAATGGCAATCAGGCCGCCGGCTATGCATTTGATCTGGTTGGAAATTTGCAAAAACTGAGACAGGGAAATGGGGTCACCAACTTTTATCAATATGATGCATTGAATCGGCTGACAAATTTGGTATGGAAAACCAATGGAACAGTGCTGGCCAGTTTTGGATATCAGTTGGGGTTATCGGGTACGCGTACTGCCATGATGGAAACGAATAACGGAACTGCCCACACCTACACATGGAACTACGACAAGCTGTACCGACTGACAAATGAAACCATTAGCATTTTGGGAACAGTAGGATACGATTACGACACAGTTGGCAATCGCCTTGGGCGTGCATCAACCGTCACCATCATCAATCCCGCCAGCTATGCCTACAACACCAATGACTGGCTGACGAGCGATGCCTTCGACGCGAATGGAAATACGATTACCAACGGAGGCACGAATTACCAGTATGACGTAATGAACCGGCTGGTGAATATGAACAGCGGACATGTAGTACTGGCGTACGATGGAGACGGAAATAGGGTATCAAAGATCGTAGATGGAATGACAAACTATTACCTCGTGGATGAGGAAAACCCGAGCGAATATGCGCAAGTGATGGAGGAACATCAAGGTACGAGTCTAATAAACTTTTATAATTACGGCATAAGTTTAATTAGTCAAGTGCAGCCAGCTTTAGCTACAAATTATTACGGCTGTGATGGGCATGGGAGTGTGCGATTCTTAACAAGAGAAATTGGCAGCGTCACCGACACATATACGTACGATGCCTATGGGCAAATTATTGGTGGGGCTGCTTCGACACCGAACAACTATTTGTATGGTGGGCAACAGTTCGATTCTGACTTGGAATTATATTACATTCGTGCACGCTATTTGGACACAGATCTTGGAAGGTTTTGGTCGAGAGATTCATACGAAGGGAATTCTGAGGATCCGCTATCACTGCATAAATACCTTTATTGTGAAGGAAACCCTATTTCACGGATAGATTTAGACGGTCATGATGATGCTGCTGAAGAGTTGGAAGCGGCCGGTCTCGAAGCTGAAGGAATTGTTTTTGAAGCAACAGTCGAGCGGTCCATAATAATGGAGGAAAGAGCCATCCTTGAGAAAGTTGAGAGCTTGACATACAATCAAGTGCGTCAGAGCTTGCGCTTCACCGATAGAATGACAAAAAGAGAATTTAGTAAATTAATAGAAAACGTGAAAAAAGATGGCTTCAATAACAAAACCATAAAGTTTGTAAAAGATGGCGAAGACAGGTACATTGTTGACGGAAATAATCGTATACGCGTCGCTCAAAAATTGGGACGAACCGACGAACTAAATTTTGAAGAAACAGAACTACCCTTTAATCAGAACTTTCAAACGATTGATCAAGTTATTGCAGCTTGGGCGGAAAACGCCTCTGGATTTTAATTAAAAATAGTGGTCATGGCCATTTACCAATTTAAAATGATGCTGATTCCGGAAGTATCGCTCCGCGCACAATTCGGCGCCATTCCAATGTTCATCGAAGAAGACATGGCAGAGAACTTTCCGTGGTGGAATGGTGTTTCTTCACCGTTGAATCTTAAAGAAAAGGTCGGTTGCATCTTGCCGAGAATTGCTTCTTGGTCGGAAGCCATGGAAATTTGGGGCAACGAACACAGCAACGCTATTCTGATAGGTTATGATGATGCAAATAAGATCGAATTCATCTCAACTCGAATTGATGCGAGATGCATTTCTTTTCCATTTTTAACGGATATTTGCAAACTTGGCGCAGAATTAAAGTGTGTATTTATGACAATGGAGTTCAAGTTGATTGAATCTGATGAAATTGCTGTCATTGCAGCTATAAATAATTCTGCAGCTGTAAAGTTTGTTAAAGATCCGCTTTCCACTTTGCGCAATTTGAAGAATGATTAATTTAATACTCTATTTGCCAGGTTAAGATACTAGTGTAGTGTCAGTGGCAATTTGCTAGACCTCTGGTACAGCACCAGCGGCGGTGTGACCAAAGCGTACAAATATGACCCGTTGAACCGCCTGACGAATGTACTGGTCAACGGTGCTCAAGCTTCTGAGCTACGCTTTTGATCTGGCTGGCAATTTGCAGGCGATGCGATACGGTAATGGCGTGACGAATCTTTACCAGTACGATTCGCTCAATCGCCTGACGAATGCCGCGTGGAAGCTGAATGCGAGCACGCTGGCTAGTTTTTACTATCAACTGGGCCTCACCGGCAACCGCACCAATCTCATTGAAAACGTCAACAACACGGCTCGGACCAACCAATGGCAATATGACCCGTTGTACCGCTTGACCAATGAACTGATTAAAACCACGATCACCGCTACACTCGGGTATGGCTACGATGCGGTGGGCAACCGAACCAACCGCGTGGTAAGCAATGTTGGCCTGACCAATCAAAGCTTCAGTTATACAACCAACGACTGGCTGACCTCAGACAGCTACGACAGCAACGGAAACACCACCAACTCCGGCACCAGCGCGTATCACTACGATGTCCTGAACCATCTGACCAACCTCAACAACTCCGTTTACATAACGTACAACGGAGATGGAGACCGGATGAGTAAGACGGTGGGCGGCACAACAAACTACTATTTGGTAGATGATCGGAATCTCAGCGGATATGCGCAAGTAGTGGAGGAATACCAAGGCTCCAATTTGATCAAAATCTATAATTATGGTCTAAACCTGATCAGCCAGCGCGTCCCAGGAACCAGCACGAACTATTTCGTCTACGATGGCCAGGGTTCCACCCGCTTGCTGGCAGACGCAGGAGGCAATGTGGCCAACACATTCACATACGACGCCTATGGAAATCTAATCGCTTCAAACGCCACTCCTCAGGCAGCTTATCTGTACTGCGGTCAACAGTTCGACCCCGATTTGGGCCAATTATACAATCGCGCCCGCTATCTGAATTTGAATATTGGCAGATTCTGGACGATGGACACGTTTGCTGGCAATAATCAAGATCCGGTGAGTTTACATCGGTATCAGTACTGTAAAGACAACCCGATAAACGAAGTCGATCCGAGTGGCTTGGTTTCATACGTTTGCTTTGATACTGTAGGCTGGTCAGATTTTGGCCATGTAGGTTTAATAACACACAATCCCAAGACTGGGGTTTACGCTCGGTTTGACTATGCGCACGGACACGAGGCTGAAAGGTTCAGTTTCAATGCCAAAAGCTTATTTCGTGGGTATGGAATATTGTTTATTATCCCAGATAAATACGATTTAGTCCTAAACAAGGCTCGGCAAAATTTTGTGCCAAAGCCTGGTGACTCAACAATGGAAAATAATTGTCTAACATCTGTTCAGGCTATATTTGATGCAGCGAAAGTTCCTTTTCCCGGCGAGGGTTCGTTATATCCAAATATGTGGTTGTCGGCGTTTTGGAATGCTAATTACGGATATATTCTTGTTGAAAATAGAGCTGCTAATTGGATCCAAAAAACGCTAATAAGAGGTGATACTCTCGGAATCGGCTTTGTGCCGGGAACTGGTGCGATGTATGTGGAGTTTTAAATAATGAAAAAAAAGCGATTCATTTTCATATGCGCAATCATCGGGTTCGTTGCTGGTCTTTTGGCTTGTTTTATTTTTAATAAAATCAGGGCTTTTAATGAGTCGTCAAGTAAATCTGAGGTGAATTGGCTGATTTGTACTCGGGTTAATATGGATATAATATCTGACGCGCTTGCAAAATATATTCAAACTAATAGCGCAACAAATAAGATAGAATTGAAAGCGCTTGTTCAAGCTGGACTTCTTCCTGAGTGGTCTGAAATTTATGCTTGTCCATCTGAGTTTAACGGGCTTGTACTTCGCAGTAACTACGATGATGCATTCAGGGTGAACGTTTTTTCAAAGTCGATTGTTGCTGTATATTACACAAACTCTTCTTATTATGTAGAAGAGCTGTCAAATGCTTTTCGGATTCGATGCCGCTTTCATACTAATGAACTAAACTATGTGGTAGATAAAAAAGCCAAAAATTAGTTTAGCTGTATTGCTATGCTTTTAGCGAAGTTCCTGCAACGTTTTAACTTGATGTTGATTTTGTTGTTCATGGTGAGTTCTTACGCAAATACGGGTTGTATTCTTTGTTGGATAGTGTAAATGTTACGATATATGTGAAATTCCTGGCTTAAAGTTTGATCCGGCCTGCAGGCTTGGTTCGTGCATATTCTAAATTCGGCCAATCTATTGAGCCGGCATTGACTGAGCCAACTTCATATTTTTCCAGCCCCTTTGCCCTGTCTTTTCCTCGATCTGCAAATCATTCCTTAGAGCACAATTGAACTGATCTCTAATCAATGGTGCCACTACAGCCTTAAAATCGCCGCGTTGGATGTCAGGAAGGTTACGCTGCTTCAATAACGCACGGAAAACAGAATAGGCTTCCTGTAATTTTAAAATCTGCCCTGGTTCTGCGGTTAGTAAAGAATCCACAAAATGCCTGGCTACTCTCTCCAACACTTCCACTCCCTTAATTCTTGTATGCGGACTTGTTGGGCTAAAGAACGATGAATCGGCCGCTAAAACTGATTTTGCCCTTTGAACGACGGATTTAGCATATGTGTCTTTTCTAAATTCTACGCATAGGTTTAGCTTGTTGTTCTCTTCTGGAATCTCTTGGGCGCATTTCATCAACATAGCTCTGTATAGGTTTTGCAGCTTTTCTGGTGAGGTTGGCTTGTACACCTTTTCCATAGGCTCAAAGTAGTAGAATTGCATGTCAGGTTCGTAATAAATCACTGAATGCCCTAATTTCGGATTTCCACCCAACATCTGAGCGAAAAAGTCGATGTTGATGCAGATTGGCGTGATTCTGCTAAAACCATCAAAACTGGATTCTTTCAACTCTACGAATGGGACTCCGTGTTTCAGTGCTAAAGGAAATCGCTCCCCAAACCACACGGAAGCGGTAATGGGCTGCTCCTTTTGAAAGTGAGCGAACTGACCTTTACTGGGCTCGTTTAATTGGAGTAAGCCTGATACCATAAAAGAATCTCCTGGTTAGTAGGTAGTTTAGGATTGTTGGGTTCAATTGATCTGAGGAATTGAAGGGTCCACTCTGATTCTAGGTACTGTTTATGCGCCTCGTTTAATTGATCGAGGCGCTTTAAATGGGGGTTGTTCTGATTCATATACTATAGATTAAATTGTGTGTTCTATACATTTTGTGCTCTTCTCGGCCGCTCGTTCCTCTCTGTCTTTGCGAACTAAACTGCGCAATTCTCTACGGCTGATCGCTGATACTTCTCTCAATACCTCTTCCATGTCGGTTTCCCTGGGTTTGCACATTTTTTTACACTCCTGATTTGAATAGCCCAAGGACTTCAACCCTATCCATTTCTCCGATCTGTGCAATTGTGTGTTGGGGAGGTTGGCGTAGTAGTGGTAAAGCCTGACTCGATCTTGGAATTCCTCCCAGTTTGGTTCAGGGTCTTCTTTAGCCGTATCGTCATTCTTGATCATAAATCTAGTGTCCTTATAGTTGTGCTTCAGTTTTCTCTTCAATCGGCAACGGAGTGAATTGAGGAATTTGGCTATGCGATCGCCGCTCCGTCGTTTCGCCAGATGGCAGGGGCAAGCCACGAGGAGTCAGCGTAGGAGGCTTCGCGCTAACGCGACTGCGCCGGGATTGAGTTTAGGACGCATAACTAAACCTTGGCTCTGCGGAGGGCTGGCATGACGGACCAGCCGGCGCTACGCTTCTCAGTGATCGCCGGTGCGGCTCGCACTTGCGAGGCTGGGCGCCGGCTTTGCTTCCGTGGCTTCACACAACACATATTGTGTGTTCGGTCATTCGTACCTCATTCCCACATAAATTCTGCTCGTGCCGACAACTCCCCGCCGGGCGGGACCCTTCGGCACGGAATTTATGTCACACAATATGGCGTTGTGTGCAGACCCGCTGCTACGTTGTCACGCTGACTGCTACCCGCCGTCCCCGGCGGCACGCGGCCACCCGCCGCGTGGCAGTCACCGCGCCAACTTGCAGGCATCCGTCACGCCAGCCCTCCGCTGCCGCCGCCTTCGGCCTTTTGGCGGGAAAACCCGCCCCTTTTCCATTGCCTAAATCTCCCGGCGGCTTACGATGTCAAACAATCAAGATGACACTGGGAACCCGTCATTGGAAGGTCGATGGAAACGGCTGAGACATAGTGCTTCATGCCTGAAACCCCCGAACAATTCGCCCGCCAGCAGATCGACGATCAACTCGTCGCCTGTGGTTGGATTGTGCAGGAGAAAAGTGCCATAAACCTCTCCGCTGGACGCGGCGTAGCCATTTGTGAACTCTCGTTCGCCACCGGCGAACCCGATTACACCCTGTTTGTAGACGGTAAAGCTCTCGGAACAGTTGAAGCCAAGCCCGAAGGTTACACCCTCACGGGCGTCGAGGAACAGTCCACCAAATACGTTGCCGGCGTTCCCTCCGGCCTGCCCGCATGGCGCAAGCCCCTTTCGTTCAGCTACGAAGCCACCGGCAAAGAAACCCGTTTCACGAATCGCCTGGATCCCGACCCGCGCAGCCGGAACGTCTTCGCGTTCCACCGGCCCGAAACCCTGCTCACCTGGGTGCAGCAGGACCAGCAACTCGCCCAGCGGCTCCGCGAATTTCCGCCGCTGCCCCGCGCCGGTCTGTGGCCCGCCCAGTTTGAAGCCATCACCAATCTCGAAAAATCTTTCGCTACCGGCCATCGCCGCGCCCTGATCCAGATGGCCACCGGCTCCGGCAAGACCTTTACCGCCGTCAACTTCATCTATCGCCTCCTCAAACAGACCAGCATTAAGACGCGGATTCTATTTCTGGTGGATCGCGGCACTCTTGGCGATCAGACGCTCGGGGAGTTTCAAGATTTTGTCTCGCCACTGAATCAGCGTAAATTCACCGAGGAATATATCGTCCAGCACTTGAGCAGCAACAAGCTGGACAGCTCCGCCCGCGTTGTCATCGGCACCATCCAGCGCGTTTACTCCATGCTCAAGGGCGAGAAAGACCCGGCACCCGATCTGGACGACCTCTCCGTTGATGCCGCCGAAACCCTGTACAAAGAGCCTGTGCCAGTCGAGTACAACCCTGATTTCCCAATCGAAGAATTCGATTTCATCATAACGGATGAATGTCATCGCTCCATCTACAACCTCTGGCGCCAGGTGCTTGATTACTTCGATGCCTCCATCATCGGCCTCACCGCCACGCCATCCAAGCAGACCTTCGGCTATTTCCAGCAAAATCTCGTGATGGAATACAGCCATGAAAAGGCCGTCGCCGATAATGTAAACGTGGGATGCGACATCTATCGTATCCATACCGCTATTACCCAGGGCGGCTCGAAAGTCGAAGCTGGGTTCTACGTGGACAAGCGCGAACGGCAGACCCGCCAAATCCGCTGGGAACAGCTCGACCAGCCTCTCGTCTATGTCGCCGGCGACCTCGATAGCGCCGTCGTCGCCCCGGATCAGATTCGTACCGTGCTTGCCACGTTTCGGGATAAAGTCTTTACAGAATTGTTTCCCGGCCGGCCGGATGTGCCTAAAACCCTCATTTTTGCCAAGGATGACAGCCACGCGGACGACATCGTGAACATTTGCCGCGACGTATTCGGCAAGGGTATCGACTTCTGTCAGAAAATCACCTATCGCACCGGTTACACCCGCATCGTTGAAGTGATAAAGAAGGCGGATGGCACCCAGGGGGAAAGGTTCACCTGGCAGCGCAATAAAAAGGACGTCACCGGCAAAGACACGCTCAGTGCTTTTCGAAACAGCTACAATCCCCGCATCGCCGTTACCGTGGACATGATTGCCACCGGTACTGATGTCAAACCATTGGAGATCGTTTTCTTCATGCGTAGCGTTGCTTCCAAAAATTTCTTTGAGCAGATGAAAGGCCGTGGGGTGCGCGTGATTACGGAAACCGAGATGGAACAGGTTAATCCCGGCGTTAAACGCAAAACTCACTGCGTCATCGTGGACGCTGTCGGCGTTTGTGAGCGGGTGCAGACTGAATCCCGGCCGTTGGAGAAGAAACCAACCGTGAGCTTCGATAAACTTCTGGATGCCGCTGCCTTGGGCACCACGGAAGTCGCCGCCGTCGAATCCCTCGCCGGTCGCCTTATCCGCCTCGAACGTCGTTTGAATGCCGAAGTTGAAGCCGAAGTGGTGCAAACCGCCAAAGGCCAGACGCTTTCCCAGATTTCCAAAGGCATGTTGAGCGCCATTGACCCGGACGAAATCCTGGCGCAAGTCAAACAGGGCAAAGGGGAATATCACGAGCCGGACGCCAAAGAGCTTGATTCCGTCCGCGAAGCGCGCATCAAGCATGCCCTCGCGCCGCTCGCCTCCAACCCCGATCTCCGTAATCTGCTCAAGAAAATCGCCAAGGCCGGCGACCAGACCATCGACGTCATTTCCCGCGATACCCTCCTGTACGCCGGCCCGGCGCAATCCACCACGCAGAACAATAGCGAGATTGCTAAATCTTTCCGCGAATATATCAATCTGCACAAGGCCGAGATCACCGCCCTTCAGATTCTCTACAGCCGCCCCTACCGGCAGCGCCTTACCGAGCCGATGCTCAAGGAGCTGGAAAAGAAACTCCGCGACAACCATGCCGCGTGGACCGAGGACCGGCTTTGGGACGCCTTCGCCGCCGCCGCCCCCGGCAAGGTCAAAGGCCGCTCCCAGGCAGGACGATTTGCCGACCTCGTTGCTCTCGTTCGCTTCGCGCTGGAGCAACAGCCCGTGCTCACACCTTTTTCTGATTCCGTATCGGAACGCTTCAACGAATGGCTCATGAACAAGGCCAAGGTAGGAGTAAAATTTCAGCCGGAACAGCTCGCCTGGCTCAATCTGATCCGCGACCACATCGCCACGGCCATCAGTATCGAGCCGGAAGATTTGGAACTGTCACCCTTCAACCAGCGCGGCGGCTTGGGCAAAGCGCATCAACTCTTCGGTGAACAACTGCCCAAATTGCTCGATGAACTCAATGAGGTGCTGTCCGTGTGATATGACGAGTATGAGCAAACGACTATTTGCCGACCAAGAGCTCACCACGGTGCTCAATGCGCAAGCAGAGAAAGCTCGCAAGGAGATTGACATATCAGAAGAAGATTACATTCTGAATGTTTCAGAAACAGACTTTGTGACGCACCTTGTTTCAAAGTACAAAGTAAATGCTCTTCATCTTGGAGAACCTTTCATGCTGGAACCAAAAGAAGTTGATGTTGACGTGGGCAATGATCCTATGTGGGGGATGCGCCCTGGTCGCAATACAAGAGTAAAGGGTTGCCGCGTTGATATCCATATCCCATTTTCTGGCGACAAGATCCTTTTTCTCTGCCAACCATCTATTTTTACGATGAGCCGACCTTTGGCTGAAATAGGCTATGACTACGTTGCACTCAGCTACACAAATGCCGGCGAGCTAAATCCGGATACTGTGAAAATGCTTTTTGAACGTGACTTGGAACAGATCCGATTCTACGTGAAGAATGTAGAGTCCGAATGTGAAGGCTTTAATTCCCGGCTGAAAGGCTCAATTAAACAAATGCTCAGCAGCAGGAAGACCCGTATACTGAAGAATAGGCAAGCCGGGCTAAGCATCGGTTTACCTCTTCCACGCCGCGCGGATGCACCGCAAACCTACACAGTCCCAGGCATCGCACGAAATCCTGAAATTCAAAGACCCATCGTCACCGAAAAAGGGTTCGCGCCGGAGCCGACATTGGCCGAGCAAGAGTACGAACATATTTTATCCATCATCCGCAATATGGTGAGCGTGATGGAGCGGAGCCCTAAGGCTTTCATCCACATGGGTGAAGAAGACCTTCGCACTCATTTTTTGGTCCAACTCAACGGCCAGTATCAAGGACGCGCTACAGGCGAGACGTTCAACTATAACGGGAAAACGGACATTCTCATTCGGGAGGGAGACCGGAATGTTTTCATCGCCGAATGCAAGATTTGGAAAGGTGAAACAGAACTACTCGCAGCAATCGACCAAATCCTTAGTTATTTGCATTGGCGCGACACAAAAACCGCCCTTTTAGTTTTCAACCGTAACAAATCGTTTTCAGATGTTCTCGCCAAAATTGCATCTATTGTCCGGGGCCACAAGTGCTGCAAGCGATTGATAAAACAGGTCGGCGAGACCGAGTGGCGTTTTCTTTTCCACAATCCGGGCGATGCGAATCGTGAATTACAGGTGGCTATGATGCTATTTGACGTCCCAAAGGAGGCTACATGAGCACAACCGCTGTTCTTCCTGAAGGCTGGGCTGAAACAACTTTTGGGACTGTTATCTCCAATGTCTCTATCAGCGAGAAGAAGCTGCCCAAAGGGCAGTATTCAGAATCAGGAAGGTTTCCTGTTGTAGATCAAGGGCGACAGTTCATTGGCGGCTATACTGACGATGAAGAGAAGGTTGTATCAGATGATTTGCCTGTGTTGGTATTTGGTGATCACACACGAGTTTTCAAATTCTTAAATCAACCATTCGTGCCCGGCGCTGATGGCATAAAAGTGTTGAAGCCGCTCGGCGTAAACCCAAAATGGCTATATCAAATAGCACACGCTCTCGATTTTCCGGACAAGGGCTACGCACGGCATTTCCAGCATCTAAAGGCTGCTAAACTGCTTATTCCGCCACTGCCCGAACAGCAGCGGATCGTGGCAGAGATTGAAAAGCAATTCACGCGGCTGGAGGCGGGAGTGGTCGCGTTGCGGCGGGTACAGGCCAACCTCAAACGCTACCGCGCCGCCGTCCTCAAGGCCGCCTGCGAAGGCAAACTTGTCCCCACCGAAGCCGCATTGGCCAAAACCGAAAAGAGAAAGGCTAAATTCGAGACCGGCGAAGAATTGCTTACCCGGATTCTCACCGAGCGCCGCCACAACTGGCAGGGCCGCGGCAAATACAAAGAACCCACTGCCCTCGATGCAGCTAATCTTCCATCGCTTCCCGGTGGTTGGGTGTGGGCATCCGCTGATCAACTAACCTCGCTTGTGACCAGCGGCTCTAGGGGCTGGGCTGAATTCTATTCAGACACCGGGCCACTCTTCATCCGTGCCCAAGATATCAAGACTGACTCATTGAAGCTGAAGGGAGTTGCGCGAGTAACGTTGCCAGCGAAAGCAGAAGGCATGCGGAGTTCAGTCGAGAACGGCGACCTACTGATAACAATTACAGGCGCAAACGTGACCAAATCCGCAATCGTCCACGGCCTTTCGGAACTGGCGTTCGTGAGTCAACATGTCGCGTTGCTCAAGCCAGTTTGCCGAGAAGCGGCATCGTTCCACTTCCTCTGGATCGTTTCTCCCGCCCATGGCCGAAAGTTTTTGGAGAAGTGGGCATACGGCGCGGGGAAACCCGGACTGAGTCTTGAGCAGGTTCGTAACTTGCCCATTGCACTCCCCCCGCTGGCCGAGCAGACACGAATCGTGGCAGAAGTGGAGCGGCGGTTGAGCGTGGTGGAAGAATTGGAGGCGGCAGTTTCCGCCAACCTCCAGCGCGCCACCCGCCTCCGCCAGTCCATCCTTCAAAGAGCGTTTACAGGAGAATTGACCAAATAAATGAAAATCAAAACGATTCGCATTCAAAATTTTCGGAGCTTCGAGGACGAGACGATTCAATTAAATCGTTATTCATGCTTTGTTGGTCCAAATGGAGCGGGGAAATCCTCTATTCTTGCGGCGCTCAACGTGTTTTTCCGTGAACAATCTGGTTCACCAACTGACGTTACGGCCCTCATGGATGAAGATTATTTTTCAAAGAATACAGCAAATCCAGTCCGCATAACAGTCACGTTCGACAATTTGAACCAGTTAGCACAGACTGAACTTTCGGCTTACGTCCGCCAGAACGAACTTGTTGTTACCGTAGAAGCTGTATTCGATTCAAATTCAGGTGTTGGAACTCTTCGACATTTCGGGCAGCGCGCAGGCATGGCTCAATTCCGCCGTTTCTTTGAGGCTGAGAAAGCTGGGATGAAAGCTGGCGAACTGGCCACAATATATGAGGGCCTTCGTCAGCAATTTACGGATTTGCCTGCGGCACGCTCCAAAGACGATAAAGCAGCGGCACTTCGGGCATTCGAAACTGGCCACACTGAACTTTGCACGCTGATTCCAAGCGAAGACAATTTCTACGGAGTAAATAGTACAGGTAAGCTTGCGGCCTTTGTCCAGTGGGTATATGTGCCAGCTGTAAAAGATGCGGGTGAAGAAGCACAGGAAGCTAAAAACACAGCACTTGGGAAACTGATAGCACGTGCAGTAAGGACACGCACAAATTTTGAAGCCGAGCTGGAAACGCTCAAGCAACAAACACTCTTGAGTTATCGTGAACTACTTGAACGCAATCAAGCAAGTCTCACCGTAATTTCACAGGCATTACAACGGAGACTCGAATCATGGGCTCATCCAAATGTTCGTCTTGGAATGGAATGGCTGTCAGACCCGAACAAATCTGTTTTGATCCAACAGCCGGTTGCTGGTATAAAAACAGGTGAGGGTGACTTTCTTGGGAGCCTTTCGCGAATGGGACACGGATTGCAGCGTTCATATTTACTCGCTTTGTTGCAAGAGCTTGCTGGCTCAGAAGCGCAGGATGCTCCCACTCTGATACTTGGATGCGAAGAGCCGGAGCTTTATCAACACCCGCCTCAAGCCCGGCATCTAGCAGACGTTTTCAGCGAGCTCGCAAATGGAAACAACCAAATTCTCGTAACCACGCACGCCCCGCTATTTGTAAGCGGTGAAGGATTTGAGAACACACGGTTGGTTCGTCGGCCCAATCCCAACGCCGGAACTTCAGTTCGTTCGCTTACATTCACCAATCTTTGCCTTCGTATTCGCGCCGCGTTAAGGGAAGATCCCTCGCGCAGGATTGAAGGTTTGATAGCAAAAATTCATCAAGCGCTACAGCCGGCAATCGCCGAAATGTTTTTTGCCCGTGTGCCCGTGCTCGTTGAAGGCCTCGAAGACGTATCATATATCACAACCGAACTCCACTTGGCGAACCAGTGGCCTGAGTTCCGGCGACTTGGTTGCCACCTTATCCCCGTGAACGGAAAGGACAAATTAATTCAGCCTCTGGCAATCGCAGTGGAACTCGACGTCCCAGTATTTGTTATGTTTGACGCAGACGGTGATACTCAGCGACCTGAGCACCGTATCAAGCACGAACGCGACAATCTTGCACTCCTTTCGCTGCTTCGTACCGAGGGCAATCCGTTTCCACCAGCGCCAGTCTGCACAGGTAATTACGCCATATGGCATACGAATCTCACAGAAGTTGTTAAGGGCGATTTCGGAACACATTACACCCGAATTACAAATGCGGCGCGGGTAAATTACGCTCAAGAGGGGGGCTTGGAAAAAAATGAACTGTTCATTGCTGATTGGCTGACAGCTGGAAGAAGTGAGAGACTTTCGTCTCCGAATTTGGCGCAGTTATGTCAGAGTATCTTGGCCTTTGCCAGAAACGTTTAACAGTCATCGTCAACCATGTATACCGCGCTATTTTCGGAATTCAGTTACGGTTACGCTATGACGGATAATATTTTGCACAATGGTCTACCGGCAACTTCGTCAGCACCAGTGTTTCCGTCATTGATAGCCGAAGGCTCATCAGGAGGTGGCTACGACGTGCAAATTCCACTAAATCCCGTTGCGCTGTTCCTTCAGTTTAAGATTCCCCAGGTAGTGCGGCGCAGAAGCCTCAAAATGCCGGACGGCTTTACCAAACCGTATTTGCGAATGCATCTGCGGACCAAAAGACCGAATCAGCACAGACTGCTTCTCGACTTGGAAGCGAGTGGAAAAGTGGTCGCATATGCAACGCCTGACTTCTGGCAAACATCTGAACTCGATGCGTATTTTACGGCCCAAGTAGTTCATCTACGAACACGCTATTTTGCGCCTTCTGATTTTGGCGCGTTGGACGACAATGCGCATCAAGTGGCTTATTGCACGGGCAATCCAACGGCTTGGCTCTTCTCCCAGCCATATAAACTGGCCAATAGGTCTGACAGTGAAGGATTTGGGCTGCGCATCTCAGCCGCAGTGCAGAAGGCGCGTAAACAAGAGCCTTTGAATTTTCTATATGGCCTAAGCGAGACAATTCACGAACTGACACAGTCCAAGCGTCAAACAAAATCAAGCGCCGATCCTTCTGTTGGCATTGAGCCGCAGAAATCATCGATGCGCGAAGGTGAGTATTCTAAAGTCACGCTAGCAGCTCGCGAAGTTGCTTACCTCGCCCAAGTTCGTTTGGGCTGCACATTAGTTATCACTGGAAGAAAAGAATAATGTCAAATCCCGCGCCACAACTCGTCCAAAAACTCTGGAACTATTGCAACATCCTTCGGGATGACGGTCTATCTTACGGCGATTACGTCGAGCAGTTGACGTTTCTCTTGTTCCTGAAAATGGCGGATGAGCAGTCCAAGCCGCCGTTCAACAAGCCATCGCCCATTCCCTGTGGCAAAGACTGGCCGTCGTTGCTGGCCAAGGATGGCGACGAACTCGAAACCCACTACCGCCATACCCTAGAGGAACTCGGGAAGAGCACAGGCATGTTGGGCGTCATTTTCCGTAAGGCCCAAAACAAGATTCAGGATCCGGCCAAACTTCGTCGGCTCATCATGGACCTGATTGATAAAGAGCAATGGTCCAGCCTCTCCACCGATGTAAAGGGCGACGCCTACGAAGGCTTGCTGCAAAAGAACGCCGAAGACGTCAAAGGCGGTGCCGGTCAATATTTCACCCCGCGCCCGCTCATCGCCGCCATGGTGGATGTCGTGCGTCCCGAACCGGGGCAGGCCATCTGTGATCCGGCCTGCGGTACCGGCGGCTTCCTGCTCGCCGCCCATGATTACCTGGCCAAGCACCATTCACTGGACCGGGCACAAAAGAAAAAGCTCAAAAGCGGCACATTCTTCGGCATTGAATTGGTGGACAGCGTCACGCGCCTTTGCGCCATGAACCTGCTATTGCACGGCATCGGCGGGGAGTCCGAGGAAGATTTGCCCGTCATCAGCAAGGACGCCCTCGCCGGAAAGCATGGCGAATATGAGATCGTCCTCGCCAATCCGCCGTTCGGCAAAAAAAGCAGCGTCACCATCGTCAACGATGCCGGCGAATCTTCCAAGGAATCGCTCATCATCAATCGTGACGACTTCTGGGCCAGCACCAGCAACAAACAGCTTAATTTCCTCCAGCACATCTTCACCATCCTGAAACAACACGGCCGCGCGGCCGTCGTCCTGCCAGACAACGTGCTTTTTGAAGGCGGCGCCGGCGAGACCGTCCGGCGTGAACTGCTCAAGCAGACGGACGTCCACACCCTCCTCCGTTTGCCCACCGGCATCTTTTACGCCCAGGGCGTCAAGGCCAACGTCCTGTTTTTTGACCGCAAACCCGCCCAGGAAAAGCCATGGACACAAAAGCTCTGGATTTACGATCTGCGCACCAATCTCCATTTCACCCTCAAGGAAAACACTCTCAAGCGTAGCGACCTCGACGATTTCGTAGCCTGCTACAACCCCAAAAACCGTCACCAGCGCAAACCGACGTGGTCGGAACAAAGCCCGCAAGGCCGCTGGCGCGCCTACGAATACGAAGAACTGGCGAAGCGCGACAAAGTGAACCTGGACATCTTCTGGCTGAAAGACGATGCCCTGGAAGAAAGCGCCAACCTGCCCGCCCCTGAAATCATCGCCCAGGAAATCACCGACGATCTGGAAGCCGCCCTCGAACAATTCGCCACCATCGCCGAAGATCTTAAAAAGTAGACCGGCGACCTACAAATGCATCCAGAGAGCCTAATTTAAGATTATGAGTACGCAGCCACTTGGAAGATTGCAAAAAGTAGATCTACGAACCGCGTGGACATCAGAATCAAGCGGCTTCACGCCATGGCTGGCCCAGGAAGAGAATCTGAAGCTGCTGGGCGAAGCCATCGGAATAGAGCTGGAGTTGGAATCACAAGAAAAGGAGGTGGGTCCATTTCGGGCAGACATTCTGTGCAAAGACACTGCCAATGACAATTGGGTCCTTATTGAGAATCAATTGGAGCGTACCGACCATATTCATTTGGGCCAGTTGATTACCTACGCCGCCGGACTGAACGCGGTGACGATAGTATGGATCGCGGAGCGTTTCACAGAAGAACATCGAGCAGCCATGGATTGGCTCAATGAGCGGACCGATGAGAAAATAAATTTATTCGGCTTGGAAATCGAGCTTTGGCGCATAGGAGATTCACCCATCGCCCCGAAGTTCAATATAATTAGTCAGCCCAACGACTGGTCGCGTACGGTCCAGCAGGCAGCCGCCGCGGCGGTCGGAGTTTCGGAGCACAAGCAACTGCAGCTCCGGTTTTGGACAGCTTTCAAGAAATACATGGAGGATAAAGGTAGTTTTGTACGCTGCCAAAAGCCATTGCCACAGCATTGGACTAACCATGCGATCGGTCGATCTGGGGTACATCTCAATTCGATTGTTTCGACGTGGAATTCAGAAACGAACGTCAAAGGCTCGGAAATCCGCGCCCAACTTTACATTGACGGACCAGACGCCAAACAAGAATTTGCCGCGCTCGAAAAACAGAAGGTTACCATTGAAAAGTCCCTCGGGTTTCCGCTGGCATGGCATAATCCCGCGAACAAGGTGATGTGTCGCCTCTCCACGCGAAAGGACGCGGATTTTCTAAATGAGGCGCTCTGGCTTCAGCAGTTCGAGTGGCTACGCGAGCGACTTGAAACGATGCACAAAGTATTCGCTCCCATCATGAAAACCTTGCAAATAGAGCAGAGCGATTCAAATGATATTACGGGGACAGCATAGAGACGGCAGTTCACCTTTTATATGGCTTCGCCGAGCCGGTGCTTCAATTTGTGCTCCGCTTCTTCACGCCGCGTTGCGGGCATGAGTCGGTAGGTGCAAAAGCTCCCTACCAACTGTTAAAACAGGACGGTTCGTGTATAGTATCAAAGGAGGTTGGTGGATATGATTTGTCCTCACTGCAAAGCTCAGTGCAAGAAATATGGTTTTTTCGGTCGCGGAGAACGCTGCCAGCGTTACCATTGCAATTCATGTCGGAAAACCTTCTCTGACATTTCTCACCGGCCGCTAGGCAGGCTCAAAACGCCGCTCAAAAAGGCGACGCGAATCATAAACCTCCTGGTTGAAGGCATGGGCATCCGAGCGACGGCACGGATCACCAAAACGCATTCAAACACTATTCAGGCAGTATCGGCGGTGGCGGGAAGCAAATCTGCCTTTCTGCTCGACAAGATGGTGCGCGAGGTAAATTTCCCTTTCATCCAGGTTGACGAGATGTTTTGTTTTGTCGGTTGCAAAGAAAAAAACAACCTGTCCGGAGACCCAGATCGAGGACGCCAATCCATTTTTCTCGGCGTGGACGCCGATAGCAAGTTTATCATCAATTGGACGATCGGCAAGCGCACTTCCCGCACCATCGAGAAATATATGCAGGACTTGAAATTGCGGGTCGCGCGACCGTTCCAGTTATCCACGGACGGCTACGACCTTTTTGAAGATGAGGTCAAATGGGCGTTTTATGGCGAAGCCAGCTACGGCCAGGTGACCAAAAAATTCATTCATCCCAGAGCGAAGGATTCAAATACGGCGGAGGGGCGTTATGAGCCAAGCCGGGTGAAGACCATCTATAAACGGCAGGTTTTCGGACCGGTTCGATTTGACAAAATAAGCACCTCCTACATTGACCGGACGCATTTGAACTTACGCCTCTTTAACCGCCGATTGACCCGCCTGACGTTGGGGTTTTCCAAAAAACTTGAACAGCTCAAGAATTCCGTGGCACTTTCCATCGCTCACTACAATTTTTGCCGGATCCATCATTCACTTCGGGGCGAAACTCCGGCGATGGCGGCGAGATTAACCGACCATGTATGGTCCATCGCCGAGCTTTTGACCGAATCAGGTCAGATCGGTTCCGAGAAATGGATTTGTCCTTTGCTTGAACGTACCGTTTCACCCCCGCTTAAAAATAGCTCAAAGCGGCATAACAGCACCGTGAATGTCCACTTTTGTAGCAATTCCCACGGACCCGAGTTAGCCAATGCGGTAAACCACGCTTTTAGGGTGGCTTCGCCGCGCTGATGCTTTGATTTGTGCTCCGCTTCTTCACGCCGCGCTTCCGCGCAAATCCACGGACCTTGCCACAATTAGCTTTGATTCGGCTAATAGTATTCTTTAGTGTTACAGACGCTAAGCACGTTAAATTCAGAATTTGGTTGTCAAATTCATGCCGGCAGAAATGGAAGAAAAGCGCAGCTTTGACGGCGTTCTGGCGCACACAAGGAAAGCTTGAGACTTGAGAATGTATCTTGAGCGAATGTGATCAAAAAGTGAAACAAGTGCCGCAACGGGTTCCTAATTATTTATGAAAATGATCCAAGCAATCATAAAACCGTTCAAACTGGAGGAAGTCAAAGATGCCCTGTCAGAGATCGGTATTGAAGGTCTGACGGTCTGTGAAGTCAAAGGATTCGGGCGTCAGGGGGGCCACACTGAAATTTACAGGGGAAGTGAGTATACGGTCGCTTTTTTGCCAAAAATCAGCGTAATTCTTGTGATACCAGATGACAGAGTGAGCGCTGCTTTAGAGGCAATTACCGTCGCAGCAAGAACCGGGAAGATAGGCGATGGCAAAATTTTTGTCACTCCAGTAGAAACACAATTAAGAATCAGAACTGGTGAAATAATCTCCGATGATGGAGTATCCTTTCCAAAGTGGGCTCAAAACCTGAGAAGTTATGCGCCGTATTTGGAACCACCGCTACGGACCCCAATGCCGGAAGCTACTCGGGATCACGAAGAATCAAAATTGGATATCCTTCGAGTTCTACGGGACCTTGATTTTGACGTGTCGCCGGGTGAGACCATTAAAGGTTCACTCGTGGATTTTAAGCTTTTGCGTGAGGGAAAAACCACCCTGGTTATTTATCGGCCTGAGCCAAAAGATCTCGACGTGAACTATATTTCGGGCGTCGGAGAACCTTGGTTTGAAAGAATGATCATCTGCCATGGTATAACTTTGGAAATAGCCAAACGTTGTGTCTCTCAATCCATTCAGCTGTTGACCAGGACACAGTTGGAATCAAAACTCCAACAGCACCTCAAGTCGAAGAAATCAGAAAACAATGCACTTCGACTGCCAAATATAAGCGCCGGTTCAATCGAACGTCTGGTCATCGGCAATTCTACCGAAGATCGCAGTACAAAATTAAATGCGCAATCAATTGATGGGGCTCAAATTTTGACTGGTGACAAATCTTCCGGCCAAAATCAGACCAAGCTTGAAAGCTCGAAGGAGTCAGTTGGATTGATTCTGCAGGAGTTAAGAAAATTGTTAACCGAGCTTCAGGCTAGCGGGGCAGAAAGCACGAGCTGCGATTTGGCGGTGAAGGCAGTTTCAGATATCGAAAAGTCCACGCAAAAGCCTGTTGATACGGAGGGCAAAAAAGATTCTGCCCGCGCCCTTGATATTTTGAAGGGCACTGCGGTAGCCATTGGCAATATGGGTGATATTGCAAATAAATTTCAGAAACTACTTGGACTGCTTCAGCCCGCATTGAACACACTTTTTGAAGTCATTAATTAAATAACCGATGGTATAGAGGCCGTCCTCGAACAATTCTTCACCATAAGTGAGTAAACAGAGATCAGATTCATTAGGGTGGCTCCGCCGCGCTAACGCTTTAATTTGTGCTCCGCTTCCTCCATCTCCTTACCAAACGTCTCCCTATCGCAAAATTCATCAGCAAACTCAAAGGCTCTAGTCGGCATGACTTTTCTATCTTTTTCTATCATCAAAAACGACTTTTCTTGCATTTTCCAGCATCTTGACGAAAACGCTAAAAACCATTGTAACCATTGATTCTATTGAACATCTAGTGTTTTCAATGAGTTGGTGATTTTGGCCATTTAGAGTTCAAATCTCCCCGCCCCGACCATTTTTAAAGGGTTTTTCGAAGCATTGATATTTTTCCATCCCTTATCTGCCTGCAGGGAAATGTTTCCTGGTTGCTTTCAGGCAGCGGTCTGTTTTTGAAATGTCTCCACCGTATCGGCAAGTGAGGTGAGACGGTCTATGCCACCCAGCCGGGACTCCACTCCCTCGCCACGTAATCGTTCGCGGACTGATGAATGCGCCTCCACGGCTTGCACCCGGATACCAGTCGCGGCGAGGTCATCTGCCAGGCTCCCCAACATTTGCGCGCTGTGCAAGTCCACACGCGGAGACGCAGAAAGGTCCAGCACGACCAGCTTCGGCGGCGTGGCTTCAGCGTGAACCCGGTCTAAAATGGTGTCCCGCACATGGTCCATGTTGAAATAAATCAGCCCTGACTCCGGACGAAAAATCAACACGCCGGGAATCTGCTCATTTTCCGGGTGGCGCCCCGCATCCGAGAATCGTCGTGTGCCGGGGATGCGGCC
>Ga0206902_10035_pt2 | contig 33449 bp, 26 predicted proteins | sample Alteio_BWOrgHeat_44_FD_153242 | JGI IMG/M metagenome (GOLD analysis project Ga0206902, IMG submission 153242) | Enriched cells from forest soil in Barre Woods Harvard Forest LTER site, Petersham, Massachusetts, United States -... | ecosystem: Environmental > Terrestrial > Soil > Temperate forest >... | reverse complement strand
AGATTTCAGATTTCAGATTTCAGATTTTCTTTAGGGTGCTTCCCTTTTTTTCCAAATCTGATATAAGGAAATTTTGGCCCGCATCAACGAGAGACTATGCACATCATACACATCGCATCGGAGTTGGCTCCATTAGCAAAAGTCGGAGGCCTAGCAGACGTTCTTCTAGGGTTAACCAGAGAGCTCTCTTGGAAAGGCCATGATGTCGACATCATCATTCCGAAATACGACTGCATGGATAGCAACGAGATACGCGATCTTACAGTTGTTTATCCGGATCTCATGTCATTTTATGAAGGAAAATGGTTCCCCAATACGGTGTGGATGGGGTGGGTAGAAAACTTACGCGTCTATTTCATCGAGCCACATCATCCACGCTATTTTTTCAATCGAGGCTGTTTTTACGGCTGTGAAGATGATACAGAAAGGTTTCTCTATTTCTCTCGCGCTGCTTTAGAATTTTTGTTTAAAAAGCAGATTCGTCCAAATATCATTCATGTGCACGATTGGCAGATGGCAATTATCCCTGTACTTTATCACGATATGTACGAAAAGATAGGCTATCAAGATGTGAAATTTGTGCTGACTATCCATAATATGGAATATCAAGGCAGATGCTCTAAAACAGATCTAGAACGTATTGGACTGAAAGACCCTTCGTATGATACTCCGGACAAAATGCAAGATCCGATCTATCCTGAAGCGTTAAATCTATTGAAAGGGGGCATTGTTTATGCCGACTTCGTCACAACAGTGTCTCCTACCTATGCTCAAGAGGTAAAAACTGAAAAAGGCGGCATGGGTTTAGATAAAGTGTTGATCAAATATGAGAAGAAATTCAAAGGCATTCTTAATGGTTTGGATTACTCATATTGGAATCCTGAAATTGACCGTTATCTGCCTGTCCATTACTCCTCGCGCGAAATGCCGGCGAATAAAAAAGATCGCAATACGTTAGATAAAAAAGGATACATAAAAAAGCTGGCGCGCGAGCGTTTGTTGCTTGCTGAAGCACATAAACCATTTGTGGGATGTGTGGCAAGGCTGGTACCGCAGAAAGGCATCGATCTGATTAAGTTTGCGATCCAGTACGTTGTGGACAAAGGAGGGCAGTTTATTTTGCTCGGTTCCAGTCCGATTCCAAGCATTAATGCGGAATTTCATGAATTAAAACGTAAGTATGACGATCATGCTGATGTGTCGTTGATTCTGCATTATCAAGAGGAGTTGGCGCATTTGATTTATGCTGCAGCGGATATGTTTATTGTGCCATCGATCTTTGAGCCGTGTGGGCTTACGCAATTAATTTCGTTGAAGTATGGAACGATTCCTATTGTCAGACGAACGGGAGGGCTTTCTGATACGATTTTTGATATTGATTTCTCTGGCAAACCGTTAGGTGTGGCCAACGGGTATACTTTTGACAACCCTGATGAGGCCAGTTTTTCTGCTGCGATAGATCGTGCCATCAAATGTTGGTTTGAACAGCCCGATCGTTGGCATCAATTGATGATTAGCGATATGAACATTGACTACAGTTGGAACAAATCTTCGAATGAGTATTTAGAAATTTATAATACTCTTAATGCGAAGTCAAAACCTGTTAAGCCCTCCAACTCCCATTAGAGAGTATATAACTCTATTTTCGTGAACGTGAACGTGCCCATTCCCGGATTTTAAGAAACTTAATCTCGATCTTGATCATGATCTTGATCTTCTTTTCAATAACGCGATGCGTAAGTTTTTCCTAACTTGTTTCGCCAGTTCCTGGCTCAATGTATTAGCACACCTACCGTAGACTCCTCGCTTCGCTCGTCATCTACGGCTAGCATATGTCATCGCTTCGCGACTATTTATCGCTTCGCGACTATTTATCGCTTCGCGATTTTTTTTTATAGCATTTAGCTGACACATGGTAACAATTACGCAACAACAAAAAAAGCCTTTAAGCAGAAACCACGAAGTGGTAATTAGTCGCGAAGCGATGACATATGCTAGCCGTAGATGACGAGCGAAGCGAGGAGTCTACGGTAGATTAGCTAATACATTGAGCCAGGAACTGGCGACACAATAAAAAAAACTAGCACAACACGTAAAAGATGGAATGATTAAGATCATGATCAAGATTCTTAGCTTAACGCGTATGTGCTCGGGCACGGGCACGTTCACGTTCACGAAAAGGATACAACTATTCCTACTGTCTACCGTATACTGTATACTGTCTACTTTGTTTTTACTAGCGTTGGAAATCGCAGTTCGATATTCTGTTAAAAGCAAAACAAGATCTTTTTTATGAGCATAGCTAATTACCTAACACTACTAAGATTATTGATTAGCCCTTTCTTTCTTTTGATTTATACAAATCATGAAATGATCGGTTTGTCTTACCATTCTTTGCCTTATGTATTATTAACTCTGTTGGCCATTTCGGAATTGTCTGATGCTTGCGATGGGTACTTGGCAAGAAAGTATAATCAAGTGACGGATCTGGGAAAAATTCTTGATCCCATGGCGGACAGTATTTCTCGCATCACTGTCTTTTTAACCTTTACACAGCCTCCTGTAAGCATTCCAATCATCTTTATCTTCATTTTTCTTTATCGCGATTCTGTGGTAAGTACTCTCAGAACAGTGTGTGCGCTGCGTGGATACGCTTTGGCTGCACGGACAAGCGGAAAAATTAAGGCCGTAATTCAAGGAATGGCTGCTCTGGTAGTATTGTTGATGATGGTCCCACATGCCCAAGGTAAACTCTCCACAGCTTCTTTGCAGACGATTAGTTTCTACAGTGTTGCAATCGCAAGCATTTACACATTTTTCTCTGGCTTTGATTACATCTATGCCAATCGTCGCTACATTGTAAGGCTGCTTTCCATTCAAAAAGCGGGAGTCATCGCAGCGAAATCTAAAGCGTATTTTTCAAAACTATATAAGCAGAGACGCTCTTCTTTTAGCGGTGAAATGGATGTCTAGTTATGAAGTTCTGGGCATCGGAGCTCCCGTTGTAGATCATATTATTCCCGTTGATTCCCATTTTCTGGACAATCTTCCCGGAACAAAACGGGGGATGATTCCTGTCGATTACGCTATGCTCACAAAGATTATTTGCGATGCTAAAGTGAAACCCAAAACTTTTTTGGGTGGCAGCGGAGCCAACACGATACGTGGCTTAGCGAAATTCGGCTATCGCTGTGCATTCACAGGAAAAATAGGCCAAGATAGTGCGAGTAAGCTTTTTCTTCAGAACTTGCAGGAGCTCAACATTGTGCCCTTATTATCCTACAGCAACACACCGATGGCGCAAGTGGTATGTCTCATCTCTGAAAGGGGAGAACGCACAATGCGTTCTTTTCTTGGTGCGAGCAAAGAGATGAAACCTGAGGACTTAAAACCCGAAATGTTCAAAGGAGTCCACCTGGTTCACATTGAAGGCTATCAAATGCTTTATGAGAACGTAGTGCAGCGAACGATGGAGCTTGCAAAAGCGGCCGGAGCCAAAGTGTCATTTGATTTGGGAAGTTTTGAAGTTGTGGAAAAGCATAAGAAACAGATTATAGGCCTTCTTGGTCGTTATGTGGATGTGCTTTTTGCCAATGAAGATGAAACGTATGCTCTGACAAAATTGGCTCCAGAACCAGCGTGCAGCATTCTTCGTGATATTTGTGATACTGTTGTTGTGTTAATGGGAGTAAAAGGTTGCTGGGTGGGGAGCGGTGAAAAGCAGATTCAGTGTCCAGCTTATCCTGTAGAGCCTTTGGATACGACAGGGGCTGGTGACATGTTTGCCAGCGGCTTTTTGCATGGCTATCTGAAGGGGAAATCGTTGGAAGAAAGTGCGCATTATGGAGCGTTAGCAGGTGCTGCTGTCGTTCAGGTGCATGGCACAGAATTGCCTTCCACACTATGGTCTGAGCTAATAAACAAGTGTAAATGAAATCTGAAATCTGAAATATGAAATCTGAAAAAATGGACGTTGACTAAATGGACGTGATGGACATATGAAACGTCCATTCCGTCCATTCTGTCCATTTTTTCAGATTTCATATTTCAGATTTCAGATTTCATAATTATTGGATTGTAGGGATGAGAACAGGCTGTTGCTCTTCTAGTGTGTAGGAAATTTGGTTGCGTAAAATGGACGTTGACTAAATGGACGTGATGGACATATGAAACGTCCATTCCGTCCATTCCGTCCATTTTTTCAGATTTCATATTTCAGATTTCAGATTTCATAATTATTGGATTGTAGGGATGAGAACAGGCTGTTGCTCTTCTAGTGTGTAGGAAATTTGGTTGCGTAAAATGGACGTTGACTAAATGGACGTGATGGACATATGAAACGTCCATTCCGTCCATTCCGTCCATTTTTTCAGATTTCATATTTCAGATTTCAGATTTCATAATTATTGGGTTGTAGGGATGAGAACAGGTTGTTGCTCTTCTAGTGTGTAGGAAATTTGGTTGCGTAAACGGAAAATGCCCCAACAGTTAATCAGAAGCAACAATCCATTAGATATCGTCATCACTGTTTGTGCTTGTTCTACTCCGACAAAAGAACAGGTGAAAAGCGCCACACAGGCATACGTGTAATACACTTTTTTGCCCAAACGAGGCGAGATAAACTCTGCACACTTTAAGCCAACACAGAAGTAAGCATTAATTGTCGAATACCCTAATAGGAATAGAAACAGTGGCATGAAGAAATTCATGTATGGAAAATAGTTGCCTAAAGCCGTTTGTACCATCATCCCAGCGCCAATTGGCTGATGCCACACATCGGTCACAAGAATAATAAATATGCTGGTTGTGCAAATGATAAATGTATCCAAGAAAAGATCACAAATGGCCAGTATGGCTTGCTCCTGAGGCACTTTTTGGTTGCTTTCACTGTGAATCACTGAGGCATAACCGACTCCCAAATCCCCTGTATAACAGCCACGACGGACTCCTTGCGAGATTGCTAACATCAACGTGCCACCCACAAAGCCACCTACGGCAGCAGAACCGGTAAATGCCGCAGCAAATACTTGCTGCAAGACAGCAGGAATAGCGGAAAAATTATTCACCAATACCCAAAAACCCATTCCCAAGTATAACAGAACAAAGATCGGTATAATGGCACTCGAAATATTCCCTACACGCCGCACGCCGCCGGCTCCAGCAAAAATCACCAGTGCCAATAACACCGAAATGACGACGTAACGATTGACTTCAAAATTGGTCACAATGCTATCCGTCACCAGCGCAAATTGATACACCTCAACGCCGTAGATACATAACAGAACACAAACAACCGCTGGCAACCAAGCCGCTTTAAACGCATGCGGCAGAAAATACATGGGGCCGCCATTGTAGCCTCCGACATTATTGGGAACGCGATAGCGCATCCCCAAATACACCTCAGCATACTTCACCATCATTCCTACAAGCGCTGTCACCCAAATCCAAAAGAGAGCTCCTGGCCCACCAATCTGTACCGCACTGCATATCCCTGCAATATTCCCTACTCCGACACAGCCTCCGACTCCTGCAAAAAAAGCTTTTATCGGATGAATGCCGCGCTCATTGTGCTCAGGAGTTTTCAGAAGAGCAATAAAACGGCGAATGATAAGAGGCAATTTGCGAATTTGAAAGAAGTTAGATTGAAAGGAGAGAAAAAGCCCAACAAACATGAGTAAAGGAACACCAATGTATCCCCAAAACATGTCCTCAAAAATATTGAGACCTATAAATATCTGATCAATCATATTCGCTCTATTATTATAAAAATAAAGATCAATAATAGAGGAAAATACCCCTAAAAGTCAAGAATTATGTTGAAATTGAGTGACATATTGAGCCGGGTAAGTAGCAGGAGGTTGTGTATCTCTCCATGCGTAGTAACGTTTAGCGGACTCAGCTCCAAGATTTGCCGCAAAAAGAATAGAGCCTAGCAGAAGGGCATGTGGAGGCGGCGTGAAAATGCCGAGATAAAAAAGTGTTGCAAAAGTGGCGATCGGCGTGATAGCTAAAAGATGTTGCTTTACAACTTCCTTAATAAGGTCGATACGTTTAATCGCTTCCTCCGAAAAGATAATGCCAAATACATAGCTAGCAAGGAAGAATCCGGGATTCGCGGAGTGGAAAACGAAAGCGAGTAAAACTTTAAAAATCACTTTTGCTACAGTTCTGATTTTGTTGCAGGAACCCACCTCCTCTTGTTCGATAGGCACTGGAATGACTGAGGGAACTGAACTCAAAGTTGGCGGAGTGAACGGCTTAGTTTTGGTCTGAGAGGGTAATAACGGATATGTTACAGATGAAGAAGAAACTGCACTCTTATTTTGCAGTCCGCCTACAGGCGTCGTTCCTAATGGGGTAATGGGAGGAGTTGACGACGAAGTTGAGCTGTGTCTTGATTGAGCATTGGAATTAGTTGAAAACAAATTGGGATAAATTGAGCTGTCTGGATGTAAGAAGGATGTTGCTGCGTCTGGAAAATATTTAGATTGGACTGACATACTTATTACCTTTATTTATATTATTTAAGTTACTTATAACCCGAGTGGTTTTTTTAATGCAATATTATTTGTTAATATCTGATACAAAATTGTTGGTTATATACCGAAATGGTTTCTAAATTTGGTTTATGAGCGCGACAAAGCCCCGGGGTTGAGTTATCAGAAGTGGGTCCATATTGAATTAATATTGACCCACTTCTGATAACTCAACCGCGGGAGCTTTCGCGCAGCTCATAAACCAAATTTTGAAATCATTTCGGTATTAATCTATAAGAAAAAATATGAGCAAACAACATTCTGAGTTTGAGATCCCTACGCGCATAAAAAAAAGATTAATGGACAAAGCTTGGGTTAAAAAACAGTTGGAAGAGGGGATTACCGTTCAGAAATTGTTTGGATTTTCCGATGAAACCATTGAGAAGTTTTATGAAGCCGCTTTTCAGCTATTTGAAGAGAAGCATTATGCAGAAGCGGCTAATGCGTTTCTTTTTCTTGTCACCTTGGATCCGTTCCACCAAGAGTACTGGCTAGGTTTCGGATCTGCCATTCAGCGCTGTGATGATTATGAGGCGGCCATTGATGCATATGAGATGGCGGCCATCTGTAAAATTGATAGCCCTGTTCCTTATTTTCACTTAGGAAAATGCCTTTTTGCGATGCATGATCGTCCAAGTGCCTTGCAGGCCATTGAACTGGCTTTAGAGTATTCTGATGGAGTGTCGGAATATGATGATCTGCATCATCGTGCGCTGGCAGCAAAAGCCTTGTTATGGAAAGAAGAGTAAAAATTGCCTTGCCTTAGAAAATCGATTACGATATATTTTTGACCATCACGCACAAATAGGCGTAAACTGATTTTTAAAACAAAACAAGGAGAAAATTATGTCATCAGCAGTAGACACAAATCAACCATTACCACCACCAGTGAATAACACTATAGAGCAACCAACAACTAATACTCAACCTAGAAGTAGAAATATTACACAACCACGTTCAGCAGCTGATCGTGAAGAGCTAAACAAAGAACGAACTGAGCGTACTGATGCAACTGCAGGTAGCAGCTTTGGACGTACGTTCATTAAAGATTACTGTGGCGGCTGCGATCCATGGTTTATCGGACAATTAGCTATTGCTATTCTTGCTATTGCAGTGGGCGGTGCAACTTTAGTAACAGCATTGACTGCAAAGAAAATTGCAATCGTATCATATTTATCATTAGCTCCTAAGTACCTAGCTTGTACAAAGCTGACAGCAGCAATTGGTGCCGTAATCGTTGGTGCAGGTGCTTACCTCCTCAATTCATTAAGAGCAGCAAAAGACGATTAATCTCTGACTCTCTTTCATCTCACAAGAGTGTCTGCACAGCTGTGTAGACACTCTTTTTTTTATTCCTGAATTCCTATTTCCTTTTCGTGAACGCTAACGTGCCGCATTGCTTTTACGCATCTCATAAACAACCTCCCGATCCCAACAACCCGTTATTTTTCGTGAACGTTGAACGTGCCCGTTCCCGTGCCCGGATTTTTAAGAATCTTAATCTCGATCTTGATCTTCCTTTCAATAACGCGATGCGTAAGTTTTTCCTAACTTGTTTCGCCAGTTCCTGGCTCAATGTATTAGCACACCTACCGTAGACTCGCTGCGCTCATCTACGGCTAGCATATGTCATCGCTTCGCGACTATTTATCGCTTCGCGATTTTTTTTAATAGCATTTAGCTGACACATGGTAACAATCACGCAGCGACAAAAAAAGCCTTTAAGCAGAAACCACGAAGTGGTAATTAGTCGCGAAGCGATGACATATGCTAGCCGTAGATGACGAGCGAAGCGAGGAGTCTACGGTAGATTAGCTAATACATTGAGCCAGAAACTGGCGACACAATAAAAAAAACTTGCACAACACGTAAAAGATGGAATGATTAAGATCATGATCAAGATCGAGATTAAGATTCTTAAAAATCCGGGTACGGGTACGGGAACGGGCACGTTCACGTTCACGAATGGTAAACGCATATTTCGTTTCTGAATTTGATTAGGTATTGCTTGTACAATCAAAGAAAATCAAAACGTTGTTGAAAAAAGAGAAGATTTGTGACACAAGTAAGAAAATAGTTGAATTGATACAATTTTCCCTAAGGTTGAACTATGGCAAAGCCTTCCTACACAAATCGCTTAATCAATGAAAAATCTCCTTACCTCTTGCAACATGCTCACAATCCCGTCGATTGGTATCCATGGGGAGATGAAGCTTTTGTCGCTTCGCGAGAGCAAGACAAACCGATTTTTCTTTCTATCGGTTACGCCACTTGCCACTGGTGTCATGTCATGGAAAAAGAGTCCTTCGAAAATCCAGAAGTCGCTCAATACATGAACGACACATTCATCAACATCAAAGTCGATCGTGAAGAGCTTCCGGAAGTGGATGGACTCTATATGGAATTTGCTCAGGGGATGATGGCAGGAGCCGCAGGCTGGCCCTTGAATGTGATTTTGACTCCTGAATTGCAACCTTTTTTCGCTGCGACATATTTGCCTCCAAACAGTCGTCACGGCCTTATGGGCTTATCTGAATTGATTATGCGCATTCAAGAAGTGTGGAAAGGGGAAGAGAGAGAAGCCGTGATTATGCAAGCGGCGCAAGTTGTGCAAGTGTTTGCGGAAAATATTCAAGCACAAGGCGAGGAAATTCCTGAAAAAGAGCAGATCCAAGATGTTGCAGACCTGCTTTTCAAAATGGCGGATCCTATTCATGGCGGAATGAAGGGCGTGCCAAAATTTCCGATTGGTTATCAGTACAATTTTATGCTGCGCTATGCCGCACAGTCTTATGACAGTAGAGCGGTATTTTTGGTGGAGCGCACATTGGAGATGATGCATCGTGGAGGCATCTACGATCACTTGGGTGGAGGCTTCTCACGCTATAGTGTGGACGAAGAGTGGCTGATTCCTCACTTTGAAAAGATGCTGTATGACAATGCAATTCTGCTTCATGCCTATGTTGAAACATGGTTAGTCACAAAAAAACCGCTCTACAAGCAGGTGGCAGAGGAGATTTTGGAATATCTCTTGCGTGACATGCGCCATCCTGAAGGCGGATTTTATTCTGCTGAAGATGCGGATTCCGAAGGCAAAGAAGGCCTTTTTTATACGTGGACATTAAGCGAAATCCAAGACATTTTGAAAGAGGAAGAGGAGAGAGATCTCTTTTGTCAATTTTATGGAGTGACACCTACAGGCAATTTTGAGGGACGCAATGTTTTACACATGAAAATGTCTTTGGAAGAGTTTGCTAAAATCAAAAAAATCGACCTTGAAGAGCTCACCAAGCAACTCGCAACATCACGCAAAAAACTGTGGAAGGAACGAGAAAAAAGAGTGCATCCTTTTAAAGATGATAAAATCTTAAGCTCGTGGAATGGTTTAATGATTTTCTCTTTAGTGGAAGCAGGAAATGCCTTCGCTAATCCCACTTACATCGACTATGCCTTGAAGGCAGCCATATTCATTAAAAAACATATGTGGAAGGACGGTCAACTCTATCGCCGTTGGAGAGAAGGAGAAGCCAGCTTTAATGCGGGAATTGATGAGTATGCCTTTTTAATCAGAGGGGTATTGAGCCTTTTTGAGGCCAACCAAGGGACAGAATGGTTGCATTGGGCAATAGAAATGGCTGAGATCGTGAAGAGCAAATTCAAGGCGGAAGAAGGAGCTTTTTATCAAACCGATGGAACCGATCCGAACATCATTTTAAGAAAATGTCAGTTTTCTGACGGAGCCGAGCCTTCCGGCAATGCGATTCAAGGAGAAAACCTCTTGAAACTATACCAGCTGACAGGCGATTCAGACTATTTGGAACAGGCCCAAGACATTATGAAAGCTGTTACAGCATATATTGAAACGTATGCTCCAGGATATTGTTATCACATGATGAATTTAGCCCGATATTACGAGCGCAAAGCGCCGACGTTCGTCATTGCTCTCAATAAAAAAAATGAGCATGAAAAAGAGATATCGCAAGCTATTTTCCAGGAATTTATCCCTCATAAATCAGTCGTTTGGAGACACGAAGATGACAAAACTCTTTTTGAGCTCCTTCCTTCCGTCAAAGAGCAAAAACCGATAGCCAATAAAACCACCCTTTACCCCTGTTTTCAAGGGGCCTGCCAAGAGCCTATTAACGATCTCACTGCCATCCTAACCGCCATCAAAAAATGTAGTCAGTAACCAGAATAAAATCTGAAATCTGAAATCTGAAATCTGAAAGATGGCATTGTTAGATAAATCATTTTTATTCCTTAGGCAAATGCTGTTGAATCAGCCCGTAAACATTTGATTTTACACATAACGAAACATAATAGCTTTTTCAGATTTCATATTTCAGATTTCAGATTTTCTTCTGTCTTCCGACTTCTAATTTAAATTGAATTTAATCGGAAAAAACATTAAGATTCCGAACTGGTAATTTAACAATTTGCCAAGTGGGAATATGGAAGAAAAGACTTCTTTAGAACAAAAATTCGCTGACATTCTTTTAAGCCAGGCTTTTGAAAGCCTGGACCACTATAAAGAGGCTTCCAGCTGGGCTGAAATGACCCATCAGGAACGCACTTTGCTCGCTATTCTTTTTATCTCTTGGGGAGAAAAACAACTCGCTCAAGGAGATAATAAAGCCGTCGAAAATTTTGATCTCTCCTTAAAAGTTTCTCCAAATAACGCTGTCGTTTATTACCGACTTGCTCTTGCGTATTCTCCCTATGGTAATAATATGCGCTGTTTAATGGCTGCAGCTAAAGCGCTAGAAACTGCGACCACTTTGGAACCTACTTTTTTCGCTGCATGGAGCAATTGGGGATGCGTTCTCTTGCGCATGGGTTCTATTCAATATGGTGAAAGAAACTATTTCCTCGAGGCGCACGAAAAATTCGAAAAGGCGTTTTCCTGCCTTAATGCCGATGATTCAAAAGAAGAGCGGGCCAATCTTTATTGCCACTGGGGTCTCTGCTGGTACCTGATGGGTAAAGCTTCCGGCGAAGCTCACGATTTTCATATTGCACTCGATAAATATCGCTTAGCAGCAGAAATGAACGTGCAAAATGCCACTTTTTGGAATGATTACGGCAATGTGCTCGCAGAAATGGCGCTGCTTGTAGGAAGAAAAGATCTCTTTATCGAGGCGGCAGAACTTTTTAGAAAAGCCATCAAACTGGCCCCAGACTACTTCCAGAGCTGGTGTAATCTTGCTTGCAGTTTTCAACGAGCATTTGAATTTAGTAAAGATCTTTCCCATTTTCAACTTTCTGAAGAGAGTTTCTCGCGAGCAGCGGAATTAAATTCTACCAATGCTGACCTCTGGATAAGTTGGGGGCAGCTTCATGCCGATGTTGGCAAAGAAAGAGGCGATCTTGATCACATGAAAGTCGCATGTGAAAAATATGCCCGTGCAGACCAGTGTGAAGGCAATAACCCTTTCATACTTGCTCGTTGGAGCGAAATTCTTATGCTTTTAGGAACGTTGGAAGAGAGTTTGGAAAAGCTTCGTTCTGCTGAAGAGAAAATCATAAAAAGCTTAGAACTGCAATCTGACAATCCTGATGGCTGGTGGATTTACGGCTCTTGCCTGATGGAGCTAGGAACTTATTTTTCAGAGGAAAAATATTATATTCAATCGATTGAAAAGTTTCGTTACGGCTTGACCCTGAAGCAGAATCATTCTCAACTCTGGTATGGGTTGGCACAGGTTTATTTTGCTCTCGGAGACCTCAATACGAACCCCAATCTCTTTGAACAAGCTGTAAGCAGCTATGGAAAGGCGATTGAATTTGCAGATCAAATTTATCCACAATATTGGAACGACTTGGGTGTTGCCCTAATGCAGTTGGCAGAGATGTTACACGAAAAAAGTTATGCTGAAACCGCGATCGAAAAATTTGAATACGCCATTAAAAAACAGCAAGAGCTATTCGAAGAAATGGAACCCGAATTTTCTTACAACTATGCTTGCGCGCTTGATTATCTTGCGACATTCACAGAAGAAGCGACTGAACATGAAGAAGCGATCCAAATCCTGACCAAACTTGTTGAGGAAGATCCCTCTTACTCCAATGCTCGATACAACTTAAGCTTAGCATTGATGCATTTAGGTGCATTGACAGATGATGTAGAAACTCTTCGAAAAGCTTTAGAACATTTTCAAATCTTACTTCAGACAGAATCTGAAGATGAATTATCTTGGAACGATTGGGGCTTGACTTTGCTTCATCTTGTTCAACTGGTCAAAGATCCTACACAACCTGAAGTCAGTAAAAAGCTTTATGAAGAAGCTGAGGCAAAGCTGATGCATTCTGTTGCTTTAGGATGCAATCTAGCTCTCTACAATCTCGCTTGCCTTTATTCTTTAGCGGGCAATTTCAATTTGGCCATGAATTATATCGAACGTGCTGATGCGGCAGAGGTACTGCCTCCTGTTGATGAGCTCCTTCATGATGAATGGCTGGAACCGTTACGTGAGACGCCTGAATTCCGTAATTTTGTTTCCCTCTTGGCAAGCCAAGCCGAAGAAGAGTAGAAATATGAAATCTAAAAGAAAATCTGAAATCTGAAATATGAAATCTGAAAAAAGACAACGCTTCGCGAAGATAAACTTAGTTTTGATTTGTGAAACAACGACATTATAAATTACATACTTTCTTTTTTTCAGATTTCATATTTTTTTTTAGATTTCATATTTCAGATTGGCGTTGTTGCATTAATAAATGTAGTTAAGCCCGTAGGGCGTCTGCCTTTAGCCCACAGTGACCGAAGGGAACTGTGGGTAGATTGTAAAAACATTTGAGCCCTTTAGGGCGACTGAAAGCAGGAAAATCAGTCGCCCTAAAGGGCTCAAATGTTTAACTCTGCATACCCACAGTTCCCTTCGGTCACTGTGGGCTAAAGGCAGACGCCCTACGGGCTTAGCTGCAATTCTTAAACTGACTTTGGTGCAAATTTTATTTATGCAACAACGCCTTTCAGATTTCAGATTTTATAATTTCGCTAGCAGGGATTCGTACTCACGTTTGTAGGGGTGTTTCTCGATGATGGGGAGAAGCATGTTTTTCATCGCAGTGGCGTTATCCTTGTCCTTAATAGCGTTGTAACACTCGATGCAATAAATATAAGCATCTGGCTGATGCATATCTAAAAGAATCGATGTTTCAAAACTTCCAATAGCTTGCTGATACTTTTCCATTTTTTGAAAACATAAGCCAATCGCTATCCACACATTAGCGTAGAAAGGATTCAACTGCGTGATATAGAAAAAAATATCTGCAGCTTCCTGGAAAAATTTCTTCTCAAACAATTCTGTGCCTAGATGGTAAATCTCCTGGATCTTTTCATCAGGGATTCCCAGCATCACCTGCAAGGATTGTTCCGAATCCTTCAGATCCTGAATATCTTTATTCGGAACAGTCTCTATAGCAATATGATAATCTTGCAAAAGTTTCTGCGCATTCTTTATATGGTGGGCAATTTCCCTTAAATTGAACGTCTCTTTCAACTTCAGACGTTCTCTCTCTAATTGCTGTTCAGAGGAAATCAGCGAATTTTGTTGAATAAGTGGAGGATTCTCTTCAAGGAACTGATTAATCAATTCATCCGCCTGTGACTCTAGCGTAACAATAAAATCTTCTTCAGAGGGGCTCAGTTCTGCTGGATTCATAGGTAGCCTCCTTATTGAAAATAAGCTATATAACTATTATGACATTAAATTAATTTATTACAAAATAAATTTTATATGATTTAATTAAATAATCTTCAAATTAGTTAGATTATTTAATAAAGATGGGGTGTTTTCATAGAGAGCCGCTTGAAAGCCAAAGGCTTGCCCTGCCCTGATATATTCAGGGATATCATCTAGGTAAAAGCACTCTTCTGCGGAACATCGAGCGGCATCAAGAGCAGCAGAGAAAATTGCTTTATTAGGTTTACATGCCTGCACTTTATAGGAAAGCACAGGATAATCAAATTCTTGTAAGATGGAATGGTGTTGAAATAAATACTCAAAATGGGCTTCACACGTATTTGACAATAGGACTAAGCGTATTCCTTTAGCCTTCAAATGGTGCACAAGAAAATAGATCGATTCATTCGGATGAAAAATATCAGTCAACGCATGGACAAATTCCTGTTTTGTAGGAGAACAATTAGCAAATTGACAAAAAAAATCATGGAAACCTGCTGTGTCAATCTGCCCTGTGTCATATCTGTGAACGATATTCTGATCGATAGCATGCTGTTTCAAAATATTAGCCTCGACACCAAAAATGTCCCCTAATTGCCTCCACATACGGTCGTGACAAAAATGTACAAGCACATTACCTATATCAAATAGAAACGTCTTGATCATAGATTCTCGCTTTAGTTACACCACAAAGGCACAAAGATCACAAAGAAAAAAGAATGAAAAAAATATCATAAAGCCGGGCACGGGAACGGGCACGTTCACGTTCACGAAAAGTCAATGCATGTATTGTTTCGAAAATAGGAAACCGTAAATAATTCGTGAACGTGAACGTGAACGTGCCCGTTCCCGTGCCCGAATTTTATCACTTCCAACGAATATCAGCTCACTTTGTTCTTTTTCCTTTATCTTTGTGATCTTTGTGTCTTTGTGGTGATAGCATTTTTTCGCATGCTGCCATGTTTTGCATCAATGCAGGCGTCTCTCCAGTGATGTCTAAAGCCCGTTTGAAAAATAGCATCGCTTCAGTGTAATCCTGCATATCATACAGCAAAACGCCGAGGTTCATAATAAACATTCCTTCCTCTTTCGAAATAGGAAAAAAATGATCCCACACCGCATAAATCGTCAATTTTAAATGATGCCGAACCTCAGGAGAAAGCTTAGATAGGCTTCCCTGTATGCTTGGAAGCCATTCATGAAATACCATCGGATCCCAATTGCCCAATTTAATCAAAAGCAATAGACACTCCAACGAAGGAGTTTTCCATTCAGAAGTGTAATTGATTAATCTCCAGTAATCTGAGGGTTCAAAGTAGCTGAGAACATTGTAAAAGGCCGTATCACACTCCAGAAATTCTTTCCGATTTCCTCCTAACACACAAGCTGTAACCACAAAATTTGTGTCAGGCATAGCTGTAAACCATCCCATTCCCTTCTTTTCGCGAAAAAAATGAACTAATGCATGATAATTCACAGGAACAGAAAATGTCCCATGTTTTGAAATTTTCGGTTCTCCTGCCGTTGCCACCTGCTCAAAACTGCTTACACCTTGGTCTCCCGCAAGCAACAATAAGCGGTTTTTAGACACATCAGAAAAGTAATTTATGGTCTCAAAAGCACCTGTAGGCACCAAAAATGGAGTATTGTTAAAATTCTGAGCATAAAATTGAAAGAGCGATTCCATTTCTGGGAATTGCGAAATGTACCTTTCAGCACCCTCTAAAGGGGCATAGGTGTACCTATACGAAAGGTGCGGAATAATCATCGGATTATCAGACTTTAGGTGTTGTGCTTCTGTTGGCACAGATAAAGTAATTTTTCCTTCTTCGATAGTGTTGTTGTTTGCGCGAAATAGATCTTGAGGAATTGTGTCGAAAAAATAGTTCGCAATCAGAATGAGAGGATTGTGAGTGCTGTTTAAAACTTCCCCACTGTGAATACATTTAAGAGGCTCTTTTTGGTCATGACGGAAAAAAGCGAAATCGAGAATACCTTCTTGTACAAACGGTTGCAAGTAGGAGTGTTGTTGCAGATAGGAGATGTTTTTTTCGGCGATGTCTGTCATGACATAACAGAATTTGATTTCTTTTAAGGGGAGAATTAGCTCTTTTAATGATTTTATAAAAAGGTAACCAAACCGTCCTGTCCCTGCACCGAGATCAAAGATGTAGAACGGTTCTGAAGTGTCAATTGGCGTGACGGCATTAGGTTTGAGACAATCTCTCAAGTAGGCGACAACCATTTCTGCATAGCAGCGTGCGGTGTATGGCGCACTTGTCACATAGCTAGGAACCCCTTTTTGGCTCCATGCCTCCGGACCAAAATCACAGTAAGCCTTGCATTGTAGGTTCCATATCAAAGAAGTGGACAATCTCTGATTACTTTCTAAGACATTTTCAGAGTGCATATTTAACAATTAATAAAAGGTTGAAGATTCTTGCTAAAGAAAAGGGGTCAGACGTGGAATCGTGGAATTCTCATCTAACTATGAAACAAGAAAGCTCAGAGAATTCCACGATTCCACGTCTGACCCCTTTTCCCCCTTTTCTCTCTATTTGGCATTAGAATTTAACCGTGAGAGTAAACTTCAAAACATTCAATTCCTGGTTTTTCAAATGGAAGAACCATTTTAACAGCTTTTATCACTTTTACAATTAGGTTAGCTGAAACAACAGTTTCGATTTTTCTTTCTTTTACTAAGTTTGTCTCTGAGATTTTTGCAACTTTTTTTGCAACTTTTAAAGAACGATCATTGATTTGCTCTGTATCACTTGTGAACATACATCCGGCATATTTGCCTATAGTGCCGGCTCCAGCATCTTCCATAACTTTTTGAACCATAGAAATGTAGGCAAGTGGAGAGCAAACAATAATTTTATATTTACGAGATAGTGATAATAAGGAGGATGAAACCGTCGAAGGACTTGAATTGAACAGCAAAGCACTAGCACCTAAGGCTGAGAAACCTTTAAGAGATGCTGAATGAGCGCTTTTACAAGCTGTTGAGCATGGTGAAACCGTTTTTGCATCTGAAAGACTCAGTAAACTGGGAGATGTAGAGGCATAAGTGGAACTTGGTAAACTTGTAGAAAGCTTACTTGATGAACTAGGAGAATTTCCAATGGAGGTTTGTGCATCAATAAATTCTGGTATAGCATCTGCAGTAAACTCATCATGGTATTCGATTCCAGGAGTTTCATAAGGATGTACAAACTTAACAGCTACAATAGCTTTTTCTAAATTTTCTCGGCTTATAGTAACTTCAATTTTCTGTTCGTGTACTTCTTCAACTTCTCCTATTTTTCCTGATTTTGGGGTTGAACCTTCCAAAGGACGAAAACGACTGACTCCACTTTCACATGTGATTACATTGCTAGCTAGGGTGCCACTTAGACATATTGCATAGTTTTGGAGTGCTTTTTTTATTTCTTGGACAGATGAAAGAGGAGAAAAAACTACGAGCCTAAGTTTTGGTGATAGAGAAAGTAAAGAAAATTCAGGAATTGCACCTGTATGATGTAGGGCATTGCCTGGTCTAGATGATGAAATCAATTGAGCTGTTTCTGGGATGCGTCTTTTAAAAGCTTCTTCTGTTGGAGAAGTTGATACTGAATTACAAGAACTAGAATTCCCAGATAAATAGGGAGAAGGAATAGGATGAGAGGATTTTGAAAGACTGCTTAAGTTTGGAGAACTCGTTGAAGAATATAATACTTTTTTTGATTTTGGTGATTCTCCTCCAGCTAAATGTTTATTTGTTGACTGTGGAGTAGCGCAGCCCGATATGGTTTCAGAATCGGTTAAAGTTTGTGAAATCAATGTAATTGCAGAGACCGTCGTTTCTGCTTTTTTTTGAACTAACGTGGAACCGTCTAACTTGAATCGTAATTCAGCATGAGTACTGTGAGTAATGGACGACATAAATTAAAACTCCAATAAAGGTTGTACATCAATTCCAGGTGTTTCGTAAGGATGGACTTTTTTTATGGCCTGTATGAGCTGAGTCACATCTTGTTGTGAAACTCTTGCTTGAATGATGACTTCAGGGACTTTCACGAGTTCTCCAATTTTTCCAATTGTGGGATTGGATCCTTCCAAAGGTCTAAACCTTCCATACCCTGTTGGAGAGGTATATGTGCAATCTGTATAGTTACCAATTTTACCGACGCCGACATTTTCCATCACTTCGCGAATACGGTCTGCAGCGTCTATAGGAGCAAATACATAGACCTTAACTTCTTTAGAAAATGATGTGGAGCCATTTTTGAGATGTTTTCCAAAGAGTACTCCAGCGAACAGAAACAGAATTGCAGTTGAGAGCAGTAGGAGTTTGCTTGGTGAAAACATGAGCTACTCGTAATTCTTGCGACAAAAGCGGACTCTATCAATCTTTGCACAAAGCTGCAAGCCGAAAGTTTATTTAGGAACCAGACTAGTTATGTTACTTAATTATTTTTACCGCTGAGATCACAGAGCACACAGAGAAAAGAGAGAGCGCAGAGAAAATAAATATTTAATTATTTTTTTGCAGAAATTTTTATCTTTTTTAATAAAAAAAAATTTCTCAGTGTTCTCTCTTTTCTCTGTGTGCTCTGTGATCTCTGTGGTAAAAAACTTTAAGATTACGATAGAAATTTAAGAAACCAGATTTTGGCTGTATTGGCAACGGCTTCGAGGGCTCCAGGTTCTTCGAAAAGATGCGTAGCATTGGGGACGATTTCAAATTGTTTGATACAATCGAGTTTTTCAAATGCCGCTTTATTTAATTCAATGACTCCATAATCATGACCACCCACAATAATCAGCGTCGGAGCTTTCACCTGAAGCAAAACTTTCATAGCAAGATCCGGACGACCACCACGCGAAACGACGGCTTTAATCTCAGAACGTTCTGACGCGACTCTCAAGGCACCTGCAGCTCCTGTGCTTGATCCAAAAAGGCCTATGTTTAATTTTTTTGTCGCTGCATTCTGTTCAAGCCAGTTGACAACTATGCTTAAACGCTCTGTTAACAAATCGATGTCGAATCGTGTTTGGTACTCCTCATCTTCCTCTTTTGACAAAAGATCGATCAACAGCGTAGCTAAACCGCCTTCATACAAAACATTTGCTACATAATTATTACGTGGAGAAAATCGGCTGCTGCCACTGCCGTGAGCAAACAAAACGATTCCTGTAGCCTTGTCAGGCACTTTAAGCATGCCTTCAAGGACAACCCCATCTTTTTTGATTTGTATCAATTGTTCCATAATAACCTTATTGTTTTATTGCCATCGTTGCAAAAATAGTCGTTGCATAAATAAAAATAGTCGTTGCATAAATAAATGTAGCTAAGCCCGTAGGGCGTTTGATTTTAGCCCACAGTGACCGAAGGGAACTGTGGGTATGTAAAGTTAAACATTTGAGCCCTTTAGGGCGACTGATTTTCCTGCTTTCAGTCGCCCTACGGGCTCAAATGTTTTTATTAATCTACCCACAGTTCCCTTCGGTCACTGTGGGCTAAAATCAGACGCCCTACGGGCTTAGGTACATTTATTTATGCAACAATACCAAGAAGAACTAGAAAAATTGCTGAAAGAACAGATTAATGCCCACACATTTTCTCAAGTGACATTAAGTGGTTCGCAGAAAAATGCTTCTGTGAAAAAAGTGACAATTCGTCTTGTGAGCGTCAAAGGCAAGCCTAGTTTTCAAGTGAGCTATCAGTATAGTGACAAGGTCATACACAAAAATGTTTCGGAAGAAGAGTGTCAACGTCTCATTTACACGTTGCTCACAACCGAATTTAAGCAGGGACTACTGCAAACTAAAGAAAGTAACTATCAAATTTTGGTTGGCAACAAGCAGAAAGTGACGATTTTAAAAAAATCATCTAAGCATAATCTAAAGGGCATTTCTCACAATCGGGAAAAAAATTATCTGTTGCAAAAAGAAACATCGATGCCATTTTTAAATGCATTGGGAATCATGAATCGAGACGGAGAAGTCTACCCAAAAAAACAGAACAAGTTTCGGCAGATAAATCGCTTTGTTGAGATGATCGACGATGTGCTTTCATCCTTTGATAAGGGGAAGAAAATATCGATTGTTGATTTTGGTTGTGGAAAATCGTATTTGACATTTGCGCTTTACCACTATCTGCATGAGATGAAAGGATATGAGATTTCTGTACTGGGCCTTGATTTAAAAGCGGATGTCATTGCGTTTTGTCAGAAATTAGCTGACGATTTGGGTTTTAAAAATCTAAAATTTAGAGTGGGAGATATTGCGCAGCATATTCCAGAAGCAAAAGTAGACATGGTGATTACATTGCATGCGTGTGATATTGCGACAGATATGGCTCTGGAGAAAGCTGTGAGATGGAATGCGGATGTGATTATGTCTGTGCCGTGTTGTCAGAAAGAGCTTTCAAAGCAAATAAAAAATAATGCCCTGACACCGATGCTAAAGCATGGAATATTGAAAGAACGTTTTTCAGCATTGGCAACAGATGCGATGCGTGCACAAATATTATCGATTGTTGGATACAGCACGCAAGTGATCGAATTTATTGAAACAGAGCACACGCCGAAAAATCTGATGATCCGTGCAATCAAGAAAAAAATGGCTCCAAAAGATGTTGAGAGGGCATTTGCTGAATACAATGCATTCAAACAAGAGTTGGGCATTTCGCCTTATCTTGAGGGGCTATTAGCAGAGTGAATTTATAATGCCTTTCCGAACTCCCTGAGCGTTAATTCATCGTGCCCGTGCCCGTGCCCGTGAGCGTGCCCGAATGTGAGAGAAAAAGATTTGAGGCTTGGAATGTATGAAGTTTTTTTAGGTAGCGATCGGGCACGGGCACGCACACGGGCACGGGCACGATATAGAAACGCTTTTGGGGTTCGGAAAGCTATTTTAGTCAGACAAAATAGTTTCTACACTTTCAGTTTCTTTAATACGGCCTGCAAAGGAGCAGTAATGTCGATATTATTGCTCTCAACAGCTTGTTGGACAATTTTGACGCTAGACATTACAGTGGAGTGATCCTTAGAAAATACCGTTCCAATCTTAGTGAAAGCTAAGTTCAACTGCGTTCTGCACAAATACATCGCAAGATGGCGTGGTAGGACGCATTCCCGATTTTGAGCCTTCCCCAGTATATCTTCAGGCTTAATTCCAAAGAAATCCGCCACTTGCTGCACAATTTTTGGCGGAGTCAATGCCGAGTGTTGCTCTTCTTGCATGAGATCAAAAAGCTGTTTCTGAGCATAAGGAAGCGAGATCTGATTTGTTGTCACGGAATTATCTGGATTCAAATGGGAACGCAAAATCAATGCTTCAAGGGCTCTGCAAAGTGATTTTGTGCTGCTTGTAAATGTATCCAAAAGAAATTCAGACACCTTACTATTGAGCGAGCAATTCATTGCTTTTGCTTTTGCTTCTAAAATCTTTTTTGTTTCTGAATGTTGTATGGGTTCAATAGGGATGACAATACCCCACTCAAAACGGCTTATGAGCCTAGGTTCGATTTCTGTAAGCTGGCTTGGCGAACAGTTGGCACTGAGGATAATCTGCTTGCCAGCCATGTGTAGGGTATTAAATGTATGAAAAAATTCTTCTTGCGTGGCCCATTTTTTTGCAAAGAGATGAACATCATCAACAATCAAAACATCCGCATTGCGATAGCTCTGTCTGAACAAGCGCATCTCGCCGGCTCGAATCGCTGTCACCACATGTTCTGTGAACGTTTCGGCTCTAACATAAACAATCGATAAGTTTAAATCGCGCAACGCATTGGCTGTGGCCATGAGCAAATGGGTTTTTCCTGTACCACTTGTGCCGCATAAGTAAACAGGATTGTAAGTGGCGTGTTCAGCACTATTTTTTAATTGTGTCAGTAACTTGTAGGGTAGGGCGTGAGCAGCAGTAGAGGCAAAGTTTTGAAACGTGCAGTGGGGATCTAGCGTATCAAAAGAGACAGTGAACTTTTGTAAAACGGGAATTTTTTCCTGTTTTTTTGAGCTCTTTTTTTTCGGAGTTGCTTCGCCGTTGAGACTTAAATGGATTTTTATCGGACGCTGGTTGTTGTTAACAAATTCAGCTTCAACCTTTTTTCGAAAGTGTTCTTCGAACCAAAGGATTTGGAAGGAATCTTTTGCAAGGAGGTACAAATTTGCAGCGTCATAGCGTGTGACTTTTAGGGTGCGTAACCAGTTGTTGACGGTTTCGCTCCCAAGTAGTGCTTCCTGTTGATCAAGAAATTTTTCCCATGCTTGCATGATTCACTGTAGCCATTAGAGTGCTTTCCCTGTGGTGGGTTTAGGAACAGTCACTTTCATCGTTTTATTTGTCCACCATTGTTGCACGATACCCAAAAGCATTGAAGAAAGCCAGTAAATATTTAATCCAGATGGGAAATGATAGAACATGAAGGCGAACAAGACACTCATCATGGTCCCCATAGCGCGTTGTTGGCGCTGCTGATCGGTTAAAAGTTTTGGATCTGCTGGTAATGGCGTCATAAATTTTTGCTGTAAGAACATCACCACACCTAATAAAATTGGCAGCAAATGGAATTCATTTCCAATGAATATAATTGGTGTGTTCCATGAAAACAGGACGTCAGGTTGGGTGAGGTCGTCAATCCATCCTGGAATAAAAGAAGCACCTCTTAATTCAAATGTGGACTTAAGTAAATCGAACATTCCGATTAAGAAAGGCATCTGTATGAGCATAGGAAGGCATCCAGACAAGGGATTTACTCCACCCTCTCTATAAATATTCAAGACCTCAATTTGTGCTTTCTTTGGATCATTTTTATATTTTTCTTGGACCGCTGTAATTTTTGGTCCGATCTGTTGCATGCGCAGCATCGATTTGCTTGACCATGCATTCAGTGGATACATCATGATTCTCAATGCAACCGTAAGAAGAATAATTGAGAATGCCCAAGAGCCTGTAATGCTATGGAAAAAATTCATCAAGATAAAAAGAAATTTCGCGAAAGGTTCTGAAATGAAAGCAAACCAACCGTGAAAACTTTGACTGGCGATGTAATCTGGGTTGTAGTCTGTGCTAGCATTGGAATATGTGGCATCAACCTGTTTGAGAATATTGCTAGCAAAGGGTCCGGCAAAAATTCGGAAATTCATTTGCCCTCCAGATGCCTTCAAAGGCAACATCGTCATGTATCCGGGCATGTCTTTTGCTTTGAAACGTTGATGCTCCTGTTCGATTTCCACAAGTCTTGATGGGACGAGATCTCCAGGCACTTGCTGTGTGCGTAGACCGGCATCTGTTTTAGAGACAGCGTCTTGAATGATTCCGAAAAATCCGTTGGAATTGGTGATCCAATCCGGAGAGATTGTTGTGACAGTAAAAACGTTTTGAGGAAGATCCATGTTTTCGACAACAGGTTTGTCATTGCGAGTGATGCGGTATTTTAGTGCAGGAGCAGGACTGCCGGAGATCCATTCCACTTCTGGCACACCTGAGGAGAGCCAAATGCCTTTGCTATCGCCTTCGATGTTTATTTTTAATGTGAGAGTGTAAGGGGCCTCTTTATCGATGGAGTATGTTTTTGTGATGCGTCGGTTGCGTTGAGTGGCTTCGAAGGTGATAGAATTTTTATCGAAATTTTTTACAGTGTAAACCAGTTCTGACAGTTCAGGATATTCAGAGAGGAAGTTTAGTCCATAATATTTAGGACTAACTTTTACTGTTTTGCGCGCATCGTTTTGGATGAGGTCGCGGCGCAAAAGTGGGTAGTAGCCACCAAGTTGGCCTTCGGCATGTTCTTCTTGGCCGTTGTCAGTGGCGGTAGAATAGGCGTGTGCGGGGAAGCGTGCGTTGTACGGATGTTTTTCGACCATTTCGCGATCAAAGTCTACTTCCTTTACGGCGCTTTGAGCGTCTGATTTGTTTTGGAATGGAAGATTAATTTCAGCTAAGGCTGCGCCGATGTTTGAGAAGACCAGTTGTTGATAAGGAGTTTCGATGACATAGAATTTTTCGGTGCGGTCTGCTTGAGCAGTTTCTTCAAATTTAGTTTCATCCCGTTTCGCAATAGGCTGTTCAGGAGTCTGTGTGGGTTGGTTTTTCTTGATTGTTTCTTGTTGTGCTTGCCATTCGCGCAGGCGTTCTTGATGTTGTCTTTCGAAATAGGTATTAACAAAAAACAGCGCTAGCGTTAGCGCAACAACAAATATGATTGTACGTTTATCCATAATAATTCTTTGTCATCAGTTTAGAAACCAAGAAGCGTATCAGATAAACCACACGATCGGCAAGCAAATTAAAACAAAAAAGCAAGTATCAGAATTTCACCACAAAGACACAAAGATCACAAAGATAAACAAAAAACAGGATTAACAAGATAAAAGAAAATTAACAAGGATGGGCATGATCGCCTTCGGCGGCAAGTTAAAAAGCAGGATTTAAATATTCAGTATCCTACCGCTGAAAGCGATCATGCCCAACCTTGTTAAAATTTTTTTTCTTTTTTCTTTGTGATCTTTGTGTCTTTGTGGTGAAATTTTCTTTTTTTTTGGCTTTGAATATGCGTGAAAAGAAAATCGCTGTTTCGCTACTATGGAAAACATGAACCAACATCATATTCACAATTTGTTGTCTCCTGAAGAGTTGATAAGCAACCTTCCAATAAATGCTCATCAAGAAAGATTTGTTGCTCAGTCTCGAGAAGTGATAAAACATGTTCTTGATGGAAAGGATTCGCGCTTTTTATTGATTATTGGTCCCTGTTCTATTCATGATATTGCAAGCACAAAAGAGTATGCGCGCAAATTGAGTCAACTCGTGCAATCCATGAAAAATGCCTTTCAGATTGTTATGAGAGTCTATTTTGAAAAACCTCGCACCTCTCTTGGTTGGAAGGGCTTTTTATATGATCCATGGCTAAATGGCACTTGCGATATTCAATCAGGCTTAATCCATGCTCGTCAATTGCTAATCGATTTAGCAGATATGGAAATTCCAGCTGGGACTGAATTTCTAGATCCTTTTACGGCACATTATTTTGGAGATTTGATTTCTTGGGGATGCATTGGTGCGAGAACTTCCTCATCTCCAATACATCGTCAGCTAGCTTCTGCACTTCCGATGCCGGTTGCATTTAAAAATAGCACAGAAGGATCGGTCAGTAATGCAATCCACGGCATAATTTCTGCTGCTTCTCAGCATTCACACATGAGTTTTAATCATCATGGCGTGACTGTTGTACAAACAAATGGTAATCCAGATTGTCATATTGTTTTAAGAGGCGGCGAACGCTCGCCGAATTATGATCCGCAATCGATTTCAAAAACACTTGCATTGCTCAAGAATGCAAATCTGCCGCAAAGAGTATTAGTTGATTGTGCACATGATAATTCTTTTAAAGAACATGAGAAGCAACAAATCGTTTTTGAGTCGGTGTTGCAGCAAGTTGTCAGGGGCAATGAATCTATTCGCGGCGCATTATTAGAAAGCCATTTATATCCAGGCAAACAGTCATTTCCATTAGACCCTTCGCAGTTGCAATATGGAGTTTCGCTTACAGATGGTTGCCTCGGTTGGGAGCAAACGGAGCGCCTAATAAAATGGGCTTACGAGTTATTGAAAGGCCATTCTGAAGAATCTCAGCAAGAAGAAATAGCTGCCTACGAAACATCTGCAATGCAGTAGCATTTTCATGCGCGAAGTGTTTGGAGTGCCCAAGGCACTTGCGCACTCCTAAGTAACAGAAATGTTTGTTAGCGCGAAGCGAACTCCCGAAGGGAGTTATTCATTTATAGCCCAGGGTTCACAATGCCCTGAAAGGGCATTAGTTAACCCTGGGAAAGTTTCAAAAAGCAATTGCACCCCCGAAGCGGGGTGCTTCAATTTGTTTGCTATCATTGAAGTACCCCACTTCGGGGGTACTATGTCATTCATACTTTACCCCAGGGTTAACTAATGCCCTTTCAGGGCATTGTGAACCCTGGGCTACAATTAAAAAACCCCTTTCAGGGGTTTCTTTGTATTCAAAACTCTCTTTTTGCTTTTGACCTGAAGAATATTTAGTGTTCCTTCAGGATATAAGATAAAGACTCTTGGGGGCTCCAAACGCTTCGCGCTGCTACTGTTGCACACGAACAAGAGTCCAATTCTGGTCTGTACCATTGCTAAAATGAACATTGAGTGGACTCGTATCTTCAGTCAAATTATAAATACCCGTTGATGCAATCGGCGAATCGGACTGATTTGCCAAAGAGAAATACGCTTTCTGCGTGTTAGCATTGACCTTTCCAGTCAGGTCCTGGGCATCATCTGTTGCAGAATTGTACAATACGCCTGCAATTTCTCCGCTTCGATTCAACGCAAGCTGTATGAAACGATCACTCTGAACTGCGCTGTTGGCATCGCTTGAGATAGCAAAGACTCCAAGTGGCAGCCACTCATCACCTGCTGAAGAAACACTTTGCGTGTTGTCAACAGGTTGTGAGGGCACATATTGTTGAGAAGATGTTGTGGAATAGTCAGGAGAGGTCGCATACTCTTCAGTAGTGAGAGGATAACCATATCCTCCGTCATCATAATAATAAGGTGTCGACCAATTCCATGCACCCCATGTGGATAACGCTGCCCAGCTTGCAGGCCTCCACAAGTTAGCTCTCGTTCCCAAATAATCAACATCGACATTATGTCGATCAAAGAAATCTCGATTGAACCAGTTGTTAGCATCCGGATGCAATTGTCTCAAGTTCTGACTTGCTCGATTGGCAAGTTGTCTGTTTTGGTTGATATCGCCGCGTTTATTTGGCAAATTTTGAGCTCTCTGTCCAAGATTTTGTCGGTCGAAATTCTGTCTGCTTTGCGCATACTGGTTAACTTGATTACGCAAATCTGTGCGATTCGCTGCTGAAGGTCTTTGACGTGATGCCTGCCGCGCTTGTTGAGCTCGACCTTGTGATACAGGCCTTGTTTGTGCCCTCTGAGCTACTTGAGAAGCCGATTGCCGACTTGCAACTCGCCCTGCAGAAGGTCGACTTGAAGCTCTGCTCAAGGAAGGTGTGCGATTGATGGAACCTCTTGAAACACCACCAGCTCTACCTCCGCCGCTTCTACCTCCACCACCTCCACGACCACCGCCGCCGCCTCTTCCACCTCTCGCATCGACATCAAACGGAGTCATCAGTAAGCTTGCTACAGTAGTAAGAATCATTAGTGCCGTAATTTTATTTTTCATTTTTTACCTCCTGCGCAATCTTTTCAACTGTGACAGGATCGACATTGGGAAGAATCTCTCCATCAACCTCACGATCGATTGAAGAGAAGGTGTAGCTGTGGTCATCAACAGCAGTGTAAATGTTTTTAGATGAGCCCTCACGCCCATCTCCCAGGGTAAAATGCATAGTGGAATACCAGCTTTTGTCTACCTTTTTCCAAGTTCCTTCACCAAAGCCTCCATCGGAATCAAAGACCCAAGAACGGATGACCTCATTCGCAGGATCCCAAGCGATGATCTGTCTACCATCGATGGTGTCTTGCCCATAGATTTTCATTTCGAACTGTTGAATGATAAAGTTTTTGTATTTGTCCCAGTGATTGTTAAATAGAATCTGAGTATCATCGTCTGAATCTTCCCATTTGCCAATCATCCATGCGAGATCTTTGAGATGTTCGAAATTGGAAATAGGTTCTTGAAGTTCAGCTTCCTTAATTGCATTGATCAACCATTGGCCATTTTCCTTAATGAATTCCACTTGATAGGCGATTTTTTGTTCAGGCTGACCAGGCACAAACAGCATCATCACACCATTCTGAAGGGCTTCTTCATCATTGATAAATTCGATATTTTTTACTTTGATATCAGCGTGAATATTTTTGTTCTGTGCAAAACGTTCTTTGAACAATTTTTCTATCTCTGCTCTTCCTTCTGCATGTTTTCCTGTCATAGGATTGTTGTAGATAGCATCAGAAGCCCACAATTGTGATAGTTTTGCTGCGTCCTTTAGGTTGTAAGCCTCTTCATACTCCTGAACAGCGCTCTGGATGGCTTTTTTGTCCGCTTCTATATTTTGTTGTGCATAGCAATCTGCAAGCCAAATAGCTGTCAGTAGTGTCAGAATAATCTTGGAATATTTCAGCATAATCACTCTCCCATTTGCTTCTTTTTATAAATCAGCCTCGATTTTTGCAATAGTTATGTGACTGTATGGAATTACTCACCACAAAGACACAAAGATCACAAAGAAAAATTATGAATTATGAAGTATGAATTATGAAAAATGGACATAATTTCTTTTCATAATTCATACTTCATAATGGCGTTGTTGCACAAATCTGTAACGCCACTTACGTGGCTCAAAATGTTTTTCTTATCATACCGTAGACTCGCTGCGCTCATCTACGGCTAACATATGTCATCGCTTCGCGATTATTTACCACTTCGTGGTTTTTTAAGAAGTAAACAGTAAATAGAAAACGGTAGACAGTAGAGGCCTTCAGCTGGAGACTTTTTCTACTGACTACAGTCTACTAGAAAAAAATCGCGAAGCGATAAAATAGTCGCGAAGCGACGACATATGCTAGCCGTAGATGAGCGCAGCGAGTCTACGGTACATATATTGAAGTCATTTTGAGCCACGTAAGTGGCGTTAAAGATTAATGCAATAACGTCATTCATAATTCAAAAATATTGTATATATTTAGGGTTTTCCTGCTATAATAGATCTAAGAGATTTCTCCATGGAGGTGTCTTATGTCTATTCGTATGCCAGAACCTTCTGCTCCACCACCTGATTTTCCTCAACCTTCTGCTCCTCCCTATTCTGAAACAGGATCCGAAGAGGCTAACGTTACGGCGATTGCTCAACCAAAATTTGATGCATCTGCACTGCAAATCAATACCGCTTATTTAGATAATAGAATTACTAAGAAACGTGAAATTGGTTTTTTCGAACGCCTTATTCATACCATTTTCTGCTGTTTCTTCTATGACGTAGACGGAGACTATGAACGCAACACTGTAGCGGAAAATATCCTTAAAGAAAAAACTGATAAGAAGATTGAGCAATTTCAAAGAGCTAGAGACAAGGCGGGCAATGATAGTAAGTGGAAGTATGATCTTGCATTGGGTAACCAATGCATCCTAGATAAAAATTGGACTGTTGCTAAAGAAGCCCTAGAAAGGGCTTATGAGGTTGATACAAAAATAAATCCTCATATGGATAAGGCTATTGAAACGCGTTTGCTTTTAGCAAAAGTAAACCTTGCCACGAGAAATTATGCTGAAGCGTACAAATATGCCATTGAGGCACGAGATCTTCGGAATGCAAGCTTATGGAGAAATAAAGAGGATTTTCAATGCAGCAATGCTTTGATAGACAAAATTGTTGAAGCTTTAGAAAAGAAAGACGTAAAGGATTTAACCTTTGCTGAAAAGGAAATAATGGCTGATGTCTACGGAGCTAACAAATTCGATGTAGAGAGCTTGAAATGGGTTCCACGCCATCCAGAAGTAAGCCAAGAGGCATATATCGATAAGTATAGGTATCCTGTATTGGATGTCTATTACAAACAGGCATTAGATTTAAAACGACAATCTCCGTCGAAAGAATTTGATAAAGCATTACTCGATAAAATTTCACGTTACTTATGCAATGTACCCGACAAAAACAAGAGGATCGAAGATTTCTTTTTTTCAGGTATTACTAGAGAAAAAAATTCATATCTTAGATGGCAAAATGATTTTCCGATTTCACAAGATTTTCGACGTGTTCAAGACTCTAAAGATGCAGAAATGCTTTATATTGCTGCAGATAGACTTTATGAGGCTGCATATAGAATTAAGAGAGTTGGAGGAATGCTTCACGATGACTTGGTAGCATGTGGCATGGACTGTGAAGAGTATTGGAAAGATTGTCGCCAAATTGCTCATTTTATGCGTTTTAAAGCAGCACATTTAGGAAGTGCAGACGCGAATTATGAACTTTGGAAATATTACGTACCTGATAAAGATTATATAAATTGGAAATGGTTATCAAAAATTTCAGAAGGTTTAGAGAAAAGGTTGAATGAAAATGGGATTGTCATTCAAGAGCCTAGACAATATTTAGAAAAAGCTGCCGAGTTAGGACATCTTGAAGCCGTTAAGGAGCTGAATGCAATCAGAAGTAAAGAGGAGCCAGCAAAAGAAGCTGTTGTCAAAGCAGCTGAAACAGGGGAAATGGTTTCAAAAGATATCCGGGAGGCAGAAATTTTGTTTGTTAGAGCTAAATCTTCTGACGATTTAATGGAAAAAATTGCTTTACTTGAACAAGCTGAAAGCAAGGGGTATGCACCAAGCGTTCGTGAGTTGGCCCTCTGTTATGCGAGTGAAGGGGGCGATCCTAAAAAGGCGTTCGGTAAATTTTTACAGTCTGCTCTTGATGAGAATGTTGATTCTATGGTTGATGTTGCGATCAACTATCGTGATGGCATTGGCACCGAAAAAGACCTGGCCGCAGCAAGAAAGTGGCTAGAAAAAGCAAGTGACGCTGGACACGATCAAGCAAAAACCTTATTACAAGAGTTAGCAAATTTTGAAAATGCCTAAAGATGCGCAAAGCGTTTGTAGTCCTAAGAGTCTTATATCCATCAAATTGATATTTAATATTCTTCAGGCCATAAGTAAAAAGGTTTTGTGAACGCAAAGAAACCCCTGAAAGGGGTTTTTTAATTGTAGCCCAGGGTTCACAATGCCCTGCAAGGGCATTAGTTAACCCTGGGTAAAATAGGAATGACATAGTACCCCCGAAGTGGGGTACTTCAATAATAGCAATCAATTGAAGCACCCCCTTCGAGGGTGCAATTGCTTTGTGAATCTTTCCCAGGGTTAACTAATGCCCTTACAGGGCATTGTGAACCCTGGGCTACATTTGAATAACTCCCTTCGGGAGTTCGCTTTGTGCAAGAAAAGAAGTTATATGGAAGTGCGCAAGTTCCTTGCGCACTCCAAACGCTTTGCGCTACCAAAATGCTCATGGGGACTAAGTTAATTTTTTCTTTCTTCTTTTTTTTCTTTGCGCCTTTGCGTCTTAGCGCCTTTGCGTTTTTTTTAGAGTGTATTCAAAACAGATCGAATTCGAGAAGGCGTGACTCATCGCCGCCGCTTGCCAAAACAGTGCGCTTCTTAGCCGCTAAACCTACCTCTTTTGTCAGCTCTAGGCTACTTGTGAACACGAATCCACGTCCTGGCTTGGCTGATTCGCGCTTCATGAAATCTCCCAACGAACGATAAAACAAACGTAACGAATCCACATCATCCAAACGCTTTCCATGCGGAGGATTCGTAATGATGAAATTCGGAGCCTTAGGCGGTTTGAACTCGCGAAAATCGCGTTGCACAATTTCAATAAATTGCTGAAAACCTGATGCACGCAAATTCACTCTGCTCACTTGAATTGCACTTTTATTAATGTCACAGCCAAAATACATTCCAAAGGGCAGTGTCGAACGCTTTTGATCTGCATCAGCTTTCACTTTCAACCACTCAAGCTGTGAAAATTCTGGCAGATACATAAAGCCCCATTTCTGTCTTAAATATCCCGGAGGAGTCTTGCTTGCCATCATCGCTGCTTCAATCAACAGCGTTCCCGAACCGCAACAGGGATCGCACACGATTTCATCTCCGCGATATCCTGCAATGCGCAACATGGCAGCAGCAAGAGATTCATTCAGAGGTGCCTCTACACTATCTTGTCGATAGCCTCTTTTGTGCAGTGGCATTCCGGAAGTATCAATGCTGATGACACCATTTTCATCATGAATAAACAGATTCAATTGCACATCAGGTGCCTTCGTATCTATGCTTGGACGCTTTCCAAAGGCTTCGCGAAACTGATCACAGATCGCATCCTTTGCCACTTGTGCCGCAAATAAACTGTTGCGCAGATGTCGATGTGAAACATTGGCATCAATGGCGAATGTCTTTCCTTGTGGCAAGTATTTCACCCAATCGATGGAATAGATATTCCGATACAACGTTTTTGCATCGTAACAACGGAAATTCAAAATGGGCAAAAGGACTCTGCTAGCTATGCGTGAGCAGTAATTGATCCGATAGATCGCATCAATCGAAGGCACCTCAAGATGAACTCCACGAAAACCTGGCTCAATCTTTTCATAGCCCAATTCGCGCAATTCTTGCTCCAAAATACCTTCTAAAGCCTGTGCACACGTGATAAACAATTTCACATTACTCCTTGAAAATAGAAGTCAGAAGTCAGAAGCCAGAAGTCGGAATTTTTATTCTGGCTTCTGACTTCCGACTTCTGACTTCTTTTTTAATTATGCATAAAGAGGATCACATCGCCATCTTTCACGATGTAGTTTTTGCCTTCGATGCGCACCTTGCCGGCTTCTCGTGCTCCGACGCGACCCTTATGCGCGATGAAGTCTTCGTAACTGATCACTTCAGCGCGAATAAATCCTTTCTGAATGTCGCTGTGGATAACTCCGGCGGCTTCCACAGCCGGTGTATTGGCTTTAATTGTCCATGCGCGTGTTTCCATTTCACCTGTTGTCAAATAGGTGATGAGCCCTAACATAGAAAAAGATGCCTTTGCAAGGCGTTGTAGACCCGATTCTGTCAAGCCCAAACTGGCAAGAAATGGACCTCTCTCTTCGAGAGGCAATTGAGAAATCTCCTCTTCCAGCTTAGCACAGATAGGAATCACATAGTTGCCCTCTGCTTCAGCATACTCTCGTACACGACGGACATGCGCATTATCCATTTCAGGCAGATCTTTTTCCGAAACATTAGTGGCATACAGAACTTTTTTCTTTGTCAAAAAGGGATACGCCTTAAGCGCTTCTTCTTCTTCCGGAGTAAACTCTAAAGAGCGCACAGGCTTATTCTCGTTTAAATGGTCTCTAGCACGTGATAATGCTGCGACGATAGGTACCAATTCCTTTTTTGTTTTCACTTGTTTTTCAAGCCTGCTGATCACGTTTTCAGCCATTTGTAAATCAGCTAAAACCAGTTCTGTGTTGATGATTTCGATATCGCGAATTGGATCGATCTGACCGGAAACGTGCACGACATCTTCCGCTTCAAAACAGCGCACAACATGAACAATGGCGTCTGTTTCACGAATGTTTGCCAAAAACTTATTTCCCAAGCCTTCGCCTTGGGAGGCCCCAGCCACTAATCCAGCAATATCAACAAATTGAGTCGTGGCGTAAAGAATGCGTGAACTATGAGATAGCCTCGAAAGTTCAG
>Ga0206902_10052_pt1 | contig 33774 bp, 32 predicted proteins | sample Alteio_BWOrgHeat_44_FD_153242 | JGI IMG/M metagenome (GOLD analysis project Ga0206902, IMG submission 153242) | Enriched cells from forest soil in Barre Woods Harvard Forest LTER site, Petersham, Massachusetts, United States -... | ecosystem: Environmental > Terrestrial > Soil > Temperate forest >... | reverse complement strand
CAATAACCAGTAAATTGGCCCACTATTTCATAAAGACAGCTGAACACTCGATCCATGGAATTTATTGACTACTATAAAATATTAGGGATAGACAAAAACGCATCTGACGACGATATTAAGAAGGCTTACCGAAAACTTGCCCGGAAGCATCATCCCGATTTGAATCCAAACGACAAGGAGGCGAATAAAAAATTTCAGCAAATAAACGAAGCCAACGAGGTGCTTAGTGATCCGGAGAAGAGAAAGAAATATGATCAGTACGGAAAAGACTGGCAGCATGCGGATCAATTCGAACAATCCAGGCAACAGCGATCATCCAACGCTGCGGGAGACAGCGGTTATAGCTTTTCGGGCGATTTTAACGATTCCGATTTTTCGGATTTTTTTTCAGCCATGTTTGGTCAGCAGGCTGGAAGAGAAAGAAGCCGGCAAACCGCATTTCGGGGAAACGATTACCAAGCGGAACTCCATGTACAGCTCAAAGATGCCTTTTCAACCCACAAGCAGACCATTACCCTGGATGAAAAGAATATAAGAATTACCATCCCTGCCGGGGTTGAAGACGGACAAAAAATAAAATTGGCAGGATTTGGTTCCCCCGGTATCCATGGCGGCCCCAAAGGCGACCTTTACATCACTTTTATCATTTCACAGGATCCAAGGTACTTGCGCAAGGGGAATGACATTTATATTAACGAGCCTTTGGATTTATACACGGCCTTGCTGGGGGGTGAAAAAATTGTTGATACGCTGAGTGGTCCTTTAAAAGTGACGATTAAACCCGAAACGCCAAACGGAAGCAGGATTCGGTTAAAAGGAAAAGGATTTCCGGTTTACAAAAAGGAAGGTGAGTTTGGAGATTTATATATTAAGTGGGATATAAAACTTCCTACGAACCTTTCTGATGAACAGAAAGCCCTGTTTAAGAAATTATCAACGATGTAAATGAGTTTTATGGAAAACGAAAATTTGATTCCCATCGCAGAATTTTGTCGTTATCATCGTGTTGATGTTGCTTTTATTCATTTGCTGGAACAAAGCGGTTTGATTGGAACAACGATATTGCAGCAAACCGTGTATGTGCGGATAGAAGATCTTAGCCAATTGGAAAAATTTGTTCGCTTGCATCAGGATTTGGAGATACCTGCTGATAATTTGGACATCGTTTCTCATTTATTGAATCGAATGGAAGATTTGCAGCGTGAAATAAAACAATTGCAAAATCGGATTACGTTTTACGAAAAATTGAGCAACAACCACCCTCAACCGGAATAACATGCTATCACAGGAGGAAATAAAAAAACAAGCCGGCGTATACGCGGCTGATTTTGTAAAGCAGGGAACTACCATTGGCCTGGGTACGGGGAGCACGGTGTATTGGCTGATAGACGAATTGGGGCAAAGGGTGAAAGAGGGTCTCGAAATTGTCATTGTTCCCACGTCTGCTCAAACCGCGCAACTTGCCAAACAGGCCAATATCACCGTAAGCAGTCTCGACCGCATTGAAAGATTATTCCTTACCATTGATGGGGCCGATGAGATTGACCCCAAGGGTCAGCTGATAAAAGGGGGTGGCGGTGCGCTGTTGCAGGAAAAAATTGTCGCTTCGGTTTCAGACGAACTGATTATTATCGCCGACAACAGCAAGCTTGTCCACCAATTGGGAAAATTTCCGTTACCGGTTGAAGTCATTACTTTTGGGTATAAGCAGGTGCGACAAAAAATTGTTGATACCGGCTTTTGCAAAGAGGTAAAGTTGCGTGAAAAAAACGGCGAATACTTTATTACCGATCACCGGCATTATATCCTGGATTGTTATTGTGAAAAAATAGCTGATGCCTTTTTATTGAATGATATCCTGCATCTGATTCCCGGCGTCGTGGAGACAGGGCTATTTATCGATATGGCAACCAAAGCCATTATTGCCTATGAAGACGGGAAAATTGAAGAAATAGCATTCAGATAGGGTTTGATCAATGCCTAGACAGAAATCTTGTCAATGACGAATTTTATAATTCCTGCTGGTGCACTTATTGCTGCAGTTTCCCCGATTTTCTTTCCCAACAGTCCTTTTCCGATCGGAGAGGTAACTGATATTTTTCCTGATTTTAAATCGGCCTCTTTTTCAGAGACCAGGTGATAAGTAACCTGCTTTTTGGTATTGAGGTTTGTGAGGGTTACTTTCGTTAGTACCGATACTTTGCTGGTGTCAATTTCGGATTCATCGACAATCCGTGCCGTGGCCAATTCACCTTCAAATTTTTTTATCTTGGCTTCCAGCAGACCCTGAGCTTCTTTGGCAGCATCATATTCCGCATTTTCTTTGAGGTCCCCTTTTTCTCGGGCTTCGGCAATAGCTTTCGAGGCAGCAGGCCGGTCCACAGTTTTAAGTTTTTGAAGCTCCCTTTGTAGCTGTTGCAACGATTCTTTGGTAAAATAATTTATGTCACTCATAACCCCTCCTTCGTTTGTAAAAAAGAAAAAAAATACAACGCCTCAGTTTTCAGCTGAAGCGTTGCACTATTTAGGTATACAAAGATAAAAGATTTTTGGTTTCGCCAAATGAAAAATTAGGGGAAAATAAGGTTAAAAAAAAGTTGGAATCGCGGGTGTATGGTCACAAAGATTTGGCAGCGGAAGTCTCCCGGTACGATCGTCAAGGCCCCAGAAAATCAATAGCGTTGCGGGAAACCGCGTGCTTCGTCCTTTCCTGCGACAGCATCATGGCCAATGGTCAGATGCCCAACTTCTCCAAAAGGACTTTTGCCATTTTGTAAAAGGCTTCATGGCTGTAACCCGCTATGTGAGGGGTTATAATAACATTTGGTTGAGAAACAAGCCATTCCAGCTGGCTTTTTTCGGATGCCGTATAAGTGTCTAATTTTTCATTTTCCAGGACGTCCAGGGCTGCTCCGGAAATCTTTTTATGTTGGAGCGCGTGAATGAGTGCTGCTGTATCATGCACCTTGCCGCGCGAGGCATTAACAAAATAAGGCTTTTTTGCCAGGGCATTGAAAAATGCATTGTTCGCAAAATGGAAAGTCTCATCAGTCAAAGGCACATGCATGCTTATCACTTCGGCATAACGCCCAATTTGCTCCATGTTCGCCTCATGAACATTTCCTTTCGCAAATCCGAATTGATATTTGTCATACGCCAGAATCGTTGCATTAAATGAAGTCAACAATTTCGCAAACGCGCTGCCGGTATTTCCAAAGCCGATGATCCCTACCGTCTTGTCCGTAAGTTCGGTGCCCCGGTTGGAATCGCGCATCCATTTTCCATCTTTTATCTCGTCATGGGCGGATGTAATTTTATTCATCAGGTTTAGCAACAAGCCAAGTACATGCTCTGCAACGGCGTTGCGGTTCCCTTCAGGGCTGCTCACACACTTTATTTTCTTGCTTTCTGCATATGCAACATCAATCAATTCCATGCCGCTCCCCAGTCGGCCTATCCATTTTAATTTCGGCGCCTTGTCAATAATGTTCTTGTCAATTTTTAATCGGGTGGTAACCACGAGCCCCTCTGTTTCCCCAACGGAATTTTCCAATTCTTCATAGGTGATTTGCGGGAGATGAACCGGCTCGTATCCCTGCCTGAGCAGCCGTTCCAGCAAATAGGGATGCGCTTTTGCAGTAATAATAACCTTTCTCGTCATGGATTTAACTTTTTGATTTAATTCATGTTAAATGTGAGTATTCCAAAATCTTCCACAGACAATTCCTCGGCGCGTTTATTAAAAATATCGTCTTTCAAAAATTCCTCGTCAAATAAATTTTTAACGGCATTCCGTAAGGTTTTCCTCCGCTGATTGAATGCCGTCTTCACCAGGTGGAAAAGCTTTTTTTCGTCCTTGCAGGGTATGCTTTCCACCCTGGGTCTTAACCGTATCACCGCGCTTTTGACCTTTGGCGGTGGGATAAAAGAACTCTCGCTTACTTCAAATAAATATTCCGCCTCAAAAAACGCCTGTACCAGGACGCTTATTACACCATATATTTTACTTCCGGGCAGAGAGCAGATTCTTTGCGCTACCTCTTTTTGGAACATGCCAACCATGCATTCCACATCGTCTTTCCAGTCAATGATTTTAAACACGATTTGTGAAGAAATATTATAGGGGAAATTACCGACCACGGTAAACTTTGTCTTAAATGGCTTTTCTATTTCCAGAAAATCGCCGGCAATCAACTTGTTTTGAAGCGCGGGAAATTCCTGCAGCAACAATCGCACTTTTTCTTCATCTATCTCCACAGCTTTAAATTCAACATTATCTATTTGCAGGAGGTATTTGGTTAAAGCCCCGGCGCCGGGCCCCACCTCGACCAAATGATGAAAGGGATGTTGGTGAAGTGCGCCGATAATTTTACGGCAAATGTTTTCGTCTCGCAAAAAATGCTGGCCAAGAGATTTCTTCAGTCTATACATACGTAGCCGCAAAAGTAAATCTTAAATGGTTCCAAGTTCCCGGATACCGGTTTCCGGAACGCTGGGCAAGGAGCTAAATTAGTTGTATTTTTACGTTTTGAAATAAATACGCATGAACGCACCACAACACAGGCCATTGATAGGGATTTCCGTCGGGGATCTGAACGGCGTCGGAACTGAACTGGTAATTAAGACTTTTTCTGATCATCGTTTGCTGGAGTTTTGCACCCCGGTAATTTTTGCCTCTAACAAACTGATTAATTTTTACCGGAAATCAATACCGGAAATCGGGTTTAATTATCAAAGCACAAGGGAGTACAACCGCATTAACCCCAAACAGATAAATATTTTTAATTGCTGGGAAGAAGAAGTCGCCATCAATCCCGGTCAGCTTACCGAAACGGGCGGTACTTATGCTGTCAAATCCTTAATGGCGGCCGTGGAAGCCCTGAAGCAAAATAAAATAGATGGATTGGTCACCGCCCCCATGCATAAAAAAAATACCCAGTCTGCTCAATTTAATTTTACGGGACACACGCCTTATCTGAAACATAGTTTTGACGCTAAAGATGTATTGATGCTGATGACCGCTGAAAATATCAGGGTCGGCTTGGTCACCGAGCATGTCCCGGTCCGGGAAATTGCGTCACTCATTTCCAGGGAAATAATCCAGTCAAAGTTGAACATCCTGAACGATAGCCTGCGAAGGGATTTTGGGATTGATAAACCGAAAATCGCCGTATTGGGACTAAATCCCCATGCAGGCGATGAAGGGATCATCGGCAAGGAAGAAGAAGAAATCATAAAACCGGCCATTAAAGATGCCAAACACCATATGCTTGTGTTTGGGCCTTACAGCGCGGATGCTTTTTTTGCCCGTCATCAATACAGAAAATTTGATGCCGTGCTGGCCATGTACCACGACCAGGGGTTAATTCCTTTTAAATCATTTGCAATCGGCGAAGGTGTAAATTATACGGCGGGTTTGCCGGTGGTGAGAACCTCTCCGGATCACGGCACTGCCTTTGATATCGCAGGGAAAGATAAGGCCGATACGTCTTCATTCCTTGCGGCAATTTACGCTTGTGTTGACATCATCAATATGAGAAAAGGATATAGTGAGAATCGCAAAAATCCGCTCAAAAAGATGACCTCCGCTGTCCTCGCCAATGCTGAAGATGAAACGCTCGAGGAAACAGAATGATGATTGTCAAAAGATTAACTTTCCTGCAAATTTTTTTGTCAAAACAGTTGCATTAATTAAAGCTGGTAGTTATCTTTATTGTCTATTCATTCAATTTTTATCAGGCAGAAAGCGTCCCTTTTCAGCCCCAATTCCCGAAAAAAACCTAGGATTATTTTAGACTGACTTACTGAAGAACTCAGTGATGATGTTTGCAACATTTTTTACGAAACTCCATTAATTCGTTTAACATCCATCCTTTGAATTTTTACAATTGATCTGTTCCCTGTACATGTAAATTTATTTTTCAACTCTGAAATTTTACAACAATGGAACAATACGTTAAACGGATCCTGGTAACTCAATCAATATTACTAATTGCATTGGGAGCATTCGCTCTGCCTTTGTCATCAGGGATAAAAACTGACACCTCAGTTAGCAGTGATAAGCCACTTTCAGCCAAAATTATTTTAAGCGAAAAGCTGGTCAGTTTCAATGCCACTTATTCGAGAAACACAGTCAATCTTCATTGGAATATTAATGCAGTCAATTACGCCAATCATTTTGATATTGAAAGGAGCATTGACGGAATAAATTTTGAAAAAGTCGGTGATGCCCAACAGAACACTGCGTCTTCCAACGAATATTATTTCGAGGACAATTTTAAGCCGTCGCTCGCAAGAAACAATGATTTATATTATCGTTTAAAACAAACTGACAGCTACCATAAATCTGTTTATTCAAAAGTACTCGTCGTAAGATCTTTTAACAGTAAGAGTCTGGAAGCCATCAGCGTCACTCCTGATCCTTCTGTAAATGATATAGAGGTGAATGTCCAATTAAAGCAGAACGCTTATGTTGTGATGAAAGTGACGAATAAGGCGGGAGATGAAATCATGAGAAATTCAGTAGCAGGCAATGACGGCGACAATAAATATGCGTTAAAAGGAACGAGTAAATTGCAGCCGGGAGATTATACGCTTGAAATTATAGTGAACAGCAATGAACGAATGGTTTTACATTTAATAAAGAGCTAAGCGCATTTTGGTTTTCAGCGTCAGCTTAACCCCTAAACCTTTTCTTCCCGAAGAGGTTTTTTATTTTTTTATACTCAGGTACGTTTGCAAATTCCTTACATATTCTTCAAATGCCTTAATGCCCGCAGGAGTAATTTTGCAGATCGTTTGCGGATAGTTGTCCTTAAATTGTTTTATTACATCGATATAACCTGCTTCTTTGAGCTTATTTATCTGTACGCTGATGTTCCCTGCCGTGGCGTTTGTCTTCTCTTTTATAAATGTAAACTCTGCCTCTTTAACACTGATGAGCAAACTCATCACGGCAAGCCTTAACTGCGAATGTAGTATGGGATCTAATTCTTTAAACATTTTCTTTCTTTAGGTTCTGATACCTTCTTCTCAAAATCAACCCCGGAATAAACCACGCAACGATGGCAGCCACCGCAGTTAATAGCGTGCTATTGGGAAATTCAACATAAAAGCTAATCACAGCAATTGCCCAGCAAATGATTCCGCCAAAGATCATAGGTTTGAAATTTCTCGCCAATCCTGTTGAAAAAGTCGGAACGCCATATAAAATAATATAGATGGATGCTTCATGAGGGACCCTAAACAGGTTTGCAAAAAACGAAAATAAAAAAATGGCAATGCCAAAACTTATCCAGATGCCGCTCAACGCATCATCGTTGTGCGATTTGAATTTTCTTCTCTTGCTTTCACGGACGGCAATAAAGATTTGCGGGATTACAGCGGCAATTGTCAGGAACCAGACATAGCCAGCCCATCCCCAATGCAGGTAGAATCCCCCGAAACTGACGAGACTGCAAACGCACACCACACTTCCCCATAATAAGGCGCTGATACCGGTTTCTTCAAAATCACATTTTGCTTTATTGATCATGCGGGTGATCAGCGCGAGACTTTCTTGTTCCGTTAACTCTTTTTCTTCTGTCATTTTTCTTAAAAATTTAAAATTGTTCTTTGTATTTTTTTCGAAGAAAATAGCCGGGAATTATATAACTGACTAAAATAGCCGCGGCACAGAGCAGGATATTGGTGTCATAACTGGTGAAGGTTGAAACTACCGCCAGCGCCCAGCTCATCGATGCACCCCAAACCAGCGCCGATGTCTTTAGTAGGCGCCCGGTAACAAAACTTCCGATGCCGTAGAGCACCATGTAAAAAGTATAGCAATTCTGCCATCCTATTCTTGCAAAGGTGACTCCGAACAAGAAATACGCCACTACAATAGCGATCCACAAATAATCAAGACTCTCATCTACGTAATTTCTTACCCTTCTTTTTTTTCCCTCTTTGATGCCGTGATAAACAGAAAGAATAATTCCTATGATATTAATACTCCATACTACGGGATGCCATGGCGATTGAAAAATGACTTTCAATACATATTGCCCCAGGCTTGCGACGAATACCAGCCATCCCCACAACAAAAAATAAAAGCTGTTGTCGGCAACGGATGCTTTTGTTTTATCAATCATGGATTGAATCAGGTGGAGACTCTCCTGGGGCGAAAAATTTTCATCCTGCATTGTTATAAATTAATAAGTGAGTAATTGTTCGCGGAGTGGGATGCCGAAAGTTGGTTGAACAAGTCAACAGTCCACTCCCGCAAAAGGTTAATTTACTGGCATTTTGCCACCATCTGTTCAGCCTGGTCCTGGCCCCAGCTTGGGTATAAAGGTTTGGGAACTTGTTTTTTGAATAATTCCACTGATTTTTCAAAGACAGGCTTTGCTTTGGCTTTTCCTCCTCCGAATTGCTCCGGCGTGTTAAACAAACTCATGCCCTGTAAATAGTACAGGCGCGGATTGTTGGGATCGAGCTGCATGCCTTTTTGCAAAGCCGCGGTTGCTTCTGCACCATAATTTTGCCAGCGCGTTTGCGGGTCTACAAGCATTTGTTGGGTGGCGGCCATGTTGCGGATGGTGCATATTTCAGCATTTTTATCAATGCTCTCTGCCTTATCGCATAAAGCTTTTATCTTTTCTGCATTGGCATCTTTATCCAGCTTCTGGTCGGTCCAGGCTGGCCTTGATAGGGCGAGCCCCGCATAGTAGTAGGGAAGCCATTGATTTTTTTCTGCGTCCCCAATGCGTTCAAATGCATTGGCAACGTTTTGAAAGTCAGCTGTTGTTTTTGCTGAATCCATGAGCATGAGATTTTTTTTCATGGCTTCCGCATATTTATCACTTTGCGCACTGGCGCACAATGCTGTAAAAAGTAACGAAACAAGAATTAGCTTTTTCATTGTAATTGTTTTTATAGTTGATTTTGTTTTTTTAGTTTTTTATATTCTGCTTCTGCAAAATAGTTGCCGCCCGAATGGTATGCATTGATATATTGAAACGCTATGCCGATTCCCCATCCAGACACGCTCCAGGCTGGCCAGAAAAAATGGCCGGCATTTGGAGAAAAAAGCCATGCAATGATCAGGAAGGTATTTACGGCGATATAAATCATCAGGCTCCATTTAAAACCTGCCCTTTTTTTGGCAAGTTTCCAGATGGCTTCATCTTTTTGTTGGTCGTCCATATGCATTTATTTAGTTTTTAATTGATGATTTATTTCTTACCCATCGTATTTCTGCGATGATTATCCATCTCTTTTTCCAGTCCTGTCACCTGCCTTATTTCTTCGCAGGCTCAAGGAAGAACTCTTTCGCCCAGCTGTTGGCTACAAATTATTGTTGATCGCATCCTGACTTCTGTCAACCCCCCAACTTAAAAACAACCCAATAAAATAAAATCGTTTTGCCGGCGGCGTGATGGCTTGCTTTTCAGAACCACTATATGAATAATTGTACCCATAAATCGCATTGTAACCCAGGACATTGCTGATACTGGCGAATAGCACCAAAAAAGATTTAGCCTTTGTGTTTCCGGCGCTGGGTACATATTCCGCGCTAAAGTTCATTGCATTGTAGTCTTTGGTTGTGCCCTGTTCTGCTATATAATACTTGTTGGAGTTATTAAGCATGAAATTATAATATGGTCTGCCCGACGTATAAGTGTATGTTGCGTTGAAGCCTGTTTTTATTTTTGTGATAAAGCGCTTCATCACGAGGGAAGCCGTGTGTGTTGCCGCATAGTTGGGCATGAGCCGGGTGGGAAAATTCAGATAGTTCCTTTTGGTATCCAGGTATGAATAGCTTATCCAGTAATCGAAATTCTTTATTGATTTTTTATCTCTCCAGAAAAAATCAATTCCCTGGGCATAGCCGCTGCCGCCGTTGTCGAAAGAGGTGTAATAATTATAAAAGATTGGAATCGTTTTTACCAGGTTGTCATACTTTTTATAATAAGCCTCCACCCTGAAAATCCTGTCGTTTGACATTTTTTGATAGTTGATGATATAGTGCGTTGCTTTTGTGTAACCAAGATGGGTTGCATAATCGAGCTGCGAATTTTCTGGTTTCTGGTAAAAAATTCCATACGCTACAGAAACCTGCGCATCCTTGCCAGTTTTGTAGGCAAGCGAAACGCGGGGAGCAATATCTGATTTATTAAGAATGGAGGAATATTCAAATCGCCCTCCGATTTTTGCTGCGATTTCATTGGTCAAATAAATATCTGTTTCTGCAAAAGCAGCCGTATAATTGTCTTTCAGTTTGATTCTCGCGGTGTCATTGTAATTGTTGTTATCATAACTGTACCAATATTCGGCACCAAATCGCAAAGCGCTGATGCCACCCAGCTTCTTTTCAAAAACAGCTTTTCCCTGCGATAAATCCTGTCGGTGCACAACGGTAAAATTCTTATACAACATCCAGAATGTTGAATCAGGAAACTGTTTCGGTTGGTTGGTTGCATCCTGCACCTGCTGGAAAATATTGTCCTGGTTGGTGCTGTAGCTCAGGCCGAGATTCATTTTCCAACCGTTGCTTAAATATTCTTTCCATGTCAGGTTATTATACCAGTTGTAATTCTTTAAACCGAAAGCGTCTTTCAGATCAGCGCTGTCGACATCCGGCCTTCTGATCCCAAGCTGGTTATGACTGAAGGTGGTATAATATTTTATGATGCCTCCGGTTTTTGTTTTGATCCTGAAATTGGCATCAGCCGTATGAAATTGTGGCACGTTAAAATAATCTACGGATTGCTTTACGGCATCAAAATATAATTTCACATTCGTATAGCCATAATTGATTCCCCAGGATGATTTTTTATTATCGGCAAGCTGTTGCGTGCCAGCGCCCAAGAATAAGGGTGAGATGGAGGCATCAACTTCTGAGTGGTCTGGTAAATCAATCGATTCTAGAAGCAGCGCTGAAGACAAGGCCTGACCATACAGGGCTGAATATCCTCCCGTGCTAAAGACCGTGCCCTTAAATAGGAATGGTGAAAACCGGCCACGTTGCGCCAAATCCGGAACACTGGAATAATAGGGATTGTTTACGAGTTCGCCGTCGATAAATTGTTTGGTTTCATAGCCTGCACCCCCCCGGACAAACAATCCTTCCTGTTCACCAACCTGGCTGGTACCGGGCAAAGTTTTTAGCGCGGCGGTAATGTCCGCATTAGAACCTGCGGTTGTGGCAACATCAATGGAACTTAAGACTGCGGCGCGTTTTGAATCACCCGCCGCAAATGAACCCGCCGTAATGGTTACCGCATGCAACTCGTCCAATTTTTCTTTCAAAACAGCAGCGATGTGTACCGGTTCGTTGCTGATTGAAATGGGTTGTTCAAAATCTTTGTACCCTAAATTGGTTACGGTCAAAATAAAATCTCCGTGTTCATTGCTAACGAAACTGAAATTACCCAGGGAATCGCTGGTTGCGCCATCATAGGAGTTTTTGATGCTGATGCTCGCTCCCGGTAAGGGATGGCCCTTCGTGTCTTTTACTTTACCCGATATTTTGGTCTGGGCTATGGAATGTTGCTGAAGGAAAATAAGCAGGATAAACAGCCAAATCTTTTCCACTTTTTATAAATTTATCTCAAATCTAAAGTAGTTTATAATATAAACCAAATAGTTTCTTATTATTTTTCTTTGGCTTGGAATCCTGTGGATGCGTCGGTTGACCGTAAATAAGGGGTTGCGGTCCCGGGGCAGAGCCGGAATGATGAACCATTTGCATGGTTAAAAAATAGGGGAAAAGATAACGCGGCGGCTTTTTTAGCCGGAAATCATTGCAAAAAGAATCCATTTACCGGTTGTGCTCAATCGGAATCAATACCGTTGCCTCCACGGTATTCGAATTGACTTCTTTGATGTCGAAGTTGGCCCTGTCTCCAAACAGAAGCTGAAGACGATTTTTCGTGCTCGTGAGACCGAAGCCGTCATCGTACAAAGAGCCATTGAGATATCCGGTGTTCTGAATGATGAGTTGGTGGTAATCATCTTTAAAATCAGAAATGATCTTGACGTTGCCGCCGTGAACCTGTTTGCTGATGCCGTGTTTGATGGCATTTTCAACCAGAGTTTGAAGCATCATTGGTGGCACGGGCTGATCAAGGGTGTCTTCGTCAATGTCGTATTCAACCTTAAGCCTGTCTTCAAAACGGATGTGTTCAAGAGCCAGGTAGTCTTTTACTATATTCAATTCTTTTTCAAAAGAAACTGTCTCCAGTTTTTCAGCTTGCATGCTGCTGCGCAAAATATTGCTGAGCTCAGTGATTGCGGTGCGTGCCCGGCCAGGGTTTTCATCTATCAACGCCCTTATGCTGTTCAGCGCATTAAATATGAAATGCGGATTAATATGTGATTTGATTGTTTTTAATTCCAGTTCCTTAACCAAGGCTTCCATCTTCAGGGTGTCCACCTGCTGCTTTCGGCTTTTGTCAATGTAATGGTAGAAATAATAGATCAGCGTCCAGGGAATAATAAAAATTCCGATGTTCAGTACATTGGCGAGCATTCGCGTGATAAAATCCAGTTTTCTCTTATTCTCATACAAATTAAAAGTCTGGTAAACACTCATTTGAAAAAGTATAAACACAAACGTCGTGATAACGACTGCAATGATGAGCTTGGGAAGAATTTTTTCTATCGGCAGTAAAAGCCAGTTCATTTTTTTAATAAAAGCGCGCAGTAAATGGGTGCTGATAATTCCGGCAGTGATCACGGTAATGATTCGTCCGAGGTAGACAAAGGAGACATTTTGTTCAAATACATGGGCAAAGAATAACATGGACATGCCCACCAGGCTCCAGCCCCCGATCTGGCACCACCAATAATAGCGTGTTATTCCTTTTGACATAATAGAACCTTAATTCCAAAAGTATACTTTTCTGTTGGCTGAAAACGTTCTTTTGTATTAATGGCCAAATAGGTAGCTTATCGGTGGTATTAACAGCAATAACGCTTGTTTGCTGCATAAAAAATGTAATTTTACCTTATAAAAAATGGAAGATGGAAATTGCTCCGGGAGCCTTGCTTAAAACGATCAACAGTCCCGCAGATCTGAAAATGCTAAACCGTGAACAATTGCAGCAATTGTCAGACGAATTGCGGCAATACATTATTGATGTAGTGAGTGTTCATGGTGGTCATTTCGGAGCGAGTCTTGGTGTCGTTGAATTGACTACTGCACTGCATTACGTTTTTAACACGCCATACGATCAACTGGTCTGGGATGTAGGCCATCAGGCCTACGGTCACAAAATCCTCACCGGGCGCCGGGACAATTTTATTTCAAACAGAAAATATAAAGGAATTAGTGGTTTTCCCAAGCGCAACGAAAGTGAATATGATACTTTTGGGGTAGGTCACTCGTCAACATCCATCAGTGCGGCACTCGGCATGGCCATGGCCGCAAAATATAAAGGGGAGAAAGATAAAAAAACGGTTGCGGTAATCGGAGACGGTGCATTAACGGCGGGAATCGCCTTTGAAGGAATGAATCATGCCGGTGTCGCCGATACCGATTTGCTGATCATCCTCAATGACAATTGCATGAGCATTGACCCCAATGTTGGTGCGTTGAAAGAATACTTAACGGATATTACGACTTCGCAAACCTATAACAAGTTTAAAGATGATATTTGGAAAGCACTGGGTAAGCTTCCGGTGGGCAGCCGCTTCAGCAGGGACATTGCCAGTAAAATAGAACATAGCATCAAAAGTTTCGTGAGCAGGAGCAGCAATCTTTTCGAAGCACTCAACCTGCGTTACTTTGGCCCAATCGACGGCCACAACCTTTCCAAACTGGTCGATACCCTCAATGATTTAAAGAATATTCCCGGACCTAAATTATTGCACATCATCACCGTTAAGGGAAAAGGATATTCACTGGCGGAGCAGGATCAAACAAAATGGCACGCACCCGGTCTGTTTGACAAAATCACCGGGGAAATTTATAAGAAAAAGTACGAGAGCATTCAACCCCCGAAATATCAGGATGTTTTTGGACATACCATCATCGAACTGGCAGAAAAAAATGACAAAATATTTGGCGTCACTCCGGCCATGCCCAGCGGGTCATCGTTAAAATTTATGATGGATAAAATGCCTAACCGTGCTTTTGATGTGGGCATCTGCGAACAACATGCGGTAACCTTAAGTGCAGGCATGGCCACGCAGGGCATGAAAGTCTTTTGCAATATTTATTCTTCATTCATGCAGAGGGCCTACGACCAGGTTGTGCACGACGTCGCCATTCAGGGTTTGCCGGTCATCTTTTGCCTGGACCGGTCGGGCCTCGTCGGAGAAGACGGCCCGACGCACCATGGAGCCTATGATATTGCCTATATGCGATGTGTACCCAATATGATCGTGAGTGCGCCGATGAATGAAAGTGAACTGCGGAACCTGATGTATACAGCACAGCTGGAGTCCGTAAAAAATCCATTTGTAATTCGTTATCCCCGGGGCGAAGGCGTAATGCCCGAATGGAAAACGGAAATGAAAGAAATAAAGATCGGTACAGGCAGAAGGCTTAAAGATGGAAAAGAAATGGCCATCCTTTCCTTGGGTCATCCGGGAAATTTCGCCACGGCCGCAATCCGTGAGCTCAAAATGGATGATCTGAATGTCGCCCATTTTGATATGCGTTTTGCAAAGCCCCTTGATGAAGAATTGTTGCACGAAGTGTTCAACAAATTTGGAAGGATCATTACCGTCGAAGATGGAACGGTGGTTGGCGGTTTTGGGAGCGCCGTGCTTGAGTTTGCAGCAAAATATAATTACAAGGCTGAGATCAAAATACTCGGAATACCCGATGAAATCATTGAACACGGGACACTTAAGGAATTGCACCGTGAATGTCATTATGATGCCGCCGCCATAGCAGCTGCCGCCAGGGAAATGAAGGATACGATGAAATCAAAGCAACTTTCCTAGAACGGCCCCTAAAGATTTCGTTTTTATATGCCAACCCGCCTTTTTCTTTTATTTAACAGCTTTGTCTTCAGGAAATTTATGGAATGAAATAAATATGAAGTCTCCATGGAAGGGACAACTTCTCATACCATGAAATGGCTGCGATTTATTTTTATCCCATTACTGTCTTTTTTAATCATTGCCTTCGCCATCGGCGCTCATTACTATTACCTGGACCACCATCATACTGCCGGAGCGCGATTTGGCGGAAAGAACCATATTGATAAACCAGAAATAAGGAGAATTAAACAAAGGGCTATTTCCCTGGGCAGGTTTGCCCGTCAGCATAATTACAATCAGAAAACCTTACTGCTTGCAGACATGGGACTGCCATCGGGCAAAATCCGGCTTTTCATTTATGATACAGAAAAGGATACTGTTGTTCAGAGCGGTCTGATGGCGCATGGACATGCCAATCATGGCTTCAGTCTTAATGCGGTGTTCTCAAACAGGAAAGGGAGCAGTTGTACTGCGTTGGGGACATACTCCATTGGCAAAAGCTATACAGGAAGTTTTGGACTGACCTATAAATTGTATGGACTGGACAGCTCAAACAGCAATGCCTTTGCCAGAAATATTGTATTGCATGGTCATGCCTGTGTACCCGACCAGGAAACATATCCTTATCCCATTTGCAACAGCAGTGGATGTGCGATGGTCTCTCAGGCCTTTTTGATTCGCATTCGTCCCCTGCTTGACAGCAGCACGCGGCCGGTATTGTTATGGATATTCAATTGATCAGGCCGCCGTTCCTAGGAATTAGGATCCGCTGAACGATGGTCTAAAGGAAAATCAAGCGTACCGGCATAATGATCTTGGGACTGCCCGACATTCTGTGGTGGGGTAGATAAAAAAAATTTACATTTAAGCATGCAACGAATCATACTTTTTCTTGCATGCTTATTTGTTTTCGCTAACTGCAATGCGCAACGCTACGCGTTTATTAATTATACCCCGAAGGACGGGCTGATAAATAACCGCACCCGCTTTTTTTTCCAGGACAGCAGGGGAAGGCTATATATATCCACTTTTGGAGGATTAAGTCTATATGATGGGTCAAGATTCACGAATTATACAACGGAAAACGGCCTGGCGGCGAGCCTAATCAATGACATAGTTGAAATGGGGGACGATTCTTTGTGGATCGTGCCAAACACCAAGCAGTTGCAGTACATGGCTCATGGAATCATTAAAAATTATCACACGGCAGATAATTTTGTTCCGGTAATCAACAAGCTTATAAAATGCAGCGATGGCTTTTATTACGCCCTTGCTGACGAAGGCTTTTACAGGTTTGAAAAAAATAGGTTTAAAAAAATTGAACTTACCAGGGTAAGTGACGGGAAAAAAGTTACCAATCTGCTGCATGCATCGGAAGTCAATGGCAGGCTTTTTATGTCTTCGGATCCTAACATGCCCATCTATTCAAAAAACGGTGTCGTGGTTGTTTATGATCTGAAAAGTTCTTCATCGTTGATTTTGGAAAATAAAGGGCCGGTTTTTTTTATTACCGCTGCACCAGATAGCAACATCCTTTTTACTACCCTGAAAGGAGTATTTATGTTGAATAGTTCATCTGTTGAAAAAGGGGTATTGACATTTACGAGTGCAGAATCGAAATACCACATTCCTCCCATTATCGCTGGTCATATATTTTTTGACCGTCAAAGGAATTTATGGTTGATGGGCCAAAATGGTGTTACAGAAATTCAAAAGGACGGAACCAGCCGGAAATTTACCTCACAAAACGGGTTGGCGGAAAACGCGCAAGAATCGCTGTTTGAAGACAGGGAAAATATCATCTGGCTTGCGGGTACACACAGCGGTATCTGCAAGATTGTAAATCAGGATTTGGAAGTGTTTTCGGAATTGAAAAATGGTTTCCATCCGAATGTTTTATATTCCGATGACAATTCTGATTCTGTATGGATGTACGATTATGTGCAAAACCGAATATTGGTCCATACGGCCAATTCAGATGAAATTTTTTCAGGGGCTCATGATTCTGCGTTTAATAATATTTTTTATTGTAACCATTCTCTGTATGTATCGAAATGGTATGAGATTTATAAAGTAAGTCTTGACAGAACAAAACGGCGCTTTACTACTTCTGTTTTTTATAAGGATTCAACGGCTAGCCATGGATTTTTCACCATCCTTGCCACCAAAGAGAACAACATCATAGGGGTTTCCGATAAAGTGGTTGCATTATTGAAAAACGGGAAAATAGTTTCCAGGGAATTAGGATACCTGGCGGATCAGGCCGCCATCCGGAAAGACAGTTTGTGGGTGGTGACAAGAGGAAACAAATTGTTTCATTTTAAGATCAGCAGTCTGTCCAACGATAATTATCTGTCCTTGGTTTATCAGAACAATAAGTTATTAAACAATGGCTCCCCGCGCTCGATTGCTCTCGATAAAGATGACAACCTTTGGATAGGAACCAGGGACCACGGAATTTTTCTGTTTTCCACCCAGCACGACACGGTACAGTTCCTGCGTCAATTCACGCTGAAGGATGGACTGTCTGAGAATTTTGTAAGCTACCTGCATTGTGATGACGAAGGAAATATCTGGGCGTGTTCACCGGCAGGGCTGGATAAGATAATCTTTATCCACGGAGCGTATTATGTTGAAAACATCACCAGGAGCGCCAATACCTTTCAGCAAACATTTAAAGTGAGCGATTCCAAAAACGGTGATCATTGGGTCGTTACGGCTGATGGCATCATGAAGGTTACCAGGGGTTCCTCTCCTGGAAATAATTACATTCCGACTTTGATGTTCGCCCAAATCAAGGTTGAAGACAGTTCAATCTTGAACACTTCAGCAAAACCCGAATTGAATTACCTCCAAAACGACATTAAATTTTCAGTAGCTGTCCCGACGTATTATGATGAGGAACAAACCCGGTTCAGTTATTTATTACACGGCAGCAGTGAAAAGAACTGGAGCAAGCCTACAAACCAGGCAGAAATAAATTTTGTAAACCTGCAGCCTGGTAATTACACCCTGACCGTTAAAGCTGCTTTTCTGCATGGCCATTACCCTGTTCAATATGCAGAATATTCATTTATCATCCTGCCTCCCTGGTGGCAGACCTGGTGGTTTCGCATCATTGTTGTTTCGACCATTATAGGGGCAATTGTATTTGCCGTAAAAATTTATTATAACAGGAAGATAGAAAGGGAACGGAGCAAACTTGAAAGGCAACAATTGGTTGAGCTGGAGCGTACCCGCATTGCCACCGATATGCATGACGATCTGGGCGCCGGTTTGTCAAGAATAAAATTTTTGAGCGAAACAATTAACATCAGGAATAAACAGCAAAAACCCATTGAAGATGACATTGAAAAAATAAAAGAGTACTCCGACGAAATGATTTCCAAAATGGGTGAAATAGTTTGGGCACTCAATGAAAAAAATGATTCATTGAAAGATTTACTGGCCTATACCAGAGCCTATGCTGCCGAATACCTGCTACAGCACGGAATCAGGATTAAAATAGAAACGCCTGCCACCATTCCAGACATATTTGTGAGCGGCGAATTCAGGCGAAATGTATTCCTGACGGTAAAAGAAGCTTTGCATAATATTATCAAGCACGCCCACGCCACTGATGTAAAAATCAATATCCAGGTATCAGGCCGGCTGAGCATTCTGTTGTATGATAACGGGATTGGCTTCGAAACAGGCAGTGTCCGGCCATTCAGCAACGGGTTGATGAATATGAAAAAAAGAATACAGGATATAGGGGGCGAAATTGAAATAAAAAGAGATCACGGAACAACACTGAAAGTAAGCGTTCCGCTGTCTGCGTAACTTTTGTTCTATTGTTTTTTGAACCGACCACAATTATTTTCGTATTGCACATGAATATTTCAATAGTAATAGTTGAAGATCTTGATGAAGTAAGAGAAGGTTTGAAAAACTTTCTTGCTTTAAATGAAGAGTTTGAAGTCTGCGGGGCTTTCAAAAATGCAGAGGAAGCACTTTTGACAATTCCAAAATTGCGACCCGATATCGTTATCATGGATATCAATCTTCCGGGAATGAATGGGATAGAATGCATCAGACGTTTGCGGGAAAGCAACGACGCCGCGCAATTCATGATGTTTACGGTTTATGAAAATGATGAAAAAGTCTTTGAAGCACTGAAGGCGGGAGCATCCGGGTATTTGTTGAAAAATACAAGTCTCGATCAAATTTCAGAATCCCTAAAGCAATTGCACGACGGAGGATCGCCCATGAGCTCCAATATTGCCAGAAAACTTGTGAATGTCTTTCGGGCAGATGATGGAATTATAGGAAATTTAAAGGTTCTCAGTAACAGGGAAAACGAAATATTGCAATTGCTTTCGACAGGCTTGTTATACAAAGAAATTGCGGAAAAGCTTTTTATTTCTGTAAATACGGTCAGGCAACACATTCATAAAATTTACGAAAAACTGCATGTCCAAAACCGGACGGAAGCCATCAGCAAGGCCATGAAGAAGAATTATTGAGTTACCACTACCCTGCCCCCTAACTTTTGTTCTATTGTTGCAAAAGCCCAGGTGAATTAGCTTACAACAAAAAATTATGAGAAATACCTGCTGCTGTCTTTTGCTGCTTATCAGTTCATTTTGTATTGCCCAGACGAATACACAGGATTCGACCAAGCCAAAGAAATCACACAATAATGGCGATAACGGGGGTATAGGCATCGGAATAAAAGCCGGGCTTAATTTCGCCAACGTGACCAATGCCTCTTCCATCAATGGCAAAAGTCAAACGGGTTTTCATGCGGGGATATTTATTTCACCCTCTACCAAATCCATCCTAAGTTCTCACACAGAATTAATTTTTTCTCGGCAGGGCTATGATTATTCTACGGATTCCTCGACGGGTTCGGTAAAATTAGATTACTTGACCCTGGCCCAGTTGATGGCAATAAATATTACAAAATATGTACAGATCCAGTTGGGCGGCCAATTTTCCTATCTCCTGAACGCCAAAGCTGACAGCTCAAAACAATCGACAGGTAATGCAAGTGCAGACAAAATCTTAAACTATTATAACCGCTATGACTACGGTTTTGCCGTAGGTCTGGAAATTCATCCTTATCTGGGCATAATAATCGCTGCAAAATATAATCTTAGTTTTTCAAATCTTTATAAAACACCGGCCACCCTGGGGACCGGAAACCCTTCGTTTCTTCCAACCGTTGATTTAAAAAATAACGTGATACAACTTTCTGTAGGGTATCGCTTTTAAACAGTGAATGTATGAAATCAGCCATATTAATTTTTGTCGCCTGCACCTTCAGCCTGGTCCGGGTTTCAGCACAGTCGAAAAGTGCCAATCCATCATCCGGACCACAACCTCAGTATCTAAATAATGTTTACTTTTTGAAAAAGGACTCCCTGATATCGATGGAAAAAGGGACGGCGGAATTAAAAAATAAAACCAAAGCACTGGGTTTTGGAGGAAGTCAGACAGCGTATGTTATGGACGGAGCTAAATCTTCCTTCAGGGTTAAAACAGGGGCAGACCTGCACTTTATGGTAAAAATAAACTCATCATTTATGGACCCCACGGCGATGATTAAGCTGTATCGGTTCGAAGCCGGAAAATCTGAGCGAGAAGCGGTAATGGGGGGCGGGGGAGGAATTTTTAATAAGAAAAAAGAGGTGGGCAGCAATGTCGAAGTTGCCTGCGACATGCAAAAATCCGGGGACGGTGTATTCATCATTACACCCGGAACAAAACTTTCATCCGGGGAATACGGCTTTTTAAATATGATGATGGTGACCGCCAATGGTTCAAAACCACGATACACCATTTTTGCATTTGGAATTGACGAGTGATCTTAAATATCAAGCTGACCCATTTTCCCCGTTTCATATTCCAAAATAGCTGCCTGAATTCCTTCAAAACTGTTATCACAAACGGACCGTAGCTTACCATTTTCTCTTTAATCGGCTTCCCGCCAAAGGCAATTAATTCCGTACGACAAAAACGACCTGGTCGCCATCCTGGGCAAGATCAACCAGCTGACCTGCTTTCACCTCTTGGTGCAATGAATTTATTTTTCCGCTCATCACGTACAAGGCTGCCGCATGATCAGGCGGCACTTTCCGTCAGCATCATGCAGGATTAACAGGCGTTTCACCAACGACAGGCAGGTTGTCTTCTTCCGTACGGTTTTCATTGAATTCGATGATAAAATTGTTTCTTCCTTCACCAATGAGGATATTCATGAATTTTTGCTGGATCAATTCAAGCAGGGACAGGAACAGGAAAATCGCATGAATACGATTTTCACAGACGTCAAATATCTTTTCGAAACTCAATACTTTTTCGTGCATCACCGTGCTCAGCATATAATCCCTGCTCTCTTCCATAGTATAATTATACTGCACCACCGTATGGGTTGGCTTGAGTTGCTTTTCGTGCAGCCTGGCTACCACGCGTTCAAAGGCTTTCATTAACTTGAACAGCGATATCGTTTGAATTTCAGTGCCTTCACTCGTCGTTTCCCCAACCTGGTATAAATCTTTTTGCAAATTTCCCCGTTTGATCATCAGCATGCGGGCGGCCTCCATTTCCGCCATCTGCGCAGAAGCTTCTTTATATCGTTTGTATTCCAGCAGCTTGTTAATTATTTCCTGACGCGGATCGATCTCATTACCCTGATCATCCAATTCCTTTCGGGGCAAAAGCAATTTAGCCTTGATACGCATCAGGGTTGATACAAAAACGATGAACTCGCTCGACATTTCTATATTGAGCTTTTCCTGCGTGTGAATGTAGACGAGGAAATCCTGAATGAGTTTGGTAATCGGAATATTATATATATCGAGTTCGTCACGTTCTATAAAGAATAACAGCAAATCAAAGGGGCCTTCGAACTGGGGTAATTTAATTTGGTAAGAAGTATTGTTCACGCTTATTTTTTATTCAGAAGAATTAAGTATTAAAATTTATACGCCAGCCCGATGCCGACCAGTTCCTGGATTTCTGGTTTCGGCCCTCCCTGCGTACCGTTATCGTTAACCGATTTGATGTCGTTATCGTAAATGACATTCAGCGTAATGCTCATGCTCAACAGTTTAGTGACCTTTACCGAAAGAATATTAGTCATATACAGACTAATGTTCTGAGGGTTGTGCAGGTAGTTGGAATAGAGATCAAGCCTTCCCGTGTACGTTGCAGTGGCGCTGATTTTCGCCATATAATTGATGGTTGTGTAGGCGCCGAATTCAAATCTTGAATTCTTCCCCGAGTCCACTCCAAATGCCGCTACAGAAGCCAGTGAATCATTTTGTACAAATACCCAACGAGCCGTTGAAGGAGAGATAAAAAAGGAAAAATTATCATTAGGCTTATAATTCATACCCAGCGACAACAATACATAGGCGGGGGCAAAAAAATCAGAGGTCAGGGTTTTAGCATTGTCGGTACCATAAGCATACCCTTTTGCAAACTGACTCCGGAAATTAAACAATCCACTGATATACCAGTTCTTACCAACATCATACCCATATTTTGACATCAGGTCAATTCTATCATCTGATTTCCTCGTGCCGAGAGAGGTGGTGTTCACAAACCCGTAAGCCAAGTCCAGGGTATTGTCCCAGGCATTTTTTCCTTTTTTGTAAAAGGCATGGACATTTAAGAAGGTGGCCAGGGAAATGGAAGATTTATCTCCTCCGGCAGCCCAGTTGCTTAGGGCAGCCTGGTTAAAGTTCAAATTATACAAGCCTCCGACCTTCCACAATTTAGGTATGGTATCGTTCGGATCTTTGGTAATCGTACGTGATGCCTGGTTTTTCAAATCCTGTACTGTTTTATCCTGTGACATCAGAGTAACAACCATACATAAGAATAGCGCACTTAACCCAATCCGTTTCATAGCACATAATTTTGATTAAGAAAAAATCAGTCAACCTCAATTGCATTGACGAAGCAAAGGTAAATCAAGATTGACTGACAAAAATGAGTGGAAATCTATTTCTTCAAAGCGTCTCGAATTTCAGTTAGCAGCCTTTCAGTAGTGGAGGGCTCAGTCGCCGGAGGCACCGCTTTCCTTTCCATGCTTTTAACCGCTTTGATGATGAGGAAAAGTATAAAAGCAATGATAACAAATTTAATGACCGCAGAAATAAAAAGACCATATTTGACCGCTCCCCATGTGAGCTTTTCAATGTCCTGGAGGTTTGCAGCTTTTAAAGCAGGAGCCAGGAGCAAAGGCGTGATGACATTATCAACCAGGGAGGATACGACTGCCGTAAAAGCGGCGCCAATGATGACTGCCACGGCCAGGTCGATAACATTTCCTCGAACAACGAAATCCTTAAATTCCTTTAGCATTCCCATAATAGTAGTTTTAGTGGTGAAAAATGGATGTGTAATATAAAGAAATATTTGACATCTGCACGGCGCTGTGCCTTCCGGGTTATTTTTTTATACCGGGAAATTTCATGTTCAATTTTTGAAGCGTTTCTTTCACCGCAGCAGCGATGACATATTCTTTGTACCAGTTTTGATCGGTAGGAACTATTGTCCATGGAATGTCGTTGCAGTGTTCAAAGCAATCTTCATACATTTTCATATACTCATCCCAAAGCTTGGCTTCTGCAAAATCATTTTCATTGTATTTCCATTGCTTTGTACGGTCATTGATTCTTTCCTCCAGCCTGCTTTTTTGTTCCTCGGGTGAGATGTGCAGATAGAATTTTAATATTTCGGTATTGTTGTGTTCGTGTAATAATGATTCAAAATCATTGATTGCCTTCATGCGTTTTGCGGCAGTCTTGTCATCGCACCATTTATGCACGCGGGTGATTAAAATATCTTCATAATGGGATCGGTTGAAAATTTGGATGTATCCCTTTGCAGGGGCATGTAAATGAATGCGCCATAAAAAGTCGTGCGCAAGCTCGTCTTTGGTCGGTTCTTTGAATGAGGTTACCAGCACGCCCTGAGGATTCAATTTTCCAAATACATTTCTTACCGCACCGTCTTTACCGCTGGCGTCCATCCCCTGAATGACAATTAACAGGGAGTGTCTTGATTCCGCGTATAGCAGGTTTTGTAAGGCATCCAGCTCCACCAGTATTTTCTCAAGTTTTTCCTTTGTTTCTTTTTTATCGAATTCTTTTGGCGCGCGGGTGTCTATGTCTTTTAAAATGATTTTACTCATGTTGTTTGTTTGTTAGTGGCGGCAGGAAACGAATCCGAAATGAAGAGAAAGAAACAACGCATTGGCGCTCTTTTTGATAAATCCTAAAATTCCCGGGGGTGATGCATTGCTCGACTATGGTCTTTATACGGACATTATTTCTTTTTCTTTCACAGAAAGGTGTTTCTCCACCGTAGCAATATATTTGTCTGTCATTTCCTGGATATTTTTTTCGGTATCTTTCGCGAGGTCTTCACTCAACCCTTCTTTCTGAAGCTTTTTGATGTGTTCAATGGCATCACGGCGAATGTTACGGATGGCAACTTTGGAATGCTCCCCTTCCCCGTTTGATTTCTTTACAAATTCTTTTCTGCGTTCTTCTGTCAGCGGCGGCATAAACAAGCGAATGATATTGCCGTCATTTTGAGGAGTGACACCCAGGTTTGCAGCAATGATCGCCCTTTCAATGGGCTGTAGCATGTTTTTTTCCCAAGGCTGAATGGTGAGCGTCCGCGCGTCCAAAACGGAAACATTAGAAACCTGGTTTAAAACGGTCGGGGAACCGTAGTAGTCAACGGTAAGACCATCAAGCATCTGTGGGTTTGCTTTACCGGCTCTGATTTTTATGAGTTCTGATTCAAGGTGAGTAACTGCCGATTTCATGGAATCGTCTGCTTCTTCCACGATAAAATCTAGATCTTCAGACATATTGGTATTGATTGTGAATGCTGCAAACCTACATTAAAAGTGAACTTGCTGCAAAAACAAAACTAAAAAATATTGTGAAGAGATTAATTCTTTTGTTCCAGGATGGTGCTCGCGTCTTTGGTGAACGGAATTAATTTTGAAGGTTTTATTTCTGCGCCATTGCCCTCTTTCTTATTGATCTTGGCAATTACCAGTTTTGGTATGCGTGATGGCATATAATAGAACAGGGTAATAATTCCAAAGAAGAAGGCAAATGCTGAAAAAATAAGGGTTGTGCAGCTGAACATTGACCTCCCCAGATAAACAAGTGATATGGCCAGAAGATTCAATGAAACCAAGATTAGGGTAACGGCCCTGTGCGAAAAACCCTTATCCAATAATATATGATGGATGTGATTTCTGTCGGGACTGAACGGGGAACGGCGATAAAAAATACGGATACCAAAGACCCTCAGGGTGTCCAGAAGCGGGATCAGCAGAATGGTAAAACCGATAGCGGGCGCTGCCGCGATGGGATAAGTTACGTCAGAAGTATTCGCAGTATTAATGAATTTAATTACTAAAATAGCACTGACCAGGCCAATAAGCAGCGAACCGGTATCCCCCATAAATATCTTTGCCGGCTGAAAATTAAAAATTAAAAATGCAAGCAGGCTGGCTGCCATTGAAAACGCGAGAATGGAATAAGCGGGCATGTCAACAACAAAAAAATAAATCCCGAATATGGATAAAGCAATCAATCCCAAACTACCGGCCAGACCATCAACGCCATCTATAAGATTGAATGAATTAATGATAACAATTACAGCAAAATAGGTAAGCAGCAGGCTGAACATTTCAGGCATCTGGTACATGCCCAAAAAACCATGCATACTCTTAATCTGAAGACCTCCATAGTAAATAACCATGAAAGCAGCCAGCACCTGGCCAATGAATTTCTTAATGGCAGAAATCACAAGGATGTCGTCCTTCAGACCCAGAAAAAAGATAACCAAACTTGCTGCGATAAAATATTGAAACTCAGACGCGGCCTCAAAATGAACGGTTAGCAGACAAGCGAAAATAAAACCCGCAAAAATGCCAAGGCCGCCAAGCGGGGTGACAGGAGTGATATGTACTTTACGTTCATCGGGTACGTCAAAAAGTTTCTTGGTTTCCGCAACCGTTATGATTACAGGAATAGCCAAAAAAGTGACAGTGAATGCGATCACTATTGAAAGTAAAACATCAAACATCAGTTCGGTTTTGTTGGTACAAAAATATGACTAGCTCTTGCATTCGTTGTTGTCTTCTCGGTTCTGATATTACGCATGCAAGTTAATTTGAAATTAATTGAGAATATACCTTCTCGGCCAGTCAAAGATTAGATTACTTGCGAAGCTGTTTTGAGACGCCAAGATACCAAAAAAGTTTAATTAATCCTATAATTTCTAATAAATAAATTCCATTAGCTTTGTTCCCCAATTCAAAATAAATTCATTACAACATGGCTGATTTAAAGGCAATTGCCGCTCAAATCAGAAGAGACATTATCCGCATGGTTCATGGTGCTTCCAGTGGTCATCCGGGGGGCTCGTTGGGATGCACTGATTTCTTCACTGCCCTTTATTTTGAGGTGATGCAACACAATCCCAAATTCACGATGGATGGAAAAAATGAAGACATTTTTTTCTTATCTAACGGTCACATCTCCTCCGTGTTTTATTCAGCCCTAGCCAGGTCCGGATATTTTGACATCAAAGAGCTTTCGACTTTCCGAAAAATAAATTCCCGTCTTCAGGGCCATCCTACGACTCACGAACATCTTCCGGGTGTCCGGGTGGCGAGCGGTTCCTTAGGACAAGGTATGAGCGTAGCCATTGGCGCGGCTCTTTCAAAAAAACTCAATAATGATAAAAATATTGTCTATTCCCTTCATGGAGACGGCGAATTGGAAGAGGGACAGAATTGGGAGGCACTTTTATTTGCGGCACACCACAAAGTCGACAACCTGATTTCTACTGTTGACTGGAACGGCCAGCAGATTGACGGAACAACGGCGAGTGTGGGGGGGTTAGGGGATATACGTACCAAATTCGAGGCATTTGGATGGAATACCCTGGCTATGAACGGGAACGATATTGATGAAGTAATCGCAACGCTGAGAACTGCAAAAAATCTATCCGGCAATGGAAAGCCGATGGCCATCATGATGCATACGGTGATGGGTAAGGGTGTTGATTTTATGGAGAATGATCACAATTGGCATGGCACGGCGCCCAACGACGAGCAACTCAAAAAAGCGCTGGCGCAGCTTCCCGAAACGCTTGGAGATTACTGAGACCCGGGAAATCGAGCAAACCACCAAAAGGACGCTCGCCGCTGTTGAGCATTTTTCGTTACCGATGCTAATTGTACTAGCTTTTCAAATCAATTTGTTGCAAAGCTGCTTTACGCGAGGGAAACCACGACGCCAGGAGAGTGACCATTAAGATCGTGCACAGAACGAGTAAAAAATCTTTAGCTACTAATTTTACCGGGTAATAATTAATAAGAAAGGAACCGCCGCTCAGCGGGACGAGCTCATATTTTACCTGCAGCCAGCAGATAATCACTGCCAGTAAGATGCCAAAGATACCTCCCAGGAATCCCAGCAGGAATCCTTCCGTCAAAAAAATCCTTTGAATAAAATTGTTGTTTGCCCCCAACGCTTTCAGGACATGAATGTCTTTTTGCTTTTCCAGGACCAGCATGGTGAGCGCGCCCACCATGTTGAAGGAAGCCACTATCAAAATCAGGGTAAGAAAGATATAAATCACCCATTTTTCCATGCCCATTACGTTATAGAGGCTTTGGTTTTGTTCATACCTTGTTCTGATCCAATAAGTATTCCCCAGATATTCCTGCAATTGATTTTTTATTTGTTCAGTTTGTTGTTCGTCCGTTATTTTTATTTCGACGGCACTGAATTCGTCTGCGCGTAACCCCAGCATGCGCTTCATAAAAGCAAGGTTGGTAAAGGCGTATTTGTTATCAAATTCCTGCTGAATGGCAAAACTTCCTGCGGTAATGATATTTTCATTGCTGATGGCCTTCATGGGATCACCTTCATTGCTTTCATCTTTTTTGAAAATATAGGCGGATAATGGCAGAATCCCTTTATCGCTTTCGGCTGCAATGGCATTTTCGATTCCAACGCCCAAAACAATTTCTGCGGTGTCTGCGTCGCCCAATTCAAATTTACCTTTGACCACTTTATCTTTAATTCCTGAAACTTTGGTATAATTTGAATCAACCCCTTTTAAGAATACTATCGTTGGCAGGTCTCCATTTTGTAAAATGGCATTGTCTTCTGCTATCAGGGAATAGGAGCTCACCCCGTTTAAAGCCGACAAATGCCTTAATTGTGCTTCTGATAAAACAATAACCTTTCCGGTTCTTGCCGAAATTTTCAAATCGGTATAAAAAGACGTATATAGGGATTTGACAAGATCCTCGAAACCGTTGAATACGCTCAACACCAGGATAAGCGCCGCAGAGCCGACAATAATGGCACAGGTACTCACCCACGCAATAACATTGATGGCATTGGTGGATTTTTTTGCTTTAAAATAGCGCCAGGCAAACAAAAAGTTCATGCACCTTTCCCGGACAGGGATTTAATTTGATGAAATATCGTCCTTAGCCCTTACCCGCCTTCAGCAGCGGGAGGGTTTAGTTTTTTGAATAACTCTTCCATTTTATAGACATAATCCAGCGAATCATCGAGAAAAAAGGAGAGCACCGGAATTCGGCGCAACTGTTGCTTTACGCGCAAGGCCAGTTGCCTTTTTATTTCCCAGCTTTTTTCTTCAACGTGTTTCATGGATGCCTCAGCATCCTTCACCTGAAAAAAACTAAGATAAATTTTTGCCTGTAATAAATCGGGGCTGATTTTTACAGAACAAATCGAAACCATTCCTCCGTCAATCATTGTAAGGTTTAGCCGTTGAAAAATATCATTCAACTCCTTCTGCAACAACGAAGCCACCTGTTTTTGTCTTTTTGTTTCCTGCATACGATATCATTTTCTTATGGTAGCGTTGTTGGGATGCAAAACATCCAAATCATGGGCTGACCACTTTTCTTCCAGCGCTATTAAATTCTTTTTATCCGCAAAGGGTTTTGGCTTTACCGCATATTTTACCGTCATGCGATTAAAATGATGGATAAAGACACCCAGTACAATATGGCATGGCTTCATATCCGCAATTTCCAGCGATCTTTTTTTCGATCGCATAAACAAATCGAAATCGGCAGACTGCATTTTTTCATCCCACAAGCCCAGCTTTTCAATGGCCCCAGCTGTCATCATCACATTGTTGCCCACTATTCCCTCAACAACATTCAGACCATTTTTGTTAAATATTCTTTTACAGAATTTTACCCAGTCCCCATACATGATCCGAAACATCAGGAGCAAATTTTTTTCGCTGAATCCGAAAATTTTCAAGGGGTTCTTTACGCGTTTCCATTTACGATCGATCTGCCGGGTTGTTTTTTTATCGCCCATATTTTCGATGCCGGATGCCGAGAGTACATCCAGCTGATGCTGATGACTAGCCTCTATAAGGTGCTTGTCCCATTGCGGCGATACGACAATATCATTGTTCAAAAAGAAAAAGTATTTCCCATTGGCTGCCTGGATTCCCTGATTTTGACAATAGGGATAGGAATAATTGGCTTCATTACGGATCACTTTGCAGCCTTGCTGCTCAAAAAAAGCAGCGCTTCCGTCTTCAGAAGCGTTGTCGATGATAATGAGTTCAAAAGGATAATGGGTGAATTGTTGTAGCGATCTCCAATAAATTTTGTTAAAAGGTAACCCATTGTGAATGGCAGTGATGATGCTGATAAATTCCATGGTTCTTGGTTGGCAAAATGTTGCGGCTGCCTATTTTGTGTAACTTGCAAGGCAAAATTACCAAACTTATTTGAATGAAGGTTTTTCTGCGGTTGTTAAGCTTCTCGAGGCCCTACCACCATTATATTCCCGAATATGCAGTTTTTATTTTTTTATACATCCTCTTCAGCCTGTTGAATTTTTCTTTATTAATCCCCCTGTTGGATACTCTTTTTGGAAAGGACAATAGTCATGCGGTACAGGTCCTGCCGGCGTTTTCATTTTCGCTTTCTTATTTCAAAAACGCATTTTATTATTGGCTTACGGTTTATATCCAGCGTGATGGGAAATTGGGCGTCCTGATTTATGTGTGTGCCATCATATTGCTGTCGGTGCTCCTAAAAAATACTTTTGGTTTCTTGAGCCAGAAGGTGCTTACCCGCATGCGCGTCAATTTGGTCAGAAAAATGCGGGAAAAATTGTTTACTCAGTTCAGCACGCAATCATTATCATTTTATCACAAAGAAAAAAAGGGGAATCTGCTTGCCACCCTGAGCAGCGATGTGGTGGAAATTGAGGCAACCGTCGTCAGCTCCATCCAGGTCATTTTTAAGGAGCCCTTTATTATTATTGCAACTTTCTTCATGTTGTTTTATTTGTCCAATCAATTAACTCTTTTTACCATTGTTTTCTTTCCTATTTCGGGGTTTATCATCTCCACGATTTCACGCAGGTTGAGAAAAAAGGGAGCTTTTATTCAACATTCGATCGGAAGGTTGTTGAGCTTTGCGGAGGAAGCCATGTCCGGGATCCGGATCATTAAAATATTTAATGCAGAAAAATTTGTCAATGAAAGGTTCAGGGTGGAGAACGCCGAACTTTCCAAAAACCTCAAGTCGACGCTCAATCAGCGCGAATTGTCTTCGCCACTTTCAGAGTTCATGGGGGTTTTTGTAATTGTTGTCATCATCATTTACGGGGGAAGTCTGATATTGAACGGGCACAGCTCGCTTACTGCTTCGGGTTTTATCGCCTACATCGCGTTTTATTTTCAGATCATAGAACCGGCAAAAAATACCGCAACAGCCATTTCGTATTTGCAAAGGGGTCTGTCAGCCGGCGAAAGGGTGCTTCGTATTCTGGATACCACACAGCCGATTCTTGAAAAGCCTGATGCCCTGTCAAAACATGAATTTTCCCAGGCGATAGAGTTCAGGGATGTTTCGTTTAAGTACGACCAGGTCAATGTTCTGGAGAATATTATGCTGACAATTGAAAAAGGCAAAATGATCGCGCTGGTGGGACAAAGCGGTGCGGGCAAATCAACGCTGACCGATTTAATCCCGCGGTTTTATGATGTAACAGCAGGGGGTATTTTTATAGACGGTACGGACGTGCGCGACATTACCTTAAAAAGCCTGAGAAATCTGATGAGCATGGTTTCACAGGAAGCCATCCTTTTCAATGACACCATTGCCAACAATATTGCCTTTGGTATGGATCAAGTGACAGCGGAAGACGTTATTCGTGCGGCGAAAGTTGCAAATGCCCACGAATTTGTGATTGAACTGGAAAACGGTTATGATACCATTATCGGGGATCGGGGCGCTAGGTTAAGCGGAGGCCAAAAACAAAGAATTACCATTGCACGAGCGGTCTTAAAAAACCCGCCGATACTCATTCTGGATGAAGCCACTTCCTCGCTGGACACCGAAAGCGAGCGTATTGTGCAGGATGCCATAAACAACATGATGCAAAACCGCACAAGCATTGTCATTGCTCATCGCCTGAGTACCGTGCGGCATGCTGACGAAATTATAGTCTTGCATAAAGGGAGAATGGTGGAAAGAGGAAATCACGAGAATCTTATCAATCAGAATGGAATCTATAAACGTCTTGTAGACATGCAGGAGGTCAGCTAGGTCTTTCCGGCGACAGGTGCAGCGCCCGGAGTCCTTTGGCAAGTTTCTTTTTGGGTACCGGGGACGGTAAAGTTTTACATGACCGGATGGTTTCACCTGCCATTAGTTTGTACATTCAATCTCCAAATCTATAACCAGCATGAGAAAAATTGCCTGTATTCTGTCTGTATTTCTTTTTATGGGCGCCGCATCAATGGCACAGAAAAAAGAACTTAGTTATGATCAAATTTTTAAGGGAGCACCATCTGATGTGGTGAAACCTTTGCCGAACATCCGCGATTGGATTGATGATGAACATTATAGTGAAATGCGAAAGGACGCGGACGGGAAACAAAAACTATGGTCAGTGGAAGTAAAAACGGGCAATTCCGTTATATATAAGGATGATCCGGGCGAACCCGCCAGATTGGGCGCGAACAGCGCTTCCGACTCAAACAAGAACAGTACGGCGTCACCGGACGGCAAATGGCTTGCGTATACGCGCAAAAATAATTTGTATGCCAAAGAAATAAGCACGGGCAAGGAAATACAATTGACCAGCGACGGCTCAGAAGAGGTTTATTCCGGTTACGCCGCATGGCTGTATTATGAAGAGATTTTAGGGAGAGCCAGCCGCTACAAAGCCTTTTGGTGGAGCCCCGACAGCCGGCATATTGCTTTCCTTCGTTTTGACGAAAAGGAAGTTCCGGTTTTTCCCATTTATAATGCCGAGGGGCATGAGGGTTTTTTGGAAAGAGAACACTACCCGAAAGCAGGTGATAAAAATCCGCAAGTCAGGATCGGCATTGTTTCGGTTGCGGACACAAAAACAGTCTGGGCTGACTTTAATGAAAAAGATGATCAGTATTTTGGCTCTCCTTACTGGCTGGCGGACGGAGAACTTTGGGTGCAGTGGATGCCTCGCCTGCAAAACAGCCTTGCCATTTTTTCCATCAACCTTAGCAATGGAAGCAAGAAAGAAGTTTACCGCGAACAGCAAAAAACATGGATCAACCTGAGTGAGGGCAGGCTTACGTTTTTAAATGACAGTCACCAGTTTATTTTGGCTTCGGATAAAAGCGGCTGGAAACATTTGTACTTGTACAATGATGACGGAACGTTGGTAAACGCGATAACCCAGGGGAATTTTTCAGTTACCGAGATTGTCCAGGTTGATGAAAAAAACAAAACGGTTTATCTGAAGGCAAGGAAGGAAAACTCAGCAAGGTTCGATTTTTATAAGATCGGCCTTAACGGAAAAGGACTGACGAGGTTAAGTTTTGGCGACTTCTCCTTTGATGCCATTATTCCTTCACCGAACCAAAAATATTTCATTGCGACCTATTCAAACATCGCTACGCCGCCAAAAATGGCGTTACTGGATGCAAAAGGAAAAATAATCAGGGAACTGGGCGACAGCAAAGGCGCATCATTTGACAGTTACGAGTTGGCAAAAACGGAACTTATCCGTGTTAAATCTTCTGATGGTTTATTTGATTTGCCAATGACGATTACCTACCCGCTGCATTTCGACCCCAATAAAAAATATCCAATTTTGATCAGTGTGTATGGCGGACCGAATGCCGGCACCGTATACGACAGGTGGAATGGTGGTTTTTTGAAAGCAAATTGGTGGGCAATGGAAGGTTTAATCCAGGTTTCCATGGACAACAGGAGTAGCGGCCATTTCGGAAAAGAAGGCATGAATTATATTTACCGACAGATGGGAAAATATGAAATTGAGGATTATATGGATTGCGCCAGGTGGCTGCGCAAACAGGGTTATGCGGATACGGCAAAAATCTGCATCACGGGCGGGAGTTTTGGAGGGTATATCACCTGTATGGCCCTAACTTACGGCGCCGATGTCTTTCCAATGGGCATGGCCAATTATTCAGTCACCGACTGGAGCCTTTATGACACGCATTACACGGAAAGATTCATGGGCAGCCCGCAGGACAACCCCGACGGCTATAAAATGACCTCCCCTCAGAATTATATCCAAAAATACAAAGGCCTTCTGCGCATTACACACGGGGGCATTGACGACAATGTGCACCTCCAGAATACTTTACAGTTTATCAATAAACTGGAAGACCTGAACAAGCATTTTGAATTCATGATTTACACGGGTGAGCGTCATGGATACCGGGGGCTGAAAA
>Ga0206902_10053_pt1 | contig 33823 bp, 29 predicted proteins | sample Alteio_BWOrgHeat_44_FD_153242 | JGI IMG/M metagenome (GOLD analysis project Ga0206902, IMG submission 153242) | Enriched cells from forest soil in Barre Woods Harvard Forest LTER site, Petersham, Massachusetts, United States -... | ecosystem: Environmental > Terrestrial > Soil > Temperate forest >... | reverse complement strand
CGCGCACCAATGCGGTATTCCTGAATTACGCAGGGCGGCGGCTGACGCAACGTTCGGTGGGACGAATCGTCAAAAAGTACGTGAAGCTGTCGAACATCAATTGGGATTTGCATCCGCATTCGCTACGGCACGCGTTCGCAACGCATTTGCTGGCGGACGGCGCGGACTTGCGAGCGATTCAGGAATTGCTGGGCCACCAGTCGCTGTCGACAACGCAGAAGTACACGCACGCATCCATTCGGCAGTTGATGGAGATCTACGACAAGTCGCATCCCCACGCCTAACGCTGGCGAACTTCGGTGGGCAGCGCCAGCGGCTATGCTCCGTTGATGACACCGCAAATCGCCTAGCCCGCTATATCTAGCGCATTTCCTCCGCCAAAAGATGCCTAGAAGTTGAGGCGCGCACCGATTTGGATTTGCCGCTGCGCCAAAATGCTGTTGCTGGATTGCGTCGGCAGACCAAACAAGCTGCGACCGCTCGCGCCATCTTGAAACTGCAAAGTGGATCCCGAGATGGCGTACATGGTTGTATTCACAGCCGTGATGTTGTTGTGGTTGAAAGCATTAAACGCATCGCCGGTGAGGATGAAGCTAATCTTTTCACGAAGGCGGAAGGCTTTCTCTAAACGCAGGTCCACATTCGCAGTGCGCGGCATCTGGAAAGCGTTCGGCGGCAGATTGGGCAGGCGATTGCTGCCTCCCGCTCCCAAAACACCGGAGGAAATAGCACGGAAGGTAGTGGCGCCCACCACCACGCTCGGCGCTGTGCCGGAGAGCAGGCCTGTATAAGGCGCGCCGGAGGAGATGTTGATCAGCGGCGAAATGGTGAAGCCATTGGCCAACTCCCTGAGAATCAGATGCGATCCTTTGTAGAAATCGGGCGTCCAAACGGCGCCGAAGGCGAAGCGCTCGCGGACATCAAAGTTGGAGCGACCCATTTCCTGTGTCAAATCCAGGGGATTGAGCACGTTATTGGTGGCGCTGAAGGTTTGCGAACTCTGGCCGGCATCGTAGGCATGCGAGTAAGTGAACGAGGTCTGGATCTGGAAGCCTTGATAGAAGCGGCGATTTAGGGCGACGACCATTGCGTTGTACTTGGAGGTGACGCTATCGGAGACCTGCGTTATTGCTCCGAAGTTTGGATTGAGACGGGCGGTATAGACCGGAACTGTAATGCTCTGACCACTGAAGGGTCCACCTTGAAACTTGTAGGTGTCGGTGAGGCTGGGAGGAGCAAGGTTTACGTCCACGAATCGCGGGAGGTTTCCACCAAGACTCCCCAGATAAGAAAGTGAAACGACGGTGTTGGTGGCGATTTCGCGCTGAAAGTCGATATCGAACTCATGCACCATGGGATTGCTGGTCTTCGGCGCAAATTCCACAGCTTGCAATGCGCTGAGCGGAACATTCGGAGTTCCCGGGAGCACGTTGGGATAAGACGGCTCGCCGGCTGCCCCTTGCGGGAAGAAAAAGGAAAGCTGCGAGCCCTGGGGGTTGGCGGTGTTGGAAATGGCGTTGGCAATGGTGGAGTTGATGATGCGTCCATAAAAAATGCCATAGCCGGCGCGGGCAATGGTCTTACCATCGCCGGTTATGTCCCAGGCGAAACCGACGCGAGGCCCGATATCTTTGCGGTCTGAGGGGAATTTGCTGGTAAGGGGAAGCGCGGAATTGGGGATTTGGGGATCAGGAAGCAATTCCGTTTCGTAACGTAAGCCCATGTTTACGGTGAAGCGCGGATGCACGCGCCAATCGTCCTGGACAAAGAAGGCCAGGTCATCCGTGGAGAACTGATAGGTCGTCGGGCCGGTCTCCTGCGTGAAGCTGTTGAAGCAGGGCAGGGTGCCTGCCATGGCGGCGTTGCTTAACGCGCACACGGAACCGAGGCTATTCGTGGCGGAAATATAATCACTGATGTAATCGGCGCGTGTGTTGTAGGTGTAGGCGCCGGCGCCGCTGAACAAATTGCTCTCAATATCATTGACGTGGTTGATGTCGGCGCCAAACTTCAGGAGATGAGTGCCGCGGCTCCAGGAAATGGTGTCCGCAAATTGATTGCGCATTTCTTTCGGGAAGGCTGGACGGTTCAGGAAATTGGGTTTCCCAAAGACGAAGGTGCCCACGCCGTTGACGGTGATTTGCGGTGACGAACCCTGGGCGGAAATCGGTTCGCCCGGAATCGGCGCTTGGGCGAATTCAAATTCAAAGTCGCGCCCGATCTGATAGCGGAATTCGTTGGCGATTGCCGGAGTGATGGTGGAAGTGAGACGTGCGACGCCCCAGTCTTCCTTGACGAAATCGTCGCCAAAACTTTCCAGGCCGCGGTTGACTACACCAGCGGTCTGAATGCCGGCGGGAGAAGCCCAGCGCAGGCGGTTGTACGTGAACGATGCATGGTGCTTGGAAGTGATGTTCCAATCGATCTTGGGCAGCAGAATCAGTTGATCGCCGGTGCGTGGAATCTGCCCGGTCAGATTGGTGAGGAACCCGAGAGCGGAGTTCACCTGGGATTGGCTGAAACCGCGGCAGAAAAGAATATTGCCTTCCGTGACGCCCTTTGCGGAAGGCGTGGAGGCGCAGGTATTTGCTCCGGACGGCGCCGCGACCGTAATCGGCGCGAAGATTGCCCCGGGATTTCCGGAGTTCGCCGTAGCCGGGAAAGTTCGGAGTTGCTGGTCGCCGCTGAAGAAGAAGAACAGCTTATCTTTGACGACGGGGCCGCCGATGCCGCCACCAAATTGATGACGCTTGTCGGGTGGAAGGAACGGCACCAGCGCAGTTGAGCCGTTGGAAACCACCTTTTGGAACGAGAATGGATTGATGGCGCCGAGATCGCTGTCGCGGTAATACCAGAAGGCTTGGCCATGGATCTGGTTTGTACCGCTCTTGGTGACGGCATTGACCACGCCGCCGGCGGAGCGGCCGTATTCAGCGGAATAGTTGGAAGTGTTGATCTGAAATTCCTGGATGGCGGCTTCACTGGTGGAATAGCTGATGCGCGTACGCCCGCGCTCTTCGCTGAAAAACGCCTGGTTATTGTCGGCGCCGTCGACGGTGTTGTTATTCAGCAAGCCGGAAATTCCGCGGAAGCTGACCAGACCGAAACCGCCATCGGGGACAGCGCCGGGGGTGCTAAGCGCAAAGGTGGACCAGCGGCGGCCGTTGATGGGGAGATTGTCGATCGTGGTGTCATTAATATTCGTGCTGAAATCGGGACGGTCGGCAGTGATGACGGGGAGTTCCGCGGTGGCCACGACTGTTTCAGCGAGGGCCTTGACGTTGAGCGTAACATCGATCGTCGTTACGCGGCCGACTTCCACAGTAATGCTAGTAGCTTTGAATGCTCCGAAACCGGTGCCGGTAATCTCAAGTGAATAGAGACCGGGCTGAAGATGAATGAGAAGGTAGCGGCCGCTGCCATCCGTCACGCCGCTTGAATTGCTGCCCGTTCCGAGATTGTGGCTGACGACAACCGCATTCGGCACTACGCCGCCGGATTGGTCGGTGACCGCGCCGCCGATAGCACCATCCGTTGTGGACTGCGCTTCCACGCGAGGAAGCGTGCCGAAAAGTACCAGCAGCGGCAGCAAAAATGATGCGACGACAAATCCACTCGCTCTGCTTCTCATTGAGAGCCTCCCAAAAATATCGGACAAAGTCCGCTACGCTCACAATGAGCGCAGCAATACGGCTATATCGAAGGGGACAGAAAGAGGACCGCAGCCACCACCAAACCGACTCCCCACCCGCGCGGCGAAGTCTGAATGGGGCATGTTACTACCACATGAACAGAACAAGAGCAACCGGGAAAAGATGGAGTCTGAGGATATCGAAGCATTTACGCGACCGATTTGTGGCGTCGAAATAGCCGCGTTACTGTCCTTGCGGTGGCTTGTACCAACTGATGGTGCCTGGTAACGAAAAAGCGGCGGGAAGCCATCACCCGCTTCCTGGCACTTTTTTTAAGGCGCTTGCTATCTCTTCCATGATTTGTCGCATCCATTGAAACGGGTCACTGTCTTTTGCTCACAGCGAGATCGGAGCGAGGCGCAATGACCGCCATCCATATGCATAAGAATGTGCGGGTAGGAGTCAGTGTTGTGGCGCTCTGGTTTTGTGTGCCAGTTGCATTTGTTTTTGGGCAAAACGGTCCCTGGACCGGGGCTACGCATGGGAAGACGCAAGCCGGGCAGCAAATATTCAAGTCGGCCTGTGCGGCTTGCCATGGCGCGGACGGCCGGGGAACGCCGCAGGAAATTGCTGGATTCGAGAAGCCTCGGACTTTCCCTGACTTCACCGCGTGCGACCAAACCACTCCCGAAGATAACACCGCATGGAAGGCGGTAATTACCGAGGGCGGGCCGACTCGTGGATTTTCCGACATCATGCCGTCCTTTAAAAAGGCGCTGACCTCTGAACAGATCGACGATCTGGTCGCGTTCCTGCGGAGCTTGTGCCGGAATCCGCACTGGCCGCGAGGGGAACTGAATCTGCCCCGAGCGCTGGTCACCGAGAAGGCTTACCCGGAGGACGAGGTTGTGATCTCCGCGTCGCAGAATGCGCAGGGAACTCCCGGGGGCGTTACTCACGTCATTCACGAACAGCGTTTCGGAATGAAAAATCAGATTGAGGTCGATGTTCCGATCAACTATCAAGACCTGAATCACACCTGGTACGGCGGAGTCGGCGACACTACGCTGGGCGTGAAGCGGGTAATGTTTTCGAGCTTACAGTCGGGATCGATTCTGAGCTTGTTTGGCGGCGCTATTTTGCCGACGGGCAATAGGGCGCGAGGCTTCGGGACCGGGACAACAACGTTTGAAACGTTTGCGGCTTTTGATCAACTTTTTAAAACGAATACATTTATTCAGACCCAGTTCGGCGCTGATCTGCCGCGACATGGCAACATCGCGCCGCAATCGATATTTTTCAATACCGCGGTGGGGCAAAGTTTTGCGGCGAATCACGGATTGGGACGGTTGTGGTCGCCCATGTTTGAATTTGTTGGGGCGCGAGACCTAGTGGACAACGCGAAGACGAATTGGGACGTGGTGCCACAAATGCAGGTGACCATCAGCAAGCGACAGCACATTCGCGCCGATCTCGGCGTGCGCGTGCCCGTCAACAACACTCAGGGAAGACAGATACAAGTGTTGTTTTATCTGCTTTGGGACTGGTTTGACGGACGGCTGAACGAAGGTTGGTGATGGAAAAAAGGGCTTGGTACGGAATCATCGTATTGGGAATGCTTGGTTGCGCATCGCAGCTTCACGCGGGTGGCGGCCAGCATGCCGCGGAGAAACCGAGCTTTCAGACTTCGGATCGCTGCCTGGCTTGCCACAATGGAATCGTGACGCCTTCCGGTGAGGATATCTCTATCGGGTCCGCCTGGCGCTCCAGCATGATGGGGAACTCGTCGCGCGACCCCTATTGGCAAGGGAGCGTGCGGCGCGAGTCAATCGATCATCCGGAATCGGTTGCTGCCATTGAGGACGAATGTTCGGTTTGCCACATGCCGATTACACGCTTTGAAGCAAAGCTGGAAGGGCACAAGGGGCAAATTTTTTCGCACCTTCCATTTGATAAGGATAAGAAGGACAACGCCAAGGCGGAAGATGGCGTTTCTTGCTCGTGTGTCACCAGATTGCGAAAGAAAAGCTGGGCACTCCGGAAAGTTTCAACGGAGGATTCGTGGTCAATCCGCCGGCATCCAAGAGCGAGCATCCGGAGTATGGGCCGTTTGCAATCGATGCGGGGCGACAACGCGTTATGCGCACCTCCACTGGAGGGTTTCGTCCCACGGAAGATGCGCATATCCGCGATTCTGCGCTCTGCGGCACCTGTCATACGCTAAAAACAAGGGCTCTTGGGCCGGGCGGGAAAGATATCGGCTCGTTGCCGGAACAGATGCCTTACCCGGAGTGGCTGCACAGTGATTATCCGAACCGGAGCAGTTGCCAGTCGTGTCACATGCCAGAAATTCACGGACAGGTGCCGATTACGGCTGTGCTCGGAGTGCCGCGTGAGGGCGCGCATCAACATACATTCGTGGCCGCGAATTTCTTCATGCTGAGGATGCTGAATTCGTATCGCAAGGATTTGAGTGTTTCGGCATTACCCACGGAAATGACGGCGGCCTCGGAGAAGGCGGTGGCGTTTCTGCAGTCGCAGTCGGCCCGTGTCAGCATTTCTAGCGTGGAGTTGGTCTCAGAGCGGCTTCAGGTGCAAGTGTTGGTGGAGAATTTATCCGGGCACAAAATGCCGACGGCTTACCCGTCGCGTCGCGCTTGGTTGCACGTGGTGGTGCGGGATGCACATGACCATGCAGTGTTTGAATCGGGCGCGCTGCATGCGGATGGATCCATCGAGGGCAATGACAATGACGCAGACCCTGCCCAGTTTGAACCGCACTATCGCGAAATTACTGCGGCCGACCAAGTGCAAATTTACGAGTCGGTTCTGAAAGACGGAGACGGCCACGTAACGACGGGATTGCTGTCTGCCGTGGGATATTTGAAGGACAATCGCTTGCTGCCGACTGGCTTCAAGAAGGAAACCGCGGAGCCGGATATTGCGGTGGTGGGCGATGCGGCGGAAGATCCGAATTTCACCGACGCGGGAAGCTTGGTGCGCTATTCGGTGAGCACCGGGAATGCTCAGGGACCTTTTCACGTTGAAGTTGAGCTTTGGTATCAGCCGATTGGATTTCGCTGGGCGCACAATCTGGGGCCGTATAAGGCTGAGGAGCCGCAGCGTTTCGTTGGATACTACGATTCCATGGGGTCGGCGACGGCGGTGTTGCTGGCTCGTGCGGATGCCAAGCAGTGAAATGGCTTGGGCCCCCCTCCCCCCTGTTTTCTGTAACTGCGTATTCTAAAGGACTTACAGGAGTGCGGTCTGTAAGTGCGGATTCTGAAGGACTTATTTGCACTAAAATTGTGCACAATTCGCGCCCTTTCGGAACTGCGCATTCTAAAGGGGTTAGAGAGATCCGATACAGTCAGGAAAAGAAAAAAACGGCAGAATGGCTGCCGCTTGGCGTGGGTTTACCCAAGACGGACTGTAACTCATTGGATAGCGGTTGTCAAGGAAAAAGAGAAAGGGCCGGCAAGAAATTCGCCGGCCCCGTTAGGTTGGGTTCTTAGTTCTTAGCGATGGCCGCCGCCGTGGCCTCCGCCACCGTGGAAGCCGCCCCCGCCGTGATAGCTGCCACCACCGTGAAACTCGCCTCCCCCGTGGAAGTTGCCACCGCCGCGATAGCCGTTGCCACCGTGAAAGTCTCCACCGCGATAGCCGTTGCCGCCGTGGAAGTCTCCGCCGCGGTAGCCGCGATCGAAGCCGCGTCCATATCCGCCTCGACCATAATATCCACCGCGGTAGCCGTATCCGCGGCCGTAGTAGCCATGTCCGTAGCCGTGGAACCAGGGGCCGGCGCCGATGAAGACGCCGCCAGTGAACCAGTCAGGGCCGTAGAAGCCGTAGGGCGCGCAGGCGTAAGGGTAATAGTCGTAGTAGCCGTAGGCGCAGACTGGCGCTGTGCCGTAGTAGGCCGGGCCGCCAATTCCGACGCCGAAGGTTACGCGCTGAGCGTTGGCGTTTGGAACTGAGAAAAGACCAATTGCTAGAGCAATTCCGAGCAAACCGAACAACCTTAGATATCGAAGCTTTAAGAATAAGAACGATAGGTATTTCATCTTTGGGACCCTCTTGGATCCTTGCTACATTCATGAAACCCGGGCTGGCTAGGAAAGTTGCGAAACCACTTGTAAGGCGCTGTGTTGATGCGGGTTAGGCCAAAGAGGAGAGAAAAGAATAAAGATAACGCGGAGGCGGAGAGAACCCAGAGGAGCGCAGAGAGGAAAAAACTGGGAAAAACTTAACACAGAGGGCACTGAGGGCGGAGCACAGAGGACGCAGAGAAGGCAAGAGATTCCGAGGCTCAGGGAAAGAAGACGCAGAGGGCGCGGAGGCCCGCAGAGAAGGCGGATGCAGTCTTTGCTACACCTGTGGCGCGTCGTCTTTTCGGACGATGTTGCCCCTCGCACGCTTCCAGGTGGTGCCGAAGGCGAGAAAGCGGCGTCGAGCCGCACTCCAAAGGTCTGATCTAGAGGAGCTCGGAATCGTGTTTGCGAAAGAGTTCCTGGAGGCTGGCGGGGGTGCGCTCTTTCAGGGCGTGGATCCCCTGGATCAGGCTGAAGATGTTGGGGGTCATTATCAGCAGGTAGCGGAGGCGACCGGGGTCTGCGTTCCAGTAGGTGTGCGGCGTGCCGCGTGGGACGAGGATGGCGGAACCGGGGCGGGCTTCGATTTCGTTTTCGCCGGATTGCACGCGGAGAATGCCTTCGAGGACGTACCAAGCTTCGTCGTCGTTGTGGTGGACATGACGCGGCGCGATCAGGCGCGGCGGATTGGAAGGGCCACCAGCGTCTTGCCATTCGGCGATAACGAACGAGCTATTGGGTGAGCCCAATGTAGTGCCGGCGAGCATTGGAGCGATGGCGGGCTGATTCATGCGATGGGAACTCACTTTCGATTTGCTGTTCTATCGGCCAAAGAAATCTATTTTGGACTGCGCAACTCCACGATATCATCGGCGGGCCGAGTTCGGTCTTTCCTCAAGCCGTGTCCGCCTCGGAAAGGACGGAAGGTCAGGATGTCGGACAACAAAACCAAGCCCACAAAATTGAGCGTAGCGGCGTTTATTGACAAGCTGACGGACGGGACCAAGCGCGCAGACGCGAAGACACTTGTCCAGTTGATGCAAAGCGCGGCAGGGGAGAAGCCGAAGATGTGGGGACCATCCATCATAGGCTTCGGCAGCTATCACTATAGGTACGACAGCGGTCGCGAGGGCGATATGCCGCTTATCGCTTTCTCACCGCGTAAGGCCGCAACCGTTCTATATAACATGAGCGGGTTCAGGGATGCGGAAGCGCTGCGTGCGAAGCTCGGCACGCACACGACCGGAAAGGGCTGCCTCTACATCAAGAAGCTCGCTGATGTGGACCGGCAAGTGTTGGAAGAGTTGGTCGTCAAATCCGTCGCCGCCATGCGAGAACGGAGCTCTAAATGAGCCCGGAATTTATCGGAACCGAGCAATCGCTGCGGAATCTCGTGCGTTGACGGGGTCGCTGTAAAGCTTCTATAATTGGGGTTTGTCTTTATAGGTGGAGGAGCGATGTACGCCGTCATACAGACCGGGGGGAAGCAGTATCGCGTCGCGCCCGGCGACACAATACGGATTGAACGGGTTAGCGGGGACGTCGGGGAGAAAGTGACGTTCGGCTCGGTGCTTGCGGTGCATACCGACGACAAGAAAGTGGTGCTGGGATCCGACGCGTCAAAGGTTACGGTTACCGGAAAGATTGTTAGCCAGGGACGCGCTAAGAAATTGACGGTGCTGAAGTTCAAGAAGGGGAATCAGTACAAGATTTCGCGGGGGCACCGGCAGAATTTCACTGCAGTTGAGGTTAGCGATATTAAGCTGTAGGGGCGAAGAGCCCACCCTTGCCGGCGTGCGCAGGCAGGCAAAAGGCGCAAGAAGGGGCAGCGGGTTTGGATTTTAGTTGGTCGCGTCGAGGGGAACTGAGGCTTAGATTTTGCCAAGGTCCCTCCACTCCGCGGCCGGCGCTCACAAACCGAGCGCAAGAAAAAACCGGCCGCTCCGGTCGGGACGACAGTTTTGCGGTGTCGGCGTCAGTCCGAGATAGCGAAGAAAAAAGAGGGAATGAGTCATGGCACATAAGAAGGGCGGCGGGTCGTCAACGAACGGGCGGGACTCGCATGGACAGAGGCTGGGCGTAAAGCGGTTTGGCGGACAGCTGGTGAATGCGGGAACGATATTGATCCGGCAACGCGGGACGAGGCATCAGGCTGGCGTGAATGTTGGACAGGGCAAGGACGATACCTTGTATGCATTGGTTACTGGGATTGTGAAGTTTGAGGATAAGGGGCGGCACGGGAGATTTATCAGCGTGACGCCTGCGGAGCAGGCGGCTGTGAACTAGGATTGAGAGAACGCGGACAGCCAGAAGTGGCTGTCCCACTTTGCGCGGCTCGGCTTCGCTGAGCCGCTTTTTTGTTTAGCGGGGGGCGTCGGAGGTTACGCAGGTTAGCGGACCGCTGGGGAAAAACTTGAGATAGGCGCTGCGGCCGTGGGCTGGGATGATGGCTAGCTCCGGGACCATTTGGTGGAGCTGGTTGAGCTTGGCGACGATTTGGTTGGCGCGGGCGGGATCGTTGTCGCTGTCGCGCAGGATCAGGGATTTGCCGACGCGGTCCTGGAAGCCGCGCTCTTCGTCGACGGCGTCTCCTACGTAGAACAGACGCCGATGCGGGTCGAGGTTCACGAAGATGCCGACGCTGCCGGGAGTGTGGCCGCGCAGGGGCACGACGACGACGGAGCCGTCGCCATAGAGATCGGCGCTCTCATCGAATGTTTCGTAGGGCTTGGGATCGAATTTGAGCGTGGGAGCATCGACGGGCGGAAACCTTTGGGTATGGACGGGCATTACAGGGCCTTTGGCTTGCACGGCGGGATCGAAAGCGAACTGCAACTCCTCGCGGGTGAGTAGAACCAAAACGCGGGGCAGATCCATCAAACCTCCGGCATGATCGAAATGCACATGGGAGAGGACGACCCAGCGAAGCTTGGCGGGATCGCCGCCGACCAGACGCATGAGTTCGGGGAGCGGCACTTCGGGACTTAGCTGGCCACCGAGACTCTTGAGCTTGAGGCGAAGAAGAAACGGATAGGCGGCGATTTCGTCATCGAGGTGCGAGGACACTCCGGTATCGATCAGCAAATCGCCGTTGGGATGCTTGACGAGAATGCTTCCACCGGTCATAGCGAAGGGATAGCCGGTGAAGGTGCTGCCGGTTTCAACCCAGCAGGCGGCGAGGCCCTTGAGCGGGTTGATGTTGGGAGCGACGCGGACGTGCGGGGGAGCGGCGGGAAGGGCGTCTCGATGGAAGTAGAGGATGTAAGCGCCGACAGCGATGAGAATAGCGAAGAGCACGAGGAGAATTGCGGCGCGACGCAGCCACACACGCAGACGAGACACGATGAATGACCTCCCAGGATTTCTGATTGACACCGAAGCTGAATGGCTATGGTATCGTTTTTTGAGAGGAAGCAGGAACTGTGTTCGTTGATGAAGCGAAGATTTTGGTGAAAGCAGGAGGCGGCGGAAACGGCTGCGTGGCGTTCCGGCGGGAGAAATATGTGCCGCGCGGCGGGCCATCGGGCGGCGACGGCGGGCAGGGCGGAAGCATTTACCTGGAAGCGAATCCGAACGACAACACGCTGCTGCGCTACCGATACAACCGGGAGTTCAAAGCGGATCGCGGGCGCCACGGAGAAGGGTCGAACTGCACGGGACATTCGGGCGCGGACATGATCTTGCAGGTGCCGGTGGGGACGCTGGTATTTGATGACGGCGGCGAGACGATTGCGGATTTGGCGACGCCGGGACAGCGCGTGCTGGTGGCGAAGGGTGGGCGCGGGGGGCGTGGGAATCAAAATTTTGCGAAGCCGTGGCATCAGGCACCGCGAGAACATGAAGATGGATCTCCGGGCGAAGAGCGGCATTTGCGACTGGAATTGCGGCTGCTGGCGGATGTTGGGTTAGTGGGATTTCCGAACGCGGGGAAGTCGACGCTGATTTCGGTGATCTCGGCGGCACGGCCGAAGATTGCGAATTACCCGTTTACTACGCTTGAACCGAATTTGGGAGTGGTGAACGCGGACGGAGGCGGCGGGAGCGAAGGGCGAGAAGTTGGGCGAACGTATGTTGTGGCGGATTTGCCGGGATTGATTGAAGGGGCGCATGAAGGCGCGGGGTTGGGGATACGATTTTTGCGGCATGTGGAGCGCACGCGACTGCTGGTTCACTTGATTGATACGAGCGATGCTTCGGAAGAAGACCCGATACACGCGTTCGAGGTGATTTCCGGAGAGCTGCGAGCGTTCAGCGAATCGCTGGCGGAAAAGCCGATGATGGTGGTGGCGACGAAGCTGGATGCGACTACAGAGCGCACGCGGCTTGAGGAACTGCGGGTATTTTGCAAAGAGCGGGGGCTGGAATTTCACGCGATATCGGCGGCGACGGGGGAAGGTGTGCGCGAACTGGTGAGAGCGATCGCGGATGCGCTGGATAAGATTCCCAAAGCGGGGCCAGAGCAGGCGGGCGAAATAGAGCGTACCTCACACGAAAACGAGGGCGATACATCCGGAGCGCGGGTGGAGAATTTGTGAGAAGATGCAGCTCATAAGCCCTTGGGAGACGCATTGACCACGGCGCAAGCGCAGCGCACCGCAGTAAAACATCATCCTCGCCGCATCGCGTTGTTCGGAGGCTCGTTTGATCCGATTCATTCCGGGCATCTGTCAGTGGCGAGAGCCGCAGACCGGCGATTCAACTTCGACGAAATACATTTCATTCCCGCGAGCCGGCCGCCACACAAGCTGAAGCAACACCTGGCGCCGTTTCCACATCGATTTGCCATGGTGGCGCTGGCGTGCACGGAGCATCCGCACTTTGTGCCGTCGGTGGCGGAGGCGGGAGAGGATTTCAGCGGCGCGCAACTGCACTATTCGGTGGATACGGTGCGGTATTTCCGGCATGCATACCACGGGCACGGCGACCGCGTCTATTTCATAGTGGGCGCGGACGCGTTTCTGGATATTCCGATGTGGAAGGAATATGAAACGCTGCTGGGGCTTTGCGATTTTATCGTGGCGAACCGCCCAGGGATTCGTGCCGAGGCGCTGCGGCTGGTGATACCGCCGGAGCTGATGGGACGCGACGGAAAAAGACGGGACGGCGACGCGGTGCATGAGTCCATGGTGGTGGCGCATTTGCATCGCACCAGCGTGTACTTGCTGGAGAACGTGGCCAGCGACGTTTCCGCGACAGATATTCGGAGGCGCGCGCATCGCGGGCAGTCCGTTCATGGGCTGGTGGCGGCGCGCGTGGAGGAATATATTTTAAAACAAGGGCTTTACCGGTGAACTACAACTCATTGCCAGACGGCGTGCGCCTCGCAGTTGAGGCGGCGCAAAACAAAAAAGCGGCGGGGATTTCCGTGCTGGAGCTAAGCGGAGTGGGGGCGTTTACGTCTTACTTCGTGATTTGCACGGGATTCAGCACGCCGCAGGTGCAGGCGATATGCACGGAGGTCGAGGAGCAGCTGTATAGGCAGATGGGGCGGTCGCCGGAGCACCGTGAGGGGCGTGGCTCTTCGGAATGGGCGCTACTGGATTTCGGGAGCTTCATCGTGCACGTGTTCAGCGAGCAGGCGCGGCATTACTACGATTTGGAGCGGCTGTGGCGCTCGGCGCCTAAACTGGAGATTCCGGATGAGCCGGAAGGAGCGCAAGGTCCAGGTAGACGGCAAAACATTGCGATGGGCGGCGCGCATGCTCCAGGCGAAGCGGTTTCAAAATGACCGAGGAGCGGCTGCCGTGGATTTCGGCGGACCCGGCGTCGCAAAATATTTTTGACCTGGCGCAGAAAGTCGCCGGCGCACCTACCACGCTGCTGATTACCGGAGAAAGCGGATCGGGGAAAGATTACCTGGCACGGCTGATTCACGAGCTGGGGCCGCGACGTGATGCGCCTTTTCTGAAAATTGATTGCGCGAGCCTTCCGGCGCAGCTGGTGGAAAGCGAATTGTTTGGACACGAGCGGGGCGCATTCACGGGGGCGGTGGAGCGAAAGCTGGGGCGCTTTGAGCTTGGAGGCAGCGGAACGATTGTGCTCGACGAAGTGGCGGCGCTTTCGGCGACGGCGCAGAGCAAACTGTTGCGTGTGCTGCAAGAGCGGGCGTTCGAACGGCTGGGCGGGACGGAAACACTGCATATCGAAGCGCGGCTGATGGCGCTTACAAATGTGGATCTTCCCGCGGCAGTGGCGGCCGGCCGCTTTCGAGAAGACTTGTACTTCCGCATGAACGTGCTGACCATCGCGGTACCCGCGCTGCGGGAACGGCGGGCGGACATCCTGCCACTGGCGGAGCATTTTCTGGGGGTGCTGTGCAAGGTGCACGCGCGGGGCGTGGTGCGACTTAGCGAGAGCTCACGACGGATGCTGGGGGGCTATGCGTGGCCGGGCAACGTTCGCGAGTTGCGCAACGCGCTGGAGCGGGCGGTAGTGTTTACGCGCGTGGAGGTTCTGGAGCCGGAGCATTTTGCGGAAAACATTCGAGCCGGCGCGGCGGGAACAGCCGGAATGATTGAGGGGTTGCGCTCACTGGAGAAGATTGAAAAAGAGGTAATTGCGGCTACGCTGGAAGCGACGCGATATAAAATCAGCCAGTCGGCGACGATACTTGGCATCAGCCGCAAGACGTTGCTGGAAAAGCGCAAGAAGTACGGGCTGAAGTGAGAAAGCGAGAGGCTCGCTAGAGTGACTCTCAGCGCACCGCGCGGAGCGCTGCGGATGCTCATGTTAGACTGAATGAAGGTCACCCACCAGCGGTCGGCCCTATCGCGGTGTTTCTTCGAAACCGCGCCCACTAATGGCCAAAGAACTCTTCGGAACTGACGGAATACGGGGCGTGCCGGGCACAGCGCCTCTGGACGACGCCACGCTGTATGCTACGGGGCGATCGCTTGGCAATTATTTGAAGCAGACGAATCCGGCGGCGCGTGTGCTGATGGGGATGGACACGCGTGAGTCAGGTCCGCACATCGCGGCACTACTGGCGGCGGGTCTTCAAAACGCGGGAACATCGGTCGATTTCGCGGGCGTCATCACGACGCCGGGAGTGGCTTGCCTGGTGCGGCAAAGAGGGTTCCAGGCCGGCGTAGTGATCTCGGCATCGCACAATCCATTTCACGATAATGGAGTAAAGCTTTTTTCGAACGCGGGAATGAAGTTTCCGGATGCCGTCGAGGAAATGCTGGAAGAGGATATCTTCAAGCACCGTCACGAGGCGCCGCCGAAGAATTCGCCGCTCCTGGTGGCAGACGAAGCGCTGGACGCGAAATATCTGGAGTTTCTGCGCAGCCGCGTGATTCCTGGCGCAAAGCTTTCGAGCTTGCGCATGGTGCTGGATTGCGCCAACGGCGCGGCGTACAAACTTGGTCCTGAATTGTTCGGGTCTCTGGGCGCGCATGTTATCGCGATGGGCGTGGAGCCGGACGGGCGCAACATCAATGCGGATTGCGGATCATTGCACCTGGAAGGATTGCGGAAACGAGTGGTGGCGGAACGGGCTGCGATCGGAGTGGCGTTTGATGGCGATGCGGACCGCGCGTTGTTCGTTTGCCAATCGGGCCGGGTTATCAACGGAGATGGCGTTCTGCTGGCGGCTGCGCGGCACTTGAGGTCGGCGGGAAAGCTGAAGGGCAATCGGGTGGTGGCAACGTCGATGTCGAACCTTGGGCTCGAGCGGGTGCTGGCGCGGGAAGGGATCGAGTTGGCGCGGGCGGCGGTGGGCGATCGGTACGTGCTGGAGGAGATGCTGCGCAGCAACAACGTGCTGGGGGGCGAGCAGTCCGGCCATATCATTTTTCTGGACGATTCGCCGGCGGGGGATGGACTGCTGACGGCGCTGAAGGTGGCTTCTCTTGTTTCGATGAATGGGCGCCTGGAATCGCTGGTCAGCGGGCTGAAAGATTATCCACAGACGATTGTGAATGTACGGGTTAAAACGAAACCACCACTGGAGTCGCTGCCGCAGGTTTCGCGCGCGCTTTCGGAGGCGCGGTCTGCGCTGGGGGAGAACGGCAGGGTGGTCTTGCGCTATTCGGGGACGGAACCGCTGGCGCGGGTGATGGTGGAAGCGGAAGAGGATGCGGATGTGCAACGTTACAGCGAGTCGGTCGCCGAGGCGTTGCGCAAGTCCATCGGAGCGTGAGCAGGAACCGGAATTCGCGGTGTCACCTGGATGTAACAGCGGTGTCTCTCCCAAAGAATGGATGCGGGTAGGTATTTACCTGTGAGATTTTGTAGGTAGAAGACCCCATTTTTGCCAAGCTGCGTGTCCGACGCTGGGCTAACTCCCTTCGTTTCATGTAGCTGCTTGGTTGTGAATTTCGTGTTACAGGCTGGCACGCGGTTTGCTCTCCTTTGAAGCAACGATGTTTACAAGATTGGCTTCCCGGGGTGGCCGAATCCCAACCTCGACTGGGATTTCGGTATTGGGGGGTCAGTTATAGGAAAGAGGGGGCTTGCACCAGCCCCCTTTTTCGTTCTCGGGCTGTGTCGCTCGAAGTGGTTAGTTCGCGGTTCCCGTGGGTGGTCCTGTTTTTCTCCTGTAGGGCGCAAAACATCGCGCCCGTTTGTTTTGCCTCGCTCTCAAAGTATCTTCCGTGGTTCTCATATAAAGGTTCCCGATTATCGCTCGAGCCATTTTCGGGCTTCGCGTCTTCCGAAAGACACCTTGATGTCTCCTCAGCTGTAGTTTCTGGGCCAGTTAGCGCCGATCACTGTCGCAAATGGGCGTCGAACCAGGCCAGGGTGCGTGCGATTACGTCGCGCTGGTGCTTGGGGTTGGCGAAGAGGTGGCCTTCGCGTTCGTAGACGACGAATTGGGTCTCGACTCCCAAGGTCTTGAGGGCGTGCCAGAACTCGTAGGATTGCGGTGCGGGGACTTCGCCATCGGAGTCGCCGACCAGGATCAAGGTAGGCGTCTTGGCCTTCTTGATGAAGTTTATGGGCGAGCTTTTTGCGTAGATTTCTGGATCGTCGTAGACGGACTTGCCGAAGAAAGGGATCATCCACTGATCGATCAGATTTTCGCCGTAGTAGGACTGCCAATTGGACAGGCCAGCGCCGGCCATAGCGGCTTTGAAGCGATTGGTTTGCGTCACGGCCCACATGGTCATGTAGCCGCCGTAGCTCCAACCGGTGATGCCCAAGCGATTGGAATCGATGGGCGCGACCTTGAGGGCCTCATCGACGCCGGTCATGATGTCCTTAAAATCACCATAACCAAAATCTTTGACGTTGGCGCGAGTGAAGGATTCGCCTTGGCCGAAGCTGCCGCGGGGATTGGGATACAGGACGAAGTAGCCCATGCCAGAGAGACCGGCCGAAAAATCGTGACTGCCGGGCCAGTGGGAGAGGGAAATGGACGAGGGACCGCCGTGAATGTGCACAACGAGTGGATATTTTTTTGAAGGATCGAAATCGTGCGGGTAGAGCAGCCAGCCTTGCACTTCGTAGGCGTCATTTTTCCAGGTGATGCTTTTGGCTTCGCCCCAGGCGGGGGCGAGCGCTTTGTTACGCGACGTGACGGTAATTATAGCGGCGGGATTCCCGGCTATGGTGACGACCTCGGGCGGATGCGCGAAGGACTGGAAGATTCCGGCGATGGCGTTGCTGTCGCTTGATGCGGAGAGGGTGAAGCTGAAAGGGCCGCTGCAGGTGAGCGAACCGTCGCTGGACCAGCGCTGTTCGATTTTGCCGGTGGCGGGATCGAGGGTGGCGATAGCGCTGTTCCCGCCCATGAATTCGCTGAAGAGGATTTTTTTGTCGCGCTGCCAGGCGAGCCAGGCGGCGGAGGCTTTCATGTCCTTGGTAAGATTTTTCGCATCGCCGCCGGTGCTGGCGATGATGTGAATGTCGCCGCCGGTGATGCCTTCGTCGCTCATCAGGCCTTCGATGAAAGCGATCTGTTTGCCGTCGGGAGACCAGACGGGATTGGCGATTTGCAGCTTGGGCTTATAGATGGATTTCGTCAGGCCGGTGGTGGGATCCAGTGTGGAGAGTTCCGCAATCCACCAGTTGTTGTCGCCATTGCCGAGGGCGGAGCTGACCACGAAATGTCTGCCGTCGGGCGACCAATCGTATTCGTAGATGTACGTGTCTGCAGGAGTGATTTGGCTGAATTTTCCTGTGGCGAGGTCTACCAGCGCGAGGCGCTGCTCGTAGAACGCATCCTTGATTTCGCCCGTTTCCGGGGTTTCCGCGACGAGGGGGCCGGAGGCGCGCGTCGCGTTTTCGGTGAAGAGAATGGCGATGGTCTTTCCGTCCGGGGACCATTTGGGATTCGCCAGGAATCCTTTGACATTGGTGAGCATCTTCGCTGGACCCCCGGCGGCGTTGGTTACGTAGAGCTGAAGCTGGCCTTTTTTGGCGGCGTCGGAGAGGAAGGCGATTTTCTGGCCGTCGGGCGACCAAGAGACATCGCTTTCGGCGTGCAAAGAATCGGCGACGCCTGCACCGATGCGGCGTGGCGGTGTGGCGGCCTTGAGATTTTTCACATAGATGACGGTGCTGCCGGAGACCACACCGTTCTTGGAATGAATGTCCTCGACCCAGGCGATGGAATTTCCATCGGGGGAGAGCGCGACTTGCTGGAAGGTGTGCGCGGCGAACAGCGTTTTGACGACATTATCGAGCGCGGTCGAGGTTTGTGGCTCCTGCGCGGCTTTCAGACGCTTTTGAACCTCTTGCTTAGAGCCGGTGCTTTCTTGCGCTAAGGAATGGCTTGACGGCAGAAGAAACATCGAAATTAGCAGTACCGCGGCGCTGCGGGCGCGCAGAATCATTCTCAGATCCTCTCAGGTTGGCAGACGCTAGGTACAGTAATCCGGGCACGGATGCGAGGGCAAGCATTACGGGGAACAGGTGTTGTCGAGGCGTAACTTGTCTGCGCGTAACCCTGCGAGTACAATCCGCGCAGATTTTGTGCGGGAGGTTGCGAGATGGTGGATCGTCGAGGATTTCTGTCGTCATTTGCGGGCGCTGCGGCGGTGGGAGTGGCGCTGAATTTCCGCGGGGAGCTGCTTGCGCAGCTCGCGCAAGCGCCCGCGCAACTGCCGGCCCGCGGACTTTACGATTCCAACGAAGAAACTTACTGGACGGAGATTCGCAAGCAGTTCTTGATCCCGACGGACGAAGTGTATTTGAACAATGGGACGGTAGGGTCTTCGCCGGCACCGGTGTTGCGGGCGGTCTTCGATGGCTACAACGAGACGGAAAAGATGGCGCAGAGCGACCCGGAGGATTATCCGATCTGGGGGTATGGGGCGTGGAATGAGTTTCGCGATCCGCTGGCTGCGTTTGTAGGCTGCACGCGGGACGAAATCGCACTGGTGCGCAATGCTACCGAGGCGAACAGCTACATCGCGAATGGCCTCGATCTGAAACCTGGCGACGAGGTGTTGATGACCGACCAGGAGCATCCGGGCGGAGAGCATCCATTCAATTTGCGGGCAAAACGCTACGGAATCGTGGTGAAGAAGGTTACGCTGCCGAAGCCGGTGCCGAATGCGGGGGCGGTGATGAATCTTATCAATGATGCGATCACGCCGCGCACACGCGTTCTGTTCTTCAGCCATATCACCACCGCTACGGGAGTTGTGCTGCCGACCAAGGCACTTTGCGCACTCGCTCGATCGAAGGGCATCCTTTCCGCCGTCGATGGGGCACACGTTATTGGCATGATGGCGCTGAATGTTCGCGATTTGGGGTGCGATATGTACACTTCGAGCCCGCATAAGTGGTTGATGGCGCCGAAGGGCACGGGATTTCTGTACGTTCGCGACGAGGTGATCGACCGGTTGTGGAACACGATTGTTACGGCGGGTTGGGACGATCCGAAGTTGCGCGCCGAACGGTTTCAGCGCATCGGCAGCTCGAATGTGCCGTCGTTGTGGGGAATGCGCGCGGCGGTGAAGATGGCGAATGACATCGGGTTGGAGCGCATCGAGCGGCGGCACCGGAAGATGGCCGATTACATTCACGGGGAAATGGTGAAACGCGGCGCGGAGTCGTGGACTTCGCCTGATCCGGCGCTGCGCTGCGCAATTGCATCGGTCAATGTGCCGCCTATCCAGATCCTGGAGATCGAGACGTGGATGTGGCAGAACAAGAAGATTCGGATTCGCGGGGGCGGGCCGTCGAAGATTCGGCTCTCGACTCCGTACTATTTGCTGCGCAAGGATGTTGACCGGTACCTGGCCGCCTTTGACGAGTACCGCGCCCGCAAAAGTTGATAGAGCCGATGGGTCTCTTGCCGTTATTCATCGCGGAGTGCGACGATGGGGTCCACTCTCGTGGCACGCAGCGCCGGAAGGGCCGTGGCGGCGAAAGCCACTATCGCAAGAAGTAGCGGCACAGCGCTGAAGGTGACTATGTCGGTCGCGCTCACGCCGAATAGCAGGCTGGACATGACGCGAGTTAGCGCGGCGGCCCCTGCGAGGCCCGCCACAATGCCTACCGCGGACAACTGCAATCCCTGGCGAACCACCATGCCGACGATGTCGCCCGGCCGCGCGCCCAAGGCCACGCGGACACCGATATCGCGCGTGCTTTGTGTCACCAGATAGGACATCACGCCGTAGAGGCCCACCGCGGCCAGGAGCACGGCGAACAGCGCGAATGAGCTCAGCATGGTGCTTGCAAAACGCTGGCGCGCCAGGGAATCGTGAAGGCGATTCTGCATGGTGCGAACGTCATAAATCACGACGGTGGGATCCACGGCGTGGATTTCGCCGATGATTGCGGCCGACAATGGGGCCACATCGGAGGTGGTGCGCGCTGCTAGGAACATGCCGTTGTAGGGGTGTTGCTCGTGGGAAAAATACGTGACGATCTTGCCGTCCACATCGAGACCGTCCTGCTTGACCACTCCTACAACGCCGACAATGGTGAGCGGCTTCTTGGGATCGAACCACAGGTGTTTCCCGATGGGATCGTCGCTGGGCCAAAAACGCTGGGCGAATTTCTCGTCAATAATCGCCGCTTGCGGCATGTCCGGAGTGTCCTGCTCCGAGAAAAAGCGGCCCTTACGCAGAGGGATTTGCATGGCTCGGAAATAATCCGCGCTCGCTACGCGTATGTCGACCTGCAACTCTTGCCCGGGCGGCGGTGTGTAGCCCTCAACGTTGATGCTTCCCCAGCCCACCGACCCGGTCAGCGGCAGCACGGAAACCTCGCCTTCCGCATTCACACCCGGCAAGTGGGCGATGCGGCTCTCGATCTGGCGGTAGAAACTGGCGAGCGCTTTATTGTCTTTGTGTTTTGGGTCATTGGCGGCCAGCTGCATGGTCAGGACGCCGGTTGCGCTGAAGCCCGGTTGCACGTTTTGCAAACGCACAAAGCTGCGCACCAGCAAACCAGCGCCAATCAATAGCATCAGGGACAGGGTCAGCTCGGATACCACCAGCAAGCCGCGCAAGCCGTGCCGCCGCAAACGCAGACCGCTGTCGCTCTGGCCACTGCGTCCGCCGGCTTTCAGGGATGTGTTCAGATCGACCTTGATGGCCCGCCAGACGGGGGCCACGCCGAACAAAATCCCGGTGGCCAGCGACATCTCGAAGGTGAAGGCCAGGACGGAGCCGCTGATGGCGATGTCTTCGAGGCGTGGAATATTGCCGGGATTCATCGCGCGCACGACGTATAGGCTCGCCCGAGCCAGCAGGAGCCCTGCGGCCCCGCCGAGGAGCGCCAACAAAATGCTCTCGGTAAGTAATTGGCGAGCAATGCGCTGCCAGCCTGCTCCCAAGGCCGTGCGGATGGCTACTTCCTTCTCGCGCGCGGCTGCACGCGTGAGGAGCAAGTTAGCGACGTTGGCGCAGGCAATCAGCAAAACCAGCGTCACGGATCCCAGCAGCACCAGCAAGGCGCGGCGGACGTCTCCCACAACTTGTTCCTGTAGGCCGATTACGCGCATCCCGAAGGTTGAGTCGCGTTTGTCTTTTTCGCGGATGCGGCTGGCGATGACGTCGATGTCGGCTTGGGCCTGCTGGACCGAGACTCCCGGTTTCAGCCGCACGACGATATTGTAGTTTTCGTCGCCCCTTTTTTGCGCTGCATCGGCTCCCAATGGCAGGGGAAGAAACACATCTATCTTGTCCATGGGCGCTTCCGATGGCATTACTTCAGAACTGAGCAGGAAGCCGCGCTGCAGCACGCCAGCGACGACATACGGATTGCCATCGAGCGTGATGCTTTGGCCAACGATTTCGCGATTGGAGTTGAACAGCCGCCGCCAGACGCGCTCGGTGAGAATGGCCGCGGCCGGTTTACCCGGTCGGTCCTCGTCCGGCAAGAGCAACCGGCCGAGGAGAGGTTTTGCGCCGAGCATGTGCAGCAAGGTGGATTGCGTGCGCAGCGCGTTGATGCGCTCGGGCTGCTCGCGGCCGGTCAGCGTGAAAGTCCGGCTCTGCGCGAGGGCCATCTCCTCGAAGGAACGGTTCTCGTTCTGGATATCGATGAACTCGCCGGGCGACGGCCAGTCGCGGAAAATGCCGAGCCCCGGAGAATGCAGCCACACGTTCGCCAGGCGATCCGGCTGTGGATAAGGCAACGGCCGGAGCAGCAAGGCATCCACGACACTGAAAATGGCGGAATTGGCGCCGATGCCTATGGCCAGCGATGCCACGATCACCACCGTGAGCGCCAGATTCTTGCGCAGCATGCGCAGGGCGTAGCGAACGTCTTGCAGCCAGATGTGCATCGCTCCCTCCGTTTCTGGAGGCCTGATTCTACGACGCAGCTGGATTTCTGGCTAGACATGGCGTACACGTCCAGCGGCTCATTTATGGCGCGCCTCGCTTTCTTGACCGTGTGCGCGCGGGTCGACTACACTAACTGATTCGCAGATAGCCGCGGGTGCGGCTCGTGAACCGCTGCCTGGTTCGGGGCGGCGTGTGCCAAGGAGCGCGAAGTTTTGCATTTGAAACTTCGCATGTTCGGCGCGCGTAATTAAAGGGGGATAGCTTTGCCAAAGCGCACTTATCAGCCGCGCAAGCGCCGGCGCGCAAAGACGCACGGATTCCGTTCGCGCATGAAGACACCCGGAGGCCGCAGGGTGCTTGCGGCGCGGCGCAAGAAGGGCCGCCATCGGCTCACTCCCGAATAGCGCGGGAGAGTTAAGGTTTCCGCGTGAAGCGCGGCTGGTGCGGCGCGGAGAGTTTGACGCCGTGTACCGCGCCGGGAAACGCCGCTCGAATTCCCACTTCACGATTTTTCTTCGCGCGAACCAACTGCCGCAAAGCCGATTCGGATTCAGCATAAAGAAGGCGCTCGGCGGGGCGGTGGTGCGCAATCGCATCCGGCGGCGCGTGCGCGAAATCGTGCGCTGCCATCGTCTGGAGATACCCGCAGGATGGGACATCGTCATACACCCGAAGAGCAATGTGGCAAAGGCGGAGTTCGCGGCGGTGACGGCGGATTTGTTGCGCCTGCTCGAGCGGATCTGATCTTGCCAACGAGCCATGGCAATTTGCAGCGAGATGAGAAGAACGTGGAGAGATGCTTTCTTCAGGGGCTAAAGCCCGACGGCTGGGAGCACATTACGTGGGGGCTGAAGCCCCCACCTCCTAAAGAGCCTAATCATACGGCGACTAGCTTCGCGCTGGGAGCGTTGCGATTCTATAAGGCGTATCTGTCCGTGCTGGTCGGCGGGAGTTGCCGGTTCGTGCCCACGTGTTCAACATATTCCTATGAGGCTGTCGAACGATTTGGCGTGGCGCGCGGTGCTTGGCTGACACTCAAACGCTTGCTGCGCTGTCATCCACTTTCGCGCAAATTCGGATACGATCCCGTCCCTGACCTCGCCCCACACGCTACAAGTGCCACGCCGGAAGAGGCCCATTGTTGAGTGAACCGCAGAAGAAGTTCAAGCTGACGCACGAGCTGCGTATTGTCGTGGCCTCGCTGCTGTCTCTAGTGGTGATTCTGCTTTGGGCCAAATACTTTGGGCCGAAGCCGCCGACGAACCTGCCACAGTCGAGCCGCCCAGCGCAGACGGCACCGGCGCCCACAAGCCCTGGCACCGCCCCCCGGGCTGCCACGCCATCAACGAATACGCCGGGGAGCGCAAAGGGAAATGCCACGAGCATGTCTGGCGTGGTGCAAGTGGCAATCCTGCCTAAGGCCGACACCGAAGAGCGGACTATCGTGGTGGAGAACGATCTTTATCGTGTGGAGTTCTCGAATCACGGCGCGGTGGTCAAGAGCTGGCAGCTTAAGAAATATACGGACGACGCGAAGCCGCGGCGCGTTCTTGACCTCGTGCATCCGGATGCCGCGCAGCAAACGGGCGGATGGCCGATGGCACTGGCGCTCGACGATGGACAGTTGGAAACCGCGGCCAACAATGGGTTGTATCAAATCTCATCGACCGCGCAGACTTTGCATGCTCCGGCGGATGCGGAATTTAATTGGAGCGACGGACACCTCGAAGTCAGCAAGCGATTTCACTTTGACAACTCCTACGTCGTGAGGGTCGAGACTTCGGTGCGCGTGAACGGCGGACCGATCACGGCGGGCGTCGCGTGGCTGGGCGGCTTCGGCGATTTGACGGTTTTGAATCCCGCGCCGATCGACACCGTGTCGAGCTTTTACTCCGAAAACGGCAAGCTGACCACTATTGCGGCCAAAAAACTCGACAGTCCGGAAAAATGGCCGCACGGCGTTTGGCAAAGCGGCAAGGATTTCGCGGGAATCCAGGACCGGTACTTTACCGCGGCGTTTTTGCCGTCAAACGGTAACGTGCCCGGGATGCTGGAAACGCGCTACTGGAAGATTCCGCGCACGGTGCAGGTTGAGGGCAAAGATGTCGACGACCCGGTGCCGCAAATCGCGACGGCAACCTCGGCGCAGCCTACGGCCATGCGCATTTATGTGGGCCCCAAGGATTACGACGAGCTGAAGAAGATCAGGCCGCCGCTCAACGCGCTGGTCAATTTTGGGTGGTTCGAGTTTATCTCGGACCCGCTGTTCCACGCGCTGAAGTGGCTGCACACCTATATTCCCAACTGGGGCTGGTCCATCGTTGTTCTGACGCTGATTATCAACATGCTTTTGTTTCCGTTGAAATATACGGGATACAAGACTTCGTTGAAGATGCAGCGGGTGGCTCCGGAGATAAAGCAGATTCAGGAGAAGTACAAGAAATATTCGATGCGCGATCCGCGCAAAGCGGAAATGAACAAGGAAGTGATGGCGGTGTACAGCCGGGAAGGCATCAATCCGGTGGGTGGCTGCATCCCGCAGCTGCTGCAGATGCCCATCTGGTTCGGCTTGTACCGCGCATTGCAGGGCACGATTGAAATGCGGCACGCTCCGTGGTTCGGGTGGATTCGAGATCTCTCGGCAAAAGATCCTTATTACATTCTGCCGGTGCTCATGGGCTTATCTATGTACCTGGCGTCGAAAATGACGCCGATGACGGCGACGGACCCGCAACAGCAGGCCATGATGAAGTTCATGCCGCTTACTATGTCCGCGATGTTTGTGGTTATTCCCTACCCGAGCGGATTGGCCGTGTATATTCTGACGAGTGGTCTGGTCGGCGTGGCGCAGCAGTGGTGGCTGAATCGCAGGCATCCGCTGCCGGCGCCCACGAGTCAGACGCAAAACAAGAAGGGCAAAAACGGCAAGAACAAGAAGCAGTAAGGAATCGCAAACGGGGCCGCAATTCACTCTTCGAATGTCCAATGTTATGGCTCAGGAACTTATTCGCGACGGGAAACTCGATCGGCGAGCCGCGGCGGATGCTTTGCGTGAATTCCTCGATAAAATTATTCACGCAGCGGGATTGCAGCTGAAAGTTACCGTGACGATCGCTGAGCCCGGAGGCGGAAGCGACGCGGAAGTCCTGGCCGATGTGGACGGACGCGACAAAGAGATTCTTCTGGAGCGAGGCGCTGACGTATTAAAGGCGCTGGAGCATCTGGCGTTTCGCGCGTTGCGGCTTGAGCCCGAGCATCACGAGAAGATTCACATCGATTGCGGCGGATACCGGGCTTTGCGTTTTGAGGAATTGCGCATGACCGCGAAAGTGGCTGCCGAACGGGTTCAGTCTTCCAAACAGCCGTTTCCCCTAAATCCGATGACCTCGCGGGAGCGGCGGATTGTGCATCTGGCGTTGAAGGACATTCCCGGCGTGCGCACGGAAAGCATCGGAGTCGGTGAGCACCGGCAAGTGGTCATCCATCCTGCGGACAAGCCGGCCTCGAAGTAGCGCGGCGCACTTTCAAACCAAATTTGCTATTTGGGTTTTATCCAGCCTTGCGACACGACCGTTCCGTCCGCTGCGAAGCGCACGCGGTACGTGAACGACGCCGGGCGGTCGGGACGCATTTGCGGAAAACGTAGATCGGAGATCTCGACGACGGCCTCGCCGCCCTCTTTGTGGAAGCGTGTCACCGGAAAACGAGCGAACCAAAGAACCGTCTGCACTTCGGGCAGGCGCTTCGCGGCTTCGATGTAAGGATTTGGAGGAGCGTCGGGATAAAAGCGGTAGGACAGTGATGACTGCACGTCAGGGCCGGGGCCGGCGGCTTGCACGTCGTTGCCTTCTGCACCGAGATTCATACGCAATTCGTAGACACCGCGCGGCGTGAGAACCAGGCCGTCCCAGTGCCACAGCGACGGCGGGAGCGGGAGAGCGCCTTGCGATTGCACATTCAAGTGCAGCGTGGACGAAAATTTATCGACGCGCTGTAGGGCGATCTGGTGGGCGAAGACGGCCGCTCCGATGTAGCCAAGGGCGATCAGCAAGCCCGCCAAATTCCAGGAAGCTGGTCGCACACGCAATCCACTCTTGCGAATCGCGGGCAACAAAAATACGGCGGTGAGTATGACGATTGTTGCGAGAATCCCTTGGATCGACACGGGCGCGTCCACTTTTATCGCGATCGCAGCCACACCGAACGTGGCTACGGCGAACACCATCCAGCTTGCGATCGCGCGCCGCTGCAATCCCCCCCCTTTCGCGTAAACCCAGGCAACGATCTGCGGCACGAGGAGAATCGCGCTCAGCGTGAAATCGATGATGAAGATAAGGTCCCAGGCAGGGCGCGACCATTTCACTGGCGACCAGATCATGGTGCCGAAGGACGTGATCAGGTCCATCAAAATATGGCTGAAGATGCCAATGGCATAAATTCCGGCGAGCGCAGCGAAGGAAGGCGTATCCCATTTGCGCCAGCGCACGAACCAGCGGGTGAGTCCGGCCAGGGCCACCGCGAAAAAGGGAAGGCAAATGAGGGAGTGCGTGATGCTGCGATGCCAGGTGAGAATCAGGAGGTCGTTGTGGGAGAAAAATTCGCGGAAGACGTCGGAGTCCGGGAAAATCGCGCCCAGCATCAGCGACCAAGTAATGATTCGCGCGCGAGTCACCGGCTTGGCGGCGAACATATCTTGGCCGCGAAAGGCGGCCTTCGCAATGAGCGCGCCTGCGATTCCGTGTGTGATGGTGTCCATGCGGAAAGCCTATCGGAATGGCGAAGTCTAGCGCACTTCAGACTACGGCGAGAAGCGGAGAACGCTTAGCGACAACGCGGCCAACTTGTCGCGCGGTAACCTTGTGCCGCTGCAAACTGGCGAGCGCGGCTTCCGCTGCTTCCGGGGCAATGGCTACGAGCAAGCCGCCGGAAGTTTGCGGATCGAAGAGCAAATCCTGATACTCGGCGGAGACGCTTGGGGCGAACGTGGCGCAGTCACCTACGAATGCACTATTGTTCTTTAGGCCGCCGGAGAGATGGCCTTCGCGGGCCGCTTCGCGAGCGCCGGGGAAATAGTCAAAGGCGGAATGATCGATTTCGAAGGAAACGGGTGCGATTCCGTGCGCAGGATCACCAAGGGCCATCTCGCGCGCGTGTCCGAGTAAACTGAAGCCAGTGACATCCGTAACCGCGTGAATGTTTGGCGAGTCGCTGTTTTTCTCATCGATCTCTTGCAACGCTTCCGCGGCCGCACGATTCAACGTAGTCATCGCGCTGACCGCAGCCGCCAGCGACTCTTCGGTGGCGCAGTCCTTTTTCAGCGCGGTGGTGATAACCCCGGTGCCGAGCGACTTCGTGAATAGCAGAACATCGCCCTCGCGCGCACCCACATTGCGCCAAACACGTTTTGGATTGATGAAGCCGGTGACCGCGTAACCGAACAACATATCTTCGTTGCGGATCGAGTGCCCGCCGATAACGCTGCAGCGAGCTTCGTTCATTTTGGAGAGGCCGCCGCGGATGATTTGCTCGAGAATCGCAGGATCTTGCTTTTCCGGAAAGCCCACAATGGAAAGCGACGATACCGGCCGGCCGCCCATGGCGTAAACGTCGCTGAGCGCGTTGGCCGCCGCGATTTGTCCGAACAGATACGGATCGTCCACAATCGGCGTGAAAAAATCCACGGTCTGCACGAGCGCCAGGTCGTCGCTGACGCGGTAAATTCCCGCGTCGTCATTGGTATCGAATCCTACTAGAACATTCGGATCCGTTTGCCGCGGCAGCTTGCGGAGCACCGCATCGAGTGTGGCAGGATTTAGTTTTGCAGCGCAGCCGGCCGCTTTGGCCAGGGATGTTAATTTCACTTGCGTCGCCAACGGAACACCTCGCCAATGCGCTTTTCACGGACTGCGCACGCTGCTTACATTATAGCGATGCGGATGCCTTGCCGCTCGTCACAGCCGCGCAAACAGTTGCGCGTATGAGCTAGAACGTGCTCTTATCGCCGGATGCCGTGGGACATCCTGCTGATCTTCTTCGTGCTGGGCGTGATTGTGCCGTGGCGCGGCAGAGCGCGGCTGAAGGACCTTCTGGCCAAACCGCGAGTCGAGCCCGCGGAGCGGCTCTCGCTCTACTGCTCGACCATTGCCTTTCAATGGGTTGCCGTGGCTGTAGCCGGTTGGCGCGCTTGGGCGCATGAATTCACGGCTGCGCAGCTCGGCTTAGCCGTTCCTCACCGCTTCCGGCTCATCGCCATCACGGTAGTGGGTGCCGTACTGATTGTGACGTTGCAATGGCTGAATCTGCGACGCATGGGGCGCTCCGCAAGCCCACTGCGAGGGCCGCTGCAGGCTCTTGCGGAACGCATACTTCCACAAAGCCCGATCGAGATGATTCCCTTCTTCGCCTTGGCGGTTACCGCAGGTTTGTGCGAGGAGTTTTTATACCGAGGATTTGCCACGGCGGCGCTAAGCCGAGCGGGCTTGCCGGCAACGCTGGTCGTTGTCGTTTCCTCTGTTCTTTTCGGAATGGCGCATCTCTATCAGGGCCGCCCTGGGTTTATCAGCACCACCGTCCTGGGCCTTCTGCTTGGAGTTTCGAGAGTCGTGCTGGGGAGTCTGGTACCTGTTGCCGTCTGGCACATCGGCGTCGACGTTCTTGCTGGCATTGCTGGACCTCGGTATCTTATTAAGAGTAAGGAGGTTAGCGACGCATCGCTGGCTCTATAAGCATTATGTTAACTACAGCCACCACTCCACTGTCGGAAGACGTAATAAGAAAAGCGCTGCGTGAATTCCAATTGCAGGCCACGCCTGAGATCGTCTTTGCGATTCAGCGATATATTGCGCTGCTCTTGGCTTGGAATGAAAAGGTGAATTTGACTTCGATTCGGGATCCTGTGGAGATCTTATACCGACACTTTTGCGAGTCCATGTATGCGGCCGTCGCGGTGCCGTCGCTTACGGGTCGGCTTGCCGACGCGGGTTCGGGCGGGGGTTTTCCTGGTCTGGCGCTGAAGATTGCCCGGCCAGAACTTCACGTTTTTCTGATTGAATCGAATGTGAAAAAGGCAACATTTCTGGCCGAAGTGGCAAGGGAACTTGGAGTTGCCGACACGCGAGTTCTGGTTAGCCGATATGAAGAACTTGGAGAGGAAATTGCGCCGATCGACATTGTTTGCTCCCGAGCTCTTGGGGAATTTGATAGATTCATGAGTTGGGCGGGCTCGGAGCGCGTTGGCGCTACGCAGGCGATTCTGTGGGTCGGCGGGCGGGACCTGGAGGAGGTCACGCGGATAGCGGGATGGAGTTGGAAGAAGCCGATTCCGATTCCGCAATCATTACAGCGGTTCCTTTTGATTGGGGAACGACAAAATTAAGAGCGAATCGGGGAAGTTGTTCCACGTGGAACAACTTCTAAGAGCGGTATCAGTATGGTGGGCCGAGACGACTCAAAGTGTTCCACGTGGAACAATGGCGAAGGATTTCAAAGAGATGGATATCTCCGCATTGGGCAAATGCGGGCGGCAGATGTTCACGTGGAACACATTCTCCACAACTAAGGGGGGGCAGAGAGGAAGACACGCGCGCGCACTTGGATTCATTGGCGCCGTAGCCTGTTCCACGTGAAACATCTTGCATCTGCCTTCAGGCTTTGCTAAGTTTTCGCCCACTGGGGGTTCGGTGGCGCGCATCATTGCTGTTGCCAATCAAAAAGGCGGCGTGGGCAAAACGACGACCGCCGTAAACTTGGCCGCCTGCCTGGCGGCTGCAGATCAGTCTACGTTGCTCGTCGACTGCGACTCACAAGCCAACGCCACCGCGGCTATCGGGTTTGCAAAGGACCCGTCTCGCCGCACTCTCTACCACTGCTTGATTCTCAATGAGCCGTTCGAGCGAATTGTACAAAAATCGCAGGTCGAGAGACTGGACGTCGTGCCTGCTGATAAGAACTTGGCCGGTGCTGCGGTTGAATTGGTCTCCGCCGAGGGTCGCGAATACAAATTGCAAGCTCTTCTGAATGGCCAACGCGAAAAATACCGCTTCATTGTTTTGGATTGCCCGCCGGCCCTGGATTTGCTGACTTTGAACGCCCTGGTGGCCGCCGACGCGGTGCTTGTGCCCATTCAATGTGAATATTTGGCCCTGGAGGGCGTCTCGGAACTGCTCGATACGCTAATGCGTATCCGCAGAACTTTGAATCCGAGTCTGGAGATTGAGGGGATTTTACTCACCATGTTTGACGAGCGAACGACGTTGTCGCGGCAAGTCGCTACTGATCTGCGCAGTTTTTTTGGTACGCAGATATTTCAGAGCATTATTCCGCGCAATGTTCGTCTGGCGGAAGCGCCGAGCTTCGGTAAACCTATTATTTTCTACGATATGCATAGTAAAGGGGCCGAGGGCTACACGCAATTGGCCCAGGAGGTAATCGCTAATGCCGAGAAACGCACTGGGACGGGGGCTCGGAGCGCTCATTCGGGAGCCTGAGCCGCAAGTTTCACCGCAAACCGCACCACCAGCCATAGGGGCTGTTTCACCGCCAAGCCGGGAAATAATGTCGGCGGGCCCACAACAGATCGATATCGATTTGATTGAACCCAGCCCTTTTCAGCCTCGCACGCGGTTTCGCGAAGAAGCTCTGGAAGAACTGGCGCGTTCGATTAGGGCCAGCGGCATTATTCAGCCGCTCGTGGTGCGGCCGGTAGGGAGCCGCTTTCAGCTCATTGCGGGCGAGCGGCGCTGGCGAGCGGCACAGCGTGCGGGATTAACCAAGGTCTCCTCGATTGTCCGCCACCTCTCGGACGAATTGGCGCTGGAGATGACCCTGGTCGAAAACATCCAGCGCGAGGACCTCAATGCGATTGAAACGGCGCGAGCTTTCGAGCGGCTCATGGAAGAATTTCAGCTCACGCAGGAGTCCGTGGCCGAACGCACTGGGAAAGATCGCGCCACAGTAGCCAATGCCGTACGCTTGCTAAAGCTCGAACCTACGATCCAGGAGTGGATTGAGGAAGGCAAGCTAAGCGCTGGTCACGGTCGCGCCTTGTTGGCGGTGGCCGATCCGCAGCTGCGGTTGCGGTATGCGCATCGCGCCTCTCGCGGAGGTTTGACGGTGCGGCAGATCGAGCGGCTGGCTGCGCGTCGCGTGCGCACAGCCGGCGTAACAGTCGGCACGCCGCAGGACGTAAATATTCGCGCCGCACTCGACGAACTGCAGCGCCACCTCGGCACCAAGGTGCTGTTGCGAGAAAAGACTAAGGTGCGGCCCGGACAACTCGTGCTGGAATACTACGAGGATGCGCAGTTGATGGGTTTGTACGATCGCTTGATGAAGTAGCGTCGGCAGCCTGTACCTTCGGGTTGTAACCTTGCCAAGCTGCCAGCCATCGGCTAATTCGACAACTCCGTCGTAACGCTGCGTTGACTTGTCCGCGGAGCCCGCTAGAGTGGGAAGAGTCTCTTCCTGGGGGTTGCCATGGCATGGAAGTGGCCCGGAGCAACAAAGGGCGCAAGCGGCGAAGAATGGACAGGCTTTATCGACCAGGGTGTCACGCTCGAGGGGACGCTCACGGTCACGGGTACGTTCCGCATCGACGGGAATGTAAAGGGGAACATTATCTCGGAGCAGACAGTGATCCTGGGTGAACGCGCCAAGGTCGAAGGACAGATCGAGGGCAACCGCGTGGTGATTTCGGGGCGGTTTGATGGCGTGATTTTCGCAAAAGGCCGCGTCGAGATCGAAGCGAAGGGCGTTGTCACTGGCGAGGTTCACGCGCCGTGTATGGTGATCGATCCCGGGGGGATTTTCGATGGGCGATGCCACATGCTGGCGTCTTCTGACGCTGTGTCAAGCGTGACGATTCCGATCCGGGCCGCGAGCACGGCGTAAGGACAATAGAAATAACCAGTTATTCGGCAGAGACAGGTTAGTTGGGTCTTTAACCTAACTAAATCTCTTCGGGCGCACTTGCCGGAAAACCGCCAGGTTGCTGCAGTGCCTTTTCCGCTTCCACGATGGCTGCTTGAATATTCGCAGCCCAATCCAAATGGGGAACGGGCGAATCGGAAGCGGCTTTGAAGAAGTGCAACGCCTCCGCTGGCCGGTTTAGTTTCTTAAGCGACAGCCTTCCCGCAGCCATCAGCGCTAATAGAGATTGACGTTCGGTCGGATAGGCGCGCGCTAGTTTGTCGTACTCTTCGACGGCGCGCTCGAAGTTCTGCTGGCCCTCGGCGGAGCGGCAAAGTTCCAGCCAGGTGGAGGCGGGCATGCGCTCTCCGCCGGAGTTCAAGTAGTCGCCGAAATCCTGCCAGGCTGCGTCAATATTTTGCGCTTTGAGGTGCATCTGGCAAAGCTTGATGACGGTTTCGTGATATTTCGGAACGTCGTTCTTGCGCCAGTAAAGCTGCGCTAAGAGCGTACAGGCATCCAGGGAAGCCGGACTACTGGCAGACTTCGCTTGCAGAATGGCGATGGCCTCGTCCAGCTTTCCTTCGTCCAACTTTTCGGTGGCTTGCACGATGGCAGGTTCGGCTGTCCATGTCACCTTAGCTTCAATCGCTTCATTGGCGACGTGTTCCAGGCCGGAATAGCTGAGCCCGACGGCAACTACCGCGCCGAAAACGAAGCCTCCCACGTGCGCCCAATGCGCAACTCCTCCAGAGTTGCCGCCGAAAATAGCGCCGGAAAACAACTCCATGAAGAGCCATAACGGAAGGAGCCAATAAGCGCGCGCGTGAAAACGGTACGAGCGAAAACCAAAACCGAAGAGCCAAAGCATTTCAATCTTCGTCTTGGGAAAGCGCACCAAGAACGCGCCCATCAAAGCGGCGACGGCACCGGACGCACCAAGTGTGGCGACCAGGCTGCCGGGATTCGCCCAAGCGTGAAACTGAAGCGCCATGAACCCGGACAGGAAATAGAAGATCGGATAAATTACGCGGCCCCAGGTATCTTCCAGGATGGCGCCCGCAAGCCACAGGAACCACATATTTCCGATGATATGCATCCAGCCGCCATGCAGGAAATTCGCGGTGATGTACGAGATTGGCTTGGGGTGTGCGGGAATGAAAGCGTAGTTGGCGAGGATCGAATCGTGTTCGACCTCGGCATATTGACGCGCGAGCGAATCCATTTCGTTCTGCAATTCCGTGGGGTCTTCGACCAGCCGAATTTTTGCGTCCCAGGAGTCCTCGACTTGGCGGCTGGGCGATGCGGCTTTTTGCCATACAGCGGGATTTTTCGTGCGGAAAGTCGAAACAAATTCCTGCACCTCCGGGTTCATGCCTAATTCCGGGTGCATGGCGGCGAGCATGAGGATGTGTCCGCGAACCTCAGCGCGTTTGGGATTTTGCGCGTCGATTTGCCAGTGCGTTCCGAGAAATACAACGACGTTGATGGCAATAAG